>Ga0075163_10005082_pt1 | contig 17581 bp, 13 predicted proteins | sample JI1023141ADNA_FD_71478 | JGI IMG/M metagenome (GOLD analysis project Ga0075163, IMG submission 71478) | Wastewater effluent complex algal communities from Wisconsin, to seasonally profile nutrient transformation and Carbon sequestration -... | ecosystem: Engineered > WWTP > Effluent > Algae...
TCGAAAACATGCGCAATATCGCACTCAGCACCTCCGTCACCATACTCGTCCCCAAAGACGGCCGCGACAAGGCAAATGGCATGGTGGGCGCTGTCCAAGGTGTCGCATTTATGGTCACCAGTATCTTTTCGGGACTATCCATCGGGCTACTTGGCATGGGCTGGACGCTAGTCATCGCGATCGTCTGCACCGCGCTCGCGCTCGTACATCTGCTCATCTTCGTCACAATCCCCGAAAAAGCCATCGTCCACGACCCCGAGCTCGACGGCAAGAAGATCGATATCCGCGGCTCCATCGCCGCTATCCGCAGTATCCCAGGCCTCATGGCATTGATATTTTTTACAACGTTTAACAACCTCATCGGCGGAGTATTTATGGCGCTGATGGACCCGTACGGTCTGACGCTGTTCTCGGTCGAGATGTGGGGATTTGTGCTTGGATTTAGCAGTATCGGGTTTATCGTCGGCGGCGGCATCATCGCAAAGCGAGGCCTCGGTGCCAACCCGCTGAGGACGATGCTAACCCTGATGATCGGGATGTCAATCCTCGGGATGATCTTTACGATCCGCGAGTGGTGGTGGCTTTACGCTGTCGGCATCTTCCTCTACATGTGTCTCATACCAGCCGTCGAAGCAGCCGAACAGACGATCATCCAAAGAGTCGTGCCGCTCAAACGCCAGGGAAGAGTCTTTGGGTTTGCGCAGAGTATCGAAGCGGGCGCTTCACCTATATCGGCGTTTATGATCGGTCCGATCGCGCAGTATGGACTGATACCATATATGAATTCTGACGCCGGACGATCGACCTTCGGCTGGCTACTCGGCCCAGGGCAGGCCAGGGGGATCGCCCTCGTCTTTGTCATCGCAAGTGTCCTGATGCTCATCCTCGTCATGTTTGCCCGCGCCTCCCGGTCATATCGGCTACTGTCTCGTGCGTATAGCGAGCACTAGGTCTACATCATCCTAGAGGTCATATCCATATAGCTCATCGCCCCGGTCTACGCTACAATAGAGCGAGAATAAAGCATAAGCGGATATATTTCATGAACGAGCCGGCCACCAGTGAGCAGCCTAGTATCGAAGACCTCAAGGCATTTTATGCGGCGATCGATCGCAAGCAATTGATGCGGCAGTTGTCTCCGCAAAACCCCTACGTCTACTGGACGATGGAGCTCTACGATGCCAGCAACGGCCTCAAAGGCATGGGCGGGCTCGGGGTCCTCGCGGCCGATACACGCCGTGTGGCCGAGCGCCTCGACGTACCGATGGTCGTCGTGACGCCGTTTTATCCCGCGGAGCTACACCAGCATATCGAGTCAGGCACGCAGACTGAGACCATCGTCGAGAAGCGACCAGAAGACTTCGGCTTCACCCGGCTTTTTGACGTCGCGATCCGCACCTCACGTCGCCCCAATACGACGCTATCGGTCTACGAAAAAACCTGTGGCTCGACGCGATTTGTCTGTATCAACGAGCCGGGATTTGGCATGCTCTACGACGGCGAACTCAGCGGCGACCACCGCCTGTATCAGAACGTCGCCGGCGGTTTCGGCGGCTACAAAGCGCTCAAGACCATGAATATCGCCCCGGCCGTCATCCAGCTCAACGAAACCGCGACGATCTTTGCCGCCGTGGCCCGTCTCGATGAGCTCGTCAGCCAGGGCGCGATGAATCTCCATGAGGCTATCGTCTACGTCCGCAAATCGACGCTCTATACCAACCATACCTTGCTCCAGGCAGCCGAAAGCGAATTTAGCTACGCTCAGTTCAAAAAGTTCGTCTATCCAAACATCGAGAGCAGGGCAGTCAAAAAATGGCTCACTAGCTTGTTTCGTAGCGGCACGCTTCGCTCCAGCACTCTCGCTATCGAGCTCACTGAGCTCAAAAACGGCGTCAGCAAGCTTCATGCCGAAGTGACGGAGTTTCACGACCTCGATGGCCACCGCGTCAAATTTCACGCCATCACCAACGGCATCGACATGCCGACCTGGGTCCTGCCCGAGACCTATGCCTATCTCCAAAATGCCGCCATCCTGGACCGTTTCGGCCTGATCGAGAGTGATTTCACGCACAAGATCGCGACCATTGAGCCACGCCATATCCGCGCGCTCAAACGTATCGGGCGTGCCGAGATGAATCGTCTCCTGACTGGCCGACGCGACCAGTACGGCCAGCCCATCCGCATCCCGGATGAGGCACTTGTCTTTGATTTCAAACGCCGTTTTGTCGACTACAAGCGCCCATATCTACCGTTTGAAGACCTAAAGACATTTCGCGATATCCTCGTCAGCGCCAACGCCCACTATCTCCTGACCGGCAAAGTCCATCCCGGCGACAGCGCCATGTACGTCAAGTTGCAGGAATTACTCGCCACCATCGACGCCGACCCGGTACTCAAAGAGCGCGTGCACTACATCGAAGACTACGACGAGACGGTCGGTCGAGCCCTGGCGCTCGGCTCTGACTGCGCCATCAATGTCCCCGTCGTCGGCCTCGAAGCTTGCGGCACCTCCTGGGAAAAAGACATCGCCAATCTCAAACTGCTCATCTCGACCGCCGACGGTGGCGTCGCCGACGTCAGCCCTGCGACATACCTCGAAGTGACCGGCAAAAATTACCGCGAAGAAGTCCGGAGTTTCTACCGACAAATGCACCGCGCTACCGAGCTTCTCCGCGACGATGAGCAGCTAGCCGTCGCCATCCGCGCCCAGCTCACTGCCTATCTCCCCGTCATCTCCGGCGCCCGGATGCTCCGCGACTATCTGCACTATCTATTCACAAAATGATATAATTGTGCTATAATATAGAGGTGAACTTTAAACCAGGGAAGGTGATGGCAGCGGCCATCGCAATCGTTCTGGCGTTGATGTTCGGTGGATGCACTTCCGCCGACAACGCTCGTCTGTCGTCTGCGGCCAAACCCGCAGCGACCACCCAGGCCGCCGCGCCTGACACCCGTCCGACGGTCCGTGGTGACATCGCCGCCAAAACACCTGGCTTCGACCAGATGAAATCAGCGACATCCCAGCCGTCGCCATTTTTCACCCGGGACGAGCTCAAAAAGCTGGGCATCGGTGAGCTCTATGCCACCGTCGGCCAGCTGGCCGACGGTGGCGTGGTCGCGATCGCTCCACTCGGGCAAAACTGCGTCGTTGCCGTCTACGGCGGCGACACGACCACTGTCGACGTGGCGGTGATGAGCCGGTACAACACCACCGCGCTCAACACCGGCCAGCGAGGTGGGCTGACCTTCAGTGCCGCCAAGGAGTGGCTGGAGTCCTACAAGCAGGTCTGCAACGGGAAGACGAAATTCCTCCCGTCGGAGCCTGGGGCGACCCAGGCGGCCTGACCTCAGTTCACAACCGCTGCTTGTCCGCGCCACCACCCTGGTCGCGCGGGCAAGCAGCCCAACCCACGAGACAGACGCCACATCGGCGTTATTTTAATTACTGGCGCAGATAATACGTCACCGACACGGTATACATCAGCTCGTTTTCACCCGATTATCCAATATATATCCTCTTATGGTATGATATAGCACTGTTGAGCTAGCTATTTTCACACAAAAAACATACACGGAGACCCGAATGAGCCAAGACCAAGACCGAGACACGCCAGCGACCAAAAAGACAGTCATCATTGCCTATACCAAAAATGCCGACGAGTCGAACACACTTTTGTTTGCTGACGATCCGAAGCGCGACGAAGTCGTGTCGCTATTTGTCGACCCGCATACCGAGATGACAAAGATCCCATACGATGGCAAATACGTCCTCAACACTGACGAATGTTTTGAAGTAAACCTGTCCCAAAACAGCATGGAGACAATCGACGGACAGTTCGTCACCCTCTGGGCTCAGGTCGGTGGGCTGAGCGATTACGATCCGACCGAACAGATCAGTCCGATCCGCTGCATCTACACATTTGACGGCGAGAAGCTGATTTTTAAACGCGTAGCCAAGAGCCAACAACTCCACGACAGCAAGATCATTAGCCTAGACGGCGAGCCGAAGGTGACAGAGAACATCAACGTCATGGCGATAGACGATACCGTCGATGCTGTCTACGACACACGTACGCATAAATTTTATTTCACCGATTTTCACGCAGCAAAAGCAGTCTTCGGCACCCTCGAAGTGTATTACCGTAGTGCGACCCAAAACGAAGTTGATGAATGGCTCGACCCAAGCCTGTTCGATATCGACAGCCAATTCGACACCTTTGCGATAAGTGTGCCAAATCGCAAGAAAATGATATTTGCAAGCGAAGAGTTGAGCATCGACCTCACTGACGGCGAGACCGTCGAACGCATCGGCACCTACGCAGGGCAGCATGCCCCGAAGATGCTGTTCATCAACGGCAAGTTCAACATCAAGAAAAATGCCGACATCACCGAAGCGCTCACCGTCATAACCGGCGCATATTACCAAAACGCGATCACTGGCGATTTGATGATAGCTGGCAGCTCTAAAAAAGCACAGAGATAAGAGTAACAACCTCTTGACGCGAGAACGCTGCCCGCGCCACCGCCCTGGTCGCGCGGGCAGCAGCCCAACCCAAACTCTTAGATACTCTAGCTATCCTCACTAACCAGATTGAAATACCCCACGTAGGGGTATTTTTTATATATTCAATATTATGACTCCAAGTTGCACATATGTCATAGTGAGTGTAGAATAAAGCCATATTCAGTCGTAGACCACGACTCGAATCGAGTGCTCCAGGAGGACACAATGCCACAACCCAGTAGGATTGTTCGCCCGGGAAGTCGTCCACCAGAGCCTAGCGGTTCAAGTGCGATCACCGAGGAAATCCCCATCGTCGTGACAACCCCGCAAGCCACCCTTCCAAACCCGGGACACAGCAAGACGGCAACACACCACATGTCCAAGCCGCAGTGCCTGGTCGACGCGACCGAGCCACCCAAACAACGCTGGCCAAAATGGGCTGCAGTGGTATGGTTCATCGGCCTAACAGCCTTCGGACAATGGGTAGTAAGCCAGCTGGTCAATTCTCAGCTGTCGATCGCCGGCATCCGGGACAACCAGGCCACCATCCGTATAGCGCTCACCATTGTGGTGCTGCTCGGCTGCTGGTACTACACGTGGATGACACTGCGCGACTACGACCGGAAGCGACCAGAAGCAGCAAAGCTGGCCGTGCCCTACGACCCAGAGCTGATGCTACTGGACCCTCGCGACCTACGACGCATCATGAGCAACATCGTCATCAACGACCGAGATCCATCGAAATCAGACAAGATCATTCTCGTCGCAATCCGACGTCACAAGCTCCTGCCGGTCACCCAGACGATCATGGCGTCCGTCGCCTATGTCGCCATCGCCATCGCGGCACCTGTCGCCATCATGCGAGCCCCGCTCCATGTACAGGCCAAACTAACACAAGTACCGATCGGGCTATTGCTGCTAGGCCTATTCACGATCGCGGGCTGCTCGATGATCTGGCTCAAGTGGTCATCATGGCACCTACTCGCGACCGACAAACGCAGCATGGTGATCGTGCAGTGGCCTGGCTGGTTGTTCTGGCTTCATGACAGCGTCATCACGATCAACACCATCGAGATGTCGTCATGTACGTTCAACGCCCAGGACAACTGGATCGGGAAGATCTTCAAGGAACCGTACGGTATCGTCGATATCGACGGAGAAACGGATGCAGACGATCAGTTGCGGCGTATGCGCTTCATCCCGAAGGCAAGGAAGGTCAGTGATTGCATCAACGGAACGAAGCCGGCGATCGCAAAAGCGTCCTTCATGTGACTTCGCCTCCTGTCGAGCACTCTGGGGGCGCCTGTGAGTCGGAGTTATCCGACAAACAGGCGCTTCCCAAGCTCTAACTCATCGATTTGATTTACATCCCGAAAGGGACTTTTTTATGCCTTATCGTCTCAATAATTATTCAGGCGATGAGGTATAGCCGGTAATTTATCCTTCGCTGGATGCGAAAGATACGGAACCGGCTTGCCGTAGCAAAAGATGGATGATATGAGCAGATGCCACTCTGCCATATCCGTACTTCGACAATCTCTCCACCACCCCTCAGCTTGTGGCCGTAGGATGGATCGTCTCAACTGGATAGGGTCGCGTGAAGCCCACGATGTCGCTTCCCCAGTCATATGAGTCGTAGCTGACGACATCGCCAGTTTTCGGCTCATTGATCATGATCTTCTTCGCAGGATCAATGACGATCCCGACGTGACCTGGTCCGGATGAACCGAGATATCCACCGAAGAAGACGAGGTCACCAGGCTGCTCACTGCCTGGTTCGACGCGATACTGCTGGGTCGCGAGCCACTGGCTTTTGGCCGTTCGTGGTATCTCGATACCCGCGCCCTGGTAGAAGCTGTACTGCGTGAAGCTCGAGCAGTCAAACCCACTGACGCCGAAGTTGCCGTGCGCCAGCGATGAGGTAGTGGGACCATTTCTATTGCCACCACCATAGACGTACGGTACGCCGAGTTGTGATTGGGCCATCGATATGACTTTCTCCACCAGAGGCTCGCTCGACGTAAACTGCACTGCAGCGTAGGGCTCACAGTTGAGAGTCTGTGATGATGCGGTAGGCGAGTCGACAATTGCGCTCGAGCTCGCCGATTGGGCCGAAGCTGTGGCAAAATTCGTGTCAAACCCCATTTGCGTCAGGGCTGTCACCGTAAATTGCCACGATGCACGAACTTGATCGACGCCTTGTGAGCGCGAATCGTCGTATCGATACTTCGGCCGCTCCGCAGCGTACGCAACGCTCATCGCAGCAAACATCGGATCGCTCACCCACAGATCCCCAGGAATCGTCCTGAGTCCTGCTACGAAGCGTGGGTACATGTAGTTGGTAGCGGTAGCGGGGTTCATCGCATCCGCCACCGAGATGGTCGGGTTTGGGTAGGCCCCAGGGTTCTGGATCTGGTAAGGGCCGAATGCTCCGTCCTTGCTGGCGACACTTTGCGCTCGTGACTCGAGGTGTGTGCCGATTGTCATCGACGCCGCCACCTGCACGTCACCCTTAGCCACATATTTGATGGCGTCGAGTAGTGCGAGATTGACCGGCGCGTCTGCGGTAGCAGAACTCGATTGCCGGGGAAGGCAAGCGGTGCTTGCCGATGGCGACAGCAGGAAGACGAAACCCATCATGAACATCACCGGGGCAAACAGGAAAACAACTACTACTACAACCCCGATGGTCACGAGGCCTTTCTTCTTCACAGTTGCACCTCCTGCGCCGTGAAGTGAAGGAGCTGAGGCTGATTGTCAACGAGTTGCCAGGTAGCAGCAACAGAGATCTGCGCTGCCGCCTGACAGGTAGCCGTCCCAGGGTAACGAGTGCCGTCACCTTGAAACTGACCAACGATGAAGCTCGCCGTCACGTAGATGAAGGGTATCTGAGCATCCGCAGGTCGCAGATTGATGGCCCCTACCGTTACCGACGCTTGTTGGACCAATGGGTTTTCGGGCCGTAAACGAGCCTGATCCCCACACGATTGCTTGCTGACGCCATAATGTAGCTGCGACAGGGCACTCGCAGGTAGTCCAAGCGCTGCAACGCGCTGCTGACGAGTCTCGGGCGTATCTGTCGGTTCAAGCCGGTAGTAGGCCTCGATGAGCGAGATCATCTGCAGCTGGATCCCGAGACGATAGTCAGTAGCCGAAGCGGACGATGTCACCGCTCGGGTAGAGATCGGTGATTGTCCGGCCCGAGCAGACGGCGCTATGGTGGCCGTAGCCGTCGCTGGTGATGCATCCTGGTTCTTCTTGGTCTGGGTAGCACCAATAATAACCAGTACTATCACTAGCAGGGTAGTCACAACAGCTCCGAGACGCGACAGAGAGATACCTTTCATGTCTCCACTCCGATCACGTATGGGTCAGCTGACGACTGTAGCTCGACGAGACGATCAAGCCTCGCTTGGACGCTCGGGATTGACGATACCGGAGTACTCGCGGTCCTTTGCCTCGTCGCCTGATCACTTGCAACCAGCTTTTTCTCTGTCGGTAGCAGTGTGTGCGCGACAAAGTCCATCGGGAGTCCTGGGATATGAATACCCCATTCGCCCGTTCGCAGACCAGTCAGCGCCCACGCGTCTGCGTCAGAAATGCCACGCTGCGTGATGCGATGAATGACGTCATCCTCGGGAGGTTGACAACCAAACATGCAAATGCCAAACGCACTGTCGATACTCCGACCGAGCGCGTTGAGTGCCGAGCCCTTGCCGCCGAGGTTTTGGTAGTCATCAGCGTTTTGGGCGAGGCTATACAAATCAGTCGGCCACTTACGGGCCTTGCGAACCATTCCGTCTCGCGCCCTTGCCAGTACGTAGTTACCGAGCGTGTCGGGCTCTTCCTCGTTGATCCTGAGGTTCGGAAGGATACTAAACCTACCTGACCGATGGCTTGTCATCATCCAGTTCATGATGAGTCCTTCGAGCATGGCTGCGGCGGCGGACGGCACGCCCACCCAATCGAGGAAGACGTACTCATCCTCGAAGATGCTGGCGATACTCTTAGTGCCGTTAAAAACCTGTCCGTAGCGACCGCCTCGGATCAAGTCGTGCCAGTAGCCGCTACACCGTAGCCCAGCAGCTTGCAGCATCTCGATCGACGCAGAGTCAAGCAGATTGGTCGGACGCAAGATCAGATCATTGAACTCTTGGCGAGCCAAAAGATCCATCTTCTCTTCGTCAGAACCGGATCGGATCGCCACATCGATCTCGCGCTGGTAGTGCTCCACATCCTGGCGAGTCAGCGATCGAAGTATCCGTTCAAAGATGAACTGCGAGATAGCATTCTCGTCTCTGAGACTTGCCATTTTCCACGCAGCCACGAGGGTCGCGACAACTTCAAACGGATCGAGTAGACCGCCCTTGACCTCGCACTGGATATCCTGTGCATGTTGGGCAATATCCTGGGGGGTGAGCCCCATGCCCATCGGGAAGACATTGACAGACCCGATATCGGCCAGTCGGACCGACGGTGTCATCAGATGATCGGCAACAAGCGCATACTCACCGCGGCCATCAGCAGACTTCGTGTCATGATCGTTGACCTGGACTCGGGTACGCAGAGGCATGCCGTCTTGACCTATGCCAGACTGCAATGCAGACGCACGCAGCACGAGTGACTTCGCGAGGGTTGACTTACCCCCGCCCTGAGGCACGAAGACGCCAACAAGCGTGTTACGTATCAAGCCTCGCTCTTTTAGCAACGCCGGACTCCAATACGCAGGTCGACCAGTGACACGCTGTCGTCCGAAATAGCAGCCTCTTGTGTGCTGCGATGTCGTGCCGAAAAACGGGTTGTGCATCGATGCGACAGCGGCAGTTGACCGAAAAGCCTTCATGGGGCTTGTCATGACAGCAACCTTTCAGTTGAGATGGATTGTTGAAGTACATGAGACGGTTGGTCTTCACAAAGATGTGACCACCCGCATGAGACACGTACACGTCTCAACTACGATGCCGAGATGATCAGCATAAGAGTTGAAACGAGTAGGGGTAGTCCCCGGGGCGGTAGCATGGCACTGGTTCGTGCATGCATCCGCCCCGGAGAGACCACCTTGGATAGTACAACCACTTGTGCCACCCCCTCTTCTTAGACGAGGGGGATCCCGGTCAGCGCAGTAAAACCGATCCGAGCAAGTCGAGCCCGTCCGCAGACCCTTTGAGCCTCTCCACCATTTGCCTTGATCACTCGCATGGTTTCAGAGACAAGTGCCTCCAGTTCTCGAGGATCTTGGTGGGTGATCGGGATGAAGGTATTGAAGTACTCGATGTGTCCTTCATCGGCGACCCTTTCCTCTTGGGCCGCAAGTCGTTCGCGACGTCGGACCGTTTTTGTACCGATCCGGACACCGCTGAAAAGATCGAGGATGGTGTCGAAAAGCGACGACAAAAAGTTGAGCGAGTAATACTCTCGCTGCCCACTCACTGTCTGTGCCGCCAGCGTCTGACCTATCCATGGGCTGGGCGATCCGGTGATGTTTTGACTGAGCGTCGACGCCATCAGGTGACGCGGAAGCTTTGTCAGCCTCAGGAATGCGTGTCCCGTGCGATCACAGACCAGCACGTTGCCGTTTGGGACGTAGATTCCCAGCTGGGGGTGATACGACTGGACGGCAGCTGACTCGACCTCGTCTTGCTGTGAGGAATACTTATCGAGGTCAACCACGTCCCAGGCTCGTCGCAGGAAGGCTCGACATGCCGGAACCGACATGATCTCTGTCGATCCGACACCCAGATGCCGCATGGTGTCCTGCATCGATCTGCCAAGCTGGATGATATTCTCGCTCCGAAGTTCTTGTTCTTCCACGAAGCGGGGGTTTTTTGACTTGCCAGCCTGACGCAGTCGTTGTGAACGCCGGACGGTAATGATCGCAACCATGTCGGTCCTCATGCCGTTGTCGGCAACGTCTTGACGCGCCTCCCCCATGTTGATGAGATAGAGACGGTAGTCACGCAGTTGCTTCCTTGTGATGGTGCCTCGCTCGTACAGTTTTTCAACTGTCACTGCAGGCTCCGTCTTTAGGGCCTTCAAGAGAGAGATCAACGCGTCAGGCACGACTATGTCCGGATGGAAGATCTCGTCGATCATGACGTCAAAGTCATCGACACCTTCTGGCCGGCGACGAAACATCAGGCTCATTCGTGCACTGATCTTGCTCTCCGCTGCGAGTTTTCGTAGCTCCAGCTCAAGCTGCTCGAGGACGGCCATCTGTCGATCAGGATCCAGCGACGTGATCGAACTACCGCCGCCCGATATCACGATACTGTCGGTCATCCCTCTCGAGGTATGAACGACGCCGTATCCATGAAGATCGTCGACACGGTAAGGGAAGGGGTGTGAGATCGCAATAATGTTGTTCAAAGAACGACGACACGAGCTCAGTGCTCGAGGCATCGCTCCCGTCACCTCATCGTGAATGGGCTCTTCACCCCAGAGGGTGTCGTGCTTCACATGCTTGATCCACTGGCCACCGATGGCTTCTCCCCATTGGTAATACCGCTTACCCCAATCAAGTGGCCATAGCAAGTAGATACCGGTAGCCAACACCAAGAAACCCGCGTAGGTTCCCTTGTGCGCTGCAACAGCAAACCACAATGCCAATGCCACGGCAGTCATACCCCAGTCCGTAGCCGTCATCGGAAAAATCCGAGCCGACAAACTACTGGGGCCGATGACGACAGGTACATCTCTTGTTGTGTCTAACATCCGTTCGGCCTCCTAGGGACCATGATCACTCTTGGTTATCTCCGAAGAATGCACCTCCTGCCTTATGGATAACAGCCCCTGCAGCCGGTGAACCAGCGACAGCGACAGCTCCAGCAGCGGCTTGTGTTACGAAGTGTGCTGCTTTTCGTTTCGCATCGGCCACACCCACCCTCGCCGTACCGTGTGCTTGTTGAGCCAACGTCGGTATGGGGGTCATGACCACGACAGGTACCGGCCTCGAATCAGCTTGCCGGGCTTGTTTGCGAATGTCGACTTTGAGCACCTTGCGAATCGTCGCCTCCGCGGTACCTTTGATGGCGGCAGCTATCTTGCCTTCGACCACCACAGCCGCCTTATAGCAAGCAGCCATGAGTACCAACTGAGATATCGTTGCCGACACATAGCTACCGTTGGTGTAGAGGCTTGCACCGATCGGTGTTGTCCCAAACGGCGCTGTGTAGAGAGCAACTTGGCCCAGTTCCAGGAAGAAGACCGCGAATGGTCTCCCGACACACGTGGCGACGAGTGTGACGGCCAGCAATGCGTTAGCCACGTTGCGCGACCGAGTGCCGACCGTCGACAATGCAACCATCGGTAGCCCGATGAACTTGGCCAGGATGATCAATGGCTCGTAGGCCATGATCAGTCCTGCAAGCCAGCTACCTCCGACGAGACCACCGAACATGCCAGCCAACCACCAGATCGGATCGGTGATGAAAGGGATGGCGTAACCAGTTGCCCCATCTGGCGGGGTGTAGAAATTCATCGCCGCCGCTGCCTCATCGCCCGCCAGTGTAAGCTGGTCGATGATAGCAACGAAGGGAATCGTAGCCCCCGCGAGGAGGAGATAGACGAGAAGCGCCTGACCGATACGCATACCCTTATGGAAAAAGAGGGCACCAATCACCACTGCGAACAGCAGCACCATGTAGGAGAGACTGGCAGCACCATGGCTACCACTCCAGTAGAGCACGGAGAGGATGCTGATGTTCGAAAAACGAGGCGGGGAAGCGATGATCTGCTCAAACACCCCCACCATCACGCTGTATGCATCTTGCATGACTTTCACGAGGCTACCGAGTGGATCCAGTGGATTCCAGATCAGTGGCATCTTGGGAAGTGGCATGCCATTTCTCCAATCTTGTGAGTACAGGGTCGGCCGGCGCGGGTGGTGGTCTCATACTTCGAAGACCACCACCCGAACGCCGAGGGGTGCAACGCTCAGACTGCTAGTGTCGAGAGTGTTGAAATCACCAGAAGCACCCCGATCAGGTACATCGCCTTCCTGAACCATGTCTCACCATGTCCAAAGATGGCCATGATTCCGCCAGCGACGATCAGGAAGATGACCACCGACCAGCCCCAGTCGTTCAGAGCCTGTCGAACGTTACGATCCAATGGACCGAACAGACTGCCGATAATCTTCGACAAGAAGTTATCGTCAACCATGGGCGGGGCCAACCCCGCCGCGACAGCGTGCGGGGTCGCCAGGACAGCGAGAAGAACAGTGAGAACACTCGCCACGATGGTGCGGCGAATACCGTTGCGAGACATCGGTAACTCCTTTTCAGGGTAGGAAGGATGGTGCACTAGCTTCCTGATGGGCCGTCGGTGGCCAATCAGTGGTCTGCGATGGTAGCGGCGCAAGTTCGGCGGCCGCTTCCAAGATGCGCATCAACGACAAAAGCGTCGGGTAGCGCAGACGAGACAGATCCACGACTGGATCTGTCTCCGCATAGGGGTCGAACGGCACGATGAATCCACCGACAGACGAGGAAGGTACGGCGACCAAGCTTTGCAGCTGATCGAAGTATCCCCAAGTCTGCTGAGAATTTGGCTTCCGGCTGTTGTTGATAACCGGTAGAGCCCTCCCGAGAAGATCGTTCAGCCCGTAGGTCCTGAGCGTCTCGACAGTAGCCTTGGCATCCTCCAGAGAGGTATCGGCAGGCTTTGCCACGAGTACGCAAACGTTACCCGCTCCCGCCATCCCGAGATTGGCCGGCTCGGAGGGGCCGTTGCCGGTGTCAAGGGTGATGACGCTCGCAAAACGCTTGCAGGTATCGACTACCCGTCGGCCAGCTGACTGGTCAAACGAGTCGGGGTTTGGGATGTGCCGATCAGCAGCGATGGCGATCACGCCATCCCGACTGGAACACGCGTAGCGCTTCAGGTCACGAGGCATAACCATCGCTGCAGAGAACCTGAAGAGGTTTCGCACCGTGATGGTGACTTCGTAGGCGATACCGAGTGCCTTCAGCCCTGCTGACGTTGAGTCACGTCTGGCCTCGATGAAGATCGTTTCTTCACGAAGCAACAACGCAGCCAGAGTGGCCAGATGGGCGGAGAGGAATGTCTTGCCCGTACCGCCGTCTTGATTGACGATCACGAGGACGAGCTGCTTCTTCAGCCCTTTGATGTTGTGGATGAAGGATGCAGCCAGTGCGTCATACTCGAGCTCTGCCTTGGACTTGTCGGGAACGCAGTCATTCAAACGAACTGCGTCCGCCAACAGGCCGACAAAGCGTCGCCATCCAGGACGGCTCGGAACGACGTGATACGTGCCAGAGCGCTCCCAGTTCACCACTGCGATCACCGAGATGACGCCGAACAACCCATAGAGTTGCAGCGACAACAGCTCCGGCGACTGCCACGTGATGAGCCAGAGGCATAGCAGCGAGATCACGAGGACGGCGACCATCAGTCGAAAAGGACCGTTGGGCCGCGCGATGCGTGAACGTTTCTGAACCCGGGTCGTGCGAACCGTCTCCGGAGGGTCTTTCTCTTCAGTAGCGGGTGCGGGCTGCCCTGGGGCGCCCAACACCACACCGGGCCCAGGAGGCTTGCTTCTGATGAGTTGCATATATGTCTCTTTTCGCGTAGTAGGACAGAGTAAAAATATTGGTTGTACTAATTCTTAAGGTGGTGCGCTCAATAGATCGGGCGCACGAGCTGGAGTAGATATTCTGCTCAAGTGCGCTCCTCTCCAGAACGATAACCGCGCAATAGCTCACGCGGTCCGGATTTTCGTCCGGTCAGAAGACACATATCAGCCCACCGACAGCACAAGTATGTATGCAAAAATCGAACGATAATCTTAAGATTCTGCGGAGTCATACCGACCCCATCGTTACTGTGCTTGTTTATTTAAGGCTATCATAACATTTATATTAGTCTTTATCAATTATTGTAATAATCGGTATTTGTTTCATAGATATAAAGTAAAACAGATATAGAATTATGCAAAACAAGCGTGAGTCTCTTCATGACCTATCGACCAAAATTCATAATTTCATGATGTCATAGAGGCATGAAAATACCCTCCGGTGGAGGGTAGGGTAACATGTCAGACTACGACAATCATATGAAGATAGGCGGTCGGGCCGGGATGTGAGCGCGTGGCCCGGCCACCGAGGCACGCTAGGCGTGCTTCGCAGTGGCGCTCACATACCCGACCCTTGCACTGGTGCAAGACCCAAGAACACGACAGTGTTCTGGGGGTGAGATTGGCGATTCGGATCATCAGGGACAATCCCACTACATGTCACAAGCGCCGCGATTGCTCCCTCGGGAGCGTTCTGAAGCACCTTCACAAGAGCAGTTTCGTCTGTCTTATCGATCTGGTCCACAACTTTGAGAGTCGTGAGCCGTATCGGCGTCGTTCCGGCCTTGCCGGCCACGATGACTTGATCGCCTTGCACCATGGCACCGATCTCGTTGAACACCCCATAGCCCTTGACCTGGGTATGACCGAGGATGATAGCGAGAGCACCGTTAGTGCCAAGTTCGCCCACCTTAGGTCCATCTGACCACCACGATGTCACAGCGAACCGATTGTCACCGAGAGCTTTGCCGCTCACGGGATCAATATCGGTCTTTTCGGGTACCCCGAAGGACGACACCTTCTTTTTCAGCCATGAATTAAAACGATCTTCTGATGGCTTCGTAAGGACTACTGTGTCGACCCCTGCGGTATGGTCAGTTTTGGGTATCCAGATATGCTCTGGGGCAATAGCTGTCACGCTCGGCAGTGTAGGCGAGGGTGCAGCGGACGGTAGTGCCGTCGCCGACGATGAAACTGTCGGTGTCGACGACGACACTACAGGGACAGGGTCCGGCTGGGGCGACTCCGACGATGTCGAAATCGCCCCAGCCGTTGGCAAGGGCTCGGCGTACATCGACTCCATGACGTATTGCTCGATGATCAGCTTGCCAGCGCCAAAGAGGCAGCAGCAGGCAAGCAGGATAGACATCACTGTCAAGAAGCCGTGACGTCGAGGCTTAACCTCAGCGACCGACGGATCGAGCTGACGCTGATCCACGACGCCGAACCACCCAAGCAAGGCTGAGAAGGAAAGCCGCGAAGGCCACGAGTGCACCAGGGCTACTCACGAGCACCATGAAGGGGTTCTTGGCCTCTCCACCAGTTCGGGCGGCTGTCGGGTAGTTCGCCTTCGGGGCCTCGACCACCTTCTTGGCGACGCATCCTTGGTCGATGCGCTCCTTCTCGGTGAGGTCACGCACCTTGGTGACCTCGCCAGGCGAATCCACGGGAGTTCCCTTGCCCCAGCTCCAGGACGGCTTGTCCCAGACGGGCTTGATGGTCGTGGTCATGACCTGGCTCCAGATGACCTTGCAGTCGTTCCAGGTCTTCGTAGCCGTCTTGACGTCATCCGCCGGAGGGTTGGGCTGATCACAGCCGAGATCGGCCTTCTCCGACGGGGTGAGGTCACGGACCTTGTCCCACTTGGTGTAGGTGACGACCGGCTCGCCCGCGACCCAGTTCCACACCGCCTCTTTCCAGACGGGCTCAGTGGTCGTGATCTTGATGCGTTCCCGGATGCCCTGGACACACGAGCGGTCGGTATCCGGCTCCTTGGTGACGACGGCGTCGGGTTCCTTCGGCTTCTCGCAGTTGTGTTCCTTCAGCTCTGCCGGGTTGAGATCGCGGACCTTGGCCCAGTCGCCGTCGTAGGTGACGACCGGCTCGCCCATGAGCCAATTCCATCCTGCCTCGACCCAATTGGGCGTGGTGGTCGTGGTCTTGACACGCTCCCGGACGCCGCCGGCGCACGTCTTCTCGGTCTCCGGCTCCTTGGTGATGATGACTTCGGGCTTGTCGGGCTTCTGGCAGTTGAGCTCCTTCAGCTCCTCCGGTTTGAGGTCACGGACCTTGGCGTAGGGGGCCTTCTCCACCTTCGGATCGGTATCCGTCCATGCCCATTTTGCCGCGTCCCACACCGAGCCCACAGACGTGGTCACAATGCGATCACGGACACCTTCAGCGCACGTCTTCTCGGTCTCCGTGCTGGTCGTGACTTTCGCCGCCGGCTGATCCGGCTTGCACCGTTCCGGCATGACGATTCGCCATGCCAGCTCGATCTTCTTGGCGTTGGCATCGCCGAGCTTCATGCCTCCTTGCGCCTTGAGGGCGTTGAAGGCGGTGATGTAGATGCCCGGGCCTGTCGCTTCCTTGTCTTGCTGGAAGGAGATCAGGCCAGAGTCGGTGCAGGCGGGGACACCGCCGACCAACGTCTGCCATTTGCCAGCAGAGCCATGAATGTTGTCGGCATTGACGCCGACAGCGAGCTGGAACGTGAGGACTTCGGAAGTCCCCTTGTAGGTGCTTGCCAGCGCGGTGTCATGCCATCCCGTGTCACGGGGGATGGTGGACACTGACGCTGCGTCAGCACCGATGTTGCTCGCAGCCATTCCGCCGATGATGGTGACCACAGCCGTAGCGGCCGCGGCAGGCCATCGGATACGACGCCTGGGTTTGTCTTGGACTCGTCCGAACAAGGTTTTTTCCACCTCCTAAATACACCTCGCCATTGCCCGGGGGTGGGCGGCTGGTCAAGGGATCTTGCGGAGACTCTAGTGCGGCAAGCCACCTAGCGTCATTACCGCCCGCTCGGGAAGAGTGAAGAGTAATGACGCTAGGTGAGGCTCAGCGCGACAAGAGTTATCATCGTGTGATCTATCATAAAATATTTGCAGTCTGACATGTTAATGTACAGCAGCAGGGACATCGTCAGAAGATTTCTTCGATGACGCACCCACATTACCTCTACTGTTGCCTGGTATTCTACATCTATTAGACCGTTATATCAAGCTTTGTCAATATCTTTTCTGAATTGGAAATTATCATTGACTTATTTACAACTATATTATCCTAGCTGATAATACTTAGGCAGACCAAAAGCATTGTGACGCGCACATCACATAGCCATATGCATGATCACTAGCGCAGGTAATACGTCACCGACACCGTATATGTCAGCTCGTTTTCACCAGGCTGGAGGGTGAGGGATGAGGGGGAAGATTCCATCTTGCTCGCTGCGTCGGTTGCGTACATCGGCATGATGC
>Ga0075163_10005083_pt1 | contig 17581 bp, 13 predicted proteins | sample JI1023141ADNA_FD_71478 | JGI IMG/M metagenome (GOLD analysis project Ga0075163, IMG submission 71478) | Wastewater effluent complex algal communities from Wisconsin, to seasonally profile nutrient transformation and Carbon sequestration -... | ecosystem: Engineered > WWTP > Effluent > Algae...
GCGTCCACCACATAGATGCGCCCCTGCTCATCCAGCGTGATGCCCATCAGGCCGCCCATCTCCACATCCACATGCAACACGTCGATGAGCTCGCCAGCTCGCGTCCAGGCCGAGATCTCCGAGGTGGCGTTGTCGGTGACGTAGAGGATGCCGTCGTGCAGGGCGAGGCCCGAGGGGCTCTCCAGGGCTTCGGTGTCGCCCAGGGTGTTGACCACGGTGCCCTCCATCATGCCCACCTGGGTGCCCGGCTCCACCGGGAAGACGCGGCGGGTGGCACCCAGCTGCTCGGTGTTGAGGACCCCCAGCCGGCCGTTGCCGGTGTCGGCGATGTAGAGCAGGCCATCCTCAAAGACCAGGTGCGAGGGCACATTGGGCACCCGCCGCACGTTGCCCTCGGCGTAGCGCATCATGATCCCGTCGGAGTGGTCGTCGTAGCCAACCCCATGATCTTCTTGGAAGTCTGCCCGCATCAGCGACGACGTGACCCCCTCGAACACCCAGTAGACGTTGTCCTTCTCCCAGGCGATGCCCATGCAGAAGGGCGACTCGTGCAGCATGTCGAGGTGTGAGCCCAGATCGTAACCCAGCGAGCGTACCGCCTGCGGGTTGCTGAAGCCGTAGACGTCCATGTCGGAGGGCCAGAGGGAGGGGCCCATGAAGCCGTTGGGCGGCGCCTGGTTGTTGTAGCGGTTGTCGGATTCTTGGCAGGTGGCGAAGGTGCCCGGCGCGCCAAAGGCGATGCTGGAGACCTCCTCCATGAAGTGCTCGGCGAAGGGATCGCGGCGGTGGATGACCGTCTGATCGGGCGTGCCCACCTGCTGGAAGGTGCTGGTGGAGTCGTCCTGGCGATTGACCACCCACAGCTCGCCGGGCACCTCGGGGTTGAAGTCCAGGTCGCGGGGCACGCGCAGGCCGTCGTTGCGGCCGCCGAGCACCTCCACCTGCACCTTGGAGAGATCGCCACCGCAGCCGAGGACGGGCAGCCCCTCGCACGGGGCGACGCCGCCACCCGCGCCACCCGCGCCGCCCGCGCCTGCTTCGCCACCCGCGCCACCACCCGCGCCACCGACCGCGGCATCCGTCGTGCCATCCTGCTTGCCGCCGCCCCCGCCCGCGCCCCCACCATCCAGTACGATGACGCCCGCGCCCCCGTCTTCGTTGGACGTGTCACAGGCGGGCAGGGCGAAAGCGAGTACGATCAGACTTGCACGGCGCATGGCGTTCCTCCACGGTTCGGCGGGGGGCTGCGCAAGGATCATGCCGTCAGCGCCCGATCGCTCTCCGATCGCTGCCCCAGGAGGTGTCATGCTCATCCGTTGGTCCGCGCTGCGCATCGGCGCCCCCTGGATCCTGCCCCTGGCCCTGCTCGCCTGCGATGATGGCGGCGGTGAGCCCGAGCGGGTGCCCGACGCCGCCGTGGAGGCCGACCTCGGCTGGGGCGCCCCCGATGACGTGCTCAAGGCCGACACCCTGGCGGAGGAGCTGGCCGACCACACCGCCTGGACCGAGCTCACCGAGGGCTACGTGCAGGGCTTCGGCGCGCTGCACGCCTCCTGGCAGCGCATCTTCCAGAATGGGGACGATGCCGGCGCCGCCGGCTACATCATCGTCAAGCGCAGCTACGACACCCCCGACGAGGACGCGCTGGCACAGATCTCCGTGATGAAGCGCATCCCGGGCTACGCGCCCGACCAGGGCGACTGGTTCTTTGCGGCCTTCGAGCCCTCCTTCGAGCTCGCCACCGACGGCAACAGCCGGCCCCTCGCGGGGCGCATCGCCCGCGGATCCAACGAGGGGTGCGTGCCCTGCCACGACGGCGCGCCGGGTGGGGACTTCCTGTTCTCCGTGGACGCTGCCGACCCGTACCCATAAATCGGGCGGAAAAAAAGCTTACAAATCGGGAAGATCGGCCCTAACGGTACTCGGGCCGGAACAGCGGCGTGGTGGGCGGCATGGCCCGCCGCGGCGGCGGTGCGGAGCGCGGGGTGGGCGGAGCGGGGGCGCGGGGGGCGCTGGGGGCCACCATGGGCGGCGGCTCCGGCGGTGGGGCAAACGCCGCGGTGGCGTCTCCCAGGCCGCGGAGCTGAGCGGGGGCGCCCACCGGCCACCACGGCGCGTCCGATCCCACCAACGGCACCGTGCGCTCACCGAGGGTCAGGGCCGGCGCCGCGGGATCGTCCGCCAGCACCACCGCCACCGCTGCGCGCTCCAACACCCGCCGGTTGCGGGCCGTATCAGGGCCCACCAGCAGCACATCGAACAGGCCCAGGCGCGCGAGACCCTGGGAGGCGAGGTAGCCGGGCCCGGCCTGCACCCGCACCAACACCGCCAGGGGGAGGCCGCTCTCACGGTCCGCGCTGGGCCAGGTGCTGCGGTCGGGGTGGCGCCCGGTGATGGGATCCACCAGCGCCGTGGCGGCGGCCCCAGCGCAGGCGGCCACCGCCCCCACCAGGCTCACCGAGGCGTGGCGGTTGCCGGTGAGCGGCAGGCGGACCTCGATGCCCCCCGCCACCGCGCCCAGCGTGAGCGGCACCTGCAGGGGGCTGTGGGTCACCGACAGGGGCCGAGCCCCGCCGCCGAGCACCCGCACGCGATCCCACCCGCCGGCGCGCAGGCAGTCGGTGAGCGCCTCCTGGGTGGGCATCGCCGCCCCCTCCAGCTGCCAGGAAAGCACGGGCACCGTCGGCGCGGGCGCGCTGCCATCGGCCACCGGCCCCGCGTCGGGCGCGGCCGCACCGCCATCCGCCGGAAAGAGCGACTGCCCCTCGGGCCAGTTCCAGAGGACCACCAGGGCCACCAGGCTCAGGAGGCCCACGATGAGGGGGTAGTTGGCCCCGTCCCGACGCTGCGTCTGCTCCACCGGACCTCAGTCGCCGTGGGGGTTGGGCCCCAGGTAGTAGCCGGCCATGGGATCATCCGGGTCGGCGCGCCCGATGAAGTGGGCACCGGACGTCAGATCCACATGGAAGTGGTTGTCGTGGTCGGCATTGTAGTTGGGGGTCAGGACGATGTTGAAGATGCGCCGCCGGTACATTTCCTGAGCAATTCGAAGCAGCATCTGCCCCTCCACCGTGCGGGGGGCGTCCGTATCGTGCTCCCAGTGGCGCTCCACGTTGTATTCGCGGCCCGTGGAGTCGCGAAACCACGCCAGATCGATGGCCAGCGCCAGACCGTGCTGGCTGAACTGATCGGTGCCCGCGATCAGGCGGCAGTTGTAGGTGCCGATGTGGCCCACCGACACGATGTCCAGCTCCTGCAGCAGGGCGGAGAGCTCATAGAGCGCCGCCGCCAGGTGGCATGACGCGAAGATCGGCCGCGGCGCATTCTGGTTGTAATACAGGTAGTTGACGCCGTTGATGGGGCTGCTGACCGAGACGGGGCCCTCGATGTCACAGCTCAGATCGGGGCGCCCGTCGGGGTGGTCGAGGGGATTGGCCGCCCGCGCAAACTGCAGGCCGAGCTGGTTGAGCTCCGCCACACAGCCCGCCTCGGGATCGGGCATGGGCAGCCCCGGCACACAGACCTCGCGGCGGGTGGCGGGCTCGTTGTAGCGGGCGCGGGTCTCGCAGTGATAGCCCGGTCGGCAACCCTCGGCGAAGGCGTTGTAGTCGCACCGCTGCACGCATGCGCCCTGGCCCTCGATGACCTCGTCGATGCAGAAGGTCACCGGCAGGCCCGCGCTGTCGGGACAGACGCGGTCGCAGCCCAGGCTGCACATCCCGCGGGGGTAGCCCTCCTCATCCGCCAAACAGAAGGATTCCGCATAGTTGCAGTCGGCATCCGCCGCACACGGGCCCCCAATCCAGCCCGCGTTGATGCCCGGATCGGGGGGCAGCGGATCGGGCGGCGGATCGGGATCGGGCGGCGGATCCGGGGGCGGATCGGGATCGGGTGGCGGATCGGGATCAGGCGGTGGATCGGGCTGCGCGTCGGGACGCGGCTGGGCGTCCGAGCGCGGCTCCGCATCGGAGCGCGGCCCACCATCGAGGCGGGGCTCGACGCCGCGATCCCGCGCCGTGGGCGGGCGCGCGTCCTCTGAGGGCACCGCGTCGGGGGTGCTCGCGTCGGTGGCCACCAGCAGCGTGGGATCGGGTGAGGCCTGCTCGTCCTGGCAGGCCGCCAGGGCGAAGCACATCAGAAGAGGGAGGGTGCGCCTGCGCATGCGTTGCTCCGCCGGACTCAAGCCGGCAGGTCAGTGTGCCAGAGCGGGCGCCCTCTGGCCACGCGCACCCGCTGGGGGACTCAGCCCTTGACGCCGGTCCACACCCAGGCGCGGCGGTTCTGCGCGTCGGTGATGGCCGTGAAGGGGAGCTCCACGCCCTTCTTCGGGGCCCAGCGCCGCATGGCGCCGGTCAAGCCACCCATGGCCTTGGGGCCGGGCAGGTCGAGGGCCTCAACCGCCTCGTCGACGGTGATCTGGCCACGGCTCTCGAGGAGCTCGAGGAACCGGCGCGAGGGCTCGGGCAGCTCGGCCAGGTAGGTGGCCCAGCGCTCGGCCAGGTCGCCTTCGAGCTCCATCGCGGGCGCCTTGACGGGCGCCGGGGGGGCCACGGGGGCCGCCACGGGGGCCGCCGCCGGGACCTTGGGGGCCTTGGGCGTCTTGATGGCCGGCAGCACCGGCGGCAGGTCCTCTTCCTCTTCCACCACGGCGGCCTTGGCCGCATACGCGGAAGCAAAAGACGGCGCCGGCGCGGCGTAGGCGGCCTGCAGGGCCGCGACGATGGACGGGGCCTCGCTCTCGGCGGCGACCTCAACCACCTCAGCCTTCACCGCCTCGGCCTTCACCGCCTCGACGGCGGGCTCGGGCTTCTTGGCGGCCGCGTAGGGGTTCCCCGCGCTGGCCGGCTGGCCGGCAAGGGCCCGGACCAGCTCGGCGAGGCTCTGGGCGACTTCGGGGTTCTGAAGGAGGTGCAGGGGAACTTCGATCTGAATGGACATTTTCCCACCAATACTCGTCGGTGCCAGAACGGCGTTGTAAGAGAACCAGAAACAGACCGCGGCGTCAACCGTCGCGGCCCGCCCCGGACAGTCTGTTGCGCCAGCGGAGCCAGTGTGAGGTGTTTTCCTACATGTTCTCAAGCGTTTACATCGGGCCAATGTCTCCACGGGCTTACATGAACTTTCACCAAAGACAGCACGGTGTTATAGCGACAAGTGATGCAGCCGACGAAGCCCAACCCCGAAAACGCGCCCCCCGAGGCCCGCCCCCACAGCTTCGCCACTTTGATGGCCAGTCGCCTCGGCGCGCTCGTTCTGGCGGGCTTTTTGTTGGTCTACCTGCGGCCCATCCTCGTGCCGTTGTTCCTCGCCATCCTGTTGGCGGTGGCCGTGACGCCCCTGGTGGGCTGGCTGGTTCGGCGGCGCGTGGGCGTCCCGGTGGCCATCCTCCTGGCCGAGGTGGCGGCCACTTTGCCGGTGCTGGGCATCATCTTCGTCTTCCTGGCCACCGCCGGACCCCTCGCCCAGGAGCTGCCCAAGTACCAGGATCAGATCACCAGCCAGGCCAACCACATCATCGATGCACTCTTGACCCGGGTGGCCCCCTCCGCCGAGCTCGCCGAGCTGCGCCGCCAACTCGGTGAGCGGGTGGTGCCCGAAATCCTCACCGAGGGGGTGGGGATCATGCAGGAGAGCGCCCAGGCCGTGGGCCGCATCTTCGGCTATCTCTTCCTGACGCTGCTCTTGGGCGGCTTCGTGCTGCACGAGGGCCAGCGCCTGCGCGAGAAGTTTGGGCTCGCCTTCGGCCCCGAAAACCCGCTGCTGGGCGCCCTGGAAGGCATCGGGCGCGATGTGCGGGCCTACGTGGTGGCCAAGCTCGTCATCAGCGCCCTGACCGGCCTGGCCGTGGGCCTGTTTCTGGCGGTCTGCAACGTCGACTTCGCGCTGTTTTGGGGCCTCATCGCCTTCCCCCTCAACTTCATCCCCACGGTGGGCGCCATTGTGGCCTCGTTGCCACCCATGCTGCTGGCGGCGGTGGACCCGGAGTTGAGCGCCCTGAGCGCCGCGGGCGTCGCGCTGGGCCTCATGGCCATCAACGGCGTCATCGGCAGCGTGCTCGATCCCCGCTACGTGGGGCAGAAGGTCAAGCTCTCCCCCCTGGTGGTGCTGCTGTCCATGCTGCTCTGGGGCACGCTCTGGGGCCCGGTGGGCATGATCCTGTCGGTGCCGATCATGGTGTCGGTGAAGCTGGTGTGCGCCCGCATTCCCGCGTTGGCGCCCGTGGCCACCCTCATGACCGGTTAAGCCATGCAGATCGCGCGGTTGCTGCCGGTGGCCACGCTGCTGATTGGGCTGGGGGCTGGCCTTGCGGTGCCCACCCTGCTGCGCCCCTCGGGCCCGCGCGCCATCACGCCCCGGGGTGATCTCGCCGCCGACGAGCAGGCCACCATCGCGTTGTTTTCGCAGTTGGCCCCCTCGGTGGTGTTCATCACCACCCTCGGCGCCGCCCAGGACGGCCTCGATCTCGACCTGGCCGCGGTGCCCCAGGGCTCGGGCAGCGGCTTCATGTGGGACGAGCAGGGCCACATCGTCACCAACGAGCACGTGATCAGCGGCGCCGAGCGCGTGCAGGTGACGCTACAGGACCAGTCGGTCTGGCCCGCCCGGGTGGTGGGCCTCTCCCCCGAAAAGGACCTCGCGGTGCTGCGCATCGACGCGCCCCAGGCGCGCTTGCACCCCGTGCCGCTCGGCACCTCCCACGACCTGCAGGTGGGCCAGCGGGTGCTCGCCATCGGCAACCCCTTTGGGCTGGACCACTCCCTGACCACCGGCGTGGTGAGCGCGGTGGGCCGCACCATGCGGGCGCGCGGCGGCCGCACCATCCACGGGGTCATCCAGACCGATGCCTCCATCAACCCGGGCAACTCGGGCGGGCCGCTGCTGGACAGCGCCGGCCGGCTGGTGGGGGTGAACACCGCCATCAAGAGCCCCACCGGGGCCAGCGCGGGCGTGGGCTTTGCCGTGCCCGTGGACACGGTCAACCGCGTCGTGCCCCAGCTCATCGACCACGGGAAGGTGGTGCGCCCCCGCCTCGGTCTGGAGGCCGCCGACGACACCATCGCCCGGCGCCTCGGCCTGGAGGGCGTGTTGGTCATGACCGTGGAGCCCGGCGGACCGGCCGCCCTGGCCGGTGTGCAGGGCACCCAGCGGCTGCGCGACCGCGTCGTGGTGGGCGACGTGATCCTCCAGCTCGGCGACACCCGTACCACCAACAGCGACGACCTGCTGCGCGCCCTGGAGCTCCTGGACACCGGCGCCCAGGTCAAGCTCAAGCTCCTGCGCGGCGACCAGACCCACTACACCGAAGTGCTGCTGGCGCCGCCGGGGCCCTAAACACCCGAAACTTCAACACAATCCTCGCCGACCTCAGCGCCGTGCACGGGCCTGGGCGCGAGCGCGCTCGGCCTCGCGGGTGCGGGGCGTTGCACCGGTGGTCAGGCTCGCCACCAGCCGCGCGGTGGCCGCGGCCACCTCCTCCACGGCCTGGGCAAAGGCGGCTTCATTGGCCCGCGAAGGCCGGGTAAACCCAGCGATCTTGCGGACATACTGGAGGGCGGCGGCATCCACCTCATCGGCGGTGGCGGGCGGTTCGAAGTTGAAGAGCGTGTGGATCGAGCGACACATGGCGGACCTCCGAGCGCTGGCTGGGGGGCCAGCATCGCCGAGGGGCTAGCTCGCGTCCACCACACTCAAGACGAGCGGCGGGGCCACCGAGGGCGCCGCCGGTGCAGAGCCCAACGGCGCTGGTGGGGCCGCACCCAGGAAGAAGGCGTGCTCCAGCGTGAGGCCATCACCCACCACCCGCAAGGTGGCCCGCCCGTGGGGCGGCGCGTACCAGGGCACCGTCAACTCGCCCACATAGCGGCGGGTGGCCGCATCAAAATGCAGGGGTACGCGCTGGAGATCGAGGCCAGGCAGGTAGGCGTGCAGGCGGTGACCCGGCTCGCTGAGCTCGACGGTGAAGGTGAGGGCCGCCCCGGGGGTGAGCCGCTCGGTCACGCCCGGTGTGGCCGGGCCGCCCGGTCCAGCGGGGCGCGTCTGGGGGGTGGCGCGCGCGAGGGTGGTCACCAAAGCCAGCACCACCGAGATGAACAGCAGCGTCCCGGCGGGGCCCGCCACGGTGTGGATCTGGCGAAAGAAGGCGATGGGCTTCATGGCGGCTCCTGGCGACCCGGCTCGGGTCAGCTCGCGGTGGGTCTCAGCAAAGGCCGGGCCAACCCTCATCGGTGGCCGCGAGCCCACCGGCGGCGCCCTCCAGGGGCCGAAACGAGCGGACCCGCGCTGCAAAAGACAGCCTCAAGCCACAAATCGCAGCGCCACTCTGTCGCACCGGGTGGCGACCCGTGCCAAAGCGGCGCGACTGGCAGCGCGCGACGGCCCTCGGCGCCGCCCGTCTTTTTGGCCCCCGAGGCCACCCTCGGGCACCGGAACTTGACACCCGTTCAGCACTGAACATAGCATCTCCTGCCATTTTGTTCAGGAGTGTCGCCGTGAGCCTGGCCGAGCATGTTCTGCGGAAGTGGGCCGATCACCCCGAGCGGGGCGCCCCCTTCGTGGCGCGGCATGAGCGACCGGGCGTGCCTGCAGACACCCGCCCGCTGCCCGCGTGGCTGCCCGACGGCGTGCGGCGCGGGCTGGAGGCGCGCGGGGTGGCGTCGCTCTACCGCCACCAGGCCGAGGCCCTCGAGCACATCCGGGGGGGCCAAGACGTGGTGGTGGCCACGCCGACGGCCTCGGGCAAGTCGCTCATCTACCACCTGGCCGTGCTGAGCGCGTGTGCCGAGGACGAGGGCGCGCGGGCGCTCTACCTCTTCCCCACCAAGGCCCTCGCCCAAGATCAGGTGGTCTCCCTCGACGCCCTGGCCGACGCCTGCGGGGTGGCCGCCCGCCCCCACGCCTTCGATGGCGACACCCCCGCCGATGCCCGCAAGGTCATCCGCCAGGCGGCCCGCGTGGTGGTCAGCAATCCCGACATGCTGCACCGCACCCTGATGCCCCAGCACGACCGCTGGGGCAGCTTTTTCGCGGGCTTACGGCTCGTGGTGCTGGATGAGGTGCACACCTACCGCGGCGTCTTTGGCAGCCATGTGGCCAATGTGCTGCGGCGCCTCCGCCGCATCTGCGCCTTCCACGGCAGCCACCCGCGCTTTGTGCTGTGCTCGGCCACCATCGCCAACCCCGCCGAGCACGCCGCCGCCCTGCTGGGCCACCCACTGACGGCCATCACCGAGAGCGGCGCCCCGCGGGAGCGCACCACCTTCTATGTCTACAACCCGCCGCTGGTGGACGGCGCCAAGGGCATCCGCCAGAGCTACGTGCAGGCCACCCGCCGCGTGGCGCGGGCGCTGGCCCGCGAAGAAGTGCCCACCATCGTCTTTGCCAACAGCCGCCTGAACGTGGAGCGCCTGACCCGGCACCTGCAAGAAGACCTGGCGTCCCACGACATGGATCCCACGACGGTTTCGGGCTACCGCGGCGGCTACCTGCCCGAGCATCGGCGCGCCATCGAGGCCGGCCTCCGGTCGGGGCATGTGCGCACGGTGGTGTCCACCAGCGCCCTCGAGCTGGGGGTGGATGTGGGCCAGCTGGAGGCCTGCGTGCTGGCGGGCTACCCGGGCACCATCGCCAGCCTCTGGCAGCGGGCGGGCCGCGCGGGGCGCCGACAAGCGCCCGCGGTGGTGGTGCTGGTGGCCCGCAGCGAAGCGGTGGACCAATACCTCGCCGCCCACCCCGCGGCGCTGTTTGAGCAAACGCCCGAGCACGCCTTGCTGGACGCCAACCACCTGCTCATCGTGGCCGATCACATCAAGTGCGCGGCCTTCGAGCTGCCCTTCACCGCCGGCGAGGCCTTTGGCAGCTTCGACGCCGAGCGCACAGCCCAGGTGCTGGGCTGGCTGGCGGCGCGGCGCCTGCTGCTGGAGGGCCACAAGCGCTGGCAGTGGACGGGCGAGCCCTGGCCCGCCCAGGGCGTGGCGTTGCGCGCCATCGCCGAGGGCAACTTCACGGTGTTGGACAAGGCCCACGGCCACCGTATCGTGGGCGAGGTGGACTACCACGCCGCCGCTTCCACCCTCTACCCGCAGGCCATCTACCTGGTGGGGGGCGAGACGTGGCAGGTGCTCACGCTGGATTGGGTGGGCCGCCGCGCGGTGGTGGAGCCGGTGGACGTGGACTACTACACCGATGCCGTCACCCACGAGGGGCTCAAACGGCTGGCCACCTTTGCCGAGTATCCGCTGGGTCCGCGCTCAAACGCTGTCCACATTTCCGAATCAAATCAGGGATCTGGTGCCCGCGAGAGGGTGCCGGGCGTGGGTCTGGCGGGCCACGGCGAGGTGCGCGTCTTCGAGCAGGTGGTGGGCTTCAAGAAGATCCGCTTCGCCACCGGCGAGAACGTCGGCTACGGCGAGGTGCAGCTCCCCGAGACCGAGCTGCACACCACCGCCTTCTGGCTGGCGCCCCCCGCCGACCTGGCGCTGCGCCTGGGTATGCCGCTCTATGCGGTGGCCGACGCCCTGAAGGGCCTGCTGCAGGCGTTGCGGCAGGTGGCCGCCGTGCGGGTGATGTGCGCGGCCCGTGACCTGGGCAGCGCGGTGGTGGGGGCCGAGGACGACGCCGAGGGCCTGCCCACGCTGTACTTGTATGAGCGCTACCCCGGCGGCGTGGGCCTGCACGAGGTGCTGTTCGAGCAGGTGGAGACGCTGCTGCTGGAGACCGATCGCCTGCTCGGGGGGTGCGGCTGCACCGACGGCTGCCCCGCCTGTATCGGCGCGGCGGCGCTGGGTGAAATCCGCAGTCGCCGCACCGTGCGGCGGGTCCTGGCGGGGCTGCAGGGCCGGGTCAACACCCCGGCCATCCACGTGGCGGCCGGGGCGCTGTCGGCGTGAGTGAGCGCCCCGACTCGGTACCCGGCACCCCCGGCACGCCCAGCACGCCCGTGGCCGACCGCCTGGAGCGCTTGATGGCCCAGCGGGGCGACCTGCTCAGTGGCCGACCGCACCCGGAGGTGGTCCCCATCCCGGCGACCCCCGTCCCGGCGCCCGCCCTGGAGCGACCGGTGCACCCCACCCGCTTCGCCGGCGGGCCTGCCCCCCGGCGCGCCCGCGCGGAGGTGGAGCAGCTGAAGGCCATGGTGGCCCGCTCCGCCGCGGGCCCGCGGGCCCCTGCTGAGCACGTTGACGCGCGTCAACGCGCACTCCGCGACCCTGCAGAGCACGTTGACGCACGTCAACGCGCACTCCGCGACCCTGCAGAGCACGTTGACGCGCGTCAACGCGCACTCCGCGACCCTGCAGAGCACGTTGACGCGCGTCAACGCGCATTCCGCGACCCTGCAGAGCACGTTGACGCGCGTCAACGCGCATTCCGAAGCCCTGCAGAGCACGTTGACGCGCGTCAACGCGCATTCCGAAGCCCTGCAGAGCACGTTGACGCAGGCAAACGCCCTCCCGATGACTCGGAGACCTCAAACAGGGCCCAAAGCGCCCCTCTGGATGACTCGGACAAATCAAAAAGGCCCCCAAACGACCCCCCTGATGACTCGGACAAATCAAAAAGGGGCCAAAACGACCCTCCGGATGACTCGGACAAATCAAAACGGGCCCAAAACGCTCTTTTTGATGCCGTGGAGCGGGCAAAAAGGCCCCCAACCCCCCCTCCTGATTTATCGGAGAAATCAAAAGGGCCCCCAAACGCCCTTCCCGATGACTCGGAGAAATCAGGCGGGCCCCTGAGCACTGATGACTCGGAGAAATCAGGCGGGCCCCCGAGCACCGATGACTCGGAGAAATCAGGAGCCTCCCCGAGCACCGATGACTCGGAGAAATCAAAAGGGGCGCCTCCGGCACCCGCCGGCCGTGCCCAAGGGCTGGTCACCGATCGCTTGAACCTGCTCATGCGCTCGGTGGGCGGGCTGCCGCCGGCGGCGCCTTCCGGCCCACGGGTCGTGCTGCCGCTGGACGGGCAGGTGTGCCCCACCCCGCACGGGCCCTGCTTTGTGCTGCGGGACATCCTGGCGCCCGCCACGATCCACGGCGACCGACCCGTGGGGGCGCTCCTCCGCCGGGCCGCGCCCGATGCGGCGCTGCTGGCCCGCGACGCCCTGTTGGCGGGCTTCGATCCGCGGTCGGCCCTCTTCCTGGATCTGGAGACCACCGCCCTGGCGCCCGGGTTGGGCAACCTGCCTTTCTTGATTGGAATCGCCTGGTTCCAGGGCGAGCGGCTGGTGGTGGAGCAGTGGCTCCTGCGGGATCCCGACGAGGAGGAGGCGGCGCTCAGCCAGGTGAGCCAGCGGCTGGAGGAGGCCGAGTGGCTGGTGACGTTCAACGGCCGCACCTTCGACTGGCCGCTGCTGGCGGGCCGCTTTGCGCTGCACCACATGACGCCGCCCCCCCACCTCGGCCACCTCGATCTGCTGCCGGCCAGCCGTCGGTTGCTGCGGCATGGCCTGCCCAATTGTCGGCTGGGCACCATCGAGGCCCACCACCTCGGCCTGCAGCGGGTGGGGGATGTGAAGGGATCCCAGGTGCCGGCGGCCTGGCTGGAGTACCAGCACGGCGGCGCGCCCCACGGGCTGGTGGGGGTGGCCAAACACAACCGCGACGACATCCTCTCGCTCGTGACGCTGCTGGACTTTCTGCTGGCCCACACGGCAGAGGCCGAGTCGCTGGTGTTGCGCGATCCCCCCCTGGCCCTGGCCATCGCGGCGGCGGCGCTGGGGTTGGATCAGTGGGCGCGGGCTGAGGCGATCTACACAGTGGCCACGGCGTTTCCCGCCACCGCCGAGGCGGGCCGGATCGGGCTGGCGCAGGTGGCGCGGCGCCGCAAGCGGGTCACGGCCGGGCGCAAGACCACGGCTTGAAACAGCTTTCTGGGAGAGACGATCTTCTGGGAGAGACGCTCTAGAGCGAGGCCGTGAAGATCAGGGGGTACTCCACCGGGATGGCCTCGCCGCGGAAGGCGGGGAAGCGCCACCGCCGCACCAGGCGCTCCAGGCAGACGGCCAGCTCGGTATCGCCGTACTTGTCCAGCCGCACGTTGCTGGTCTGGCCGGTGCGCTCGATGTTGAAGGCGAGCTTCACGTTGGCCTGGCGCATGCTGTTATCGCGCTTGAGCTGGTGCTGGTAACACCGCTCCATGCCGCGCTGGTGGCCCCGAATGACCCCCACGATGGCGGATTGATCAAGCGTATCGGGGAGATCGGCCAGGGCCACCTCGGGCGGTACCTCGATGGGGGCCTCAACACGCCCGCGGTCGAGCGCCGCCAGGGCCCCGCTGGCGGCCTCGGTCTCCGGGGCCGACTCCGGCGCCCGCGGCGGCGCGGCGGTGACCGGCGCGCGCGGGCGCACCGGGCGAGCGGCCAACGAAGGGGGCGCGGCGGCGTCGGGCACGGCGGCATCCACCGCCGACGGGGGCGCGGCGTCGGGCACGGCGGCATCGGGCTTCGCCGCATCGGGCTTCGCGGCATCCCGCGCTGCCACCCCGGCGTCGGGCACCCCGGGCGCGCTGGCCAGCGTGGTGTCCGGCCGATCGGCCACCGGCGGCGTGCGCCCCAGGTACAGGCCGAGGCCCAGGCCACCCCCCAGGAGCAGAAGCCCCCCCAGGATGACCCCCAGCCGACCGCCCCCACTGCGCAGCGGGATCGGGGGCGCGGGCTCGATCACCGGGTGATCACCCAGCGCGAGCTTCTCGTCCCCAAAGAAGGCGGCATCCAGCGAGCGGGCGGCCGGCTCAGCTGCCTTGGAGGGCCCGGCCTTGGAGGGCCCGGCCTTGGAGGGCCCGGCCTTGGAGGGCCCGGCCTTCGGCGGGGCCGCGGCCTTGGACAGCGCGACGGGCTTGGACGGCTCGGCCGCAGGCGTGGGCTCGGCGGCGCGCGCGGGCTCAGCGGGGGGCGTCCTGGGCGACATCACGGCCATCAGCGCCGGCGGCTCGGAGGTCCGCTCGGCGCGCTCGGCCCGCATGGGCTGCGGCAGCGGCGGTGCCGAGATGAGCGCCAGCTGGGCCGTCCCCGGATCGTCGGCGGACCGCCGGCGGTCGGGCCTCGGTGCGTCGTTCGCCTCAGCGGGCAGCGCCTCCGGGGGCTCAGCGCTGGTGACCGGCACCATCACCGTGTCCGACGCCCCCACCGGGGGCAGCGCCGAGTCGCCCACCACAATCGAGTCGCCCACCACAATCGAGTCGCCCATGGCGACCGAGTCGCCCACCCCGGCGCCCGACGCCGCCGGCGGCGCAGTGCCCGCCAGCGTGGCCGAGTCGGCGAGGACGTCATCGGCGCCCAGGTCCGCCCCCAGATCCGCCCCCGGGTTCAGCCCGCGACGCCCCACCGCCGGCACCTGGAGGGTGTCCGCGGGCAGCGGCGGCCCGGCAGAAGCGGCCAACAAGCTTGGATCGGGGGCCGCGGCCACGGTGTCGCGGTCGGCGGGCCAGGCCGCGGTGGTGCGCTCCAACAAGCCCGCCAGGCCCGCGGGCAGCTCACTCACCGCCTCGGTGGCATCCACCTCGGCCCTGCGGGGCGCGGGCGGGAGGAGTGTGCCCCCCGGCAACGGCAAAGGCGCGGGGGTGCCCCGACCCTGCGCGGCGCGGGCGGCCAGCGTAGGCGGCAAGCGGGGCAACGCGGGGGGGCCAAGGCGCGGCGACGCGGCGGGCTTCAAGAGCACACGCAGCGCCGGCACCTCACCCACCGGCGTCCAGGCCGTCAAGGCATCGGACCACACCTGATCGGTGGCGCCCAGCTCCCCGCGGCGGATGCGATCGTGCAGCACCGTCTCGGTGAAGGGCCCATCGGGCTCGCCACCCGCCCGCGAGGAGAACCACTCGGGGGCCGCAGGCGGCGCAACGGCAGCCGGGCCGGCGCTCAGTGCCGACTGAGGCTGGCCCGACACCACGATGACGTTGTCGCAGATCTTGCACCGGATCTTGAGCAGACGGTTGCGCACCTTCTCATCGGAGAGTGTGTAGCGCGTGCCGCAGTTCTCGCAGGCGAACTTCATCCGGTATCGGCTCGCTCCCTATTGCTCCAGGGCTGCAGCCCGACCGTGGCGATGCCGCGGGGGCCCGCCACCCAACCAGGGCGGGCGCAGCCTAGCAGTGCGCCGGCCAACCGGCAAACCTTCGCCGACTTCAATCTTTCGACACCCGTGGCCCCGGTGGGCGTATTGCCAGCAACGGGGTCCCGGTGGCTTGACGCAAACGGACGCTGACGCATAGCATGCCCCGGCTGCACTATGCACAACCTGTTGATTTGACGAGAGATTTTCCGAGTCTGACTCTCCGTTGCGATGGAGGTCGGTCTGCGGCGCATAAGGGGAAGCGCGATGATGGGACGGCAGAGCGTGGTGGTTCTCGCCATGTTGACGATGTTCCTCGGCTGTGACAGCGGGGATGGCGGCAGCGGCGGGGCGGGGGGCTCCACGGCGGATGCCGCGGGCCAGGGCGGTGCCGGCGGTGGCGCCGGCGGCGTCGGTGGCGGTGCCGGGGGTGTCGGCGGTGGCGCTGGTGGTGTCGGCGGCGGCGCCGGTGGCGTCGGCGGCGGCGCTGGTGGTGTCGGCGGCGGCGCCGGTGGTGCGGGTGGTGCGGGTGCGCCGTTTGGTGCCGCCTGCGGCCCCAACAACACCGATTGCCCCGGCCCCAGCGATGGCCAGTGCGCCGATGGGCGTGACAACGACGGGGACGGCGACACCGACCTCGACGACGCCGACTGCGCCGACGAAACCGACAGCTCCGAGGCCGACTTCAGCGTTTGCCTCGATCGCCAGTGTGCCTCCAACGACTGCACCACCTCCGGCTTTGCGCTGTACGGCTACTGCACCCGCGAGTGCGAAGCCGACTTCGCTTGCGAAAACGCGGTGGACGGCCCCTACGGCACGGATTTCCGCTGCCTGACCGACGGCATCAATGGCACCTGCGCCCCCGGCTCCAACCGCCGCTGCGACGGCACCGCCAACGGCGCTTGCCCCGGCGACGAGGTCTGCAAGTTCCAGCTGGTCTTCGGGGCCGACGACATCTACGGCGCCACCTGCCAGCCGCCCTCGGAAGGTGGCCTGGGCTACGGCGAGCCCTGCGATGACGCGGCGGGCCGCTTCTGCGCCAACGACATGTGCCTGTTTGGTCGCTGCCGCGCCTTCTGCGATCCCACGGCCGACACCAACCTGTGCAACGACCAGGAGAGCTGCATCGACGAGCTCCCCGTGAGCGCCGACGGCAGCATCACCATCGACATCTGCGGCCCCAAGCTCTGCGCCAGCCAGAGCGACTGCGCCGACGGCGAGTTCTGCAACATCACCCTCGACTTCAGCGGCGCCCCGTTCCTGATCGGCATCTGCCTGGCGCCCGACGCCGGCGAGACCGCCGAGCTGGGTGATCGCTGCAACGCCGAAGGCACCAACTGCCCCGGCATTTGCTTCGGCGAGGGTGCCACCTCCTACTGCTCGGCCCCCTGCGAGGCCGACTCCGATTGCCCCAACGGCGCCTGCCAGCTGGTGAACTTCACCATCACCGAGGCCGGCGACACCGCGCCCGCCAACATGTGTGTGCCCGCCACCGGCTCCGGTCGCGAGTGTGCCGTGGACGCCGACTGCGCGCCCGCCGGCAACATCCCCCAGGAAGCCTGCGAGTACGTCCAGCGCCAGCGCCTGGAGAATGGCCGTCCCCAGGGTGACGCCGTCGTGGGGGGCCGCTGCGCCGGCATTCCCCGCAACGCCGTGGCGCCCGGCGAGCCCTGCAATGAGAACGTGCCCTGCCAGACCGAGCAGCTCTGCCTGCGGGTGAGCGGCACCAGCGTGTGTGGCAACGCCTGCCGTAACAGCTCGGATTGCAACGAGAATGCGATCTGCGCGCCCATCCAGTTCAGCACCGACGTGTTCGTGGGTGCCTGCGTGCCCGCCCAGGGCAGCGGCGTCTCCTGCGAGCGCAACGGCGACTGCGCCGAAGGTGAGCACTGCGCCCTGAACGTGCTGCCCAACAGCGGCGTGGTGGAGCAGCTCTGCCTCGCCAACCGCGGCGCGGGTGTCGCGGGCGCCGAGTGCGGCCAGGACAGCGAATGCCAGTCGGGCAGCTGCCGCGCCCGCACCACCACCGTGGGCGATGGGTACTGCGAAGGCACCTGCCTCGACGACGCCGACTGCGAAGGCGGCCCCGAGGCCCTCACCTGCGAGCGGCACCTGCTGTTCTCCATCGATCCCGAGTCGGTCGAGGACGACCTGTTTGGCGGCTACTGCGTGCCCGCCGCCGTCTGCTCGCTGTGCACCTTCGACGGGACCTTGCCCTGCGGCGGCGACAACGCCTGCTCCACCGTGCGCTACGCCGGCAACCGCGCTGGCCCGGCCTGCCTGCCCACCTGCGCTGGTCCGGGCAGCGAGTGCCCCGCCGGTCACACCTGCGGCAGCCGCCGCGGTGCCGATGGCAACGCGATCGACGGTGAGTTTGTCTGCACGCCCGACGCGCCCGACATGACCTGCCTCGACGCCCGCCCCCGCCGCTAGAGCACCAATCGAGATAACCACAACACGTCGCCTGGAGGCGTCTTTTCGTCGAGCCTCTGCGTCGATCTCCCTTGCCGATAGCGCTGCTATCGGCCGCGGTCGTC
>Ga0075163_10005084_pt1 | contig 17581 bp, 23 predicted proteins | sample JI1023141ADNA_FD_71478 | JGI IMG/M metagenome (GOLD analysis project Ga0075163, IMG submission 71478) | Wastewater effluent complex algal communities from Wisconsin, to seasonally profile nutrient transformation and Carbon sequestration -... | ecosystem: Engineered > WWTP > Effluent > Algae...
GGGTGCGTGTATGTTGATTATGTACAACTCATTCCAAATAAAAACAGATTTTCATCCAGACAACTTGAGTTGCAAAATACTTCACGACAACTCTTGCGATGCGCTCAAGATAACTCGGTACCAATAATATTAGGGGCACAACTTGGGCGTGATACATTGCGCGCAAACAAAGTAAGGCTAGATAATTTGAGGGAATGTGGAGATTTGGAACAGGATGCTAATACAATTCTTGGTTTATATAATGATTCGATGAATGCCGTAGCAATGGGAGAACCACCTATTACTGATAGAGTAATTAAATTAGAAATAACTCCACTTAAAAATCGAGTAGGAATGGTTAATACTCCTGTAAATTTAGCATTTGATAGGCCAATTTTAAAAATAAAAAATTCTAATGAATAAATTAAGGGAATGAGGCATGAAATCAATAAATCCAGGGGCCTATAACGTGGTCGTAGACCCAAAATCTGGTAGAACCCATCTTGTACCAGACCAGACAGCTAGAGCAATTGAATATTCTGACCAAGAATTAAAAACTATGATCGATCTAAATCTGCTACCATCAAATCTCAGGAAGGCAGGATTAGACCTGCTCAAAAAGATAAAAAAAGATCTAAATGATCAAAAAAAGTTTTTTAAAAAATATCCTACTCCCACACATGATGACTTTTTAAATTGGTATAAATCCAGAGGATCTTCTTTTGATATCAATAAAATGAATGCAGAAATTGCGCTCCTTGATTTCATTTTAAAGAACGAGCAAAAACTAAAAGAAGCCCTAGAGGGTACTATTTCTGATCCTCAAACATTTGCAATACCTTCTCAAGATATAATGTTCAGTCTTTTAGCCATGTTTGCTGGCAAGCCTGAACGCATTCCAAGAAAATTACTTGAAACTCCATACAATAAACGTAGCGTAGAAGAACAAAAAGAAGCCGATGATTACCTTAGCGCTATATTTCAAAAAACAACGGAATTTGATTATACGGATGGAATAGAAAAAAGTTCAGAAAATCTCGTTGCATTGATTTGTGACAACCCAAAAATAGAAGCTAAAGCAAAAATTGAAATAGATCTTTTTCGCCGCAATTCATTATTCCGTGAAGAACAGCTTGCTCATTATATTAAAAGAACGTTCGGAGCTGAAGGAATGCGCCATCTGCTTGGTTTAATCATTGGTCTTGAAGAAAATTTCAGAAAAGGAAACTTTGAGTGGACTGTTAATGATCATCTAGAAAGACTTGGGTATAAAAAGAAAGCGAGGGGAAATTTCGACCCTGATTTAAAGAAAACGGCGAGCGAAATCATAAAAATCTTTACAGGACTTTGTATAACCAGTGTGCGTAAAGAGGGAAAGAAGGGTTCCTTAAAAGGCAAATTCTTATTTATGGTTAGTGACTTTGAAATACAAACATTTCAGAGGGAGATAATTGATGAAAGAATCAATTTGGTTGCCACTGATTTTTGGTATAGTAATGCCTTCTCCAATAATGATAAGAAAGTCCCTCAATACACAAAATTACTTAAAGAAATTGCTAAAGAGGATCACCGCGAACATCCCTTAACAATATATCTAGCCCCATTGCTTGCCGTTTTTTGGCGTATTAATTCTGAAAGAAAGTTTAAGGTTAAGCATTTAATGGAATGGTGCGATTTGAAAACCGATGGGAAATATAAATCAGAAAATTTACGTGATCTGACAGCAGAACTTAATTATATGAAAGATAAAAATTATCTTGGCAACTGGACTATTGAGGGAATTTCTAAAATTCCTTCGCAATGCACTAATCCCTATGAATGCATAATCACTTTAAATCCGCCAGATTGGTTAAGCAAGGAGCTTACCCTTATCAAACAGAAGCGAGAAATACCAGCCCTTCAACAAAAACAAGTAATTTTATCATTGCCCGAATTTAAAACCATTCTCGAAGAGAGCAAGTTAAGTAAGAAAGATTTCGCTACAGCTATTGGAGTAACAAGGCCATTAATTACTGCAATCATAAACGGAAAAAGAAAAATTACTCCTGAAACATCGCATAAGATCTCTCTATTCCAACAAAAAATCAAGCAACCCGTCTTATAGCAACGTGAAACAAAGGTGTCGGTAGCAAGCGGAGCATAAAGTTATTATTTTGCTTAATTATCGCCATTTTTTATAAAAGAACTCTAAGAAACAAGGCGAAACAAAAGTATCGGTAGCAAGCGGAGAATGTATCGGTAGCAAGCGGAGAATGTGTCGGTAGCAAGCGGAGGACGACTTTACAGATGCTCGTACAGATCGCGCTATTGATGGGGGGTGTAACAACCTAATTATAGTCTTAATAAGACTTTAAATGTTTCTACTTGTTTCACCGTAGAAACAAGGCCCCTTCGTTTTTACTTCGGGGCTTAAAAACCAACAAAACAGAAGGAGAAAAATAAGCCAACTCTTTCCTCTTTGAGTGACTCAGTTTAAATTTGATAGTAAAGTTGGCTCTCAATTTGTTCCAGTAGCAATGCCCTTGAAGTAATCCAGCTCATCTGCACTGCGGCCGTTCTCAATAAGATATTTTCCCGCAAGATCAGAGGTTATTCGGCCATCGAGGCATGCGCGCGCTGCCTTCGTGCAACAATTAAAGATCGATAAAGCAAAGAGCTCCTCAAAGCCATGTGTTGTCGCCCACCGTCGCATTGAATTAATGTTTGTTCCTACTTTTTCTGCGGCTTGGTTTGCGGAAAGTGATTCGCCGTATTGGCATTCTTTCCGCCATTCAATGAATTGTTTTTGTGTTTTGGTCATGTATGTTTACACTGCCTTTTTTGCGTATTTTCAAAAATTTGTAATAGCATACGAGTTTTTATTAATTAGAGATCATCACGCCATTGCATCATCTTTCGCATCTGCTTGCGTTCTAGAGTCGCTGCAATGGTATATCTTCCATGCTTCAAGTTGGCCTCGGCCGCTTTCCTTTTTCCTTCTGACGTTTTAGCCCCCGTGCATTTACCGCCGTGCAAACGGCATTTTCCATTTTTCATAGCTGGCTGCCTGCAGGGCAAATGATTATTAGTACGTGCTTTTGCGCTGCATAAATTAACGAACATGAGTTGCTCCTTCACTTTTTATCATGAGCCCCACCCCCAGCTTGCTGGTTAATTTCACTGGCAAGAATTGCTTTGCCGCCATCATTAACATTCACGTGATTGTGGGTTACGTGAACACGTTGCTCACCTTTTCTGCGGTATTTATTTAAAGCTTCAAGCGTTTCATTGTGCAATCTACTAAGCTTGGTGGCCATATTTATATAACGCTCTCGAGCCTCATCTTTTAGAGAAGGTTGAATGGCTACAGCCATATACTTCATATATTGATGATGCAATGCCAGAAGCCGAGAAATGAGCATTCCTTCATATTCATCTGCTGGCTTCATTGATAAGAGTGATCGGAATAGAGCATTTATGGAAACTTCATCACTTTCTCCGCAAGCACCGAGAGTTAGGGAAAAACTCTGTGCTGCATATGCTTGAATTGGTGAGCCTGTCGCAGCACAAAGAGTAGAGTTATAAAACTCTTCCCTTAAAGCGTCATTTTCTTCAACATCATCATAAAATTTATATTCGATTGTGTGTGTAGTAGTGTTCGTTTTAGGATCATGCTTGGGGCTGGTTGTGAACTTCCAACGACGTACCGTTTCAGCCTCTCTCATGAGCCATTCTTTAGATCGTCCTTGTTCTGCTAGGTCTTTTTTGTTGCGATAATTTTGTATGGTTTCATCGCTGCATAAAGTTTCTCTGGTATCTGTGGCAACCACCGCTTCTTCTTTTTTCTCAATATCTTGTTTCATTACAAATACCTTCTTTGCGTTATCAATCTTGTCTTGTTCAATTTTTTTTAATTCTTGTACGTATTTTTCTCTATCTGCCGTATCATCATCACTATTTTCAATAAAATATCTTACGCCTTTTTCACGATCGATATAGTTGCATACTAAAGCATTATCAACATTATTTAAGCAGTTATCTCTGCATAGAAATAACACGTGTGACAACACTTCATCATCTTGAGCCCATTTTTGGATTTTCTGGTAATCAAGCCCTAGCTTCTGTGCTACTTCAATAACTGAATAAGTTTCATATTCTATGCATTCTAGGTAGAGCCTCTCAAAAATAGGTAGTAAGTGTTTGTATTCCTCGGCCACGCATGGTAAATACTCAGTTTCAAATCTTTGGTGTATGGCTTGAAGTTGCTTTTCTTCACCGTCTAAAAATTGTTTCTGAGCTGTATGATTACTTTTTGATTTTGCCATTTTAACACTCTATACCGTGTATGGTTTTTTGCTTGTTTCAAATATTTCGTGTTAGCCTACTTATTTTTAAGCTCTATTGCCATGTTGATCAGGCTCAGTGCTTTTGAGCTGAGCGATTGTTTGCATTGCATGACTTTTGGTCATGTTAGCAGTATCTATACCTTTCTGTTCTAAATAATATTTCTGTTTCTCAGTAATTGCATTACCAACATTTTTTCTTCGCTCACGGTTCTTGAGTGTAATAATCTCGCGAATGGCAATGCATGCATCCATTTTGTTCATGTTCCATGTTGGAATACCATTCTGTTGCAGGTATTTCTTTTGCCCATCGGTAGGCGGGACCCTTTGCGAGTCCTTTGCCCAGCTTCCATTTAAATTTGCATACGTGATCGTAAGATTTTTATGCGCATAGTCTTCGCATAGAGCCTTGCAGTAATACAGTGGTATCGGCTCAAGAATAAGATCTTTAACGTTTCCTTGAGCATCATAAAGACACGCAACAAAACCATTATCCTCGGGTCGTATTACAATTTCATTTTGCTTATCATCAAAAAGAGAATGCTCGCCATCAATCTCCAGCCAGATAAAATTCGAGCTGCCAACAATATCGAATTCTTTATCGATCTCTTTTTGCAATCGAGTGGCGAGATTATTATCAGTGAGCTCGACCAATGGCAATGGCTTAGGAATAACTTCCTCAAGATATTTAGCTTCAGGAATTGCTTTTTTTAACGTGATTACTGAACGAAGATTGTGACCCTTGTCCGTGAAATCCAAGACCAAGCAATTGATTTTGCCTTCATGCTTTCGTAAGCCCCTGCCCACGCATTGGATATACAGGCCCTTAGACTTAGTAGGTCTAGCCATAAGAATTGCTTCAATGGAAGGCTCATCAAATCCTTCGGTCAATACGCCGCAAGAAGTTACGACTTTTATTGCACCCTTTCTGAGTTTTTGTAGAACCTTTTTGCGCTCTTTATATTTCATGCTGCCCCAAATTGCAGCTGCGGGAATGCCTACTTTATTAAAAGCAGCAGCAAGATCATGGCAATGTTTAACATCAGCACAAAAAGCGACCGCCTTGCGATTGCTGGCATACTCTTGGTATTTGCTCACGATGAATGCATTCCGTTCGTCTTGGTTTATTTCTTTTGCTAATTGCCCTACTGCAAAATCACCCATATGAGTGCGAATTTTCTTTAAGACAAAGTTTGTAAGTATTTTTCTGCCAATCACAGGCGACAAATGCCCAGCTGCGATCATGGTTCCAATAGAACGTGAAAAAACAATCTTATCAAACGTATCACCCAGCTCTTTTTTATCAGAACGCATGGGTGTAGCAGTTACGCCAAGAAGAAGTTTTCCTTTGTGAAATTCCAACGCATCAATAAGCAATTGATATGAGTATGAAGCAGCGTGATGTGCTTCATCGATCATTAAAATATCAAAGCCCTTTTCTTTGAGTTGCGCTAATCGCTTGGGGGTGCTGCATGTTTGAATTGAGCCTATTACTATCTGATGATCAAGTTCGTTGCGGTTTGCTTTGCAGATTCCTAAATCTGCTTGCGGCCAATACCGTTTTAGTTTTTCTTTGTTTTGCTGAATTAGCTCATCACGATGAGCCAAGATAAGAGTTCTTTTATTATAATGCTTGGCTACCGCGGCTATAATATACGTCTTGCCTGATCCCGTGGGGAGTTCAATCAATTGCCGAGTGATTCCGGCGCTAAATTCACGCTGTACGTCAAGCAGAGCTTCTTGCTGATAATCTTTCAGTTTTATGGCCATATTTTACTAGTCTCCTGTGATGCCAAAACTATTTGCTGATCGATGTATAGAGCATACCACATAATGCGATAATTTAAGAGCAAAATATGAGTGAAATTCGCTCACGTTTTGGCATTTTTTTACGTAAAGAAGAATCATTTCTCTTTGAGGGCAACCAGCGAATTCTAATTAGGCACTTGTGCCTTTAAACTCTCTCCTAGAACCACCTTTAAAGCACTGTAAACCCTTGATTTGGCAATTCAGTCTGTAATATAATTATAATAAAGAGTTTATTTATTATAATTAATATGAGTAAATGGAGTTTTCAGTATGAAGAAATTCTTATCGTATTCACTAATTTTGCTAGTAGTAGCCGTGCATTCTGTTTCTGTTGGCTCAGAGCAACCGCTAACATTATCACAAAGAAAAAGTCTCTTCTCAGGGGGCAATCTACAACAGCGGCCGCTTGCACCCGCTTCTGCTGTAAGCGGTAATATCAAGCTAGAAATTTCTAACCAATCCGATAGTGCCATTGGAGCTTTTGTAGATGCTACGTATGGACAAGAGGGCCTTGCAATTCCGTTCGTAATATCAGGGCTGCAAGATATGCCTGGCATGCAAATAACTAAGTCTGGAAGAGTTTTTATAACTACTCCAGCTGGTATTTACCAATTAGGTCCAGATCAAGGACAACGAACTAATATTGAATTAATACAATTTAAAGCGTTGCCAGAAAATCTTCCTGGAAAAATGGAAAAGCGTTTGGTTCATACCACACTGAAAAGCATACCTTATAATGATCTGAGTGACTTAGTTATTATCGTTAATCCAGATGGGACAGTAACTTTTGCAAAACGCAATATATAAGGATCTTAAGATGAAGAGTTTTTTAAGTTTTTTATTGGCAAGTCTTATTGTTTTCTCGGCAAGTGCCATGGAGAAAGCGCCATCACAGGGCGCACCGTTTAGTTTTGGAGCACAACCAGCAGGTCAACGCCCTTCTGCTTTCGGAGCTCCCGCGGCTCAAGCTGCACCCTTCGGAATTGCTCTTGCGGTAGTCCCTACTTACAAGTTCTCCAACCAATCAGACAACTTAGTATCAATCTGGGTGTGGATGCAAGGGAAAATACAGCCTGCTGATTCACTGGTTTTTGGTGCATTTGGCGGTGACTTTAACCCTTCTTGGCAGAACCTCATACTTGCTCCTGTGCAAGATTATAATAGAACCATCATGTCTTTTCAGGGCAAGATCGAGCCGATACATATTTATACGTCAGCAGGTTTCTACATGCTGCATCAGAAGAATAGAATTCTTGAGCTGACTAAAGAGGTTCCTGCTGGTCAAGGCAAAGTAAGAAGCGAAACGATTCAGACAATGCCGTTTAATGAATCAACAGCAATTTTAGTAATCATTAACCCAGATAGCACGGTAAATTTCGTGAAGCATCAATAAATTTTTAAGTAAAAGGAGGAATAATTATGGAAAAATCAAAATCAAGGGAAAAGATTCTAATGAAAAAGTTATTATTTTTTGCGTGCGCTTTTATTATTGGATTCAGCTCCCCCATCACTGCAAGTGTATTTGTACAAGTATCAGGCAATGTATTTGAGCAAATCGTACAAGATATCCTGTATAGCAAGGTGGACAACACCTCAAAGTTACCAATAGTAGAAAGAGCTCATGGTGGAATAACACACTATATAGTGCACAAAGATGGATTTTATTTTGTAACTCGAACGAGCCCAGAGATAAAATCATTAAATAGCAAAAATGTTATAGTCGTACCTGCGCACTCATTCCAGGACGAGATACAGTTCTAACAATAATTAAAATATGTATAAATGCTCCCTATGCCGTTATGGCTCGGGAGCATTTTATTTGTATGAGATAGCTATTATTTTTGTTTTGATTTCTGCTTGGTCTGTTTCGAGTACGGTCTTAAAGCGCCTTCATTGTAATACACCGTGACTACTTTATTTTTACCCTCAACAGGTTCTTTTCCGAGAACCACCACTAGCTGATCGTATTCTCTTTCGCTCTCTTCCCGTGGATATGGACTTCTTTGAGCATAAAGAATTGCATTTGGGTGTTTTTTATCAGTAAACCTGTCACCATTTTTTATAACCTCTTGAATCTCATTCTCTGGAACTTTGAGATTTTGGATCTTTTGCTTTGCATGGTTAGAATAGTCGAGCTTCAGCTCTCTCTGCATTCCTAAAAGAGGTGAAGCGCACAAAACTAATAACAAAAGTCTTTTCATAAAATTTTCCTTAAAAAATAGAGGGCTTAAAGTTCTTCCTTTATTACTGTATTACAGTAATTTACTGTCATTGCACTACCTAAACTCAACAATAAAATGTGATTCGGAGACTGTAACGTCTCATTACTCTATTTAAGAAATATCATCCCGAATTAATAGAGTGTTACGGTATTACTCCGTTACTATAACAGTACACCAAAATGTAATTGCAATGACATGATAATGTGGTGCAACAATAAGTTCTTACTTTCCTACTGCCGTGCAGTAATAACATAATAAAATGTTAACGAAATTATACAACATGAAATTATTGAAATATCGCAATAAAGTAATGTAGCGTGTTTGTAATATAGTGTGATGTCCGTTCAAAAAGGGAGATAGTGGATGAAAATAGTCGCATGGTTGAATCAAAAGGGGGGAGTTTCCAAAACGACTTCCGCAATCCAATGCTCATTTGGATTAGCAAAATTAGGCAAAAGGGTGCTGCTTATTGATCTTGATCCTCAGGCATCGTTGTCGGTAAGCCTTGGAGTAGAAGCACCCGAATACTCAATTTACGATTTTATAAAACAAGATGTTTCTCTTGATGAGGTAGCGGTTAATAAGGGCAAGGTGACAGTTATTCCTTCATCGATTGCATTATCTGCGTTTGAGAATGAATTCAGAAATGCCCCAAACAAAGAATTTCTTCTTAAAAAAGCACTCAATGGGATAAAGGGTTTTGATTACATCTATATTGATTGCGCGCCTTCGCTTGCATTGCTTACGATCAATGCGCTCGCCGCTGCTCAAGAAGTATATATTCCCGTTCAATGTGAGTTCTTGGCGTTGCAAGGCCTTGGTCAATTGCTCGATACCATTAATGTGATTCGTCAAAAAATTAATAAAGACCTCAAGGTAGGCGGTGTTTTAGGTACTCGGTTTAATCGCCGCAAACTCAATAAAGATGTCATGGAATACTTGGTAGATAACTTCAAAGACAAAGCATTTAAAACAGTTATTCGTGAGAATGTATCGCTCTCAGAATGCCCATCGTTTGGCATTGATGTCTTTTCGCATGCGCCTGAATCAAATGGTGCAAAAGATTATTTTGCGTTGTGCAAAGAAATTTTAGCTAAAGAACTATAAGGGGATCGGATGAAGAATAAAAAAGGCCTAGGCAGTATTCCAAAAAGCTTGGCGTGGATCAATTCGAGTGAGCCAATTGTTCCTGAGCCTGTTAAAAAAACAGCTCAAGAAAAAGTAAAAGCTGTGCAAGAAGTAGGCGTTCAATCAAAGCCCATTGAAGCGGTTGATAAGCAAGCGCAACAAGCAGGAAGAATCAACCCACAATTGAGCTGCACTATAACCCCCGAGGATAAAGAATTACTTAATGAACTTGCCCTGTACGCTTGCAATAGGGAGCGTAAAGTTCTTAACACATCAGTTCTTGTTCGCGCACTCATACGCTTGGGGAATAAGTACAAAGAAGAACTATCATTTTAAAAGAGGAACTCACATGAAATTATCGAAATTTTTTATTATTCCTATGTTTCTAACAAATTGTATCTATGGAATGACTTCAGAGCAGATGCTTAAGAAGCATGATGAAGTTAAACCCAAATTAGAACAATTAAAAAATGCCTTGTTTAATAAAGCTACGTCAGACACCATTAAACAATTACTTGCAGAAATGAATCAGCTTTCTAGTTATGATCGCTTAGGTATGTGGCAACAGATTTTTAGAGACCAAAAGGCATCCTTGATTGGCAACGCAGAAAGTGCGGCACGCGTTGTCGATTTGCAAGTTCAACAAATGGTGCGGAAAAATCAGCCAGTGCCAGCAGCATTGCAGGAACAGCATGCGAATGCTCGTACTAATTTACATCTAATAAAAGATTGGCTTTATTCTTACGAAGATACTCTGAAAAAAATGAGTAGGGGGTGGAGAAGTTAGTCGGAGAATTTTTCATATGCTCCACAGCCTGCTCCCAGCGTAGAAGCTGCAAGAAATAAATAACTGCAATCGGGTGGCGAATCAGGATTGATTATCGCGAAAGATTTTCGCTGCCCGCTTTGCTTGGAATTGATTAAGAGATAAAAAATTTAGCTTAGGTCAAATTTGTTTGCGAATTTAATATTTAAGGATGAGCATGCATGTACTGAATAGAATAGTAGTACTGGTTTTTATAACTTGTTGTCTTAATGGCATGCAAAAAAGTGGCTTGAGCCAAAGAGAACAACACGTTTTACTTAAATCTTTAAACTCTTACAAATCTGCGGGTTATTTTGCCGCACGTTCTCCTCAGGATATACAAGAAATAATTACTTTGGCACGATACGCGCTGAATGATCCGCGAACCTCAGAGATCATGAAAAAAAACGTCCTGGGTGTTTCCTATGAAACCAAAGCTCATAAAGATTGGATCTACGTACTGCTTAATGACCTGATAAAAAGAGCAGAAAAAAAATTGAGAAAATTAGGAGGCGCTCCAAAAAAATCACAAAAAATTACTCCAGCGCTTGCGCACAATATTAAGAACAAAGAAAACACGTTAAAAATAAAAGAGGTGGTTAATCCAGAGCCCATGCAAAAACCATCGCCAGCTCAGATAACTCGCGAACAGGTAGAAGAAGAGCAAAAACTTGCCAATAGATTGTATATTGGGTTGGATGTAAAAGATCATAACACCACGGGTCAACGCATTATGTGGCAAGACACAATCAACTCACTCGCAAATAAAATCACGGATGCAGAATTTGTGCCCAATGATTATTTCCATATTACTATTGCATGGTATGAATCCAACGATCCACTTTCTCCTGAAACAATTGCTAAAGTTGAGCATGCCCTTGCAAATGCATCGCAAATTCTAAAAATTGTTTTCCCTCTGGGAGTAACGGATGTTTCTCTGCATGATAGCGCAGTACTACTGGGAGCAAGAAGAGATTCTGTTGCATTTAGAGTTGCTGAGTCAAGCGATCTAAAGAAGCTGCAAGAAATAATATTGAAGTTCTTGTCCTTTGAAAAAATAGAAGGCTTTAAATTTAGTACATTCGATAAAGATACGCCAATTCATGTCACGCTTGGAAAAATTAGACCCGCAAAGGGAGCGCATCAATATCATGACGCTGCTTCCGGCTTAAATGCTCCAGAGGGTGCAAGAGCATCGAAAAAAGAGGGGTTTACTATTAACACCTTTAGATTGACGTATTCCTCAGCGGGGCATGCATGGCAAGAGAAGATGTCTTACAAGTTTTAGTAGCGAGCGATACGCGCACGATCATTTAGTAGTATCTCAATTCGCGCGTACAATTAAGTGGGAAAAAAGGGCCGATTTTTGCCTTCCTGAATTGCGATGAAAATATTTCTTTAAAAATTTATTTTTTATCGCCTCAAAGAGCGAGTTTTGCTTTTATTTACGCGGTTTTTTCAGCGCATTTTTATTTACTTTGTGAAAAATAGTTTTATTCCAATTAATTGATCTAGTCATCTTTTTCGAAGAATGAACCTGTAAAGTTTTTCTTTAATTTTCATTTTTATTATGTTAGTTTCTTGCCAACAAAATGAAGCACCAGGAGACAGTAATAAGCAGCAGGTGTCATAACAACAAAAACTCTGAGGAGCTATTCAATGATTTATCCGTAATTCTTTTGATCCAATCAACAAGCATTTCGTAAAATATTTTCTTTAACAGTTGATAATTTAAAGCTAGGAAATTATGAAAAAACTGTTCTTATGTTCTCTTTTCGTGCTCCCACTACAGGCAATGCACGGCGAGGGAGGTCTTACATTAGCAGCCGCACAATACGCCGGCGCAAAACTTGTAGGTATATCACTGCAAGTAATCAATCCGACCACAATCACTTTCGGCACAACCGTTGCAATGGCATACGGAATGAATAAAACGGCTGAATATGCCCTAACAATGTATAAAAACCAAAATAAAACATTAGCACAAGAGGTGACCAAATGAAGCGTTTATTATTAGCATTATTTTGCATTACTCAATTACAAGCCATGGAACTTGTTGAACGTCGTTCTATGTCATCAAAGGATGATGCGCTTCAACTCTATACCAATCGTAATGATTTTTTTGTTGAAGATGAAAACGCTGCATACCGCGTTGAAAAGCACAATATGAATCCGCTGCTCAATGAGGTTGTAAAACGTAAGGCATTGGGTGAATTTAAGAATGCTGGATACCTACGCATTACAAAACTCGAGGATGGCAAGTACGCTCTTGCTGCTCATGTTCGTGGTGAAGGTGGTGGACCAATACTTGCAGGATTAGCTTACGGCATTGTTAAGGTCGGAGCATATGCTGGGATGGTTGCTATGGGCATCGGTGCAAGCGCAGTCGTGACTACCGCAACGGCCGGTACAGGTGCTGCTCCAGTTGTGGTGGGCACTATTGCATTAGCAAAAAGTGCTATCGGTGCAACAGCGGGAATGTCTGCAGTGGGTAGTGCGGTTGCTGTGACAAGTGCGGGTACTGCATTGGGAACAGGCACGGCGGCAGTTATTGCAACCAGTGGTGTAGCTGGATATTTAGCAGCTGTTGAAACAGCAGCTGTGTGGGCGGCTGGTCTGGGAATGGCGGCAGGGCCTCTATGAAAAAAGAAATTCGCACTGCATGGCTTGCTGATTTTGGAACGTTTTGTTTAATCATAGCCATAATCGAAGTAATCTTGCCCGTATTTGGTATAAGCTGGCAAGTCCCCTCTGTAAAGCTAGAACACATCATGTTAGGCTATGCACTTGCAACGTTTGTTCCCAGATGGCTCGGAGCAAAACCAGAAACTGGCATAATATAACGCTCATTTGTATATTGTATATATGAGTCCCCATGATGTTTACGTTTTACGAAGCCTTGTTATGGCAACTAGAGAACTCGCTGTATGGATTATTGTTCATTTTTCTGGCCATTTTAGTTAAAAAAAACTCAGATGACTGGAAAGCGATGCTTGAATCGGAGACATTTACCAATAAGTACTTTGTAGCGTACTTGGCCATTTTGTGGTTTTTATTTTTCCCTTGGTTACAATGGTATTGGCAATTACCACGTCATGGAATTTTCTCCATATTTGAGATTCAAAATCCATATATTATGGTCGGAATACGAATCATGTCTGGAATATTGTTGCTACTCTTAATATATCGCTTCAAGAAGAAGCCAGAAGCTAAGTATCAGCCATAACAAGTTAACTTAAGATACTAAAACCCCGAGTACGCTCGGGGTTTTTAATTTTATATCAGAAAAATATCGCGGCCGTTCTTTGAAACACTGGCAACTGTTGATCTCCGGTTCCAGCAAAAGTAAAAGTTTTGTTCTTTTCTTGTCACTATTCATCGAAGAATAATTGCTTGTATAAGCCCTTATTTGCACTATACTTGACAAATGGTACCAGTTTGTGGTACCATACTAATGTATCTAGTTATAGCAGGCGGGCTATGAATAAAAAACAGAGAAAAACGTTAGAACTAATTTTTAAAACCCCCGTTCCTTCAGACGTTAGATGGGATGATATAGAAACATTATTTAAAGGATTCGGTGGGAAAATAACCGAAGGTAATGGTTCTCGAGTGCGTGTAGAGCTTCAGGGTGTAAAAGCAGTTTTTCATAGGCCACACCCTAAAAAAGTGACTGATAAAGGGGCATTAGTATCAGTACGAAAATTTTTAATAAATGCAGGAATTAATCATGATGAAATATAAAGGATATATTGGAGAGGTAAATTACGATTCAGAATCAAAATTGTTCCATGGTGAAGTGATTGGGCTCAAGGACGTTATTACTTTTCAAGGAACCTCCGTAGATGATATTGAAAAAGCCTTCCGTGATTCTGTCGACGATTATCTTGAATGGTGTAAGGAACGTGGTGAAAAACCTGAAAAAACATTCTCAGGGAATATACGAGTCAGAATGAATCCAGATCTTCATGCCATTTTAGCAACTGAAGCAGCTAAACGTGGAATTAGCTTAAATGACCTTATCAATGAAAAACTTCAAAAGTAATCCATGATCCATCTTCCGTGCCTCTGTCTAACCTCCCGCAAAGCCAAAGACCTAGTGAACCCTTATTACTCAACTCAGGAAGTATCCCAGATGTTGGAGATCAAGTTCACGCAGGTATTGCTCCTCATCAAAAGAAAGAAAATTGTTGCTGCTGTCATGGGAAAAAGAATCATGATCAGTAAGCAAGAGATTCTTCGGTTTGCTGAAGAAAATAAGATCTTTATTAAGTAGCTAGCAAAACCTCTATATCAGCAATAATTTTCCCAATAAATTGAAATTATTTACTTTTTTTATTATTTAAATTAAATTCTATTATGCAGTAGCTTGAGGCGCTTTAGTACCAATTGATTAAAACGAAAAGATAGGCTCAAGTTAATGATTAGAAAAAGAAATATTTGCTTTGCTCATAACGAAAATGCTCCCAAACAAATTTTAGAATCTGTATCCGCAATCAGCTCACAGATCAGTCCTATTGTGATTTCACATAAAAATTTCAAAGAAGACTACATACGAATTATTAACGGCATCCAAGATGTCTGTAGAAAAAATGGAATCTTTTTTAGCCAGAAAATCGTTTACAGCAATAACGAATTACATACAATACTGACCCATCACGATTCCAAACAAGAGTATGTATGGACATCGCCCCTCCTTGTTGAATCACGCGCACTCAAAGTGAATCCAAACCATTCACCTGAAGATTTCATAAAATGCCAAGCATTGCTTAACGTTTTGGGTATTCCTACCCAGGATGAAGATTCTTGCTCTATAACAGAATCAGAAAAAACAGCTTCGATCTACAAGTTCAGTTATACAGACATTCGTAACTTTAAAAAATGTGCCCCTTGTTTCGTTATTTTAAAAAAACATAACAAAAAAAAGCCTTATAATGAGGATCAATATATTACTAATAATTATATTGATGATCACACAAAATTAGAGCTGTCAGCATTTCGCAAAGCTCATTTGCCGTACATGCCATTGCCTGATTACAATGGCCGCGCCATTCCCTTTGAACATAAGGATATAACGCAATGGATCAATTCAAATTTTGGTCAGGACGGGATTAGACTCTATGATAAAAAACGGAATGTGATTCATATAGGTGTTCCAGACGATGTGTGGATCAATGATCAGGGGAAGCTAATTGTCGTTGATATAAAGTTAAAAAAAACATTAAATATTGATGATGCAAGAATGCAAATTTCATGGTACGCCACAATATTGGATATTATAGGATATCCTATAATGGATCACGGATATATTCTCCATTTTTCGCCTGAAAATAAAGAATTAGCCCTCACTGAAACTTATGGCCAAACACACCCCGATAATCTTGCTACACAAGTAAAAACAAAACTCACTTTTTCGAAGAAGCTCGTACCAATTAAAATCGATAACAGTTGGATTAAAACAACCTTGGATGAAATGATGAGCTGCTTAAACGATGAAAAATATGCAAAAGCATACAAAGAAGTGAATCACCAATCCTGCTTTTCATGTGACTCCCATGATTTACGAGAAAGCATTTTAAATCCGCCAGCAAGTCCCACAAATCAAGCTGAAGAAGAGGAAGAAATTCCTTTCTAATCATAAACCAGTGGGCTTGACTGCAATATTACTACGTTTAAAGGTCTCCATTTCTAATCAAAAGCACACACCGTTTCCCTTGCAAGAAGCTTTTCTAATTTCTAAAAAACTTTGCTATTGCCTCATCGCTTTATGCGTTCGGGCAATGATTTGCATACTCAGTTGCAATTAAAAATAACATGTGAGCAATTTTTCCTGAGATGTTTAAATCATAACAAGAAAGCGCAACCAACCCTAACGCATCATTCCAATTTTGTAGAACGCAGTCTATTAAGGCTTGATCTTCGGCGTTCCATTGTTTTATTTCAACGGTTTTTTCAATGAGATCGCTTGATGCGCTCTGCTTTACGCGCTCCGCATCATCGCTCTTAATATTGGTAATTGGTTTGATGAGTGAAGCATCAGTGCTTATGGTAAGCGATGCGGTAACCGTTTGATTTTTTAGAAGTTCTCTTTTTTCATTACTAGGTACACGATTCTTTTTTTGCAGAATCGCATCGAGTCTGCTTGCTCTTGATGCCCCAAAACTACTTGATAATCTCACGTGTATCTCCATTGGTAGCGTATTTCATTAACGCTTACTGTAACACTACCGCACGGTACTGTTACAAATTTTAACATTTGTTGATATTCTTCTTGGTTATTCGTTAGTAATATTGTAAAATAATTACAGGTTTAAGTCACCTTAAAAGTGCGGATGATGAGATGAAAATCGTTGGTTATATTCGTGTTAGTACAGATCAGCAAGTAGAATCTGGTTTGGGTCTTGATGCTCAAGCTAATGCTATAGCAGATTATGCAAAGAAACATTGCGTAGAGAGTTATGAGATTTATCGCGATGAAGGATTAAGTGGAGCACTCGCTCTTGATAAACGTCCTGGCATTCTTGAGGCCATTGGTGTTCTTACCAAAGGCGCTGTTCTTGTTGTGGCTAAACGCGATCGATTAGGCCGTGATCCAATGGTACTGGCAATGATTGAAAGAGCTGTTCAAAGAAAATCTGCTCGCATCGTGAGTGTAGCGGGTGAAGGTACTGATAATGATGACCCATCATCAATTCTTATGCGCCGCATGGTAGATGCGTTTGGTGAATATGAGCGTCTTATTATTGGTGCACGCACTAAAGCCGCATTAAGGACGAAGAAGGAAAAGAACGAAAGAGTTGGGTACATCCCCTTTGGGCTTAAATTATCAGACGATGGCATCAAATTAGAAGAACATGAGGAAGAACAAAAGATTCTACGCAAGATGAAGTCGCTGCGTAAAAAAGGTTTATCAATCAGAGATATCGTTAAGAAAATGAATGAAAAAAGAATATTAAGAAGGCAGAATATATGGAACCACGCAAGCGTACATCGCGCTCTGATAAAGCTCGCTTAAAATCAACACACGCTATAAAAGTACCAAGAAGAGAAGAGTTAATGTCCGATCTCATGAAAAAAAGATTGTATGACTCATATGAAGTGTGTGAGTTGTTCGGCATATCGCTCCAATCATTGCGCAGAGCAATAGCCATAAAAAAAATCAAAGCAATTCACGTAGGAAGAGCCTTGCGCATTCCTGCTGAAGAAATTGAAAAAATGGTTCAAGGTGAAGCTGCATTGCTCAATGTCCAAGAAGCCGCTGATCTTCTTAATCTTTCTGTGTACACCATACGGAATTTCATTAAAAGAGAAAAACT
>Ga0075163_10005086_pt1 | contig 17577 bp, 17 predicted proteins | sample JI1023141ADNA_FD_71478 | JGI IMG/M metagenome (GOLD analysis project Ga0075163, IMG submission 71478) | Wastewater effluent complex algal communities from Wisconsin, to seasonally profile nutrient transformation and Carbon sequestration -... | ecosystem: Engineered > WWTP > Effluent > Algae...
GCGTCGGCCATCAGCACGACCTTGTGGTACCTGAGCCGGTTGATGTCGAACTCGTCCTGGATGCCGGTTCCGAACGCCGAGATCAGCGCCTGGACCTCGGTGTTCTGCAGCACCTTGTCGATGCGGGCCTTCTCGACGTTGATGATCTTGCCGCGGATGGGCAGGATCGCCTGGGTGCGCGGGTCGCGTCCCTGCCGGGCCGAGCCGCCGGCGGAGTCGCCCTCGACGATGTAGACCTCGCACTCCTCGGGCTCGCGGCTCGAGCAGTCGATGAGCTTGCCGGGCATCCCCGCCCCGCCGAGCAGCCCCTTGCGATTGCGTGCCAGGTCGCGGGCCTTGCGGGCGGCCATGCGTGCCGTGGCGGCATTGACCGCCTTGCGCGCGATCTCCTTGCCCTCGGTGGGGTTCTTCTCGAGCCACTCACCGAGCTGGTCGTTGACCACCTTCTGCACGAACGTCTTCATCTCGGTGTTGCCAAGCTTGGCCTTCGTCTGACCCTCGAACTGCGGCTCGGCGAGCTTCACGCTGACGATCGCGGTCAGTCCTTCGCGGACATCCTCGCCGCTGAGGTTCGGGTCCTTCTCCTTGAGGATGTTCCACTCGCGCGCGAACTTGTTCATGAGCGTCGTGAGCGCCGCGCGGAATCCCTCCTCGTGGGTGCCGCCCTCCGTCGTGTTGATGGTGTTCGCGAACGTGTAGACCGACTCGGAGTAGGTGGTGTTCCACTGCATGGCGATCTCGGCGCTCATGCGCTTGTCGTCGGCCTCGTTCTCGATGTCGATGACCGTGGGATTCGCCACGCCCTTGCTCGCGTTGATGTGACGCACGAAGTCCGCGATGCCGCCCTCGTAGTGGTAGCGCACGCGGCGGACGCGCTCGGTCTCGGCCACCTCGGGGTCGGTGTCGTCGTCGAAGTCGACGATCGCGGCGGCGCGCTCGTCGACGAGCTCGAGGGTGAGGCCCTTGTTGAGGAAGGCCATCTCCTGGAACCGGCGCGACAGGGTCGTGAAGTCGTAGTGCGTGGTCTCGAAGATGTCGGCGTCGGCCCAGAACGTCACGGTCGTCCCGGTGTGGTCGGCGACCTCCTCCTTCGACAGGGGAGCCGTCGGCACGCCGCGCAGGTACGACTGCCGGTAGACGTGGCCGTTGCGACGCACCTCGATGTCGAGCGTGGTCGACAGGGCGTTGACCACCGACACCCCGACGCCGTGGAGGCCGCCGGACACGGAGTAGCCGCTGCCGCCGAACTTGCCGCCCGCGTGCAGGACGGTGAGCACGACCTCGACGGCCGGCTTGCCCTCGCTGGCGACGATGTCGACGGGGATGCCACGGCCGTCGTCGATGACCCGCACGCCGCCATCGGCGAGGAGGGTCACCGAGATCGTCGTGGCGTAGCCGGCCATCGCCTCGTCGACCGAGTTGTCGACGACCTCGTAGACCAGGTGGTGCAGGCCCCGCTCGCCGGTGGATCCGATGTACATGCCAGGACGCTTGCGGACCGCGTCGAGACCTTCGAGAACAGTGATCGCGCTGGCGTCGTAGGACACGCGGGCCTCAGCTTCCCAGGGTGGTGCGAGATGCCGCACGGGGCTTGATCGATGTGGATTCAGTCTACCCGTTCAGGCCGACATCGATTGCCACGCCACGGCCCGCGAGAGCCCTTAGGGGCGAATTGACCCCCCGTCCACAATCACCTGTACGAAAACATGCTGCCAACGGCTGATCGGTGCCTTCTGTGACCGTCTAGCCGTATGTGTCGCGCGGTCCGCGACCCCGGACCCGGCGCGGTCCGGCCACCCACGAGGGGGCCTGCGGACCCAGGATCCGGATGCGCTCGACGACCCCGGAGCCCACCCGCGCGGTGATGGCCCGGTGCAGGTCGGGCAGCAGGAGGCGCACCTGGGTCGCCCAGGCCGTCGAGTCGGCCTGGAGGGTGAGCTCCGTGCCGTCGAATGCGGTCGGCACGACATGCTCGGCCAGGTCGTCCCCCACGATCTGCGCCCACTCGGCCATGAGCACCGCGACCGCGGACTGCTCCTGCCACCCCTGGTCGCGGACGAGCCGGTCGACCGCCGCGCCGAGGAGCTGCGGGTCGCGGTCGTCGGAGTACGCGGCCGGCTTCGGCCGTGGGGTGCGCGGCTTGGCCCGGGGGGTCGACGTGGTCACCCGTCGGAGGGCAGCGGCGGCAGCCGCCGCAGCGGCCTCGTCGTCGCTGCCGGGAGGCTCCGGGTCAGTCATCGTGCACCTGTCCCTTGGTCACGCGCATGCGACGTCCGGCCAGCTCGGGCGGAACGTCCTCCCCCACCGCTGCGGTGATGAGCACCTGGGTGCCCCCCTCCACCCTCGCGGTGAGCCGACGGCGCCGGGAGGCGTCGAGCTCGGCGAACACATCGTCGAGGATGAGCACGGGGTCGTCGCCATCGGACTGCATCGCGTCGAGGGCCGCGAACCTCAGTGCCAGGGCGATCGACCACGACTCGCCATGCGACGCGAAGCCCTTCGCCGGGGAGTCGCCCAGCCTGATGGCCAGGTCGTCGCGCTGCGGACCGACCAGGGTGATGCCGCGGACGAGCTCCTCGCGGCGGCGGCGCTCGATGCCCTGCAGCAGCTGGTCCCTCCAGACCGCGCGATCCACGCACATGACGACATCGGACCCCAGCCCCGACTGGTAGTCGACCTTCACGTCGGCAGCGCTGACGGCATCGACTCCGCCCGCGATGAGCTCGTACGCCGAGGTGAGGTGCGGACGCAGGTCGTCGACGAGGGCCACCCTCGCGGCAATGAGCTCGGCTCCTGCGGACGCCAATTGCTCGTCCCAGACCTCGAGGGTGGACAGGACGTCAGGGCCGCCGCCCCCGCGCGATGCGGCGGACTTGAGCAGGGCGTTCCGCTGCCTCAGCACCCGGTCGTAGTCCATCTTCACGCCCTGCATCCGCGGGCTGCGCTGCACCAGGAGATCGTCGACGAATCTGCGTCGATCCGAGGGATCCCCCTTGACGAGCGCCAGGTCCTCTGGCGCGAACAGCACGGTCCGCACCAGCCCGACCAGCTCGCGCGGGCGAGTGACGGGCGAGCGGTTGAGCCGTGCGCGGTTGGCGCGGCCGGGATTGAGCTCCAGCTCCAGGAGGGTCGAGCGGTCATCCTTGACGACGTCGATCCCGATGACGGCACGATCGGCGCCGATTCTCACCAGCGGCGCATCCGTGGCCACCCGATGACTGGCGAGGATCGATGCGTAGCCGATGGCCTCGACGAGATTGGTCTTGCCCTGCCCGTTGGCGCCGACGAACGTCGTAACGCCGGGTGCCAGCGTCACCTCGACCTGCTCGTAGGACCGGAAGTCGGCGAGCCGAACCTCCTTCACCCACATGAAAATCAGCCAGTCAGGCGAACAGGCATCAGCAGGTACTTGTAGTCGTCGGTGGCCTGGCCGTCGTCGCCCACAGCCGTGAGAACCGCGGGCCGACTCTGCTGGGTGAACGAGAATCGCGTGACCGCCGATCCCACGGCTGCCAGTCCGTCGAGGAGGTACGCGGGGTTGAACGCGATGTCGATCGCGTCGCCCTCGAGCGAGCTCTCGAGGACATCGACCGCCTGGGCATCCTCGCCGGCCCCCGCCCGCAAGGTCAGCTCGGAGCCCTCGAACTCCAGGCGCACGGGCGTGTTCCGCTCGGCCACGAGCGCCACGCGCTTGACCGCCTCGATCAGGGCCGCCGTGTCGATGGTGGCAATGGCCGCCGACTCCGTTGGGAGCAGTGAGCGGTACTTGGGGAACTCCCCGTCGAGGAGGCGGGTCGTGGTGCGTCGGCCGTGGCCCTCGAAGCCGATGAGACCCTCGCCGGCTCCCCCGAGTGCGAGGGCGATGACGACCTCGTCGACGTCGGCCAGGGACTTCGCCGTGTCGGCGAGGGTCCGGGCCGGCACGAGCGCGTGGCTGGACACCGACGGCGACTGCGGGTTCCAGGAGAACTCGCGGACGGCCAGGCGGTACCGGTCGGTGGCGGCGAGGACGATCGTCGAGCCCTCGATCTCCATGCGAATTCCGGTGAGCGTGGGCAGGGTGTCATCGCGTCCGGCGGCGATCGCCACCTGGGCGACGGCCGCCGCGAAGAGCTGTCCGGTCACCGTGCCCGACGACGTCGGCATCACCGGCAGCTGCGGGTAGTCCTCGACGGGCAGCGTGGGCAGGGTGAACGAGGACCGGCCGCACGTGATCGCGATGCGGGTTCCCTCACTCTCGATCTGCACCGGCTGCGGGGGAAGCGAGCGGGCGATGTCGGCGAGGAGACGCCCCGACACGAGGGTGGTCCCTGCCGTGGCGACGTCGGCCGAGACATCGACGCGGGCGGAGACCTCGTAGTCGAAGCTGCTCAGGGTGAGACCCGAGTCCGATGCCGTGAGGACGAGGCCGGCGAGAACGGGCAGGGACGGCCGGGACGGCAGCGTCCTGGCGGCCCACGCCACAGAATCAGCGAGCACGTCTCGCTCGACCCGAAGCTTCACGATGTCCTCCACTTTCGGCAATGAGGGGTCAGTCTGACAGGAAAGGCCGTCGTTCGTGCAGGGGGATCACTCCCGAGCTTGTCCACCGGCCCCGTGCCCATGGTTGTTCATCATCGCCACCATCACTAGGGGTAGTCGTCGTCATAGGTGCTGTGGACACGGTGGATAACAGAGATTGTCCCTGCTCAGCAGGCGTGTCCAGTCTGCTGACGCCTGTGGAAAACCACATGGTCCCGGTGGATATCGAGGCATGGCGTGGGGATTTCCCCGGACGACTGGGTATTCCGGACGAGGTTGTCCACCGATTCGGGGCGACAGGGGATGGATGGGGCCGAGTTATCCACAGGCTATCCACGTGGTGTGGGCAGGGGTTCGGATGGATGCTGCGCAGACTCGTCTGTCCACATATGGGGACATCATGGGGATGAATGCGGCTGGTGTGACCGGAGTGTCACATGGTGCGGGGCTGCGACCGGATCCGGCTCGTGAGGTCGGTGACCTGGTTGAACAGGCTGCGCCGCTCGGCCATGAGCTGGCGGATCTTGCGGTCCGCGTGCATGACGGTCGTGTGATCGCGTCCGCCGAAGGCCTGGCCGATCTTGGGCAGGGACAGGTCGGTCAGCTCGCGGCACAGGTACATGGCGATCTGGCGTGCCGTGACGAGCACCCGGGACCTGCTCGAGCCGCAGAGGTCGTCGACCGTGACGCCGAAGTACTGCGCGGTCGCCGCCATGATCTGCGCGGCGGTGATCTCGGGCCCGGTGTCCGACGGGAGCAGGTCCTTCAGGACGACCTCCGTGATGGCCAGGTCGACGGGCTGCCGGTTCAGCGAGGCGAAGGCGGTGACGCGGATGAGGGCGCCCTCGAGCTCGCGGATGTTGCTGGAGATCTTGGACGCGATGTACTCGAGAACCTCGGGCGGCGCGACGAGGCGCTCCTGGACGCTCTTCTTGCGGAGGATGGCGATGCGCGTCTCGAGGTCGGGCGGCTGGACGTCGGTGATGAGGCCCCACTCGAAGCGCGAGCGCATGCGATCCTCGAAGTCCGGAAGCTGCTTGGGGGGCAGGTCGGACGTCACGACGATCTGCTTGTTGGCGTTGTGCAGCGTGTTGAACGTGTGGAAGAACTCTTCCTGCGTCTGGACTTTTCCGCTCAGGAACTGGATGTCGTCGACGAGCAGCACGTCCACCTCGCGGTAGCGGCGCTGGAAGCTGGCGGCCTTGTCGTCGCGGATGCTGTTGATGAACTCGTTGGTGAACTCCTCGGAGCTCACGTACCTGACGCGCGTGCCCTTGTAGAGCGTGCGGGTGTAGTGGCCGATCGCGTGGAGCAGATGGGTCTTGCCCAGGCCCGAACCGCCGTAGACGAACAGCGGGTTGTACGCGCGGGCCGGCTGCTCGGCGACGGCGACGGCGGCGGCGTGGGCGAAGCGGTTGCTGGAGCCGATGACGAAGGTCTCGAAGGTGTACTTGTCGTTCAGTCGACCGTCCTCGCTGCGGGTGCCGGGGGAGCCGGCGCCCGGTCGGGGCGAGTCATCGCGGCGGTCGAGGGTCACGGGACCGGCCACCGGCGCGGCGTCGTCTGCGTCGGCGTAGGTGGCATCGGCCACCTCGTCGGTCGTGTCGTCGAGGGTGGGGTCGATGGAAGGGTCGACGGTCACCGCGAGGCGGATCTCCCGACCCAGGGTCGCCGACAGCGCCTCGACCACCATGGGACGCAGCCGGGTCTCGAGGACGTCCTTGGTGAACTCGTTGGGCGCCGCGATGAGTGCGGTGTCCTCGACGAGGCCCAGGGGACGGGTCAGGGCCACGAAGGCCCGCTGCTGGGGGGTCAGGCTGCCATCGGCGAGGCTGGCGATGGCCGTCGCCCAGACCTCGGCGAGGTCGGTGGGCGGTTCCATCACGCTGTCCCCTTATCGGCAGGCTGTCCACATTGTTATCCACAGGTGTGGAACGGCATCGGCGACCTTAGCCAGAAGCAGAGCGGGCAGACAAGTGGCGGAGTGCCGGCCGGTGGAGGACGGGAGGCAGGGGACGCCGGTTTGACCGCCCGAAGGTGGGTTCCGTACGCTTACGCAGTTCGACGCGCGAGCCCGACTTCCCCATTGCACCAGTCATCAGGAGCCTGACCATGAAGCGCACGTTCCAGCCCAACACCCGTCGTCGGGCCAAGACCCACGGCTTCCGGGCCCGGATGCGCACCCGCGCCGGTCGCTCCATCCTCGCCGCGCGCCGCTCCAAGGGCCGCCAGGAACTGTCAGCCTGAGGCTTCGTGCTTCCCGCCGCGCACCGGATCCGGACCGCGGCTGATTTCCGCGAGACCACTCGCCGCGGCGCCAAGGCGTCGCGGCCATCGGTCGTGGTGTACCTCCTCGACTCCGGTGATGGACGGCCGGCGCGCGTCGGCGTGATCGCAAGCTCGTCGATCGGTGGCTCCGTCGTGCGGCACCGGGCCACGCGGCGCATCCGTGGCGCGGTTCTCCCACTGCTCGATCAGTGGCCGTCGGGGGTGCGGATCGTCGTGCGTGCGCTGCCCGGTGCAGACTCGGATCCCCTTCTGGCGCAACAGGTTCGTGACGGGGTCGAGTCGCTTCTGACCAAGGTGGCGCGTCGACGAGGATCGTCGGCGGACGCCACGGCGGCAGCATCATGACGGCGGTGGGGCGTGCGCTGGCGTCGGCCTGGCGGGGCGTGGTGTGGGTGTGGGATCACAGCCTGGGCTTCGTCCTCACGTGGCTGCTCGTCGGAGTCATCCGCGGGTACCAGGTGGCGATCTCCCCGCTGCTTCCCCCCTCGTGCCGTTTTCATCCCAGCTGCTCGGCCTACGGACTGGGCGCCATCCGCACCCACGGCGCGGTCAAGGGACTGGTCCTCACCGTGTGGCGGCTAGGTCGGTGCAACCCGTGGAACGGCGGTGGCGTCGACCCGGTTCCGGCCCGGGGGCACTGGTTGCCGGACGTGCATCCGAACGGTGAACCGCGATCTGGAACGATGGGGTCCCGTAGCGACGCTTCCGCGACCGCCTCGGACTCGATCGTCTCGGACTCGAACGTCTAGGGAAGGCCTGACCCGTGTTCATTCTCGACTGGCTGAAGGATGGCGTCAGCTTCATCCTCGTCATGTTCCACGGGCTCTTCAGCGCGCTGGGGATGAACCCCGACAGTGGCTGGACCTGGACCTTCTCGATCGTCGGCCTGGTCGTCGTCATCCGCATCGCCCTGATCCCGCTGTTCGTCAAGCAGATCAAGAGCCAGCGCAATCTGCAGCTGATCCAGCCGCAGATGAAGGAGATCCAGAAGAAGTACGCCGGCGACAAGGAGAAGCAGTCGGCGGAGATGATGAAGCTCTACAAGGAGACGGGGACCAACCCCCTTGCCTCCTGCCTGCCGATCATCCTCCAGGCACCGATCTTCTTCGCCCTCTTCGGCGTGCTGCAGAGCATCGCCATGTACAACCCGGACGATCCCACCTATACGGCGCAAGGAGTTTTCCGCTGGGACCAGTACAGCGACCTTCTCGCCAGCGCGCACGATGCGCAGATCTTCGGGGTCCCGCTGTACGGCACCTTCATGAACGCCGACGAGACTCCGAATCCCACCGCGACCCGCATCCTGGCGATCATCCTGATCATCTGCATGACGACGACCACGTTCCTCACCCAGCGGCAGCTGATCGTCAAGAACAGCGCGCCGGGCAACCCCATGGTCAAGCAGCAGAAGATCCTGCTCTACGTGTTCCCGGTCATCTTCGCGGTGTCCGGCATCAACTTCCCGATCGGTGTCCTCATCTACTGGTTCACAACGAACCTGTGGTCGATGGGGCAGCAGTTCTGGGTCATCCGGAACAACCCTCAGCCGGACACTCCCGCGTTCGCGGCCAAGGAGGCGCGCAAGGCGGCCAAGGCCACCAAGGGCGGGCCTCCGGCCCAGGAGATGATCCCCGGCGAAGTTACCGACACTGCGTCGGAAACACCGACCCGGGTGCAGCCCAAGAAGCAGTCCCGCAGCCAGCGCAAGAAGAAGTAGCAGCAGCCGCCGCCGTGGCGGCCCGCCGATCCCAGCAACCGTGTGGAGTGAGCAATGAGTGACGTGCAGAGCGAGACCATCGAGACGGTCGTGGACGAGGTCGTCCTTGACGACGGCACCGTGATCGACGAGGTCTCGGTCGAGGTGGAGAGCGGTCCGGTCAAGCCCAGCAAGGCCGAGCTGCTCGACCAGGAGGGCGACGCGGCGGCCGACTACCTCGAGGCGCTGCTCGACATCGCCGACCTCGACGGTGACATCGAGATGGACGTCGAGGGAAACCGGGCCATGGTGTCGATCCTCGAGATCAACGACGGCGACCTGCAGCACCTCGTCGGCCGCGACGGGAAGGTGCTCGAGGCCCTGCAGGAGCTCACCCGGCTCGCCGCGACGCGTGAGACCGGAGAGCGGTCGCGGCTCATGCTCGACATCGCCGGCCATCGGGCGGCCCGGCGCGCGGAGCTGGTGACCCTGGGCGAGGCGGCGGTCGCCGAGGCCCAGCGCACGGGTGCGCCGGTGCGCATGGACCCGATGTCCCCGTTCGAGCGCAAGGTCGTGCACGACGTCGTGGCTGCGGCCGGGATGCAGAGCGAGTCCGAGGGCGAGGAGCCCAGCCGCTACGTGGTCATCCGAACCGCCTGATCGACTGCGCGCACCGCAGTCATGGTTTCCCGTGAAACATCGGTACCTCCACCTCCCCTGCCCGGGTGGCTGGAGGCGCACCGCGCCTCACTGACCGCCTTCGCCGGCCTGCTGGCTGACGTGGGCGTGGAGCGGGGGCTCATCGGCCCACGCGAGGTTCCGCGCCTGTGGGAGCGCCACCTGCTCAACTGTGCGGTCGTCGTCGAGCCGGGCGACGGGTTCATCCCGACCGGCATCCGGGTGGCTGACGTGGGGTCCGGTGCGGGGCTGCCCGGCCTCGTGTGGGCGATCGTGCGCCCGGACCTCCAGATCGTCCTCATCGAGCCGCTCCTGCGTCGCAGCGTGTTCCTGGCGGAGGCCGCTGCCGAGCTGGGGGTCGCCGATCGGGTCGAGGTGAGGCGTGACCGAGCCGAGGACCTGTCGAGGACGTCCGGCTGGCACGCGGCGGACGTGGTGACCGCTCGCGCCGTGGCGCCCCTCGAGCGGCTCATCGGGTGGACGGTTCCGCTCCTGGCCCCGGGGGGCCGGCTCGTCGCCCTCAAGGGCAGCAGCGCCTCGGCGGAGCTCGCCGAGGGCCACGCCGCCGCCTCGGCCGCCGGACTGGTCGACCTCGAGGTGCGGGAGTTCGGCGCCGGGGTGGTCGATCCCCCGACAACCGTCATCACCGGGGTGCGACGTGCGGCACAATGACGCCGTGACCTCCGAGCCCCGCGACGTGCAGCCGAGCGCGGCCGGGCTCGGCTGGCCCGAGTCGCTCGCCGAGCGGGTGGACGCCGTTTCACGTGAAACAGCTCCCGAGCCCTCCGGTGGGCTGGGCTGGCCCGAGCAGTGACCGGAACCTCGCGGGTCATCACGGTCGCGAACCAGAAGGGCGGCGTGGGCAAGACCACGAGCACCGTCAACATGGCGGCCGCCATCGCCCTGTCCGGGCACAGCGTCCTCGTCATCGATCTCGATCCTCAGGGGAATGCGTCCACGGCCCTCGGCGTCGAGCATCGCGAGGGAACCCCCGGCGTCTACGAGGTCCTCATGGGTGAGGCGACGATCGCCGACGTGGTGCGTGAGTGCCCCGACATCCCCGGCCTGCGGGTCGTGCCCGCCACGATCGACCTGGCGGGGGCGGAGATCGAGCTCGTGGCCCAGGTGGCGCGGGAGTACCGACTGTCCCGCGCGGTCGAGGCCTACCTCGCCCATCACGAGCGGATGACGGGCCGGCCGCTGGAGTTCGTCATCCTCGACTGCCCGCCCAGCCTGGGCCTGCTCACCCTCAACGGCCTGGTCGCCGCGCGCGAGCTGCTGCTGCCGATCCAGTGCGAGTACTACGCCCTCGAGGGGCTGTCGCAGCTGCTGCGCACGGTCGACATGGTCCGCACGCACCTCAACCCCGGGCTGGCCGTCAGTGCCATCCTGCTGACGATGTACGACGGCCGCACCCGGCTCGCCTCGCAGGTGGCCGACGAGGTGCGCACGCACTTCGGCGCTCAGGTGCTCGACACGGTGATCCCCCGGTCGGTGCGCCTGTCCGAGGCCCCGTCCTACGGCCAGACGGTACTCACCTACGATCCGTCCTCCTCGGGCGCCCTGGCCTACCGGGAGGCGGCGGAGCAGCTGGTGGCGCTGGGCCCTCCCATGGTCTCCACAGGGTTATCCACAGACATTAGCCATTAAAAGGTACAAATAGGGGCTAGTTTTCCCCCGATTGGAGCATCGATGTCGGCAGCGCCCAAGCGCGGCCTGGGCCGCGGGCTGGGGGCCCTGATCCCCTCGGCGGCCGCGGAGGGCGACCCCGTCGCCGACGCGATCGACGCGGGCGGGCCGACGGCCACCCCGGGTGCGGTCTACGCGGAACTGCCGATTGACCTGGTCGTGCCCAACCCGCGCCAGCCCCGCGCGGTGTTCGACGAGGATGCGCTGGCCGAGCTGGTCTTCTCGATCCGCGAGATCGGGCTCCTCCAGCCCGTCATCGTCCGCGCCACCCCGAGCGGGGAGTTCGAGCTCATCGCCGGCGAGCGCCGGCTGCGTGCCTGCCGCGAGGCGGGCCTCACGGTCATCCCGGCCATCGTGCGCGACACCGATGACGACGCCATGCTGCGGGACGCGCTGCTGGAGAACCTGCACCGCGCCGACCTCAACGCCCTCGAGGAGGCAGCGGCCTACCAGCAGCTGCTGTCGGACTTCGGCTGCACCCAGGAGGAGCTCGCCCGGCGGATCGGCCGCTCGCGACCTCAGGTCACCAACACGCTCCGCCTGCTCCGGCTGCCCCCCGACGTGCAGCGCAGGGTTGCCGCCGGCGTGCTGAGCGCCGGGCACGCGCGGGCGCTGCTGTCGCTCGACGACGCCGCCGCCATGGAGGCCCTCGCCACCCGGATCGTCGCCGAGGGCCTGAGCGTGCGGGCCGTCGAGGAGATCATCATCGTGGGCGACGCGGACGGCCGCCGCCGCAAGTCGTCCACGCGCTCCCGGGTCAGCCTGCCGCGCGACCCCGAGGTGGCCGACGTCATCGCCGAGTTCTCCGAGCGCCTGGCATCGCTGCTCGACACCCGGGTGGGGACCGACGGGTTCGCCACGCGCCGATCGCGCGGACGCCTCATCATCGACTGCGCCGACGTCGAGGACCTTCGGCGGATCACCGACATCCTGCAACGCGACTAGGCCACGATCCGGACGGCTAGGACACGGCCGCGCGTGCCACCGCATCCTCCACGAGGGCGGCGGTGAGCTCGCCGAGGCCGAGGTCCGCGGCGACCAGCGCCTGCGGGAACAGCGATGTCTCGGTCATGCCCGGTGCCACGTTGACCTCGAGGAACCACGGTCGCCCGTCGGCGTCGATGATCATGTCGGTGCGTGACCAGTCCTGGAGGTTCAGCAGCAGGTGCACGTTGAGCGCCATGGCCTGCGCCGCCAGCGCCTGCTCGTCCGACAGGCGTGCCGGGCAGAAGAACTCGGTGGTCCCGGCGGTGTAGCGCGCGGAGTAGTCGTAGAGCTCGCCCTCCGGGACGATCTCCACCGCCGACAGCGCGAGGATGTCACCGGAGCGCTCGAAGACGCCGACTGCGAGCTCGGTCCCGGCGATGAAGCTCTCCATCAGGACGACGTCGGCGTAGGCGAAGGCGCCGACCATGGCGGCCGGCAGGTCGGCAGCGCGGTGCACGATCGAGGTGCCGAGCGAGGACCCGCCCTTGGTGGGCTTGACGACGATCGGAAGGCCGAGCGCGTCGACGACGGCGTCGAGCACGGCTGTCGCTCCGAGCTCGCGGAACGTCGTCTGCGGCATCGCCACACACGGCGGGGTGTCGATGCCGGCACCCTCGACCAGCGTCTTCGCAATGGGCTTGTCGAACGCCAGCCGGCTTGCCGCAGCGGACGATCCGACGAACGGAATCCTCAATGATTCCAACACATTTCGAAGGGCGCCGTCCTCGCCAGCAGCACCATGCAGCAGCGGGACGATGGCGTCCGGGCGGTGCGCGCGAAGCCGGTCGAGCAGGCCCGCGTCGACGTCGTTCTCCTGCACCTCCCAGTCGGTGCGCGCGGTGCGCAGGGCCTCCGCCACGCGACGTCCCGAGCGGAGCGAGACATCGCGCTCGGCGGACAGGCCGCCCGACAGCACCAGCACGTGCATGGGGACTCCTACTGTAGGTCGGGCGCCGGAACGGACGACCCGGTCATCTGGTTCAGCGACCGCGTCGTGCCGAAGGTCTGTGCCAGGTCGAGCTCGCTCTCGATGACGGCGGCGAGGCGGCGCACGCCCTCACGGATCCGGTCGGGCTCGGGATAGCAGTACGAGAGCCGCAGGTTCTGGCGCCCCTGCCCATCGACGTAGAAGCCGGTTCCCGGCACGTAGGCCACGAGGTTCGCGACCGCGCGCGGCAGCATGGCCGTGGCGTCGAGCCCGTGCGGCAGGGTCACCCAGGAGTAGAAGCCGCCGGCAGGGATCGTCCACCGCGTCCCCTCGGGCATGAGTGCCTGAAGCGACTCGAGCAGCGCGTCGCGACGCTCGCGGTAGACCTCCTGGAACGTCTTGATCTGCTCGCGCCACGGCTGGGTGGCGAGGTACTCGGACACCGTGAGCTGCGTGTAGTTCGACGGGCAGAGCACCGCGGCCTCGGCGGCGAGCACCAGCTTCTCGCGGACGCCGTGCGGAGCCACGGCCCACCCGACCCGCAGCCCCGAGGCGATGGTCTTCGAGAACGACCCGAGGTAGATGACCCCCTCGGCGTCGTCGGCGCGGATCGCGCGCGGGGGCTCGCCCTCGAAGCCCAGCAGGCCGTAGGGATCGTCCTCGAGCAGCGCGATGCCCTCGCGCTGGGCGATCGCGAGGATCTCCGCCCGACGGGCCGGACCCTGCGTGACGCCGGCGGGGTTGTGGAAGCTCGGAATCGTGTAGATCAGCTTGACGCGCTTGCCGGCTGCGCGGGCCGCGGCCACCGCCTCGCTGAGTGCCGACGGGACCAGGCCTTCGTCGTCCATCGCCACGTGGACGACGTCGCATTCGTAGGCCCGGAAGACACCGAGGGCCCCGACGTACGAGGGAGCCTCGACGAGGACGACGTCGCCAGGGTCGCAGAAGACGCGGGTCACGAGGTCGAGGGCCATCTGGGAGCCGGTCGTGACGACGATGTCGTCGGGGTGCGCGGTGACCCCGACCTCCCCAATCACCTCGAGGATCTGCTCGCGCAGGGTGACGTCGCCCTGCCCCGAGCCGTACTGCAGGGCCTGGGCCCCGCGCTCGTACAGCAGTCGCTGGGCGGTGCTGGCCAGCATCTCCACGGGCAGGGCCTGGACGAAGGGCATCCCGCCGGCCAGCGACACGACCTCGGGCCGGGAGGCGACGGCGAAGAGGGCGCGGATCTCGGAGGCGCGCATGTTGTGTGCGCGCGCAGCGTAGGAGTCCACCCATGGGTCGAGCCGTGAGCCCGTCATCTTCCCTCCATCCCTGACCCGCGGACGCGGTCGCGCCCTGCCGTCCACGAGCCCTGTCGGTCGGGCACGTGGCGACCTACGATAGGCCCAACGAGGGGAGAACCGGACATGCGGCGTCTCATGGGAGTGCTGGGGTTGATCGTCCTCGGCCTGCTGCTGGGCTTCGTCGCCCGCCTGGTCTGGCCGCGACCGGCGTCACCGGTCTACGTTCCTCCGGTGGTCGCGACCGGTCGCTAGAGAGGGCACCCGGCCCTGCGCTGGCGCGGTCCGCGATCGCTGGCTAGCGCGGCGCGCAGAAGCGGATCACGGCGGCGGCGAGGCCCTCGGCGACGACGTCCTGGAAGGCGGCGCTGGCCAGTCGTCGGGCATCGGCATCGTTGGACAGGTAGCCCAGTTCCACGCGCACCGCGGGCATGCGGGTGAGCCGCAGCAGGTCCCAGCTGCGCGGATGCGTGAGGCAGTCGAGCATGTCGGTGCGCGCCTGCACCTCGCTCTGGACGAGGTCCGCCAGGATCCGCCCCGCCGGCGAGTGCGCACCGCCACGGGGGTCGCCGTAGTAGAACGTCGCCAGGCCGTTGGGCTTGGGGCTGGCGACGGCGTCGACGTGCAGGGACACGACGAGGTCGGCGCCCTGGTCGTTGGCGAACTGCGCGCGTGCGTGATCGTCCGGCACCCCGCGATCACTCTGGCCCGGCCGGGTCAGCAGCACCTGCGTGCCGAGGGCGGCCAGACGGCCCTCCACGCGGACGGCGATGGCATGGCAGACGTCCGAGCCCGCCATGCCGCCCGGGTCGATCACGACGACCTTGTCGGCCACTCCGGTCTGGAGTCCGATCAGGGTCACGTGCTCACGCAGGCTGCTCGCACTGCCTCCCGAGACGGTGCGCACGAGGCGGTCGAAGGCGCGGAACGTGTCGGGCCCGCACGTGCCGTCGGCCGTGACTCCCACCCCGGTCTGGAACTCGCGGAGCGCGGTGTCGGTCTGCGGCCCGAACATGCCGTCCTGCCGTCCCGCGGCGAAGCCCAGCTGAATGAGCCGGCGCTGCAGCTCGGCGACGTCGTCGCCGGTCATGAGGTGCCCGGGGATGTACGACAGCACCCGGTCGCCCAGCTGCCACCGGGCCTCCTCGAGGCGCCGGAACGTCTGCGGCCCCACGATGCCGTCGACGGTGATGCCACGCTCCTGCTGGAACGTGCGAACGGCCCGGTCGAGCTCGTCGTCGAAGAGGGCGGGATCGCCCGCGCTGATGTCGCTGCACAGGCCCAGGTGGGCGAGCCGTGAACGAACCTCGGCGACGGCGGGTCCGGTGTTCCCGCGGCGCACTAGGACTGCGGACTGGTCACAAGGTACGGGGCCAGGTCCGCCAGCAGCGCGGCCTTCGGCTTCGCTCCGATGATGGTCTTGACGATCTGCCCGCCCTGGTAGACGTTCATCGTCGGGATCGACGTGATGCCGTACGACGCCGCGGTCTGCGGGTTCTCGTCGACGTTCAGCTTGGCGATGACGATGCTGTCGTGCTGGCTGGCGATCTCCTCGAGGATCGGGGCGATCATCTTGCACGGCCCGCACCACTCCGCCCAGAAGTCGACGATGACCGGCTTGTCACTCATGAGGACGTCGTCGGCGAAGCTGGCGTCCGTGACCTTCTTGGTTGCTCCCATGACACGTCTCCTGGCGTTGTGGTGGTGGATCCTCGGGGGGTGGGGTCAGGTTACTCGCTGGCGGCGAGGAAACGCTCGGCGTCGAGAGCGGCCGCGCAGCCGGATCCCGCCGCCGTGATGGCCTGCCGGTAGGTGTGGTCGACGAGGTCGCCGCAGGCGAAGACGCCGGGCAGCGATGTGCGGGTCGAGCCGGGCTCGACGACCACGTAGCCCTCGTCGTCGAGGGTGACCTGGCCGCGCACGAGCTCGGACCGCGGATCGTGGCCGATCGCCACGAAGAGCCCGGTGACGGGCAGCTCGCGCGCGGCTCCGGTCACGGTGTCGCGCAGCACGATGCCGCTCACCTTGGCGTCGCCCAGCACGTCCTCGACGGCGCTGTTCCAGGCGAAGTGCAGCTTCTCGTTCGCGAAGGCGCGCTCCTGCATGATCTTGCTGGCACGCAGGGCGTCACGTCGATGGACGAGGGTGACGGAGCGGGCGAATCGGGTGAGGAACGTGGCCTCCTCGACGGCCGAGTCGCCGCCGCCGACGACGGCGATGTCCTGGTCGCGGAAGAAGAAGCCGTCGCAGGTGGCGCACCAGGACACGCCGTGACCGGACAGCCGCTTCTCGTTCGGCAGGCCGATCTCGCGGTAGGCCGAGCCCATGGCGAGGATGACCGCGTGCGCACGGTGGGTCGTGCCCGAGCCGTCGACCACGGTCTTGATGTCGCCGCTGAGGTCGACGCTCACGATGTCGTCGGTGACCAGTTCAGCGCCGAATCGCACGGCCTGGGCGCGCATCTGCTCCATGAGCGCGGGGCCCATGATGCCGTCGGTGAAGCCGGGGAAGTTCTCGACCTCCGTGGTGTTCATCAGCGCGCCGCCTGCGGTGACGGAGCCCTCGAACAGCAGCGGGTTGAGCTGCGCCCGCGCCGCGTAGACGGCGGCGGTGTACCCGGCCGGACCGGAGCCGATGATGATGACGCTGCGGACGTCGCTCACGCGAGGACCTCTCTGTGCGGGTCCGGCGGCCCAGGCGGCCGACGGATGACCTCATACCGCGGGGGGTATCAGTCGCTGTCGTCAACGATCCTACGGGCCGCTGCATTCCCCGCCGCTCGCGGTGGGCGGGGCACGTGCCGAGGGCGCGCTACTGCCCCCAGGCGTACAGCGGGAAGTCGTCGAGGCTGTTCCACTTCTGCTTGCACTCCGGGTTGACGACCCACACGTCGAAGACGCCCTGGCCGGTGTCGACCGTCACGGTCGGGCTCGGGGTCGACAGGTCGGCGTCCGGCAGGGTCGCGGGGGCGACGATCACGCCGGCCGCGTTGCCGTCGTAGGTGGCGCGATCGACGATGAGGGCCTGGGCGTCCGGGGACTGGGTGAGCCAGGTGACGCAGTCGCGCAGCGCCTGCCATGAGGCGGTGAAGCCGTCGCCCACCGGCATGGCGGCCAGCGGCACGGTCTTGGCCATGGCCTCCTGGGGCGTGGCGAACCCGGCGTTCTTCACCAGCGAGACCACCTGGCTGCGCAGTTCGCCGGGGACGTAGTTCGTCTGGCTCGTCTTGACCATGCGGGCCGCGGGGACGATGGACGCCTCGGGGGCCTGCGCCGTGACGGCGTCGGCCCGGTCGGTGGGATCCACGGAGAAGGCCTCAGGAGCGCCGCCCGCCTCCGGTGCGCCCGACGCGTCGGCGCGGGCTGCCGCGTCGTCGGACACGGAGCCGCCCGCCTCGATGCCGGAGGCCGGGGCCGGTGCCGTGCTGGAGGGCGCGCTCACGGCGACGACGGAGGCGTCGCCACTGCCGCCGCGCATGGTGCCGACTGCCAGCCCCACGGCCACCA
>Ga0075163_10005088_pt1 | contig 17575 bp, 17 predicted proteins | sample JI1023141ADNA_FD_71478 | JGI IMG/M metagenome (GOLD analysis project Ga0075163, IMG submission 71478) | Wastewater effluent complex algal communities from Wisconsin, to seasonally profile nutrient transformation and Carbon sequestration -... | ecosystem: Engineered > WWTP > Effluent > Algae...
ACTGACGTGGCCGATCTCGTCGGGGGAATTTTTGATGAGGGCGATCGCGTCGGCGGTCGGCGTGAGGTCGGGGCCGAGCTTGCGGATCTGGAGGTCGCCGCCGGGGTCGGCGACGCCGCGGCGAACTGTGTGGATATAGCGGCTGAACACCAGCCAAAAGCCGCCGTCGCCGGCGGGCACGAGGCGGGCCGGCGCGACGTCGATATATTGATAGTCGGACCCCGCGGCCACCTGCTTGGCGCGGCAGGCCCATTTTGAGACGTCGCCGTCGCGGATCGTGACGGGCACGGGCTCCGAGAGCAGGTGCAGGGGAGTCGCGCCGGGGATGTCGAGGCCGAGGTAGCGGACGCGCAGCTTGTAGGTGCCCGGGCGCGCGCTGGCGAGGACGAGGTGCTGCGGGCGCGCGGCCGGGGCGCTGCCGAGGCGCTGCTCGCCGCCGGGGGCCACGTGGATCCGATCCTCGGCGACGATCGGGTCGAGGACGCCGCACTCGAGGCCGGGGGCGAAGCCGAGGGGGTCGAGCACGGTCGCGCCGCGCTCGTCGGTCCACTCGAGGCGGTAGTCGGGCTGGCGCGCGTGCTCCCACGAGCCGTAGACCGGGCGCACGACGGTGATCGGCGCGCCCGAGCCGTTGCGGACGCGGAGCTCGAGGTCCAGCGATTCACCGACGCGGACCGCGGGCCTGGCCGAGATCTGCAGGGCGACGTCGGCGGCGACCGGGGCGAGGGTGTCGGGGAGCGGGCCGGCGACGTCCGGGGCCGGCGAGCGGACGACGGTGTCGAGCGCGGGGACGGCGGTGTCGGGCGGCTGCGGCTGCTCCGCGCCGGTGCAGGCGAGGACGAGGCTCAGCACCAGTCCGGAGGCGCGCTGCACGGGGCGAGCGTATCAGGTGGCGGACGGGAGGGGTGTCGTGGTCAGGCGGGCGCGAGGGCGGCGTGGTCGCGTGCTATGACCCTCGCGGCCGTGACGATCGCGCTCTGCACTCTCGGTCTCGCCGCGCTGCTCGGCGCGGCGCCGCAGGACCCGGCGGACGACCGCGGGTGGCAATTGACGTGGCGCGCCCCGTCCGGCTGCCCCGACGCCGCGAGCGTCGAGCGGCGGTTCGCCGGCGTGCTCGGTGCGTCCGCGCGCGACGCGAGCCTGCGCGTGTCGGCCGTCGTGAAGCGCGACGGCGCCGGCTGGACGCTCGATCTGGTCGCGCGCAGGGCAGGGGGACGGCAGCGACGGCGGCTGCATCATCGCGACTGCGCGACGCTCGTCGAGGCGACGTTGCTGCTCGTGGCGCTCGCGGTCGACCCCGGGGCGGCCGTCGACCCGCGGCTCGCGGCGGCGTTGCGGTCCGCGCAACCTGCCTCCGCGCCGCGCCGGCCGCCCGCGCCGGACGGCCCGGCGGCGCCGGTCGCCGACGCAGCCGCGCCCGCGGCGGAGACCGTCGCGCCGGTGGGGCCGGTCGCGGACGCACCCGCGTCCCGCGTCGCGGCGGAGACCGTCGCGCCGGTGGTCCCGCCCGCGCCGGCTGCGGCGGAGACCGTCGCGCCGGTGGTCCCGCCCGCGCCGGCTGCAGCGGAGACCGTCGCGCCGGTGGTCCCGCCCGCGCCGCCTGTCGTGGTGGAGGCCGTCGCGCCGCCACCGATGCCCGCGCCACCGCCCGCGCGCGACGCGACCTCGACCGTCGCGCCGGGCCCGACACCGCCGCCTCGCCGCCGTCCGATGCTCGCGCTGCGCGTCGGCGGGGGCGTCGCGGCAGGGGCGACGCCGGCCGTCTCGGGCGGCCTGGTCGGCGCGTTCGCGGTCGCGCCTGGCCCGCGCGCGCGCATCGAGCTGACCGGGAGCTACTGGGCGCCGCGCCGGACCCACCTCGCCGGGGCCGCGGGACCGGGCGCCGACATCTCGCTCGCGGTCGGCGGCGCGCGGGGCTGCGGCGTGGTCGCGCGCGGCCGCTTCGAGCTCCCGCTGTGCCTCGGCGCCGAGCTCGGCGGCATGCAGGCGACCGGCGTCGACGTCGCGGGCGCCCGTCGCGTGCGCAGCCTGTGGCTGGCGCTGACGCCCGGCGTGGCCGCGGTGCTCGCCGTGCACCCGCGCCTCGCGCTGTGGCTCGGCGTCGACGGCCTGCTGGCGCTGGTGCGCCCGCAGTTCGTGATCGACAACGGCGGCGAGGTCCATCGCGCGGGCCGCGTGGGCGTCCGCGGCTGGCTCGGGCTCGAAGTGAGGTTCCCACCGATCGGCGCGCCGCGGCCGTGACGGAACCGGCCCACCTGCGGACACCACCCGACGTGCTGGCCGACGCGCTGCGCCCCGGGCTCCCTCCGGCAGATCCGTCCGGCTCGGCGGAGCCGACGACGCGCGCCGACGCGCCGCAGCTCGCGGCGGTGTTTCGCGCCCACCACGACTTCGTGTGGAGCTCGGCGCGGCGCCTCGGCTGTCCGCCGGGCAGCGTCGACGACGCGGTGCAGGAGGTGTTCCTGATCGCCGCGCGCAAGCTCGACCAGCTGCGCGAGCCCGCGGCGCTGCGAAGCTGGCTGTTTCGCACGACCATGCACGTGGTCCGCAACCATCGCCGCGGCCATCGCCGCCGCGAGGACCGCCACGCGCTCGCCGGCCGCGACGCCCCCGATCACACGCCCGACCCGTCGCACCGCTACGAGGCCGCGGCCGAGCTGCTCGTGCTGCTCGACCAGCTCGACGAGGACCGCCGCGCCGTGTTCGTCCTGACCGCCTTCGAACAATGGACCGCGCCGGAGATCGCCGGGGCCCTCGGGATCAAGCTCAACACCGTGTACTCGCGCCTCCGCAGCGCGCGCGAGCTGCTCGAGCGCGCGGTGCTCGCCCGCGGGAGGAGACCATGACCACGCGACCCGACCCGACCTCCGAGCTCGAGCGCCTCATCGCCGCCGAGGCCGCCGTGACGCCGTCCGCGGCCACGCGCGCCGCGAACTGGGCCGGCCTCCACGCCCGCCTCGCCGCCGCGCCCGCGTCCGCCGCGACCGCCGGATCATCGAGCGGCCTCGCCAAGCTGCTCGTCGTCGCGGCCGTGGCCGGCGCGGCGATCGCAGCCGTCGCGCTCGTGCCCCGCTCACCGGCCCCCGTCACCGCCCCCGCGGCCGCAGCGGGCCCCGCAGCGCCCGAGCGCGCGGCGCCCGAACCACCTGTCCTCGAGGACATGCCATCCCCGCCCGCGGAGCCCGGCGACGGCTCGTGGGACCCCGAGCTCGTCCACCTGCAACGAGTCCACGCCGCCCTGCGCGCCGGTCGTCCGGCGGACGCGCGCGCGCTGGTCGACGAGTACGGGGAGCGCTGGCCGGACGGGGTCTTTATCGAGGAGATCGAGGCCGCGCGCGTGCTCGCGGCCTGCGCGACGGCCCGCGACGCCGCGGCCCGGCGCACGCTCGCGGCGTTCCTGCGCCGCTGGCCCGAATCGCTGTATGGCGCGCGTGTCCGCCGAAGTTGCGATCCACCGTGACGGAAATCCGGCGCGGCGGACACATGGCACCGAGGACTGCTTAAAAATGCGAACCTACATCCATTACATCACCTTGCTCGTGCTTCTCCCCGCCTGCGCCCCGAAGTCGGTCGGCGCGATCGACGAGTCCGGCGCCGACACGACGATGGCCACCGCCGCCAGCGAGGCCACCGACGCGCCGAGCACGACCGACGAGCCGCCGGCGACGACGACGGTCGGCCCCGACGAGACCACCGGCATCGTCGGCGAGACCGGCGACACGTCCGGCGGCTCGGCGGAGAGCGGCTCGTCGGAGAGCGGCGACACCGGCGAGGTCGTCCAGCACGCGTCGTGCCAGGCGCCGCTGCCGGACCCGCTGCCCGCGCTGCCCCACGTCAAGTTCGCGGGCGATACGCCGACCTTCGCGCTGTGGCAGGCGCTGGCGTGCGACGACCCGGCGGTCGCGGGCGCGCCGACGTGCGGCCAGGACAGCGACTGCGCGAGTGATAATTGCGTGGATTTCACCGGCTCCGCGGGCGTGTGCAGCTACGCGGACATCGACATCTGGTGCGACGGCGAGGGCGAGGTGATGGGCTCGGCCGACGGCGCGTGCTGGATCTGCCTCGAGCCCTTCGAGCACGCGCGCGCGTGCTGCGACGACCCGAACGCCGGCTTCGACTGCCGCGCGTGGCCGTTCACGGACGAGCCCGGGGCCATCGGCAAGGTCTGCGCCGTCCACGAGGACTGCGAGCTCGGACTCGTGTGCAGCGAGCCGAAGTGGTACTCCACCATCAATCACAACGGGCAGTCTTGCGGCGAGGACGCGGACTGCGACGAGGGTGTGTGCGACGAGCTGTTCGGCCAGTGCGGGACGGAGGAGCCGAAGTTCGCCGGCTATGGCATCTGCGCGTGCCCCGGCACGGACTCGATGACGATCGTCCCGGGTGACGCTTGCTTCCAATGATCGACCAGGAGCGCGCGGCCGCGCCGGTCCTCCCGACAGACCCTCCAGGTTGACAGGGCCCGACGTGGCTGCCACTCTGGCGCGAATGCGGATGGGCATGTTTAGCGTGGGAATGACGGCGCTGCTCGCCGGATGCTCGGACAACGACATCGTGATCTCGGCGACCGCCCTGATGCAGACCCACAGCGGCGTCGACGGGGGCGCCGACGGGAACGCCGATGATACGGCCACCCAGGGCCAGACGGCCGGCACGACCGTGGAGACCGGCGTCGGCGAGGCGAGCACGGGGGGCGGCGAGGCCGGCGCGACATCGACGACCACGGGCGGCAGCACGGGCGTCGACACGATGGCCGTCGACACGATGGGCGTCGACACGACGGGCGTCGATACGACGGGCGTCGATGCGACCGGCGATCCGGACACGACGTCCGGTGGTCCGGTCGACCCGCCGAAATACGCGGTGCTCAACGCCTGCACGGGGGCCGGGTTCTACGTCGCCGATCTCGAGGACGGGTGGGCGATCACCCAGCCGGCGCTGCCGAAGGGCTGGGGCCTGCTCGGCGTCGCCGTGTCGAAGCGGCACGTCTACATCATGCTGCCCGACAACAACACGATCGCGCGCTACGACCTCGCGACCGGGACGTGGGCGCCGTGGATCAACGGGCCGGTGGCGGCCACCGATGATCACGGGTGGATCGAGTGGGTCGGCGGCGAGAAGGTGTGCCTGGCCTACTGGGGTCAGAAGGAGATCCACTGCCACGACGACGACGGGTGGCGCAGCATCCCGCTGACGGTCCAGGCCGACTGGTGGGCGTCGTGGGACCACGAGACCGACGAGCTGTACGTCAAGCCGTGGAAGAACAACGGCTTTCAGGTCGTCGACCTCGGCACTGACGCGATCGTGCGCACGATCCTCGGCGAGGCGAGCGACGATGTTTACAACAAGTGCCTGTTCGACTACCACGACGGCTATGTGTACATCGACCGCTTTCCGAACCCGATCCGCATGAACGCGCAGACCGGCGGCATCAAGAGCGATCTCGTCGTCGAGCGCCTCGGACCGCGCGGCGCCGGGGCCCACCCGCAGACCGGCGAGGTGTTCTTCGTCGACGATATCTCCATGTCGCCGACGGACGCGGTCCATGTCTGGAACCCGGAGACGCTCAAGGCGAAGCTGCTGCCGTATGAACCGAACATATTCGGCGGCCAGCGGGTCGTGTTCCAGTCGCCCGTCGACTGAGAGGCGCGTGCCGCCGTCGCGTGCTCCGCCCCGGTTTGACAGCGCGAATGCCGACGAGATAGCATCGTTTCATGCAATTTCGTCGGGCCGGGTTGGGGATGACGGCGCTGCTCGCCGCGTGCACGAACAACAACATCGCCGTGTCGGCGACGATGGTGCAGCAGACCTTCGACAGCTACGACGCCGGCGACGAGGAGAACGACAGCGCGACCGCGGGGCCGACCGGCGAGACGACCGCGGGCGGGTCCGGTCTGACCGGGTCGGAGGGCACGGTCGGGACCGTCGGCGAGTCGACCGTCGGGGCGAGCGGTGATTCGAGCGGTGGAACGAGCGGAAAGACGGGCGAGGACTCGAGCGGTGGGTCGAGCAGCAGCTCGAGCGGGGACCCGGACACGACGACGGGTGAGCCGCCGGTGCCGCCGAAGTACGTGATCGCCCAGACCTGCTTCGGCGCCGACTTCTACCTGACGAACCTCGACGGGGAGTGGTCGTACACCCAGGAGTTCCTGGCCCCGGTCACCGCGCAATTCGGCGTCGGCGTCTCGAACACGCACGTCTACTGGTACGCGCTGGACACCAACTTCATCTCGCGCTACGGGCTGTACACCGACGTGTGGGAGCCGTTCATCGCCGGCCCCCCGGCGATCACCAACGACATCGGGTGGGTCGAGTGGGTCGGCGGCGAGAAGGTGTGCATGGCGTTCACCGGGCGGACGGAGATCCACTGCCACGACGGCGACGAGTGGCGCATGATCCCCATGACGGTCGAGGCCGAGTACTACGCCTCGTGGGACCCGGAGACCAACGAGCTCTACATCAAGACCCGCAAGACGAAGGGCTTTCAGGTCATCGACCTCGACACCGACGAGGTCGTCCGCACCTTCGTCGGCGACATGATGGACAACGAGCTGTATCGCTGCACCTTCGACTACTCCGACGGCTACGTGTACCAGGACGCGTATCCGAACCCGATCCGGATCGACAGCCAGACGGGCGAGGTCGAGATCCTCGACGTCCCGCAGCTCGGCGCCCGCGGCGGCGGCGTGCACACGACGAGCGGCCAGGTGTATTACAACAGCGACGTCAACGCTCAGCAGGAGAACCCGATCCAGGTCTGGGATCCGGCCACCAAGGAGACGACGTTGCTGCCGTACATGCCGACCTATTCGATGTCCAAGCGCCTGATCTTCCAGGCGGCCACCGGCGGGTGACGGGTCAGCGGACGCGGGTCAGCCCATCCGCCCGCGGTGGGCCTCGATCCACGCGAAGGCCTCGACCTCGCCGTCGACGTGGACGGGGTGGATCGCCGCGGGCGAGCCGAGCAGCGCCGACGCCCGCATGACCAGGGACTGCAGCATGCGGACCGCCATGCTCGCCCCGAAGTTCACCAGGCCGCCGATCGGATGGCGGCGCGCCCACTCGGCGATCCACCGCCGGGTCTCGGACGACGGGATGCCGCTGCGGCTCATGTCGTTGACGACGTACAGCCGGCCGTGCTCGGCGATCACGCGGTCGAAGCGCTGGTGGATCGCCTGCACGTGCGCGAGCTCGGGGACCCCGATGTATCGCGTCAGGACCGTATCGCCGACGACGCGGATACGATGGGGGCCGATGCTCTCCTCGTCCGTCAGACCCAAAGCGCCACGAGGATAGCGGAAGCGAGGGGGTCCGGTCATGTCACCCGTGTGCAGACGTCGGCGCGCGGAACAGAGTTTACAACCGCGCCTGCCCGTCGGAGCCGCGTGCGCGCGCGACATCGCCGGCGCGGCCGCCGTGATACATTCTCGCCGTGGCGATGCCAGCGAGACCCATGCGACCTGTGCCGCGGCGTGTTCGAGCCGGTCGCGGTCCCGGCCGGGAGGGCGCGCATGTCGGCGCCTGACTCGCCGCCGGGCGCGCCGGAGCGGCTCGAGCGCATGATGGAGGCGCTCGCGCTCGCGTCGGTCGGCGAGTATGCGGTCGCCCTGTCGCGCTTCGGCGAGTTCGGCGGGGACGACCTCGGGATGCTGGCCGAGGGCCTGCGGGTGTTCATCGGTGAGCTGCAGCAGGGCCAGGCGGCGCGCGAGCAGGCGCAAGCGGCGCTGCAGCGGGCGCAGCAGGAGATCGACGCCAGGCTGGCGCAGATCGAGGCCCAGCGGCTCGAGATCCGCGCCCTCTCGACCCCGGTGCTCGACGTCTGGGACGACGTCCTGGCGGTGCCGCTCGTCGGCAACCTCGACCACGCGCGCGCGCTCGAGATCACCGAGAAGCTGCTCGAGCGGGTGGTCGCGACGCGCGCGCGATGGACCCTGGTCGACCTGACCGGCGTCGAGGACGTCGACGCGATGACGGCGGATCACCTCGTCAAGCTCGTGCGTGCGGTGAGCCTGGTCGGCGGCCGCTGCGTCGTGACCGGCGTCGGCCCGTCCGCGGCGCAGACCTTCGTCGCCCTCGAGCAGGGCCTCTCGGACCTGGTGTGCCTGCCGAACCTGAAGGCGGGGCTGCGCCATTGCCTGGCCCAGCGGCGCGGGCCCGGCCGCTGATCCGCGGGTCTCACTGGCAGACGCGCGGCCCGTACGGGAGCGCCTGAGCGTCAAAATTGGCCGCGGATCATGAGACCGGTGATATGCCCGCCCGCCCACGGCGCGAACGAGACGCGATGTTCGTTGATTTTTGACAGCACCCGCGATTCGGCGTCCCGCACGCGACGCCCGCGGATGACCGCGCCGGCGATCCCCGTCGCCAGGGAGCCGACCTGCACGACCCCCAGGACGGCGGCCAGGGCCCGCGTCCCCGCGAGGTCGGCCTGACCCGCGACCACGAACGGTCCCGCGAGCGGCAGCACCGCCCAGGCCCGCTGGACGTCGTCCCTGCCGGTCAACAGCGCCTCCGAGTCCGACGATATGAACGCGGCCATGGTGCCGACATAGGCGGCCCCGAACCCGGCGAATCCTCCGATGCTCATACCGAGGCCCCGCCGGCCGCGACGGACGAGATCGGGGTCATTGTCGAGGTGACCGGTGAGCCGGGCGTCGAGGCCGTGGAAGCGCGGCCCGGCCAGCGCGCGCCGCGAACGCTTGGCGATCACGGCGCCGACGATCCCCAGCGACAGCATGCCGGCCTGCGCCAGGCCGTCGACGACGAAGAACGCCCGCCAGCCGGGCGTGTTCGGAGATTGCCAGCCGGCGAACACGAACGGGCCGACCACCGGCAACAGCCCGACGATGCCGGTCGGATCCTCGCCCAGCTCGCCGGACGCGACCCCGCCGACCACGTTGGCGGCGAAGGCCGCCCCGAGCCCCGCGAAGCCGCCGGCCGCGAGCCGCCGGCCGAGCCGCTGGCGGTCGCGCAACAGCGACCATTCGCGGGCGACGCGCGGATCGAGCTGTGGTGCGGCCGGGACCACGGTCGCCACCGGGACTGCCATGATCCGGGGCGCGGGGGCGGGCGCAGGGGCGGGCGCAGGAGCGGGCGGGGGCGGGCCCTCGACCTGCCCGCTCCACAGCATGAGGGTCAGGAGGTGCCCGGGGGTCATCGCAGTCTTCCCCTCGAGATGGCGGTGACGGCAGTGACAGTATCAGGATAAGGATAAGTGATGGTCATGGGTAGATCGCCACCGTACCACGGCGAGCCGCCTCGCGCCCGCCGCCCGGGGGCGATCGGTGATCTCGTGTAGGTGGCCAGGCGCCCGGGTGGCGGCTGATCAAATGTCAATTGACGGAGGTGTCGCGGGGCCGCGGCGAGGCCGCGCCGACGGACGGACCGGTGTCGCCGGGCCCGGGCCCGTTCGTCGGGGGCTGTCCAATCGAGAAGTCCACGCCGTCGTAGAGCCTGACGATCGCCTGGAGCACCCACCGAGGCCGCGTCAGGAGCACCCACGCGACGACCAGCGCGCACAGCGGGACGAAGAAGGTGACGAGGTCGACGGCGACGATGACGATGGCGAGCGCGACCCGTGCCGCGATGCTCATGGGCGGTCCTCCGCCGGTCGAGATCACCACGAAACGCGCGGCGGGGCAAGCCAGGCCGCGCAGCGCCGCGCGTTCGTGGCGCCGAGCGAAGGCGCGGCGCCACGCAGAGTGCGGTCATTTTATTTCTGAAGAGTTCGTAGATTGCGAGCGAGGAGCGCGAGGAGGGTGTCCCAGTGGCGCTCGGCGGCGACGGGGTCATGGACGGGGAGGTCGGACGGGACCCAGCCGTGGCGCGCGGGATAGGTCTCGATCGTGTGGCGGACGCCGGCGGCGGCGAGGGCCTGCTCGAGGCGCTCCTTCTGCTCGTCGGGGAAGTTCGGATCGGCGGTCGCGCCCCCGACGTAGATCTCGCCGCGGATCGCCGCGGCGAGCAGATGCGGGCTGTCGGGCGCGTCCGACGCGAGATTGCCGGGGTGGTATGCGGCGGCCGCGACGACGCGGTCAGGAAAATGGCCCGCGGCGGCGAGCGAGAACCGGCCGCCCATGCAATAGCCGGTCGTGCCGACGTGTGGCTGGCGGACGTCCGGCTGGGCGGCGAGATATGCGAGGAAGGCCCGGGTGTCGCGCATGACGCCCGCGATCGTGATCGTGCCGATGAAGCGCGCGGCCCAGGCGCTGCGCGTCTCGGGGTCGCTGAACAGCTTGACGGGGTCGGGCGAGGTGTAGGGGCCGGAGCGGTAGAAGAGGTCGGGCAGGAGGGTGTAATAGCCGGCCTCGGCGAGGCGCCCGGCCATGGCGAGCATGGCCGGGCGGATGCCGAGTCCGTCCATATATAAAATGACGGCGGACCACGGACCGGCGCCCTCGGGCGCGAACACGTGGGTCGGGCAGGTGCCATCATCGGTGGGGAGATCGACCTGGCGCTGGGGCATCCCCGGGATTGTAGCGGGTCCTCACAGGGGAAAGAGCGCCGCGTAGGGCTTCGCCTCGTCGATGGCCCGCGCGAACGCGGGGAGCTCCATCAGGCGCCGGAGATAGCGCGCGGCGTGGGGCCAGCGCTCGCCGAGCGGCTCGACCTTGTCGGCGTAGAACAGCGCGGGGGCGGCGGCGCAGTCGGCGAGGCCGAAGCTGTCGCCCACGGCCCAGCACCGGGTCGCCATGTCGCGGTCGACCAGCGCGTAGGCGGCCCGCAGCCGGTCCCTCGCCGCGTCGACGCCGAACGGGTCGCGCTGGTCGGGCGGGCGCAGGCGGTCGCCGACGATCTTCTGCATCGGGTCCTGCACGTGGAGGTCGTAGAACCGGTCCTGCAGGCGCGTGCGCCAGGCGAGGTCCGGGTCCGCCGGCACGAACCGGGTCGCGCCCGGGCGCTGGAGATCGAGGTATTCGATGATGATCGTCGCCTCGGGGATCGTGAGGCCGCGCGCGCCGTCCTCGAGCACCGGCATCTTCGCCATCGGCCACAGCGCGGTGAACCGGGCGCGCGACGCCGCGTCGCCGAGGTCGACCAGCACCCGCTCGAACGGCGTGTCGTTGGTATAGAGGGCGATCAGGGCCTTTTGGCAGTAGGACGAGAATGGATGGAAGTGGAGCTTGAGTGACATGGGGCCGCCGTGGCGTCGGTGTTCCCGGCGGGCGTAGCAAACTTTCGTCGATCTGCAAAGCGCCGAGCGTCGCGTGTCATGATCGCCGGATCATCGGGTCGGCGACGCGATATATCAATCGTGGCGGCCGGGGACCTGGCGCGGCGGTGCACGGCCGATGACGATCGATCGCCACGCATCCCGACGAGGTGCGCCGCGCGGGACGACGGCCAGTGTCATGATCCTCCGGGGCCGTCGGCGCGATCGCCCCGGCCTTGACACGGCGCCGCGTCTGCAGTCTGCTGGCCGTCATGATCGGACGACGATGGGCGGCGGTGTGGGCGGTGGCGCTGCTGGGCTGCGGTGACAGCGGGGGCGGGTCGTCGGGCACCGGGCCGGCGACGGGCTCGGGCTCGTCGGGTGAGCCGGGGGTGACCAGCGGCGCGGTGACGGGCTCGGAGCCGGGGTCGACGGGCGCGTCCGGAGGGCCAGGCGGCGCATCGAGCACGGGCGGCGGACCGGGCACGTCGGGCGGCCCGGGCCCGACCGGCGGCTCGACCGATGATACGGGGACGTCGGGCGGCACGTCGGGCGAGACCTCGGACCCGTCGGGCGATCCATCGGATCCGTCGGGCGACCCATCGGGCGACCCGACCGGGCCGGCCTGCGACGAGGCGATGCACGCGGGGCAGGCGACCTATTACGACGCGGACGGCAGCGGCAATTGCAGCTTTCCGGCCGCGCCCGGCGATCCGCTGGTCGCGGCGATGAACGACGCCGACTACGCATTGTCGGCGGCGTGCGGCGCGTGCGTGGCGATCGACGGGCCCGACGGGGCGGTGACGGTGCGGATCGTCGATCGCTGCCCGGGGTGTCCGCAGGGCGACATCGACCTCCACCCGGACGCGTTCGCGGCGATCGCCGACCCGCAATTGGGCGTCGTCCCGATCGCGTGGCGATACGTGTCGTGCCCCGTGAACGGCAACATCGTCTACCACTTCAAGGAGGGCACCAACCCGTTCTATGCGGCGGTCCAGATCCGCAATCATCGCAACGCGATCGCCACGTTCGAATACAAGGACGCGATGAACGGCTGGAAGCCGGTCGACCGCGTGGATTACAACTTCTTCGTCGAGGCGTCGGGCATGGGCCCCGGGCCGTACAGCTTGCGCGTGACCGATGTCCACGGCAACGTGCTCGAGGACGACGCGGTGCCGTTCATCGAGGCCGGCGACAGTCCGGGCAGCGGGCAGTTCCCGGCCTGTACGCCGTAGGCGCGGCGCCGCGGGGCGAACGGGCGTCGCGCCGGAGCGCCGCTCAGCCGTGGCCCTGCTTGCCGCCGGGCCCGTGACCGCGGCCGCGGCCGCGCTCGCCGTCCGGGCCGTGGCCGCGCCGCTCTCCGCGGGCGGCCTTGAACGCGGTCAGCTCCGCGGCGCTCAGCTTGCCGTCCCGGTCGCCGTCGATCTCGGCGAAGTGGCCGGAGAGCCTGGGGTGGTCGGCGACCTCGGCGACGGACAGCGCGCCGTCCTTGTCGGCGTCGAACCGCTCCAGCGCCTTCGCAGCGCGCTCGGCCGGGTCCATGTCGTGCCGGCCGTGGCCGCGCTCCTCGCCGCGGCCCTTCATCGCCTGCAGCTCGCCGGGCGTCAGCTTGCCGTCCTTGTCGGCGTCGAGCTCGGCGAACTTGCCGGCGAAGTGGGGGTGCTGCGCGACCTCGGCCGGGGTGAGCGCGCCGTCCTTGTCGGCGTCGAACTTGTCCAGCATGTGCGCGGCGCGTTTGGCCGGGTCCTTGCCCTTGCCGTGGTGGCCGCGGCGGCCGCGGTGGCCGTCGTCATCGTCGTCCTGCGCCGCGACGGCGGCGTCCCTGGGCTCGGCGTTGTCGGTGTCCTCGCGATCGCAGGCGACGAGGAGAGCGACCGGGAGGAGGATCTTGCAGAGGGTGTGCATGGCGGGTTCTTTCCTGGGCCCATCGACCCGGGCGACGGTGATGATATTCCGGCTCGCAAGGCCGCGTATCGCCCGTTTACTCCGCGTTTACAGCCTCGCTGTCCGGCGCGACGCGGCCGCCGGCGCCCGCCCGCGATCGAGCCGCGCGCTGCTGCGCCGCGGGGCCCGGCTTGCCGCGGCCGCGGACGCAGGCGACGATGTCCGCATGCTCGTGCTCTTCGAGATCCACCTCGCCCGCGGCGCCGACCCGTCCCAGTTGCTGTCTGCGGAGGTCACCCGCGACGCGAAGGCCAAGATCCTCACCCGGGAGGAGGCGCGGACGATCGGCTTCGCCGGCCTGCCCGAGCCGCCCGAAGGCAGGGACGTCCGCTACATCTCGGCGGTCGGCCGCGACGCGAAGTGGATCCAGCACGTGCTCGAGAACAGCTCGCTCGTCGCCTCGATGCGAACGTACGAGGTAGGATAGTGCGCCGCGATCGCCGTGACGAGTTCGCCGGGTTATCATCGTTCTCCGCCCGCCGCCGCGGTCGGAATGGACGCTGAGGAGCAGCGACGCAGATCGCCGCGAGCTCGAGCTCTCGACGCCGATATCGAGGTTTGGGCGGGCGTGCTGGCGCTGCCGATCATCGGGCCCCGCGCTGCACGGGCAGGCGACTCATGACGCGAAAGAACAGGTGCGGCGTGAACTCGGGCTCGCCGGCGAGGCGCATGTCCGGGAGCATGGCGGCGATCGTCGGCACGACGACCTCGGCCTCGAGCCGGGCCAGGTGCGCGCCGAGGCAGGTGTGCGGGCCGAGGCCGAAGTTGTGGGCGGCGTCGAGGTCGGCGCGGTCGATGTCGAACTCGTCGGGTCGCGCGAAGACCTCGGGGTCGCGCGACCCGGCGGCCTTCATCGGCAGCAGCGTCGCGCCCCTCTCGATGTGCACGCCGCCGAGCGTCAGGTCCTCGCGGGCGTAGGCGGGGGTGCCGAACTTATTGAAGTGGTCGAAGCGCAGGGTCTCCTCCATGGCGGGGCGCGCGAGCGTCGGGTCGTCGCGGACCCGCGCGAGCAGCCGCGGCGCGCGAAGCAGGTTCAGGAGCATGAAGCGCAGGGTGTGCACGGTCGTGTCGGCGCCGCCGATGATGATCGACTCGACGAGCCCGAGCAGCTCGGGCTCCGTCAGGCGCGCGCCCTCCTCCTCGATGTGGATGAGGTCGGAGAGGAGGTCGGCGCCGGGTCGTCGGCGCCGCTCGGCGATCAACGCCCGGATGTCGCGGTAACCCGGCGCGAGGCTGGCGACCAGCTCGTCGCGCTCGCTGGACCCCAGCCCGGGGCTGATGAGCAGCAGGCGGGTGCGCGCGAACGCCAGGAAGCCCGGCTCCATCGCCGCGGGGATGGCGAGCAGCCGCCCGATCACCCGCAGCGGGATGTCGTCGACCAGCGGGGCGAGGTCGACGACGCCCGCCGGCGGCAGTCCAGCCACGGCGTCGACCGTGATCTCCCGGATCGAGCCGCGCAGCCGCTCGATCGCCCGCGGCGTGAAGCCCGGGTTCACCAGTCGCCGCAGCCGCAGGTGGTCCGCCGGCGCGACCTGAAACAGGCCGTTCTCGCTGGCCGCCCGGTACTCTGCATATTGAGGGTGCTCGGGTAGCGGCTGGTAGCGCGCACTGTCCCGCTGCGACCGCGAGAGCCGCGGGTCCTTCATCATCGCCACGATGTCGTGGTACCGGCTGACCAGATACGCGCCGGCCAGCGGCCAGTGGTACACCGGGGCGCGCGTGCGCAGCTCGCGGTAGGCCGGCGCCGGGTCGGCGTCGAAGCCCGGCACGAAGGGGTCGAAGGTGTAGCTCCCGGTCACGCGGCTCCTCGCGCCAGCAGGCGCCGGCACAGTGTCGCACGGCGACGACGCGCCGGACACCTGTCGGTGTCCGGCGCACGGGGACGCCGGTCCGCGGCCACGCGGGCGCGGCGAGGCGTGTCGCGGTCGTGGCGAGGTTCGGCGCCAGCTCGGCGGCGCGGCGCGTATCTACGCGCTGCGCCGCGCGGTCGCAGCCCGAGGCGCTGGCCCCTTCGAATCAAATGATACGAGCGTAGAACTTATTTGAATCTCCAAAGTATCGGTGGTGCGTGTGACCTGAGGCGGGCCGAGGAACGTCGTACTGAGCCGCCGGCGCCCGCGCGTGGGTCCGTCGTGAGATGTGATGGTCGGCGCCAAATCGGTCGCGTCGAGGGACGACCACCGCTGCCCGTGTGTCCGGCGGTCTGACATCGACGCCCGCATACATTCCAGGCGGTGACGACGCTTTCGATGGAAACGTCGTTCGTGCGGAGCGGTCGCGGCGATTGCAGCGAGGCCGCGGCGCGGCCGCGGCGCCTGGCGTGTGACAGCGGCCCACACATACGCCGAAATATCTGCACAGATGCACGCAAAAACGCCGACTTGAATTGGGTTGCCCATCAATTGGTGTTCTGAGACACTGCGCCAGTGGATGCAGATGGTCAGAGCGCGCATGTCCTCGTGGTGGGCGATGTCGCGAAGATATTGAAGGTACCTCCGGAGTCGATGGATACAGTTGGCGGCGCGGAGGCCCGCGTGACCCGGACGGTGCTGCGCTCCGAGGTGCTGCGCATCCTCGTCGGCGGGCCGCTCGACATGATGATCACCGCGTCGGGCGCGAGCTTCCTCGGCAGCGACGAGTTCCTGGCGGCGTTCGCCGCCCGCGTGCTGCCGGTGTCCCTGTTGATGATCACCCGCAAGGTCGACGACGCGGCGATCCAGCGGCTGCGCACCGCCGGCGCCCAGGTCGAGCCGCTCACCCCGCCGCTGACGCTGGAGGCGCTGCGCGAGCAGGTGCGCCAGGGCCTGCGCAAGCGCAGGCTGACGTCCACGACCTCGCGCGAGCCGCTGGCGCGCCTGGTCCAGCGGATCGCGCGCGAGCGCGGCAGCTTCACGCTGCACGTCAATGCGGGCACCGAGTACGGCTCGCTCGCGTTCCTGGACGGCGTCCTCGTCGACGCCCAGAACGCGCGCCGCACCGGCGACCAGGCGGCGCTGGACATCCTCGGCTGGCGCCAGACCAGCGTCGTCTTCGACCGCATCGTGCCGCTCGCGCTGGCGACGGTCCGCCGCGGCGTCGTCGACCTGCTCGCGGAGGCCGAGCGGACCGCGGCGGCCCGCGCCTCGGCGATCGTCAGCGACGAGATCCCCACACCCCCCACAGTTTCTCTCCGGCCCCCCGGGCCCGAGAGCCGAAGTCACCCATCACCGAAACAGAGAAGCGAGGAAGAAATGGCGAACATCAACAAGACACTCGAGGAGACGATGAAGATCGACGGCGCGATCGGGGCCGCGATCGCGGACTGGGACTCGGGCCTGTGCCTCGGCACGGCGGGCGGCGGCTCGCGGATCAACATCGAGGTGGCGGCGGCCGGCAACTGCCAGGTCGTCAAGGCCAAGATGTCGACGATGCAGGAGCTCGGCATCAAGGGCGCGATCCAGGACATCCTCATCACCCTCGACGACCAGATCCACCTGATCCGGCCGCTGCGCCGCGGCGAGAACATGTTCATGTACCTGGCGATCGACAAGACCAAGGGCAACCTGGCGCTGGCGCGTCACCGCCTGACCAAGCTCGAGTCCGAATTGAGCGTGTGAGCCCGCCGGCGCGCCGGGGGCCCGCCCCGCCGCGTCCGCACCATCCCGACACCATGGACATGTTTATGACCGAGCACCGGGATCCCAGGCACATCCTGTTCGCCGACGACGACGCCGCGAGCCGGCGCCTCGTCGAACGGATGCTGCGGACAGGGGTCCCCGACGTGCGTGTGACCTGCGTCGGGGACGGCGTCGAGGCCCTCGCGGTGCTCGAGCGCGAGCGGGTCGACCTGCTGATGACCGACCTGGCGATGCCCGGGATGGACGGCATCGAATTGCTGCGCCAGATCGGGAATCGTCGCATGGCGCTCCCGGTGATCGTGGTCACCGCCCACGGCTCGCCCGACGACGAGACGCGCGCGCTGGCCGGCGGCGCCCTCGATTACTTCGAGAAGCCGATCGAGGCCGAGCCGCTGGTCCGCTGCGTGCAGGACCTGCTCGCGGCCGCGGAGCACCGCTCGCGCATCGAGGGCCTGTCGATCGCGGGCTTTGTCCAGCTCCTCACGATGGAGCGCAAGACCTGTGCGCTGCGGGCCTGCGTGCCCGAGGCGCAGGGCGTGCTGTTCTTCAACGCCGGCGTGCTGGTCGACGCGCGGCAGGCCGGGCTCAGCGGCGCCGAGGCGGCGCTCGAGATCTTCACGTGGAAGGAGCCGATCATCACGCTCGAGACGCAGGCCCGCGGGCGGCCGACGACCATCCACGTCGGCGTCACCGAGCTGCTGCTCGAGTCGGCCCGCCTCGCCGACGAGCGCGAGCGCAACCTGCGGCGCCGGAGCGCGCAGGTCCGCTCGTCGGTCCGCGCCGAGGCGACGCCGGTCGCGAGCTCGAGCGTCGGGCTCGCTGGCGTCGGCAAGGCGCCGGCGCTCAGCCTGGTCGCGGGGGG
>Ga0075163_10005090_pt1 | contig 17573 bp, 9 predicted proteins | sample JI1023141ADNA_FD_71478 | JGI IMG/M metagenome (GOLD analysis project Ga0075163, IMG submission 71478) | Wastewater effluent complex algal communities from Wisconsin, to seasonally profile nutrient transformation and Carbon sequestration -... | ecosystem: Engineered > WWTP > Effluent > Algae...
CGTGAGCAGCGGGTCAAACACGGCACGCACGGCCTCAGGCGAGACGCCGCCGCTGTCATCGGCCACCGAGACGGTGATCGAGCTGCCATCCGCGGACGCGGCGGCATTGAGCGTGACCTTCTTGCCCACGCCGAGGAGTTCCAATTCAGCCTGAAGGACCAGTTGGAGCAGTTTTTCAAAGGCAGCCTTGTTCACCTCCATTGAAGGCAATGAGGCTCCGACCTCCAAAGTGATGCCTTTGGCGGCAAACGCGGCTTTTTGCGCTTCGGTGACGGATTGGATCAAAGCGGACGCGGAGCCTTTTTCACCACCGGATGAGGAGGCGAGCACTTCCGCCAGCGAATCGGCAAGCAGACCGGACTGCTGCGCCACATGACCGTGGAAATCACGCCAGAAGGTACCCTGACGCAGACGATCGAGGTCGAACACGGGACGACCACCACGCCCCGGAATGATCTCCAGGAAGCTGTGAAGGCCACGCAGCGGCTGGCGGAGCTGGCTGGCGAGTGTGCCCGCGGCCACGCCGAGGCCGAGCACGCGATCGGCGATGAGCACATTCTGCAACGTGGAGAGTTTTTCACGCAGCAGGTCATCACGCTCCTGCTGCAGGATGTAGAACTCCATGGCCCTCTGGAGCGTGTTACGCATGTCCTCGATCTGGATCGGCTTCGAGATGTAGCGGAAGATGTTGCCGAGGTTCACCGCGTCCACGGTGGCGCTGTAGTCCGCATACGCGGTGACCATCATGCGCACGAGCCGCGGGCGGATGTGGCGGGTTTTTTCCAGAAGCTGCACGCCTGTCTGCCCTGGCATGCGCTGGTCGGAGAGGAGCACGCCGATGTCGTCCCCATGCTCTTCGATGAGCTTGAGGCCGGCGTCAGCGCTGTTGGCCGTGAGAATCCGGAACTCGTCGCCGAAGGACTTCTCGAAGTACTTCAAAGCCTTCTCCTCGTCATCGACGTAGAGCACCGCGTATTTTTTGAGGTCGTATTGGTTTTGCATGGGATCGTTTGTGTTGGTGTGTGTGGATCAGTTGAAATCCGGACTTTCGGCGGACGGGAATTCGAGGGTGAACTCGGTGAACTGGCCTGGTTCACTGCGCACCTCGACACGGCCGCCATGGTCGGAAATGATTCGATTGCAGATGGAGAGGCCCAGCCCCATGCCCTTGCCCACGTCCTTGGTGGTGAAGAAGGGATCGAAGATCTTGTCCCTGATGGTGGCGGGAATGCCGGGGCCGTTGTCACGCAGGGTGAAGACCACTTTTTCCCGGCGCTTCTCACCGTGGATGCGGATGCAGGGCTGCACGCCCTCGGGATAGGTCTTGCCCTCCATGGCATCGATGGCGTTCTGCACGAGGTTGATGAAGACCTGGGTGAACTGGTTCGCATCGCCACGAATCTCCAGCCCCGGCGGGACCTCCACCTCGCGCTGCATGCCGCTTTTCCAGACATGGGAGAAGAAGCGCAGGCCGGTATCGACGACAGCTTTGAGGTCGAAGAAGGCGTTGTAGTCCTTTGTCTCGCGGGTGAAGCCGCGAAGGTCGGAAATGATCTGCGCCACGCGGGTGATGCCGTCCTCGATGTCCTTGAGAGTCTCGTTGAAGTCCGGTTTCTCCGGCTCCGGCAGATGCTTGACGGACTTGGAGAGCACATGCAGCCCCTGGCGTGCGTAGTTGAGCGGATTGTTGATCTCGTGGATGAGCCCTGCGCTGAGTCGGCCAAGGGCGGCCAGCTTCTCGTTCTGCACGAGCATGGACTCGGTCTCCTTGATCTGGTCCAGAGCGGCCTCGAGCTGCTGTTTCTGGCTGAAGATCTCCTTTTGATACAAACGCGAATCAACGAGGTTCTTGAGCCTGACGAGCACTTCCGTGAGGGAGAAGGGTTTTGGCAGGAAGTCACTGGCACCGGCCTCCAGGCAGTCGAGCTTCGTTTTTTCATCCGCACGCGCGGTGAGGAGCACGATGGGAATGTTCCGCGTGGAGGTGCGGTCACGCAGCTCGCGGCAGACCTGCAGGCCATCCTTCTCCGGCATCATCATGTCCGAAAGAATGATGTCCGGAAGGAATTGTGAGGCCTTGTCCACAGCCTGCTGTCCATCGACGGCCTCGAGCACCTCAAAATTGGCACTGAGCTGGCTCTTGAGGAAGCGGAGCATGTCCGGCTCGTCGTCGGCGATGAGGAGCTTCGGCTTGCGACTGCGGGAGACGCTGATCTCGACGGGCTTCAGCGTGGCCTGAAGCGAGGTCATGGCCGGGAAGAGCTCCGCACGGCGATACAAATCGGCGATCCAGTCCTTTTGCATGCCCTCGGGGTGCTCGGCAGGGTCGTGATGCTCGTCTTTCACCTCGGCCTCGGCCAAGTCTGCGGCTGTCGGACGCGTGAGCGGGAGCCTCACGGTCATGGTGGTGCCTTTGCCGACCTCACTCGTGGCAGAGACGCTGCCGCCCTGCGCCTCGGCGAGCTCTTTGACGAGCCCGAGGCCGATGCCCATCCCTTGGAATTTGCGCTGCGAGGAAGTATCCGCCTGCCAGAAACGGCCGAAGATGTGTGGCAACTGGTCTGCCGGAATGCCCATGCCTGTGTCTTTGACATCGACCACGAGCCACTCGTCCTCCGTGCGGGCATTGAAATCGACCCGCCCGTTCGCGGCGGTGAATTTGAGGGCGTTGAAGATGAGGTTCAGGGTGATGCGCTCGAGCTTTTCGGGGTCGGTCATCACCGTGCCAACATCCACGGTGACATGAGAGCTGAGCGTGATGCGCTTGTCCTTCGCCATGGCGCCGACCGCGTTGGCGATGCCGTGGACAAAATCGCCGATCTCCACGGGCTTCGGGTGGATCTTGATGGAGCCTGATTCCAGCCGCACCAGCTCGAGAAGGTCATTGATGAGCTTCAGCAGGCGCATGGCATTGCCGTGCATGGTCTTGATCAGATCATGCTCCTCGACCCCACGACCGGGAGGCGGATTGTGCAGCATCGTCTCCAGCGGAGCGATCATGAGAGTGAGCGGCGTGCGCAGCTCATGGCTGATATTGGCGAAGAAGCGGCTTTTGGCCTCGTCGAGCTCACGAAGCTTTTGATTGGACTCCTCAAGCTCGGCCCGGTTCGCATCGAGGCGGTAGCGCAGCTGGAACTCGGACTGGCGGATGATGTTGTAATACCAGCTGCCGGCCACGATGAAGATCCCGGTGACGAGCAGGAAATAGATATTGTTGAAGAAGAGCCCGCGGACCGAGAATCCGCCATGCATGGAGACCGCCAGGAAATAGGTGACCAGCGTGAGGACGAAGATCAGAAAGCTGTCCCACACGGTCCAGCGCAGCAGAATGGCGGCGCCCAGCATGATCAGATTCAGCCCCGCGTAATAAGGCGAGGTGGCTCCATCCTGGCAGTAGATCATCCATGAGATGGCAGCCAGTGGGATGAGGGCCACGAGACGGCCAAACTGCCTGTAGTAAGGCGAGTTTGGGAAATAGTGCAGAAGGAGCCACACGCCGCCGAGCGTCACGGCGGAGATGACACGGATGACAAAGAACTCTTTCGTGACCTCCATGCCATACATGAAGTAGTCCAGCGAGGCTCCCGCGGGCATGAAGATGCCCGCCAGGAAGGCCCCCAGCTTGTAATTGCGAATGCGGATGGGGCGTTCGTAGAACTCGAACGAACGCGCCATGCTCTCGCGAGCCTCTGGACTGTCGAAGATCATTGGGCAGGTTTGCGGACTTCGAGGAAAATGTTCACACCGGTCTCGTCAGCCCGGACGTTGATGGCCTCGAGCGGCGCCTTGTCCGGCGCGATCTTGGTAAAGCCTTCCTTGTCACGATAAACGAGATGCCATTCGAGGACGTATTCCATCCAGTTGCGGGATGGATTGGAGCTGTCCACATTGGTGGCGATGAGGAGGCCGCCGGGGGCCACGAGGTCGTAAAAGACCTCCAGCAGGCGGCGGCAGATGCGGTCAGAGAGATAGTCAAAGAGGCCTGCGCAATAGACGATGTCGTAGCTGGCAGGCTCGAAGCCGGCACCGGTGCGCGTGGATTCCTTGAGGATCTGATGCACGGAACGCTTCTCCAGCTTGATGCCGGTGCGGCGGCGATGACGTGTGCGGAGGGCCTCGAGCTCGCGAGAGGTATTGGTGATGGTTTCGTCGTTGAAATCGAGGAGAAGGAAGTCCGCGTTGTCGCAAAGCGGATCGTCGATGAGGAAATTCTGGATCTCCTGGGCCGGACCGCAGCCGAGATTGAAGATGCGAGCCACTTTGCCCTGCTGCGCCAGGCGCTCGGTCTCCTCATGCAGACGCTGTTTGAGGTAGATGATGCGGTTGCGATGCGCCACGACGGGCGCGGTGTCGAGGAAGAGGCGGTTGAGCACCTTCGCAAACATGGAGCTGCCCTCGTAGGGATCACGGAGCATCATGCTGACCATCTCATAGTCACCCGCGTAGCCGAGCGGCTTCTGGTAGGTGCGGTAGATGAAGGGTGAGCAGAGCACGAGCGGGTGAAGCTGGCGCTTGATGTAGCTGCGATGCACGGGCTGCAGCTCCGGCGGGATGGATGAGGCGGTGCTTTCGAACCGTAACAGCAGGGGCGCGACGGCAGGCAGGATGGGCTCCTCGAGTTTTTTGATGGTCTCACGCTCCGCCTGGATGCGATCTCCTGATGGCAGGGAGCGCACGCCCAGCTCCACCTGCTCCATCCATCGGCGGAGGTCGGAGAGGAGCGTGTGCATGTCCGCGACGACGAGCTTGAAGTCAGGGGAGACGGTGTAGTTCTTCTCCGTTTCACGAAGGAAGTCGGCAAAGTCCTCGAGCAGGCGGTTTTTGTTCTGCGCCGGGGAGAGGATGTCGATATCGATCCAGCCTTCATCGGTGAGGGATGCCTCGCAGATGAGCATGATGCCGGTGTTCACCAGATTGGCGATCACGGCGCGTCCTGAATAGACGACGCGGTCGTTCATCATGATGCGGAAGTCGTTCAGGACCTCCGAGAGCTGGACAATGCTGTAGGGATTGTACACCTCGAACACGCCGAGGTAGCGGGTGAGACGGTGGAGCGTGCCACGCACCTCGACGCCCTGGCTGTTGCGGCAGATGATGAAGCTGAGGCGCTCTCCCGTGGAGTTGATCACCGGAAGGGAGTTATCCTGGGTTTCCATTTCAAAAGCCTCCTCCGGTGAGTGGTTGCCAAGGTGCTTTTACCAGTGCGGCACAGATCGGATGATCTGATGACCAGAGCTGGCCGCCTCGGTGCGTGTGGTGATGAATCGGGAGCTTCATTAGTGCGCGAGTTGATGGTTAGAAACGATGGGTGAGACTGAGCGAAATGACATGCCACTGGTGCTTGTAGCGGCCGTCAAAGACCGGCGTGGCGTTTCCGCTGACGGTGCGGATGGGATTGTAAACATAGGCGTAGGCCAGATCGATGCTCTGGCGCTTCCCACGCCAGCCGACGCCGACGCCGAAGACATGGCGGTCATTCACGGCCACTGAGGGCGTGTAGTTGGCCGCGGTCTGGGAGTTTTCTGAGAAGAGATAGCCGCAGCGCAGCTTCCAATGCTCATCGAGCGCGTAGGTGATGCCCGTGCCGAGGTCGATGGAGCTTTTCCAGCCGAGCAGGGCGGCATTGTTGCCGGCGAGCAGGGCCTGGTTGTTTCCCACATCGATCGGAATGTCGTCGTGCGAGGCGTTTTTCGACCATTGGAAATCAAAACCTAGGGTGAGGCGGTCTGTGACATCCATGCCGTAGCCGATGGCGATGGACCCCGGGAAAGTCATGTCCGATTTGAAGCTGCTGGTGGGAGTGGCTCCCACAGCGAGTAGTGCGGGCACACCGCCCGGCATGCCTTTGGCCTGGAGATCGCCACTATAATTGATCTTCACCGGGAGACGCCCGATGACGGCCAGCCGATGACCTTTGGCGATGGTCCAGTTCGCGCTGGCATAGGCTCCAAAGCCCCAGCCATCACCCTGGAGTGCAAGCTCCCCGTCCGGCGTGCCCGGCCCGGCCCACAAGGCCCACGGATAGGCACGGCGGATGGTCAGCTCCGAGTAGATGATGTCCATGCCGGCGGCGATGCTGAGGCTCTCGCTGACTTTCCACGCGAGCGCCGGCGTGATATCGATGGCAAGGAGGCGCGATTCGTAGGCGAGCTGATACTTGAGCGCCGGATCCATGTCCTTCGGGAACTTGGTGGCCATGCCGAAGGGCGTGCTGGCGCCGATGCCGAAGGCGAGCCTGCCCGGAATGATCGGAATGACGGTATAGAGACTGCCAGGAAAGATCCATGACTCGCTCATTTTAACCGAGGCACCGGTGTTGGAGTCAAATCGGACATCGCCATTCCAGATGGCGGCGTTCATTAGCACCTGCGCTTCTTCCATGCTGGCGATGTTCGCGGGCGAAACCCTCACGGCGGAGGCGTCGTTGAGATTCGCGAACCGACCACCCGCCGTGGCGAGAGCCTGGGCGGAGTCTGGAACGACCGAGAGAGTCTCCGCCGCCGGCGAAACGCCATGCGCGAGGAGCAGGAACAGCAGGAGTGGAAGACGGGAGTGCATGGGATGAGAGGATGATTCAGGCAAGACCGTTCGCCTGGCTGTAGCGCAGGAGATCGACCGTGCTTTTGAGTCCGGTCTTCCGGCAGAGGTTATGCTTATGGACGGCCACCGTGCGGGGGCTGAGCGAGAGATCCTGGGCGACCTGTTTGAGGCTTTTGCCGCGGGCGAGTTGCATGAGCACCTCGAGCTCACGGTTGGAGAGCTTTTGATGCTCTTTGCGCACGGTGCTCTTGCGGATTGAGAGATCGGCAAAGCGCTGCGCGAGCTCCCGCGAGATGTAGGTGCGTCCCGCCATGGTGGCGCGGATGGCGTCAAAGAGTTCGTGAGGCGGCGCATCCTTGGTGACGTAGGAACGGGCGCCGAGCTGCATGGTGCGCGTCACAAAAGTCTCCTCCTGGTGCATCGAGACGGCGATGATGCGCGGCGGGTTCGCGAGCATGCGCAGCTCCGTGGTGAGCTCCAGCCCGGAGCGGTCTCCCAGTTCGATGTCCACGAGCACGATGTCGTATTCGTTCTGCCGGGCAAAAACCATCGCCTCGGCACAACTGCCCGCCGAGTGGACCCTGGAGCCGGGAAACTCCGCCTTGAGCATGGTGCTGAAGGCCTCGCGCACGAGCGCGTGGTCATCCACCACGAGAAGGTTGAGAGGTGCATCGGGAGCCATGGCGGGGTCAGACAAGTTTCAGTGCAGGGACGGGTTTGACCGCGGCGGGGAGCGGAACGCGCACGGCGGTGCGCACGCGATCACCCGCCCCGGAGGTGGAGACATCGAGCGTGGCCGCCAGAAGGGCGCAGCGGGACTCGACCTGCACGATCTCCGAGGAGGTGTGTTCCGCGGTCCAGGCGTCTCCGCGGCCATCATGATCGATGAAGATCTCGAAGTGCTGATCGCCCGTCTGGCAGGTGATCTCGAGCCAAGAGGCTTCCGAGTTTTGCAGGCATACATGCAACAGATCATCGACCACACGGAACAGGTTCAACCTGTCCTTCAGCTCGAAATCAGGCTCATTCCCGTTCAATTGCAGCATGATCGAGCCGCCAAAACCCTCGGTGAGCGAGCGAACGAGCTGTTGCAGAGCTGCGTTGAAGCCAAACACCTTCAGCACTGGAGGGTACAGCCCTTCTGTAATGTCCCGCACGACGCCCAGCGTCTGGCGGAGAGCGGATTCGAGCTCCCCATGCAGTTTGGCCACCGATTCCGCATCATGGCTTTGGGCATGGGCGTGCCGGAGCATCTCGCTGAGCGAGGTGCATGCCACCAATCCACCCGCGACTTCTTTATGAAGGCGGTGAGAGAGTTGAATCCTCATTTCGTCCTCACCTGCCAGACGGGAGGCCAAGGCCCCGCCCTCTGCGCTCTGCGAATCCATGCTGGGGTTCGGGCTGGTGGAAAACATGCGATGTTTTATGAAGAGTGGTTTGGCTGCTGAATTCGCATTTAGCTGAACCACATATGCATTAGCGAAGCATCTAAATGTTTATTCAAGATTTAGACACACTCACGGTGACGGGTGATTTTGAGCCAGGTTTCCGAGGAAGATTTAGATCGACCTAAACAATGAATCTCAATTTATTGTATTTATGGAGACACCTGCGGATTTTTGGGAACGCATGTTATTAACCTCCTCCCACCCCATTTCCGCCACCAAAGACCGCGTTCTCTTCTTCTCGGGTGACAAGAGCATTCATGAAGATGTGCGCCTCTCGATGGCTCTCCATCATAAAGAGCTTTTCGGCAGCAGCGGAGCTCACTCGCAAGCAGATCACCCTTCTCCCAATGCGGCCCGAACAGCTCTTGACGCGATCGAATTCGGCCGGTGTGAGAGTGAGACCGAGGTGCTGGTGTGTGTCGAGGCAGCCGCCGCGGAGCACCGGCCGATCACTGCGGTGTTCATCGACGGCCGCCTTTTCCATCATCGCGATCCGAAAGGGTTCATGCGGCAAATCTGGCACTTCCAGCGTGACCTTCACATCGTCCTGCATGACATCGCAGAAATAACGAACACAGACCAGCTCTCCACTGAACTCGGCGACCCCTCACACCTGCTTTTATTGAAAAGCCGCCTCACGCCCTTCGAGATCGGGCAATTCTTGCGTGTGCTGGTGGCCAAAAGCAGCAGCGACAAAAAAATGAGCTACCGGGATCTGAATCTGAACACGCAGATGCTCGATCTCGCGCGGCGCTTTGAAGATGCGAGCAACCGCCTGCATGCCGAGCAGGAGCATCGCATGAGGCTTGAGGAGAGGCTGTTCAGGGCACAGCGCCTGGAGACTCTCGGGAGACTGGCCGAAGGGGTGGCACACTATTTCAACAACCACCTCACAGTCACCCAAGGTCACTTGAGCATCGCCCTTTCAGCGCGTGATGGCAGCCCCCGGCTGCTGAACTCCCTCGATGAGGTGCTCACCTCTTCAAAGGAAGCCGCGGAGGTGACCTCCCAACTGCTTAAATTCAATCATCAGCAGCCAGGAGCGCCTTCCCCCGTGAACCTGGAGCAGTGCATCAACTCGGAAGCGGTGCTCATGAAGCATGTGCTGGGTGCCCAGATCAGTGTTGAGGCATGGTTTGAATCCGCCCTGCCGGATGTGATGGCTGACACGGCAAACCTCGGGCAGATCATCCTGACCCTCGCTGTGCACGCTCGTGATGCGATGCCCGCGGGAGGGCGCCTTTCGATCCGCGCTCACCGCGTGCAGGTGGCGGATGAAGTCGCCGCCAGGCGTCTGCATGCCGAGGCCAGGCCGGGCGAGTTTGTCGTGCTGGCCATCGGAGACACCAGCCCGGGGCTGAAATCATCCGAGATCGCCGCGCTGTTTGACCGTTCTGGCAATCCAAGTGGTGAACTGGGCCAGGCTGCCAGTTTGATTCCCGTGCAGGGGCTCGTGCGCCAGTTGCACGGCTGGATGGACATCAAAAGCATCACCGATGTGGGCACGGAGTTTTTGATCTACCTGCCCGCTGCGCAAAGCTACCGCCCGACCACCGCCACTCCGGTCAAATCCCGCGCTGAGGCAGAAGATCAAAGCGCCACCATCCTGATCGTGGATGACGAAGACTCCGTGCGGCAGGTGATGGAATACGTGCTCACCAGCCAGGGGCACAATGTGCTGGTGGCCCGCGATGCGAACGAGGCCTGGCAGCTCTGGCGATCACGCAAGGCGGTGATCAAGCTGGCCATCGTGGACGTGCAACTGCCCGGCGGCGCCAGCGGCTTCGACTTGGAAAAGGCTCTCAATGAAGAGGATCCTTCCCTGCCGGTCATTTTCACCTGCGGCTTTGCCGCGGCCAATCTGAAGCACACGAAGCAGCTGGTGACTGGCGAAAACTTCCTGCCAAAGCCCTTTGGAATGCCGGAACTCCTCATGGTGGTGGGAAATGCACTGCTGAAACCAGCCCGCCTATGAACCGCACGCCATGATGCCTCTCGTCCAGGTTCATGAACCCTGCTGCGGCCACGGCGGAGCTTCCGCTCAAAGGCGCGGCGGGTTTGTGCGACCTGCCAGGAAACTAAGAACCGTGCTTGCAGAAGCACGGCCAAACGCTTCTATTGGTCAAATGACCAATGCGCACCAACCCATGGCAGCCGCGCAAACATTTGGCCGCTGCTTGGTGGTGCAAATCAATGCTCATGGCACGATCGAACGTGTCTCTGGACAACTCGATCTTTTCTCTTCCAGCCGCCGACCCCCAGCGAAAGGCCATTCGGGCTTCGACCTGCTCCGTGACTGCCTGGGCGAGCCTGAGGATTCACTGACGGCTCTCGACCTCCTTGAGTCCGTTGTGCAAGGCGGCCCGCCGCGGCGTTTTCGTGTACCTGGGACGGATCCTCTGGCACCAAACCTCGAAGTCACCCTCACACCACATCGCACCGTGGATCTTCCGGGTGCCCTGATCACTCTTATCGAGCTGCCACCAGAGGAACCAGCGGCCGCCCCACGCAATGAGGAGGAGGCTTCCCGCCTGCGAGCCATCCTCGACCACGAGCCTGCATGCGTGAAGGTCACCGATGCCCACGGGCGGGTGCTGGAGATCAACCCCGCAGGCCTGCGCATTCTGGAGGCGGATGCTGAAGAGGATGTTCTCGGCAAGGATGTGGCACGCTTCATCACTCCGGAGGACCGTGCACGCTTCATCGAGCTAGGCCAGCGCTGCACATCCGGTGAAACCGCGAGCGGGACCTTTCAGATGATCGGCGCGAAAGGCGGCATCAAGTGGGTCGAGACCCACAGCGTGCCTTTGAGAGATGCGGACGGCCGCGTCATTGAAGTCCTCTCCGTCTCCCATGATGTCACCGCCCGTCATCAGGCGGAGGAAAACATGCGCCTGAGCCAGCGACGCTATGAACAGCAGAGGGACGCGATCGCACGTCTCATGCGCCGCGGCATCCTTCACAATCCCAACTTAGAGCAGGCCTTGCACGAGATCATCTCCACCACCGCCGAGTGCATGAACGTGCAGCGTGTGAGCGTGTGGCGGCTGGACCGTGCGAGAGGCAGCATCGTGTGCCTCAGCCTTGTCGAGCGCTCTTCTGGAGAAATCAGCCAGGGGCTCGAGCTCTCCAAAAAGGACTTTCCTGGCTACTTCCGGGCTCTTGAGGAGGATGAAATGATCTCCGCCGAGGACGCGTGCTCCGATTCGCGCACGGAGGAGTTCCGCGACTGCTATCTGATACCGCTGGGCATCGGAGCGATGCTCGACACGCCGCTGCACGTCGGCGGCATCCTGGCCGGCGTGCTCTGCCAGGAGCATGTGGGCACACCCCGTGCCTGGACGGAGGATGAAAAGAGTTTTGCGGTCTCGATGGCCAATCTCATCTCGCTCGTTTTTGCCCAGTCCCAGCACCGCAAGGACGAGGAAAAGCTTCGTGAACAGGCCTCGCTGCTCGATCTGGCGCGTGACGCCATCATCGTGCGCGATCTCGACAACACCATCCGGTATTGGAACAAGAGCGCCGAGAGACTTTACGGGTGGACCGCTCAAGAGGCCATGGGGAAGGACATCGCCAAGCTGATCTACCGTGATTCTGACCTCTTCTCTGAGAAAACGGCGAAGGTCCTGGAGGACGGGGAGCATATCTGCGAGATCCATCAAATTACCAAGACGGGCGAGGAAGTCATCGTCGAGGGACACTGGACACTTGTGCGGGACGCCTCAGGCCAGCCCAAGTCCATCCTCGCCATCAACACTGACATCACGGAGAAAAAGAAGGCGGAGGAGCAGATCAGCCGGAATCAGCGCCTGGAAAGCATCGGCACTCTCGCGGGCGGAATCGCCCACGATTTAAACAACGTGCTCACACCGATCTTCGTGTCCGTGGACATGCTGAAGCTCAAGACGACGGACAAGGCCTGCCTCGACACTCTGGGAACCATCTCCACCAATGCACGGCGTGGGGCGGACATGATCCGGCAGTTGCTGTCCTTTGCCCGCGGCGTGGAAGGCACACGGCAGACGCTGCACATGCACCTGCTGCTGCAGGAGATCGGCTGCATGGTGCGTGACACCTTCCCGAAAAGCATCTCGCTCGACATGCGTGAGCAGGCGGGCCTCTGGCCGGTGCATGCGGATGCCACCCAGCTCCATCAGATGCTGCTCAATCTCTGCGTGAACGCCCGTGACGCCATGCCACGCGGCGGCAGGCTCAGCCTGCACGCCTCCAACACGCAGATCGACGCCCAGTATGCCGCCAGCCGTGGTGATGCCTGCGCAGGCCCTCACGTGCTCATCACCGTGAGTGATGAGGGCACTGGCATCCCGCAGGGCCTTGTGAGCAAGATTTTCGACCCGTTCTTTACCACCAAGGAAGCTGGCAAAGGCACGGGCCTGGGGCTTTCGACCACGCTCACCATTGTGAAGAGCCACGGCGGCTTCATCGAAATCGATTCCGCGCCTGGTGAAGGCGCTGTTTTCCGCATATTCCTGCCCGCCGATCCCTCCGCCCTGGCTGAGAACGAGCCGCCGAAAGACGAGCCCATGCCCCGCGGCAGCAACCAGATGCTGCTCATCATCGATGACGAGACGCCCGTGCGGGAGATCACCTGCCAGTCCCTGCAAAGCTTTGGCTACCGCGTGATGTCCGCCAGTCATGGTGCCGAGGCGGCAGCCCTATACGCCAGGCATCACCAGGAGATCGACGCGGTGATCACGGACATGATGATGCCCATCATGGACGGCCCCTCCACCATCCAGGTCATCCGGAAACTAAACCCCGCGGCACGCATCATCGCCGCCAGTGGTGTGAGCACGCAAATGGATGCCACCCGGGCCAGGGACTGCGGCGCGAACTCCTTCCTTCCCAAGCCCTATACCACCAGCAGCCTGCTCCAGGCAGTGGAGCAGGTGCTGGGTGCAAACATGTCGTGAGGCCCTCAGGAGGCAGCCTCTCCATCCAGCAAATCACCAAGAGCAGCCAGAAGAGCATCGGCCGTGTAGGGCTTCCGCAGGAAATGCTTCACGCCCAGGCTCTCCACTTTTGCCTGCATCTGGTAGTTTAGACCGCTTGCGCCGATGATCGGCAGGCCTGGCTTGATCTTTTGCAGTGCCTGGATCATCGCCGGGCCATCCATCACAGGCATCATCATGTCCGAAATGACCGCCGCGGGCGTCTCCACCTCCCTCAGGAAGGTGGCGATGCCATCCGTGCCATCACAGGCGGTGATGACGCGGTAGCCAAAGGCCTCCAGCGCATGACTCGTGGCCGTGCGGATGGCCGATTCATCATCGACGACGAGAATCAGCTCTCCACGGCCAGGCCGATGTTTGGGGGCCTCTGCGACGACCGTCACCGTCTCCGCCTGCGCGGCGGGCAGGTAAACGCGGAAGGCACTCCCCTTGCCCATCTGGCTGGAGAGCTCGACGAAGCCACGGTGTGACTTGATGATGCCCAGTGTGGTGGCGAGTCCGAGCCCCGTGCCCTTGCCCAGCTCCTTGGTGGTGAAAAAGGGCTCGAAAATACGCTCTCGCAACTCGGGCGGGATGCCCATGCCTGTGTCACGCACCTCAAAGACCACATGCGGCCCGGGTTTGGCCTCGTGATGCATGCTGGCAAACTGCTCATCGATTTGAAAATTGCAGATGCTCAGCCGCAGCTCACCGCCATCAGGCATCGCATCACGGGCGTTCACGCACAGGTTCAGCAGCACCTGGTGCATCTGGGTGGGATCACCCTCCACATTCCAGATTTCCTCACCGCAGTCACAGGTGACGTGCACTGACTTCGGGAAGGTTTCCTGCAAAAGATGCTCGATCTCAGAAAGCACCGCCTTCGGCTTCAGCAGCACCTTCTGCCCTTCCACACCACGGGCAAAACCGAGAATCTGCTTCACCATGTCCGCGCCGCGGTTGGCGCTGGACTCCAGGCTGTTGAGAAGCTCCACATCCCGCGGTTGCGTGAGCTTCATGCGCAGAATGGTGAGCGACATGAGTATCGGCGTGAGGATGTTATTGAGGTCATGCGCCACCCCGCCCGCCAGCGTGCCGATGCTTTCCATGCGCTGGGCCCGCAGCATCTGGGACTCCATACGCCGCTTTTCCGTCACATCCGTGAGAAAGCCCTCCAGGTGCCTCACGGCACCGTCATCACAGGGAATGGCCTGCCCGCGCTCCCAGATCCACTTCTCCGAACCATCCCGGGCGATGATGCGGTAGGTCATCTCGTAGTGATCTCCGCTCTGAACCGCGTCACGGATCACTCCGCGCACGCTTTCGACGTCCTCCGGATGGACCAGCTCCGCGTAAACAACCGATTTGTTGCCAATGACCTCAGGCACCTCGTGCCCGGTGATCTCCAGACATCCCTCACTGATGAATTCCATCACGGGCGGCGTGCCCACACGGCAGCGGTACACCGCACCGGGCAGGTTGCTCATCAGCGTGGACATCATCCTCTCGTTCTCACGCAGCGCCTCGAGGGCCTGGCGGCGCTCCCGCTCTCGACCCACGGCGGACAGGGCGAAGGACAGGTTCTCCGCCAGCGCGCACAACACGCGCACCTCCTCATCCTGGAAGCAGTCACACTCGTCCGCGTAGATCAGCAGCACGCCGGTGCACCTGCCATCAGGCTTCAGCGGGAAGGCGGCGCATGAGCGGAAACCACGCACCAGCGCCCCCTCTTTGTAGAAGAAGGTCGCGTCCTTCGAAATGTCATTCGAGATGACATGAGAGCCCGTCTTGAACGCTCTCCCTGCCGGGCCCGTCCCGGAGGGATCACCCTCGCGCATCGAAAGCACGATGTCATCGAGATACCCCTGATACACACCGCCAAAGGCCACCGGCTTGATCTGCGTCGAGGCCTCCTCATACAGGCCGATCCACGCCATGCGCATGCATCCCTTCTCCACGGCGATGCGGACCGCGGCGTTATAGAGCCCCTGCGGCTCCTCAATGCGCACGATGGCCTCATTGATGCCGCTCGACATGGCGTGCAGCTTGTTCAGGCGCAGGAGCTTTTGCTCGTCGAGCTTCCGCTCATGCACATCCAGCGCGGAGCCCGCCATGCGGTAGGGCATGTCATTCGGGTCCCACAGCGCCTGCCCGCGTGCCTCAAACCAGCGATACTCACCCGATTTCACGCGGACACGGTGCTCCACGCAAAATGGCTCCCGCCTTTCCAGATGCGCCTCCAGGGCAGCCTGCACACGCGGCAGATCATCGGGGTGCATCCTTTGCTCCCAGGAGAAGAACAGGCTCGGGAACTCCTCCTGGGAATAGCCCACCAGCTCGCGAAACCGCGTCGAGTAATACACTCCGCCCGTGTGGATGTCCCAGTCCCACACACCTGCCGTCGAGCCGCTCGCCGCCAGCGCGTAGCGCTCCTCGCTGCGGCGCAGCGCCATCTCCGCCTGATGCCGCTCCATCTCCGCCGCCGCACGCACGGCAAAAATTTGAAACATCGCCTGGATGCGGTCACGCTTGTCCATCGCCTTCGTGTGAAAGACGGAGATCAGCCCGATGATCCGCCCGTCAGAGGCGTGCAGCGGCATGCCCATGTAGCAGGCCACGCCAAGCTCCTGCAGCATCACATCATTCGGAAAAAGCTCCAGCACACCTGACTCGTAGAAGGATTCCTCGCCGTTATAGGCGGCCTGGCACGGCGTGCCGATCACTGAGTAAGTGACATTGGGCTGCACCTTCCCTCCCGCGCAAAAGCCCAGCGTGCGCACCATGCGGTCACGCTCTGGAATGATCATGGCCACACACGCAAACTTCACATCCAGCGTGTCCGCCAGTTGCAGGCAGAGGAACTGGAAAAACGTCTCGCCGCTCTTCAGCTCCGCCCCCTCCGCCATCGCACGCAGCGCCGACTCCATCTTTTTCTCCAGCGTGATGTCGGAGGCCAGTTGCAGGATCGACTGGATCTCCCCCTGCTCGTTCAGCAGCACGGAATTATGCCACTCACACACCAGGACGCGCCCGTCACGGGTGAAATTGCGATGCACGCAGGTGTTCCGCGACTCCGAGCGGTCCAGCAGGCGGTTTAGTGATGCTTCCGCACGCGGCAGATCATCCGCGTGGATGAAGCCCCATTCGGAAGGTTGCCTGCCCATGACCACCGCCGAGCTCCAGCCAAACAATTTCTCCGCCTGCGGAGACCAGCGGCATACCCTGTTATGGCTGTCACACTCCACCAGGGCCAGAGACGTGCCCTCCAGGTGTGAAAGCAGCGCCGCGTGCGCACGCTGCTGCAGCGCCGCCTCCTGCTCCTTGCGCAGCGTGGAATCACGCAAGTTCCCGATGATCGCCACCGCCAGCCCCGCCGCGTCGTGCACCATCGAACGACTGTCACTGATCCAGCGGTAGCCACGCGACTTGTGCGCAAAGCGATACTCCACCGCCGGCTGCGGGTCCGCACCGCCCGCCAGCAGCGCCGTCATCCTCTTCTCAAAATGCTCCCGGTCGTCCGGGTGCAGCCGCGAGCGGAAAAAATCGATCCCGCCATCCAGGCACTCCTCCATCGTGAAACCCAGCACCTGCTCCACCGCCGGGCTCATGTATTCGTAAGTCAGCGCAGGCAGATTCAGGCAGTAAACCGGATCCTTGGTGTTGCCCAGCACCGCGCGGAACTTCTCCTCGCTGCGCCGCAGCTCCTCCTCCGCCTTCTTCCGCCGGGTGATGTCACGCACCGTCGCCAGCACCTTCGGCGCACCGCCCACATCTGCGCGGCAAAGGTTCACCTCCACCCAGAACACATGCCCGTCAACATGCCGCGCCTGCCATTCAAACAACTGCGGCCCGTCGTCCATCGTGCGCCGGATCCAGGCAAATGCCTCCACCTGGGTGTAAGGCGGCACATTCACGCTGATCTCGCCGATCGTCGGCATGCCCACCTCGTCACGGCGGATGCCCCACATCGCCTCAGCCCTCCGGTTCATCGATTCGATACGACCCGTCACCGGATCATGCACAAAGACAGCGTCATGGATCGAGTCGAAAATCTCGCGATGCCACACGCCGGGGGTATCTGACTTGGAAAGCATTTCGGACATTGGGTGGGGGGGATGGCCTCAGTTCACAGCCACTGCGGCGGGGTAAGGACCTCCAGCGTTCGCGGCTTGTTCGATCATCACGGCCAGCTCTCTCAATCCACGCTCTTTCATCAGGCACCCATGCACCTGCGGCCGGGCGAGAAGAGGCTCCAGCGCCTCCGCGGAATGATTGCTGAACACGATGACCTTCGTCTCATCACATTTCAAACTTGGAAGCTGGTCCACCAGATCCGCCGCCGTGCCATCAGGAAGCATCAGATCGCAGACCAGCACACGAGCACCGCCATCGCGCAGCATTTCAGCCGCTGAACGCAAGCAGTCAGCCTCGCGAAGCGTCCAGCCGGGGAGAAAGCACTCCAGCGCCTGGCGCACGATCCGCCGGTAGCCGTCATGATCCTCCACCAGCAGGATGATCGGGCGGGACGATGCGCCGGAGGCGGGATGCGCTGAGGGTGAAAGCATGGGATGGATACAAAGAATAAAAAGGTGACCCCAAAACTATAACCGCCATTCTTGAAACTGAACGGCTG
>Ga0075163_10005091_pt1 | contig 17573 bp, 8 predicted proteins | sample JI1023141ADNA_FD_71478 | JGI IMG/M metagenome (GOLD analysis project Ga0075163, IMG submission 71478) | Wastewater effluent complex algal communities from Wisconsin, to seasonally profile nutrient transformation and Carbon sequestration -... | ecosystem: Engineered > WWTP > Effluent > Algae...
ACTGGCGCGACGGGTTGTCGCCCGCGAGCACCGCGGTCGGCGCGTCGCGATCGAGCAGATCGCCGACGCCGAGCTGGCCGCGGGCGTTGTCGCCCCAGCACGATGCGCGCGCGCCGACGACGCCACAGGTGTGATCGCCGGCGGCCGCCAGCGCGGTCCAGGTCGTCTGGCCGCCGGCGACCTCGGTCGGCACCGGCCCGGTCGTGACCGCGGCGCCGTCGCCGCGCGCGCCGTGCGCGTCGGCGCCCCAGCAATACACGCGCTGCTCGGCCGCGGTGACCTGCTTGATGCCGCAGCTGTGGCGCGCTCCGACCGCCACCATGACCCAGCCGGCGCCGCTGCCGCTGACCTCGGTCGGCGTCGCGACCACGCCGACGGTGGGTTGGCCGCTCTGGCCGTCGAGGTTCTGGCCCCAGCACCGCACGCGGCCGCCGACGATCGCGCAGCTGTGCTCGGCGCCCGTGGCGACCTGGGTCACGCCGGTGGCGATCATCGTCGGGGTCAGCACGCGCGGCTGGCCGCTGCCGTCGCCGACCTCGCCGTGGACGTTCTGCCCCCAGCACCACAGCTGGGCCTGATCGTCGATCGCGCAGGTGTGCGCGGCGCCGGCGGCGAGGGCGGTGACGCCGCCCGACACGAAGCCGCCGTCGACGTCGGGGCCGTCGCTGGCCGCGCCGTCGACCGGCCCGGCGTCGAGCTGCGCGCCGTCGGGATCGGCGTCGGGCGCGCTGGCGTCGAGCGGGCTCGCGTCGAGATCGGTGGCGTCGAGCGCCGGCCCGTCGATCGCGGCGTCGGTGGCCGCGCAGGTCGCGGGCTCGCCGGGCAAGTGGCAGTAGCCGTCGCCGCCGCACGCCATGCCGTCGGGGCACGCGCCAGCGCAGGTGACCATGCACGCGTCGAGGCGCCGCTCGTAGCACCCCGAGATCAGGGTGACGCACAGCAGCGCGCAGGCGAGCGATCGCACCATCGAGAGGCCGGCACGATATCCGAATTACGCTGACCGGGAGTCACCCCTCACGGGTTATAGTGCACGCGCCATGGGGCAGACCCCAGCAGGACCCGATGAACCAGCCGAGGCCGGGCGTGCGCCCACCCTCGACTCGGATCCAGGCGAGCTCGGCGAGCTGGCCGAGGTCGCCACCGACCTCGCGCCCGGTGTGCTCGTCGGCGAGTACCGCATCGTGGCGCGGCTGGGCGCCGGCGGCATGGGCACGGTCTACGGCGCGGTGCACCCGATCATCGGCAAGCGCGTCGCGATCAAGGTGCTGAACCAGCAGTTCACGCACCAGCCGGTGACGGTCGATCGCTTCCTGCGCGAGGCCCGCGCGGTCAACCAGATCGGCCACCCCAACATCGTCGACATCTTCGCGTTCGGCCAGCTGCCCGACGGCCGCCACTACTGCGTGATGGAGTGGCTCGAGGGCGAGACGCTGGGCGATCGGCTCGAGCGCGGGATGCTGTCGCGGGCCGAGGCGTGCACGGTGCTCGACGAGATCCTCGCCGCGCTGGCGGCCGCCCACGCCAAGCAGATCGTCCACCGCGACCTCAAGCCCGACAACGTCTTCCTGGTCCGCGGCGAGCGGCTGCGGGTCAAGCTGCTCGACTTCGGCATCGCCAAGCTGGTGGGCACGGTGTCGCGCTCGAAGACCCAGACCGGCAACTTCATCGGCACGCCGCACTACGTGTCGCCGGAGCAGGCGCGGGGCCTCGCCGTCGACGGGCGCGCCGACATCTACTCGCTCGGCGCGATGGCGTTCGAGCTGTTCACCGGGCGGCTGCCGTTCGAGGCGCCGAGCGTCGTCGACGTGGTGTCGATGCACCTGCACGACGAGCCGCCGGACCTGGCGTCGCTGGCGCCGGTGCCGGCCGAGCTCGACGCGCTGGTGATGTCGATGCTGGCCAAGAGCCCCGACGAGCGCCCGCAGATCGAGGCGATCCGCGAGATCCTCGAGCTGGTGTACCTGCGCGACGTCGCGCCCGACGGCACGGTCATCGACACGACCTCGGGCCAGGTGGTGCGCATCAGCGGCAGCCTGGCCGCGGTGCGGGTCACCGGGTCGATCCCGGTGGTGCGCGGCAGCGGCGAGATGGCCGCGATGCGCGGCAGCGGCGAGATGGCCGCGATGCGCGGTAGCGGCGAGCGCCCGGCCGTCGCCGAGGCGGCGACCGCGGCCGAGCCCGTCGGCGCGCTGGCCCCGGCCGAGATGTCGCCCGGCGGCGCCCCGTCGCTGGCGCCGCGCCGCCGCTGGCTCGCGCCGGCCCTCGCCGCGGCCGTGGTGGCGGCGATCGTGGCGATCGCGCTCAGCCGCGGCGACCGTGCGACCGCGACGCCGGCCACGCCCGCGGCGTCGACGACGACCGCCGCCGCCGCCGCGGTGCCCGCCGTGCCCGTGGTGCCGGCGGTGACGACCACCGCGACGCCGACGCCGACGACCGCGTCGGTCGAGGTGGTGCTGCGCGACGCGCCGACCGCGGCGCGCGTGCGGATCGACGGCGTCGACGTCGCGATCACCGACGGTCGCGCCCAGGCGACGCTGGCGGCGGGCCCGCACGCGCTCGAGGTGTCGGCGCGCGGCCATGCCACGCAGCGGCGCACCCTCGACGTCGTCGCCGGCCAGGCGCAGCGGCTCGAGCTGACGCTCGAGCGTGCCCGCGGCGGCAAGTCCCGCGGCGGCCCCGCGCGCCCGGTCGACGACGGCGAGGGCGTGGTCGATCCGTTCGGAGATCCGTGATGCGCTGCGCAGGCCTGGCCGTCGCCGCGCTGATCGCGGCCGCCACCGCGGCGGCCGCGCAGCCGGCCGCGCCGACCGCCGCGGATCGCGCCGCGGCCAAGGAGGCCTTCGCGCGCGGCACCCGACACTTCAACGTCGCCGAGTACGACGAGGCGATCGCCGAGTTCAAGGCTTCGTACAAGCTCGTCCCCGCGCCGCTGTTGCTCTACAACATCGCCCAGGCCTACCGGCAGCACGGCGACTGCGCCGAGGCCGCGCGCTTCTACCGCAGCTACCTGCGCGAGGCGCCCGCCGCCAAGGATCGCGCCCGGGTCGAGCAGCGCGTCGTCGAGATGGACGCGTGCGTCGCCGCGAAGCCGCCGACCGACGGCGGCACGGCGCGCCCGCCGACGGACCCGACGCCGCCCGGCGGTGGCGCGACGCCGACGGACCCGACGCCCGGCGGCGGCGCGACGCCCACCGACCCGACGCCCGGCGGCGGGTCGATCGCGACCCCGTCCGCGCCGGCCACGCTCACCAGCCCGCCCCGCCCGCCGCCGCCGATCGATCGCGGCCGGTCGCTGCGCCTGGCCGGCCTGGTCACCGCCGGCGTCGGCGTCGGCGGACTCGCCGCCGGCGTGCTGTGGTCGCTGCGCGCCCGCAGCCTCGGCGACGACATCGAGGCCACCTGCGCCACCGGCTGCACCGCCGCTGCCGTGCTCGCCGCCGATCGCGACGGCGCCGCCGCCGAGCGCAACGCCACCATCGCCTACGCCGCCGGCGCCGTCGCGGTCGCCGTCGGCGTCGGCCTGTACGTCGTCGGGCGCCAGCGCGCCCACGAGCGCCCCGCGATCGCGCTGGTGCCGACCCTCGACGGCGGCCTCGCCGTCGCCGCCTGGACCTGGCGCTAGCCCGTCCGCATCGTCCGGCTTCCGGACCAGCGCCGGCCCTCGTCGACAGCCCCAGCCGCGGTCGCGGTCGCGGTCGCGGTCGCGGTTGCCGCTACGCGGGCCCGGGCACCTCCCACAGGCTCGGCGCGTCGCCGCCGCGCCGCCACCCTCCCTGTAGTAGCCAGGTCTGGGGCGCGGCGATCGGCAGCGGCTCGAAGCCGGTCGGCCACGCGAACGGCGCGCCGTCGCGCTCGGCCCAGCCGCCGAAGGCGATGCCGCTCGAGTAACGATCGACCTGCGCGCGCGCCTCGCCGAGGCCAGCGTGGTCTTCGCGGTGGCGCCGCCAGTTGTTCAGCACGTACGCCAGCGCGTGGCGCGCCTGCCGCGGCTTGCTGATCGTCGTCGCGTGGTAGCGGTCGGTGAAGACCCGCCCGCGCCGAGGCTGGCCGCGCTCCTCGGACACCAGCGCGTTCAGGCGACGCGCCGTCGAGACGCACAGCGCCCGCACGCCGTTCGCCAGCGCGAGGCGGTCGTCGGCCTCGCACAACAGGTGGATGTGGTGTCGCTGGATCGACACGTGCACGACGCGGAAGCTGGTGCGCCCGGCCAGCACCAGCGCGCTCATCGCGAGCCGCACCGCCGCGTACGCCTTGGCGCGCCGCAGCCGGCCGATCTCCTGGGTGACGCGCAAGACGATGTGCACCGGCAGGCGCGCGTTCGCCGCGTCCTTCACCGTCGCCGCCATATCGATTGGGCCGACATAGCAACGACGGGCACGATGGCAAGGCAGAATCGGCGGTGCAGTGGTCGATTTCGGCGACGCCTGCCCCGGGCGCGGGCCGAGTCGGCGGCGCGGCAGTTGATTCAGCGACGCCTGCCCGGCGGGTGGCTCAGCGACGCCTGCCGGTTGATTCGGCGCCCCCGCCATGGAGGTTGGGGCGGCGGGCGGGCTCCGAAGGCGCTGTGGAGTTGCCGGCGGTGGTGGACAACCGCGCCAGCAGGCACGCCGGCCACGCCGACGTCGCGGACCTCGCGCGGTTGCCCACACCGCCTTGAATCGCGGCGCGGCGTAGATCGCGTGCGGCACGCGTGCACGGGGCGCCGCGATTCACAACCCGCACAGCGCAGACCACCGGGCCCAGATCACTTCGTTTGATCGAGAGAGAGAGGAGACCAGCGCTGGTGGCGGTGATGACCACCCGAGCGGCGCCAGCTACCGTCACCGGCGCGGCCACCGACACCGGTCCCCGTCACCGGCGCGGCCACCGGCGTCGGCACCAACGCGGCCACGGTCGCCGGCACGGGCACCGTCACCGTCACCGTTCCCCGCCACCGCCACCGTCCCCGCGTCCCCGCGGCCGCCACCGCGCGCGGCCGGGGGGAAGGCGGGTCAGCCGCCGAGCTCGTCGAGGAACTGCTGGGCCTCGGCGAAGGCGGGGTCTTCGCGCAGGGCCTTCTTGGCCCACAGCTCGGCCTTGGCGCGGTTGCCGCGGGCGTGCTCGATCTTGGCCTCCCACAGGAGCGCCATGGGGCGGGTGATCGGCTGCGGGTTCTCCATCAGGGTGATGGCGCGCAGCGGCTTGAGCGCGAGCTCGTAGTCGCCCACCTCGGTGGCGAGCTGCGCGAGCTCGGCGGCGACCTCGCCGTTCTTGCGGTCGACGTCGAACGCCTTCTTCAGCCAGTTGAGCTGGCCGTCCTTGTCGCCGAGCATGCCGGCGACGCGGCCCATGCGCTGCTGCATCGTCGCCAGCTCGGGCGACCGCTTCTTCTGCGCGGCGATCGCCGCCTCGAGCACCTTGCCGGCCTCGGCGGTCTGGCCCGAGCCGATCAGCACGTCGACGTACAGCATCGCCGCCGCGTGGTCCTCGGGCGCCAGCTCGCAGGCCTTGCCGGCCGGCCCGGCGGCGGCCGCCGGATCGTTGGCCTGGTACAGCAGCAGCTCGGCCGCGCGCTTGTAGCCCGCGAACCGCTTGCCGGTGTCGGCCTCGAGGTCGGCGTCGGCGGTGAGGATCATCGCCAGCTCGCGGTGCGCGCCGGCCGCCTCGTACAGCTCGCGCAGCCGCGCGCGCAGCGCCTCGCTCGACGGCTGCGCCTCGTGCACCATCTCGAGCACCGCGATCGCGTCGCCGGGCCGCTCGACCTTGGCGGCCGCGTCGGCCACCTCGAGCGCCGCCTGGATCTGCGCGTCGCCGGTGACGATGTACGCCAGCCGGGTGCTGGCGGCGATCACGCCGTCCCAGTGCTCGATGCCGGCGTCCATGTCGCGCAGGATGTAGAGCGGATCGGGATCGCTGGGCGACCGCTCGATCCACCCGATCAACAGGTCGCGCGCCCGCTCGGCGTCGCCGTGCTCGGCCAGGAGCGCCGCCAGCCGCAGCGTCGCGGCGCGCTCGCTGCCCAGATCGCCGGCCTCGGCGGCCCGGCCGCGCGCGCGGTCGAGCCCGTCGGTCAGCGCCGCGGCGGCCCGGCCGCGATCGAGCCCGTACGCCTCCTCGAGATCGCCGACCGCGGCGTCGTGATCGCCGCGCTGCTGGCGCAGGCTGGCCCGCAACAGCAGCAGGTCGACCCGCGCGACGCTCTTGATCGGCGCGTCGTCGCCATCGAGCGCGGCGTCGATCGCCGCGATCGCGGCGCCGTGATCACCGCCCGCGGCGCACGCCGCCGCCAGCTCGGCCACCAGCTCGGGCGCCGACGGCACGCGGTGGGTGGCGGCCCGCAGCGCGCCGGCCGCGGCCAGCGGCTGGCCGAGGAAGCCGGAGAACACCGAGGCCGCCTCGCGCAGGCGCGCCACCACGACGGCGTCGTCGGTCGCGCGCTCGGCGTCGGCGATCATCAGGTGGGCCAGCGGCTCCCACTGCGAGGTGTCGCGGTAGTGCTGCTCGAGGCGATCGTGGATCGCCGCGTCCGCCGGCGCGCCCTTGTGGCCGATCACCAGCACGCGCTGCACGCCGGCCCAGTCCTGGGCCTCCTGGTACGCGGTCACCAGGTGCCAGGTGATCGTCGGCACCTGCTCGGCGGTCTCGACCGCCAGCAGCCGCTCCATCAGCGCCGCGGCCTCGGCGCCGTCGTCGTCGGGGCCGATCGTCGCGACCGCGCCGCGCAACAGCTGGAGATCGTCGGGCGCCACCGCCAGCGCCTGGCGGTAGACCTTGCCGCTGGGGGCGCCGGTGCTCTCGAGCTGCGCGCCGAGCCGCATCGCGACGTCGATCGTCGACGCGCGGTTGCCGCGCTTGAGCGCGTCCTCGAAGCGCGCCCCGAGGAACTCGGCCAGGCCGTCGTCGTCGCCCTGGGCCCGCAGGTTGGCCTCGAGCAGCTCGGCGGCCTCGAGGTCGTCGGGGTCGTCGGCCAGCGCGTCGCGCAGCACGTCGGACGCGTCGTGCGGGCGGTTGAGCCGCTCGATCAAGAACCGCGCGTGGGCGCGGCGCAGCGCGTTGCGCTCGCCGACGTCGACCAGGTTGGGCAACGTCGACGACACCACGCTGGCCAGGCGATCGCCGTCGCCGGCGTCCTGGTACAGCTCGACCAGCGGCTCCCACACCGCGCGGTCGGCGGGCCGCCGCTCGCGCAACAGCTCGTACATCTCGGAGGCCAGCGCCAGGTCGCCCTTGCCGGCCGCCGCCGCCAGCCGCGCGATCAGCGGCTCGATCTGCGCCGGCTCGGCGATGCTCACCACCTCGTAGATCAGCTCGCGGGCGCCGGCCAGCTCGCCGGCCTTGATCCGCACGTCAGCCAGCGCCAGCACGGCCCACACCGCGCCGCCGACGCCGTCGCTCGACGTCCGCGCCGCGTCGACCGCGCGCCCGAGCAGCGCCTCGGCCCGGCCGCCCTGGCCCAGCTCGACGGCCATGTCGACCGCCTCGCGGATCTGCGACGGCGTCGCGCCCGGGAGCTGCGCGCGCTTCTCGAGGAAGTCGAGCAACAGCTCGCTGTCGCCGCCGTTGCGGGCGACCCGCTCGTACAGCGCCATCACCCGCGCGTCGCCGGGCTCGGTCGACGACGCGGCCTTGAGCACGCGGCCGGCCTGGGCCCAGCGCGGCTCCGCGGCGAACGCCTTCTCGATCAGCTCGATGCCCTGGGCGCGCCGCGCCGGCGAGGCGATGAAGATCTCGGACAGCCGGTACAGCGCGTCGATCTGCGCCGGCGACGGCTCGCCGCCATCGGCGCCAGCCAGCCGCAGCATGTTGTCGAGCGCCCGGGCCTGCTCGTCGTTGTCGCCGAGCGCGCCGGCCACGCGGGCCTGCGCGTAGTACGCCTCGGCCAGCCGCTCGCCGAGCATCTCGACCCGGCGGTACAGCCCGGCCGCGCCGCGCAGCTCGCCGGCGTCGAACTCGAGCGCCTCGCCGGCCTTGAGCAGCAGCGACGCGACCAGCGGCGGATCGTCCTTGCGGCGCAGTCGGTCGACGACCGCCTCGACCGCCTCGACGTACTTCTTGGTCTCGCCGACCTTGGCCGCGAGCGCGCGGGCCTTGTCGTGCAGGTCGAGCCGCGCCGGCGCGTGGCCGAGCGCCTTGATCATCGCGTCGAGGCCATCGCCGGTGCGACCGAGGTTGGCGTCGAGCACCTCGGCCATGTCGTGCAGCAGCCGGGCCTGGCTGGCGTGCTCGCCGGTCTGGCTCTGCGCCAGCTGGGCCAGCCGCATCTCGAGCACGCGCAAGAGCGTCTCGGCCTGGCCGTGGGCGATCAGGCTGCGCCGCAGCCGGCGCACCTCGACGTCCGACTGCACCGCGGCGTCGATCGCGCTCTCGAGCAGCTCCTTGGCCTGGTCGGCCTCGCCGCGCGCCGCGGCCACCGCCGACAGCTCGTACAGCACCTCGCTCTGGCCGACCGCGGTCTCGTCGTCGCCCGGCGGCTGCCGGCGCACGACGAGCAACAGCGAGCGGTACGTGCGCTCGGCCTTGTCCATCTGACCGGCGGCGCGGAACAGCTCGGCCAGCTCGCGCTGGATCCGGGCGTTGTTGACGTCCATCTTGGACGCCGCCTCCATCTCGGTCATCGCCTCGTCGAGCTTGCCCTCGGCCTGCGCGACCTTGGCCAGCTCGACGTGCAGCACCGCGCGCTCGGGGGCGCGGCGGCGGCCGAAGCTCTCGATCAGCTCGACCAGCAGCGCCCGCGCCTCGGGCAGGCGGCCCGCGACCCGCAGGCCGACCGCCAGCTGCGCCTTCAGCTCCTTGTCGCTCGGATCCGCGGCGAGCGCGCGCTCGAGCGCCGGGATCGCCTTGGCCGGCGCGCCCAGCTTGTCGGTGTAGATCGCGGCCGCCTCGCGCGCGAGGTCGCGAGCGCGGCCGTCGTCGGCGAACCGATCGAGCGAGCGGGTCAGGTGGCGGGCCAGCGGCTCCCACTGCTGCGCGCTGCGGTACAGGTCGGCCAGCATCAGCCGCAGCTCGAGCGCCGGCTCGCGGTCGTCGAGGTTCGACTCGATCGCGGCGATCGCGCGGTCGGCCTGCTCGGCGGCCAGGTGGGCCTTGGCCAGCTGGTGGACGACGCCGATGCGCTCGCCGCCCGCGACCGTCGACAGCAGCGACTCGAACCACGGCACGGCCTGCGCCGGCTGGCCACGATCGAGCTGCAGCCGGGCCAGCGCGCGGAACGAGTCCGGCGTCGGCGCCAGCGTCACGACGCGGCGGTGGCCGGCGATCGCGCGATCCGACTCGCGGGTGTCGCGCTCGGCGACGCCGGCGAAGCGCGCCCACAGCCGCGCCGCCTTGGGCGCGTCGCCGGTCTGCTCGAGCGCCTGGGCCTGGCCCTCGAGGAGATCGACCAGCGCGCGGTGCTGGCCCTTGCCGGCCAGGTAGCTCGCGACCGCGTCGACCGACGCGTCGTGGCCGGGGTGATCGGCGAGGTTGGCGGTCAGCGCCTCGAGGCGCCCGCCCTTCTCCTCGACGATGCCGACCAGGCGCGCGATGTCGAGGCGCAGCTCGAGGCGGCGCACCGGATCCTGCTCGAGGCCGAGCTGCAGCTGGCGCAGCCCGAGCAGCTCGGCGACCCGGCCCTCGGCGTCGAGCAGCTCGCCCAGCCGCGCGATGATCTCGAGATCGCCGGGGCTGTCGGCCAGCACGCCGCGGTACATGTCGATCGCCGCGGCGTTGTCGCGCAGCTCGGCGGCGGCCATCGCCGCGGCGCGCAGCCGCAGCTCGCGCCGGGTCGCGACGTCGAACGGCAGGCGCGCCGACTCGACCAGCAGATCGACCGCGGCCCGGGCGCGGCCCGCGCCCTTGTGCAGCTCGACCAGGCCGTCGACCGCCCACCGCACCACCGCCTCGGGCGGCCGCGCCGAGTTGATCGCCGCCGAGCCGCGCCACGCCGCGGTGGCCCGGCCCAGCACCTGGCCGAGGATCGTCAGCGACGCGTCGCGATCGCCGATCCGGCTCGCCGTGTCGGCGGCCTCGACCAGCACGTCGAGATCCCGCGAGTCGGCGTCGGCCAGCCGGCGCAGCACGTCGAGCAGCGCCGCCGTCGCGCCGCCCGGGCGCAACAGCTCGGCCAGCGCGCGCAGCGTGTCGGCGCGATCGCCGCCCGCGGTCAGCGCCTTGCCGAACGCGGTGATCGCCGCGGCCTTGTCGCCGCGCACGTCGCGGTGCCACAGCGCCAGCTTGCCCCACCACGCCGCCGCGACCGCCGGCGGCAACGGCAGCTGCCCCGCCGCGGCCTCGAGCGCGTTGGCCAGCGCGTCGGCGGCGCCGCCGGCCTTGGCCGCGGCCTCGAGCTGCGCCCACAGCGCCTCGTCGAGGCGCTCCTTGGCCACCGCGTAGCGGCCGAGCGTCATCGCCGCCTCGCTCCAGCCGCCAGCGGCCGGCGCCAGGCGGATCACGCCGGTGGCGGCGACCACCTGGCGGGCGTCGTGCGCGTGCACCAGCCGGTACTCGGCCAGCGCGCCCGCGGGATCGCCGCACTTCTCCTCGAGCACGCCGGCCCGCGCGACCCGCAGCCGGGCCGCCTCGTCGCGATCGTCGCCGAGCGCGTCGATGGCCCGCGCCAGCGCGTCGGCGGCGGCGGCGAAGTTGCCGGTGCGCTCGGCCAGCGCCAGCACCTGCCCCTCCATGACGCCGTCGCGCGGCGCCAGCGCGAACGCGTCGACCAGGTGGGCCAGCGCGCCGGCGTGATCGCCGACCTGCTGCTGGCGGATGAACGCGGCCTCGCGCAGCAGCGCCAGCCGGGTGCGATCGTCGGCGGCGTCGGCCAGCCGCGCCGGCACCAGCTTGAGGTAGCCGTCCCAGTCCTGGCTCTCGCGGTAGCTCGCGGCCAGCGCGTCGGCGGCGGCCGCGCGCTGGGCCGGCCGCTCGAGCAGCTGCAGCAGGCCGGCGCGGGCGGTGGCGTTGACGCTGTCGATGGCCAGCGCGCCGCGGAACGCCGCCAGCGCGCGGGCCGGCTGATCGAGGTGCTCGGCCAGCGCCTGGCCGAGGCGGTTGAGCCGCGCGGTGGTGCGCTCGACGTCGCCGCTCGAGGTGCGCTCGAGCAGATCGGCCAGCTCGGACCAGCGGCCGACCGACGCGAACAGCTCGGTCAGCGCGCCGACGTTCTCGGGATCGTCGCCGAAGGTCGCCGCCACCCTCTGCCACGCGGCGATCGCCGCCGGCACGTCGCCGACGTGATCGCGCTGGACCACCGCGATCCGCGTCAGATCGGCGCGGCGCTGCGCCGCCGACACCTGCTTGCCGGCGCGCACGTCGAGCGCCGCGATCAGCTCGGGCCAGCGCTGCGCGTGCTCGAGCAGCGCGATCACCGCGTCGAGCGCGGCCAGATCGTCGCCGTCGTTGGCGATGCGCTGCCGCCACAGCGCCAGCGCGCGGTCGGTCTCGCCCAGCGTCTCGGCCAGCCGGGCCGCGTCGCCGATGACCGCCTTCTTGGTCGCCGGCGCCGGCTCGAGCTGCGCCAGCTTCTCGAGCGTCTCGAAGCGCTCGCGCGGCCGATCGACCCGCGAGTACAGCTCGGACAGCCGGCGGCTGACGTGCAGCTGCTCCTTGGCGCCCGCGCCCTCGAGGCCCAGCGCCTGCTGGTACAGCTCGATCGCGCCGGCGGCGTCGTCGAGCAGATCGAGCCGCGTGCGCGCGGCCTCGGACAACAGCTCGACCTTGCGGCCGACGGTGGCGGCCCGCGCCGCGGCGGCGGCGACGCCGGTGGCGTAGCCGGCGTAGTTGTTCGAGCGCTGCGCGAGCTGGCGCAGCTTCTCCTGCGTCACCGACGAGTCGGGCGTCAGCGCCAGGAGCGCCGCGTAGTGATCCATCGCGGCCTGATCGTCGTCGAGCTCGGCCAGGCGGGCGCCGGCCTCCTCGCGCAGCGCCTGGCTCGACGTCGGATCGAGATCGATCACCTGCTCGAGCACGCGGATCACCTCGCGCGGCCGGCCGGTGGCGTCGTAGTGCGCGCGCAGCAGATCGAGCGCGGCGTGGCGCTCCTTCTCCTGGGTGTGCGCCGCGACGACGATCCGCTCGAGCAGCCCGCACGCCTCGCGATCATCCTCGGCCTCGGCCAGGAGCGGCCGCACCGCCGCCAGCGCCTTGGCCGAGTCGCGCAGGTTGTCGAGGTAGCAGCCGGCGATCCGGGCGCGGGCCTTCTCGCGATCGGCCTTGCCCTGGCGCTCGAGGCGGCCCTCCCACAGCGCGATCAGATCGGCCCAGCGCTCGTAGCGCTCGAGCAGGCGCTCGAGCGACAGGCTGAGCTGGTGATCATCGGGCGTCAGCGGCAACAACCGCTGCAGGTAGCCGATCGCCTTCTCCGGCTGGTTGGCCACGTCCTTGGCGAGCTGCGCCGCCTCGCGCAGGAGCTTGGTACGCCGCGCGGCGTCCTTCACCGCGGTCAGCGCGCGATCGTAGAGCCGCAGCAGATCGGCCCAGCGCTCGGCCTGCGTGTACAGCACGCTCAGGCGCCCGAGCGCGGTCTCGGACTGCGGCGCGAGATCGAGCACCTTGCCGAGCAGCCCCTCGGCGACCTTGGGCTCGTCGCCGAACCACTCGTCGCAGAACGCGGCGGCGCGCTCGCCGATCATCTCGACCACCTGCGGATCGAGGCCCTTCTGCAAGACCTCGCGGTACACCGCGATCACGTCGTCGGGCTTGTCGGTGTCGCGGGCCAGCTCTTCGAGCTCGTCCCAGGCAGCCGTCGAATGCGGCGCGCTCTTGACGTTGGCAGCGGCGGTGGCGAAGTCGCTCTTGGCCATGATCCCTCTTGTCGGAGTCGCGTGATGACCGGCAGGCCGGTCCGAGCGGACGGAGGTGGACAGAATCCGGGGCCCACGCGCCCGCTCGACTCGCGGACGAGTCGCCCCAGCGGATCGTGTGGTGTGTGGCAATCGTAACACCGGCGATGCGAGCGCCACCGCCACGCGCCGCCACATTCGCGAGCGGTTTCGCGGGTGCGCGCAATCGTCACAGCGCGCGCGCGCGCGGCAGGTGCGACACGCGCGCACGTGTGCAGACGCGCAGGTCGCGCGCCGCCGCGCCGCGCGGTATGAGGCCGCGTGGACGCCCCGCTCCTCTACGAGGACGCCGACCTGATCGCGGTCGCCAAGCCAGCCGGCGCGCTGGTCATCCCTGGCCGCACCGCCGACGGGCCGGTCGCGTTGCGCCACCAGCTCGAGGCCGCGCGCGGCGCGCCGCTGTGGGTCGTGCACCGGATCGATCAAGACACCTCGGGCGTCGTGGTGTTCGCCAAGACCGCGGCGGCGCACCGCGCGCTGTGCGCCGCGTTCGAGGCGCGCACCGTCGCCAAGACCTACGTCGCGCTGGCGTTCGGCGATCTGCCCGGCGCGCGCACCGTCGAGCTGCCGCTCACCGACGCCCGCCGCGGCAAGGCCCGGCCGGCGGCGCCCGGCGAGCCGGGCAAGCCGGCGCGCACCGATCTCACCGCGCAGCGCCGCTGGCGCCTGCCCGACGGCGTGGTCACGCTCGTCGAGGCGCGACCGCTGACCGGCCGCCACCACCAGATCCGCGTCCACCTGCGCGCGCTCGAGGCGCCGATCGTCGGCGATCCGCTGTACGGCAAGCGCACGCTGCGCGGCGCGTTCGCCGGCGCGCCGCCGCTGCGGCTGGCGCTCCACGCGGCGCGGCTGGCGCTGCCCGATCGGCCGCCGATCGCTGCGCCGCTGCCCGACGACCTGCGCGCGCTGATCGACTGGCTCGACGCCACCGCCGAGGTGCTGCCGTGATCGCGCGCGGCCTGCTCGCGCGCCTGGCGTGCGTGGCCGGTGGCTGCGGCGGCGCGCTGCGCGCCGATCCGCGCCGCGGCCTCCTGTGCTGTCGCCGCTGCCCGGCGCTGTACCCGGTGCTCGGCGGCGTGCCGATCCTGGTGCCGTCGCCGGCCGAGTACCTCGCCGGCTACCGCGACGCGGTGCTGGCCAGCCTGGCCGAGGCCGGCGCGGCGACCGGCGCGACGGTGGCGCTGGTCGACGCGTTCGCGTCCGCCGCCGGCTCGCGCGAGCCGCTGGCGTTCGGCGACGACTGGACCGCCCACGAGCGCGCGCCGCGGCCCGCCGCCGCCACCGACGACGCCGCGATCGCCGCGTGGCTGGCCGCCGCGCCCGACCCGGCGGCGCAGATCGCCGCCGCGGTGCCGGCGCGGGCGCGGGTCGTCGTCGAGTGCGGCTGCGGCGGCAACCTGCTCGCCGCGCGGCTCGCGGCCCCGCGCCGCCAGGTGATCGTCACCGATCTATCGCTGCGCGCGGTGCTGCGCACGATGGCCGCGACCGACGCCGCCGGCGTGGTGGCCGACGCCGAGGCGCTGCCGCTGGCCGCCGGCGCGGTCGACGCGATCGTCGCCGCCAACCTGATCGATCTGCTGGAGGCGCCGGCCGACTTCGTCGCCGCCGCGGCCGCCGCGCTCGCGCCGTCGGGCGCGCTGGTGCTGTCGACCCCGGATCCCGGCCTCGGCGCCGACGACCCGGACGCGCTGACCGCGCTGCTCGCCGACGCCGGCCTGGCCACCGAGCTGCGCGCCCGCGGCCTGCCGTGGCTGCGCGCCCACTCGCCCCGCCACTACCAGCTGTACTTCAGCGACCTGATCGTCTCGATCAATGATCGTGATCGCAGCCGGGGCCGTGCTCGTGGCCGTGATCGTGGCCGTGCTCGTGATCGTGGTCGTGGTCGCAGCCCGGGCCGTGCTCGTGGGCGTGCTCGGCGACCTTCTTGCGCACCTCGTCCATGTCGAGCTTCTTGACCTGATCGACGATCGACTCGAGGGCCTGCGGGGGCAGCGCGCCCGACTCGCGGAACAACAGCACGCCGTCGCGGAACACCATGATCGTCGGGATCGCCGAGATGCCGACCGCCTGGGCCAGGTCCTGCTCGGCCTCGGTGTCGATCTTGCCGAACACCACGTCGGTGTGCTTCTCGGCCGCCTTCTCGAACACCGGCGCGAACATCTTGCACGGGCCGCACCACTCGGCCCAGAAGTCGAGCAGCACGATGCCGGGCTTCTCGACGATCTCCTGGAAGTTGTCGATGGTGATCTGGACGGTGCTCGTACCCATGAGACGGCCTCTCGGACGACGTTGCGCGATGCCCGAGTAGCTCCCGGGCGCCGCGGCACTGTAGCACCGGTTGCGCGCGCGTCCGGTCGCCCGGCTCACGACCCGTACAGCGTGCCCTGGGGCGCCCCCAGCTCGAACAGCCGCAGCAGGTCCTGGGCGAGGTCGACCTCGACCGGCAGGTCGGGCGCGCCCAGCGCAGCGGCGTCGGCCTCGAACCGCGCCAGCGCCGGCCGCAGGATGGCGATCGCGCCGGCCGGGCCGTAGACGTACGCCGCGCAGGCGTCGTGCATCGCGGTGGTGATCAGCGCCAGCGCGGTGGTGCGCGCGGTGGCCTCCTGCGCGAACCACTGGCCGCGGTCGTCGAGCGGCGCGCCGCCGCGGGCCAGCGGGATGGTCTGGCTGTGCTGCGCGCCGGCGGCGTCGACGTAGGTCAGGTCGAGGTCGGCGGCCAGCGCGCCGAGGTCGTCACCCACCAGCGACACCAGGAGCGCGCCCTTGCGCCGCGACAAGAACACTGACTCGGCCTTCATCGTCGGATCCTCGGCGAACCCGACCGGGAAGCCGTACGGCGTGTCGATGCCGAAGGCGCCGCCGGTGCGCACGCCGACCCGCAGCGCGTAGGCGATCGGCGCCGCGAACCACGGGGCCTCGTCGGCGAGGAAGCCGTCGACCTCGGCGGTCGTGCCCATGCTGAACGCGTTGCCGCCGCGCTGGCTGGCGATGCTCTGCAGCACCTCGGGGCCGATGCCCAGGCCGAGCGCCAGCACCGTCATGCCGACGCCGCTGGCGGCGCCCGCGGTGACCAGCTGGTCGAACTCGGTCGGCGTGGTCGCGCCGACGTTGGGCTGGGTGTCGGTGAACAGCACGATCCGCACGTTGGCGCGGCCGGCGGCCCGCGCGGCGCGGCCCAGCTCGTAGGCGCGGCGCAGCCCGGCCTCCATGTTGGTCGACCCGCCCTCGTGGAGGCCGTCGATCGCCCGCTGGATCGCGAGCTGCTGATCGCCGGCGATCGGCGGCAGCGGCGTCGCCACCGTCGAGCCGTAGGTGACGATCGCCAGCTCGTCGCCGGCGGTGAGCGCCGGCACCAGGCCGCGCATCAGCCGACGGCTCAGCTCGCCCGGCGAGCCGGGGCCGTAGTCCCAGCCCATCGAGCCCGACACGTCGACCGTATAGATGAACGTCGTCGCCGGCCGGACGTAGGTCGCGGGGTCGATCGTCGACGACAGCCCGACCTGGATCCAGCCCCGCGGCTGATCGTCGCTCCCCGGCGCCACGCCCAGCGCGCCGCGCAGGCACAGCGTGTCGGCGCACGGCGGCCCGGCCAGCCCGAGGTCGTGCTCGGCGAACATCGCCTCGACCAGGATCGCCGCCGCCGGCGGCACCTGGCCGCGGGCGATGAGATCGCGCGCGAGGTGCAGGTCCTTGACGCCGCCGACGGTGGCGCCGAAGTCGCCGCTGCCAGCGCCGCCCATGTCGCCGCACGCCGCCGCCAGGATCGAGATCGCCGTCGAGATCGCCAGGAGCCTTCGCATGCCGGACGCGATTGCAGCCGCCGGGCCAGGCCGCCGCGCCTCGGCGATCCGCGCACCTGGCGCGCCCCAGATCCGCCGCGGGCCCGCGACCGCGACATCGCTGCCGCGATCGCGGCGAGCGCCGCCGACCGGCATGTACACTGCCGTCGATGTCCGATCGTGACGCCCCTGCTCGTGGTTCAGCCACCGCGCGCCGCCGCCGCCAGGTGGCGTGGGCCAAGCGCCTGCGCCGGGTCGGCCTGGCCTGGCAGAACGCGCTCGAGATCATGCGCGCCGGTCGGCTGACCGCGCCCTACGGCGCGCCGTTCGAGGTCGTGCACCAGACGCCGATCTTCCGGCTGCGCCGCTACGCGTCGCCGACGCCGTCGACCGCGGCGCCGCTGTTGCTGGTGCCGCCGCTGATGGTGGCGTCCGAGGTCTACGACATCGCGCCCGACGTGTCGGCGGTGGCGTACCTGACCCGCGCCGGCATGGACGTGTGGCTCACCGACTTCGGCGCGCCCGAGCGCGAGGAGGGCGGCATGGACCGCACCCTCGACGATCACGTCCGCGCGGTGTCCGAGGCGATCGATCGCGTGCGCGCGGCGACCGGCAAGGACGTCCACCTCGCCGGCTACTCGCAGGGCGGCATGTTCGCGTACCAGGCCGCGGCCTTCCGCCGCTCGGTCGGCATCGCGTCGATCATCACGTTCGGCTCGCCGGTCGACGTCCACCGCTCGGTGGCGATGGCCGATCAGCTGGTCGAGCAGCTGGTGGCCAGCGTGCAGCGCGCGATCGCCCGGCCGCTGGCGCGCATCGAGGGCCTGCCCGGCGTGCTGACCTCGACCGGCTTCCGGCTGCTGTCGGCGCGCAAGGAGGCCGGCCAGCTGGTCGACTTCGTGCGCAAGCTGCACGATCGCTCGGCGCTCGAGAAGCGCGAGGCGCGGCGGCTGTTCCTCGGCGGCCAGGGCTTCGTGGCGTGGCCCGGCCCGGCGCTGCG
>Ga0075163_10005092_pt1 | contig 17569 bp, 19 predicted proteins | sample JI1023141ADNA_FD_71478 | JGI IMG/M metagenome (GOLD analysis project Ga0075163, IMG submission 71478) | Wastewater effluent complex algal communities from Wisconsin, to seasonally profile nutrient transformation and Carbon sequestration -... | ecosystem: Engineered > WWTP > Effluent > Algae...
GCAATGTTCTATCATATGTCTAATGCAAGCCTTGGATTTAAAAATCCTGGAACTGAGTGCCTTGTGTTTTTTTATGCGATCCCGCTTCCTTAAAATCTTGGCTTTGAATCACTGAAAAAAAGTTTTGAAAACTCTTTTTCTTAAAATTTCCTGTTAGTACAATAACTATAGGGGACCGGCTAAAAGGCCTAGGTCGTGTGAATTACCAAACAGTTTTGTATTGATTATCAGCAAGATAAGTATCTTGCTTACGTTACCTTATAACATCAAAAAACCGGGGGGATCATTTGATGTCGGAGCAGCCTGTTTTTAAACCATTTCCGTTATGGACAGGTTGCCATTCACAAACAATTGCTGCTATATTTCTCTCTTTTGGAAGAAGTCAACTGTCGTCACTCAAACGTTTTGTCTATCTTAAAGATGGAGAGAAACTTGTGATGGAAATTACAACCCCTAAGGGATGGAAAGAGACCGACGAGACGGTCCTTCTTCTCCATGGTCTTTGTGGTTCCCACCGGTCGAGTTACATCATCCGTATGGCACGGAAACTTCATAAGAAGGGGATAAGAACGGTAAGGGTGAATCTTCGCGGGTGTGGAAGTGGGCGTGGGCATGCAATGAAGATGTATCATGCTGAGGCTAGCGAAGATGTCTGGGAAGCTATTAAGGAAATCAAAAGAGATGCTCCTCATTCTCCTCTTACAGTGTTGGGGTATTCTTTAGGAGGGAATATTGTTCTCAAAATGGGAGGAGAACGGGGAAAAGAAGCAAAGGGGCTCATTAAGAAGATCATTTCGATTAATCCTCCTATTCATGTTCAGTCGACGATTGAGCATCTTTCGAAAAACTCTTTCTATGAACGGTATTTTATGGCGGCTCTAAGAGAGGATGTTGCCTATCGTCATGAAACATTTGAAGAGCTTCCTCCGATCCGTATCCCTTCTCAAATGACCCTTCTAGAGTTTAACGAGTTTTATATTGCTCCACAGTCGGGATATGAAAGCGCGACCGATTATTACTATGCTTGTAGCTCAGGGCGCCTTGTCCATTTGATTGCTGTGCCGTGCCATATCCTTTTTTCCCGTGATGATCCCATTGTTGATTGTAATCTTCTTGATCAAGAGGGACTTCCTGAAAACATCGACGTTTTGATTACTGATCACGGTGGGCATTTAGGTTATTTAGGGATTCCAGGTCAAAAAGGGGGATTTCATTGGATGGATTCTGTCATCCTCCGATGGATTTTTAAGGGGCGGGAATAGGGAAGATGCTCCCCCTATTCCCGTTGACCTTGATTGCAACTACTTTAAATTGGTAATGGTTTTAGAAAAGAGGGTGATGATGGTGGTGGGAGTATTCGGACCTTCGTTGGCTTTAGACATGAGGAGATCTCCCGCTTGGGGATCAAACCAAAGATCAGCGTGCCAGAACATCTTTTTGAATCCAGTAAGGGTGACTTTGACATGGAGGGCTTCTTTTTCCTCTCCATTAAGATGAAGGCGCTCAAAAGACTGTTTGGTCGCGATCATATCATGAAGGTCGAGATTTTTGGGGTTGATGATGGAAAAACGAAGGTCTTGAAGGTTAGAAAGGATAAAGGGTTTGAAGCCAAAAGCAAATTCTTGGAGCCAGAGGTCTTTTCCAATTTTATAGCTTCGCTCTGTTTGTTTTCCATTGACATTGCTACGGGCGATCAAAGTGGGTCCTTCGCGGTAGTAGACCTCTTGTACAGTTTTTGATGTGTGTGAGAAGCTTTGCGTTGTCTGCTGAGGGGAAGCAACGATTTTTGTATTACTGCTCAGACTCTCTCCATCGATGTGGAGTTCTTTATCTTTCTCTTCAAGTTTCCATATTGTTTTTGACTCCCTCCCTTCAACATCTTTGCTATAGACATATGTGACGTTTGCAAAGGTTGTTGAAAAGAGTAGAGCAAGGAGTACAATGAACTTCATGAATACCTCGGGGCTATATCCCTTCCACTTCAAAATTTGGATTTTCGGCGGCGTCAGGCCGCCGAAATTTGCCGATTATAAGTGACCTCATATGTCTAATATTAGGTCACTTATAATCGACGAATTTCGAAAGCTTTCGCGCTCGCCCAAAACCAAATTTTGAAGTTGTTTGGGTATGTCCTTTTGTATAACAGGTTGCAGTTTTTCTGTCGCCCCTATAAACTTGGTTTTTATATCCAGAGGGAGCTAACGCAATTCCCTCTCTAAATAGCGGAGGATAGATGTCTAAGAAGCCAATCATTGTTATGGAAACAACGCAAGGGACCATTGAGCTAGAGCTAAAGCCTGAGATTGCACCAAAAGCGTGTGAAAACATGGTAAAGTTAGCAAAGAAGGGATACTATGATGGAATTGTTTTTCATCGGATTATTAAGGAGTTTATGATTCAAGGAGGGGATCCAACGGGGACAGGAGCAGGAGGAAAATCGGTTTGGGGTAAGCCTTTTGAAGATGAGTGCACATCAAGTGTTACCTTTGATAAGCCGGGACTTTTAGCAATGGCGAATGCAGGTCCTGGAACGAATGGGAGTCAATTTTTCATCACGACGGTTAAAACCCCTTGGCTTAATGGAAATCATACGATTTTCGGAGAGGTAAAAAAGGGATACGATGTCGTACAAAAGCTTGAGGCTGTGGAGACAGGGATGCAAGATCGTCCTGTTAAAGAGCAAAAAATCATCAAAATGACAGTGAGAGATTAAAGATGAAAAAGTTAATCACATTACTATTGGGAGCCTTTGCTCTCTATGCAGGAAATCCTGTGGTTATTATGGAGACAACAGAAGGGATAATAGAGCTGACGTTAAAACCCGATGTCGCTCCCCTTGCCTCTGAAAATATGATCAAACTTGCCGAGAGTGGGAAGTATGATAATGCCCCTTTTCATCGGATCATCCCAGGCTTTATGATTCAGGGAGGAGATTACGAACGAAAGAATGGAACGGGGGGAACATCCGCTTTTGGAAAACCTTTTAAAGATGAATGTTCTTCTAAGGTTTGTTTCGAAAAACCAGGCCTTTTAGCGATGGCCAATGCAGGTCCAGGGACAAATGGGAGTCAATTTTTCATTACCACTGCAAAGACAGAGTGGCTACAGGGAAAACATACGATTTTTGGAGAGGTAACGAGTGGTTACGATGTCGTTAAGAAGATCGAAGCATTAGGTTCTCCAAATGGTCGACCTCAAAGAGAAGTCAAGATTTTGAAAATGACTATAAAAGAATGAAGATTGGGCTTATCGGCTACGGGAAAATGGGGAAAGCCGTTCAAGTCGTTGCAAAGGAGCGAGGGGACGTTATTTCTGTGGGGATTTCTTCGGATGTCGATGCGCTGATTGATTTTACAGAGCCCGCTGCCGTTGTTAAAACAGCGAAGGCTTTAGAGGGGAAGGGGATTCCCTGGATTGTAGGGACAACAGGGTGGTCTATTGAAGAGGTTTTGCCCATTGTTAAAAGGGGAGACATCCCTTTTTTATATGGTCCCAACTTTTCGATAGGAATGGCCCTTTTTTCTCGCCTTGTCAAGAAAGGGGCCGACATGATTTCACAAGACTTCACCCTTAAAGGAATTGAAACCCACCATAAGGAAAAAAAAGATACTCCGTCAGGAACAGCACGGAAGCTCATGGAAGAGATTGAGGGCTTAAGTTTTGAGAGTATTCGAGAGGGTGACTATTTTGGGATCCATGAGGTCATTTTTGAAAGTGATGAGGATCAAATTGAGGTGATTCATCGGGCGAAAAATCGAAAAGGATTTGCTAAAGGGGCTCTCCTTGCGGCCCAATGGATGATCGGAAGGAAGGGCATTTATACTTTTGATGATTATTTGGAGGATATGTGGAACTCGCTTTAATAACAGCTCTCATTACTCCGATGAAAAATGGAGAGGTTGACTTTGAAGGTTTTCAAGAAAATCTCGATTTTCAAAGGGGAAAGGGGATTAAGGGACTTCTTGTTTTAGGAACAACAGGAGAAGGGGCGACCTTGACGCATAGAGAGCGTCTGGCTCTGATTAAAATGGCAGCTTCTTCCAAAGAGGGCCCTCTGATGGTGAATGTAGGAGATATCTCTACTGAAAAAACCATTCAAAAAGGACAAGAAGCCGAGGATCTGGGAGCTGATTCTCTTCTGGTGATTGCTCCCTATTACTGCCGCCCTTCAAAGGAAGGGCTTGCCCGTCATTTCGAAGCTGTTGCTTCTTCTACCTCTTTGCCGATTCTCCTTTACAATCATCCGAAAAGAACAGGGGTGGAGATTTCTCTTGAAACGGTGATCCGCTTATCAAAAAAGGAAAATATTATAGGGATAAAAGATGCAAGTGGATCGATTCCTTATGTGGCATCGATTCGAAAGGCTCTCCCTGATTTTGAGCTTTATGCAGGGGATGATCTCCTCTCTCTTCCTTATCAGGCAATGGGAGGAAAAGGGGTCATTTCTGTTCTCAGTAACCTTTTTCCAGAGGAGATGGCTCAGCTCACAAAAGAAAGTTACCAAAGACTCATCCCTTTTATGGAAGCTTCACAGATCGAGACCAATCCCGTTCCGATTAAAGCGATGATGAATCTTTCAGGGAGAAAGGCTGGAGAGGTCAGAGCTCCTCTTGCTCCTCTTGCTCATGAAAATCAAAAGAAAATAGAAGAGCTTATGGCTGCTTATGTCTAAATTGAAGGTGGGACTCTTAGGAAGTTCTGGTCTTGTAGGGCAAAAGTATATCGAACTTTTGAAAGATCACCCTTACTTTGAATTAAGTTATGTTCCCTCGAGAGAAGAGTGTACCCAAGTTGAAAAGGCCAAGGGATGTGTCCTTATTTTTTCAGCTCTTCCGAATGAGTGCGCAGAAAAGATCGATCCCCTTTACGTCGAGAGAGGGTTTCCTGTTTTTAGCTCAGCTTCCTGTCATCGGATGAAGAAAGAGACCCTCCTTATTATCCCTGAGGTGAATGGAGAGAAACTCAAACAATGGAAAGGGGAAATCATTGCAAAGCCCAATTGTACCCTCCAAAGTATGCTCCTTCCCCTTTTTCCCCTCCATCAGCAATTTCGATTAAAAAAGGTGGCTGCCTTAAACCTTCAGTCGATAAGTGGCGCAGGAAAAAACTTTTCTCTGGGACCTAATGTGATTCCCTATATTGAAGGAGAGGAAGAGAAGTCAGAACGGGAGTCTCTTAAGATTTTAGAAGATTCCTCTGTTCTTTTTAGTGTCCATTGTATGCGCGTTCCTGTGATGTATGGCCATATGGCCTCTATTTCTGCCTCTTTTGAAAAAAAACCCTCTCTTGAAGAGGTGAAGAGGTGTTGGAATGGATTTCAAAAGCTCGCTCTTCCTAGCGCTCCCCAGAAACTTTTCATCTATAGAGAGGAAAAAGATCGTCCTCAACCGGAGAAAGATATTGAGGATGGGATGGCGATCACCCTTGGGCGTCTTCGATCGTGCCCTCTCTTTGATATCCGTTTCACAGCCCTTTCTCATAACCTGGTCCGTGGCGCAGCAGGAGGAGGACTTCTAACGGCCGAATACTTTGCAAAGGAGCATCTTTTATGATCTCCCGTTTAGAGGGAATGCAATCTCTGAGTCCTTCTTATCTTTTCCCTGAAATCAATAGGAGAAAAAACCTTTTTCTAGAAGGGCATCCCGGTGTGAAACTGACGAACTTAGGGATAGGAGACACAAAACTTCCCCTTCCAAAAGTGATTGCTCAGGCTCTTTCTCAGGCTAGTCTTGAGCTTGGAACACACGAAGGATACTCAGGATATGGTCATGAACAAGGTCTTTTAGAGCTTAGAGAAAAAATCTGTGGGGCCTTTTATCCTCATTTGTCTCCTGAAGAAATTTTCATCTCTGATGGGGCAAAAAGTGACATTGGTCGTCTCCAAAATCTTTTTGGAGGGAAAATCTGTGTGGGACTCCAAGATCCTACTTACCCCGTTTATGTCGAGGGATCGATTGTGCAAGGGGTTCAAAAGATTAAGCGTCTCCCGTGCACACTCGAGAATGATTTTTTTCCTGACCTTGATCCAGATCTTGACCTTTTTTACCTTTGCAACCCGAATAATCCCACAGGGGTGGCATATACCCATCAGCAACTCGAGAAAATTGTCGCTTTTGCGCTGAAACATCACATTATTATCCTCTATGATGGGGCTTATGGAGGTTATATCCAAAATCCTACATTGCCGAAGACAATCTATGAAATTCCAGGAGCCGAAAAGGTTGCGATTGAGATTAACTCTTTTTCAAAACTTGCAGGGTTTACCGGCATCCGTTTAGGGTGGACTGTCATTCCTAAAGCTCTCACCTTCGCATGTGGTCATTCGATCTGGAGCGATTACTACCGCTTTGCATCCACAATCTTTAATGGTGCTTCAAATATCGCACAAAAAGGGGGGATTGCCGTTTTCTCTGATGAAGGGTGGAAGGGGACTTTAGACAATATTGCCCTGACCATGGGGAATGCAAAACGTCTCAAAGAGAGGTTCGAAAAGGAGTTCAAGGTTTATGGGGGAGACAACGCTCCTTACCTTTGGGTTCATACTCCTGGAAAACTCTCCTGGGATCTCTTTCAAGAGTTTTTAGAAGAGCGGCACATGATCGTAACGCCAGGCCTTGGCTATGGCCCTTCTGGCGAGCATTTCTTTCGGGTCAGCGCTTTTACATCCTTTAAATGACAAAACCCATTTAGCTTCTAAATGGGTTTGTCATATGCTATGCGTTGTAAATTTTTAGCCGCGGCCAGAGCTTCCTTGGAAGACTTGAGCCTCTTGGCTCATGAGGTCGCGCAGGGAGCGATCGACTTCTTGTAGCTGTTGCTTTTCTGAGGATTCTTCTGATCCTCGGTTTTGATAAAGACTTGAAGAGGATTGCGACTTCTGTTGAAGAGGGGCTTGTGCTGCCTCATTCGAGACCCGGAAATGATCGATCGTTCCTTGAGTGAATTGATTTCCAAATTGAGATATAGAAGTTGCAAAGTCTTCAATCTTTTTAGATTTGTTTTTTGCATCTAAAAAGGATTCAATAGTTGTGGGGATGATTTGGGTAAACCCTGGCAAAGGACGAAAGAAATTTTCTGCTTGAGTTTTGGTGACAGCTCTCCAAGCTCGATCTTTTCCTGCAATCCATTGTCCGCCTAGAACTCCAAAAACTTGGATGACAGGAGCAATGGCGTAGGCGTAGCTCCACTTTTTTTGAAAGCTAGCGGTATTTTTGTGTTCTTCTTGGATCTTAAGGGCAATTGCTTCCCATTGTCTTTCGTTGCGGCGATTACTTTCTTTGGTCTCTTGGAGTCCTTTGCGGAGGATCCCTTTTGCAACGATCATTAATTTAAAGACAAGAAGAATGGGATTTGTCTCTTTTTTCCCAGCAGCGTGAATCTCTGTTGTTTCTACAGGAGGTGCTACTCTTTCTTGCATGGAGTGATGCAATAACAATTGTTGAAACTCTTGAACGTTTCTTTTATCAACTGGTGTTTCGTTTAAAGCAAATGTTGTATCTACCATAATAGGGGTCTTCCTATGATCTATTTTTTAACTTTATGCAGCTGAGGAGAGGATCCGTGCGATCCGCTCTTTCAACTTATCTTCTTCGCCTAGTTGTTTTGAGGCGGCTTGTATTTCGTTCATCAGCTCAGTCATTTTTAGTCCGCCAAGGGCTTTGCTGAGTTTCGATTTGTTCTTGTCGTGGTGGAATTGGAGTTTCGAGGTTTCAGCTTGAATGGTGTATTGCTCTGCATTGGTTTGACTAATCTGATATTGTGTCAGTGATTGAGTCGCAGCGCCTCCAACTTGCAAGAAGGATTTACCGATCTCCATATATCCCATATTTTTAGGAATGGGGAGGGTATTAAATGAGCTATAAGCAAGGAGGAGGGTGCTGATGAGAGAGACAGCGCTCGTGTATTTTTCATCGTAGTTTTTATCTGCCATCCATTTTGTGGCCATGCTTCCAATACCGCCAAGGATCGAAAGGATTCCCGATTTTACAAGGGACTCATTTCCGGTGCAAGCTCCCCAAAAAATCGTTGCAGCCCCTGTGGCAAAGCCAAGTCCTACGGAGAAAAAGCTAATCATATCATAGATAGAGGTCCAAGTATCTTTTAGTTTAGCATTTTCAATCATGTCACTTAGGACTTTCGATTTTTCTCCACGAATATGGCGCATCTTTGCGCTAAGGAGTTTGAAAGATTCAAGGATCTCTTTTTGCTCATCCATTCTCATGTCGATCACGTAGGTTGCTACCTTTACAAGATGGCCGAGATCTGAGGCTAGAAGCTTTTGTTCAAAATCGGTCAACTCTGGACTCTTTGCATTGAGGCGCTCCTCAAAGTTTAAAAGAATCTGATTTCTTCGGTGTGGATCAAGAGTAGGAGGTTTAGAATGGAAAAATGAGCGATCAAAGTTCACATCGGAAGCCTTTTCTGGAAGGGCATTTGTTTTTTCAATATGGGGGAGGAGCTCGCCTTGGTCTCTTTTAGCCTTTTTATGTTCAGACTGGGAAGAAGAGGGTGTTTCCTCTCTTTCTGTTCTCTTTCGCGCAACTTGAGTCTTATCTTCCTCAATAGAGGGTCTTTTTGTCTGAGATAGATTTTGACTGAGTGGATTGACACGGTTTGTAAGCATTAATGTCCCCTAGAAGCTTGTGCTAGACGCTCTTTTCCTCGACAATCGGTACGGATGAGTTCTTGGAAAATGTCCATGATCATCCGATGGAGGTGTCCCTGGAGGTAAACCTGGTTACTTGCGTCAGATGCTTGATCTTTGAGATCTCCTAAGCAGTCCTCAATCTTTTTTGAGATGGCGTCCAGCTCTTTGCTACTTTTAGATTTCAGGGCTGCATATGCTTCAGGATTGTCAACATTTGGAAAATCGAGTTTTTCTCCTTCAGGGGCAGTCTCATTAAAATAGTTTTGAAAATCAATAAGTTTTTCATGAAATTCGGTGATGTCGTAAGAGTCCGATTTTCCATCATTTTTCGCATCGAGTTGTCTCTTAAGGGAAGAGAACTTGCGGAGGATAGCATTAAGCACTTCGAGCTCAGAACTGATTTTTTTTAGCTTGTCGACGTGGCATTTATCAGTAAATTTTGCAAGTTGAATCCCTGCAGCTCCTGCATCTCGGGCAGTAATTTGACGGGGATGAATTGAATCAACCATAAAAGACCTCTCAAATATTTTGTTACAACACACTTGCAGGTCTCTATGGGGGGCGGTTTATTCGTAAATTTTATTATACGCCATCTCTGCCTGCACTTGAGAGTCTACAAAAAAAACGATTTATTTACCAAAAAAATTTAAAGAGGGAGTTACAAAACTCTAATTTGGGGCAAAATCCGCCCTTGCTTTGTCGGATTTTGATTTTTCCAAATCGTCTATACTGAGACGCATATGTCGATTTGGAAAAATCAAAACCGTTTGCAACTCCCTCTAAAACCCTTCCAATTAAAATATTCTCTATACAAAGGAGAATGAGATTTTCCTTTATAGAATTTTTTTTTTCAGAGATGATGGGTTTTTTGGAGGTTTTATGACTGTTAAGTCAACGGGGAGCTGCAAGGAAATATTTGAAAGATCGAAGGAAGTGATCGCTGGTGGGGTGAACTCTCCGGTCCGCGCCTTTATAGGGCTTGGAGTCGATCCCATGATTGTCAAAAGGGGGGAGGGAGACTTGATCTGGGATGTGGAGGGGAGGTCTTTTATCGATTATTGCATGAGCTGGGGAGCCCTTCTTCATGGCCATGCCCATCCTGAAGTTGTGAGGGTTGCCTCTGAAAGGGGGAGGATGGGGAGCTCTTTTGGGATTGCTACGGAGGAGGAAGAGTGGCTGGCAAGAGAACTTGTGGGAGCGGTAAAGAGTTTGGAAAAGGTCCGCTTTGTCTCGTCGGGAACAGAAGCGATCATGACTGCTGTCAGGATCGCGCGGGGGTATACAGGGCGCTCGATCATTATTAAGTTTAATGGAAATTATCATGGTCACTCAGACTCTTTTTTGGTGAAAGCCGGGTCGGGAGTGGCAGAGATGAGTCAGGAGTCCTCTTCAGCAGGGGTCCCTCATGAGGTGATAAGACATACGATCTCTCTCCCTTATAATGATATTGAAGCATTTAAACAAGTAATGAGAGATCCTGACTATTCGGAAGGGGTTGCAGCAGTGGTGATTGAGCCGATTGCGGCGAATATGGGGGTTGTCCCTGCAACAAGGGAGTTTTTACAGGTCCTTAGAGAGGAGACGAACCGCTCTTCTTCCCTTTTGATTTTTGATGAGGTGATTTCAGGATTTCGGGTTGCTTATGGAGGGGCAGAGGCTCTTGTGGAGATAGAGCCTGATTTAAGTTGTTTTGGGAAGATCATTGGAGGAGGATTTCCTGCAGCGGCAGTTGGAGGAAAAAAAGAAATCATGGACGTTTTAGCGCCGAATGGAAGGGTGTATCAAGCGGGAACTTTATCGGGAAATCCTGTTGCCATGGCCGCTGGACTTAAGGTCCTTCAACTTGCAAAAGAAGAGGGGTTTTATGAGGAGCTAGAACGGAAAACAAAGATCATTACAGAGGGAGTTATCCCTTTTATAAAAGGGGGATGTGTACAAGAGGGGATTGGGATGTTTACCCTTTTTTTTGGGCCAGACAAGGTTTCTTCGTATGAAGATTTAAAGGGTTTGGATAAGGAGCGGTTTAAGAATTATTTCCAGTTTATGTGGAAGCGTGGAATTTATGTTTCACCCTCTCCCTATGAGGCCTCTTTTATCTCTTCTGCGCATTCAGATGAGCATCTCAAAAAGACGCGTGATGCTATGATTGAGTTTTTAAGATGGTAAGACGATTTTTTTTCCTCTTTTTTTTCTTGTCTACAACTCTTTTTGCAAAGGATCTCTCTCTTTTTCTTAAAGGGTATTTAGGAAAAGAAAATCTCTCTTTTTATTACGATCAGTTAAAATCTGTTCGAGAAGAGGAGGGAGGGAGGATCCTTATCCATCTTAATTCTCATGCAGGGGAGCTTCAGCCTGTTTTTTCCCTTGCGCAAGAGATCTATAATATTAAGCTGAGAACAGATAAATATGTGATTGTTTTTATTGATGGAAAAGGAGTCGGTCCTGCTGCAATTTTCCCCTTTTTAGCTGATGAACTGATTGTCTCTCCTCTTGCAAATTGGGGAGATATCCCTTACGGAACTCAAAATGCGATGAGTCAAGAAGAGATAAGAAGGGGTGTTCAAGCGTTGATTAATCCCAATCGGAATATTGCTCAAACATTGACAACCCTTTCAGAGGCAATGACCGATCCTTATTATGAGCTCATCTATGAAGAAGGGAGGGGAGTTCTTGAGAAAGGGGAGCACCCTTCATCGACCCCTTTGGTATTAAATGTGAAGGGCATGGAGTCTTTAGGTCTTGTCGATGGGGTGATGAAATCTAAAGATTTTCTAGAAAACTATTTCCCTCAAAGAGAAGAAAAAATCGCTGATGCGGAGGCGGTGACACCTGCAGAATTCAACAGGAAATTTGAGCAGTATGTTGTTTATAGTCATGATGCAGAGAATTTGATTGGGTATTTGCATATCGGAAATAACCGCTCGATTGATCAATCGACCTATATCTATGTGAAGTTTGCACTGGAGTATTTTATCAAGAAGAAGGTCTGTTTTGTTATTCTTGATTTAGATACTCCTGGAGGAGAGGTTTTCCCTGCTCTAAAAATAGCTCATCTTTTGCAAAAACTCGATACAGAGCATCACATTCCTGTGATTGCTTTTCTAGATAATTGGGCGGTTTCTGCAGGGGCAATGCTTCCCTTTGCATGTCGCTTTATTGGGGTTCTCCCCAGTTCTCTTATGGGGGCTGCTGCACCAGTGATTCTAGGAAAAGAAGGGGAGATGGTCGGTCCATCTAAAGAGGTGAATTTAGCGCTAAGAACTCAATTTGCGAATTTAGCTTGTTTTTATGGAAGGAATCCTCTTCTTGCAGAAGCAATGGTTGATAAACAGATGGTTCTTGTTCTAAGGAACGATCAGATGATTGAGCTGAGTAATGAAAATGAAGTGATCAATACAGGATCTGCACCTGATAGGATTATTAGTGAAAAGGGAAAGCTTTTAACTCTTAATGCTGAGCAGCTCATGGAGCTGGGTGTTGCTGATTTTGAAGTTCCCTACAAACAGATTTCTCCGATTACCGATGAAGAGTGGGATAAAGGGAGTTGGAGTTTTTCTAAACTTTTGGTTTTCCAGGAGCCTTTGCTCAAGAAGATCCCTCGCGCTATTGTGATCAATTATCAAGATTGGAGGGTCACCTTCTTTACTGCTTTTTCCCATCCTGTTGTTTCTTCCCTTCTTTTAGTGGGGTTGATGATTGGATTTTATATCCAAATCAATATACGAAGATTTGGAATCCCAGGATGGATTGCTGCAGGATGTTTAGCCTTGATTCTTCTTTCGAGTTTTATGAGTTATGCTATCAACTGGATAGAGGTGTTGATTTTAGGTGCAGGGCTCATCCTTCTTATCCTTGAGCTTTTTGTAATTCCAGGATTTGGGATCATCGGGATTTTAGGATTTGTGTTGACTATCATTGCCCTTTTGGCTTTGATGCTTCCAGGAGTTGGAGAGCTTAACTTTCTCAATCTTAATTCGGTTAGACTTATCAGCGGCGCTTTTATTGGACGTCTTGCATGGCTCTTGGGAGGACTTCTTTTCTCTACTGCGGCGATTGTCTTGATGTCCCATTTTTTTTCTTACCATCTCTTTTCTTTTTCAAAATTGGTGCTCCGAAAAGAGCAAAAGAAGGGCAAGGGACTTCAAGCAAAAGAGATGCCGAGGGTGGGCTCTTATGGAAAGTCGATTACCCCTCTCTCTCCTTATGGGAAAGTCCATATTGGTGAGCATACCTACGATGCGGTATGTCTTGAGGGTGATTTAGAAGAAAACCATCCGATTCAGGTTGTTAAAATCGAAGAAAACAAAGTGGTTGTTCAACCCCTTAAAGAACAAAAAGATTTTTCTTCTTAGTGTCTTGTGAATAAAGCCAACGTTAAGTAAAATTTTTTTTCTATATCCTTAATACGAAAGGTAGAATAATGGCAGTTCTTTTAAACGCTTTGATTCCTAGTTACCTGAAGCTCCCTGAAGATGGGAATTACCCACAGCTTGAATACCACCGGTATTGGATACAACCATCAGAGGAAGTTAAAGGAGAAAGAATAGGGAAGCAGGGGTATTTGCTCACCGAGGGAATGAAGTCTCCCAAAACACCTATTTACTTTTGTATCCAAGGGAGAGATGAACTTAGGATGGGAAAACCCCCCCATCAAATCCGAAATGTTTTTCTTGTTATGGGTCTTGCAAATATAGTGATTTTTGGCGGGACTTTGATGATCCGGGCCGCACAAACAATTATCATTTTAGGAGGAGCTTTTTTTCGGGCTCATAAAGAAACGTATAAAAGCACTGAGGAAAACGCATTTGCTGATCTTTTTTTTGAAGCATTTGAAAAGGAAGTGACACTACAGAAACAAAAGCTCTATGAGATGAAAGAAAATCTCCAACGGGATATAAAGTGTTTTGTTGCAATGGAACTAACGGCTGTACTTGGAATATGCACTTTTGATCCGCGAAAGATGGTTCAGATGCACATGATCTGGGGAGCCATGGAATATGAATGGAATCAAAAAAGGTCTTATAGTGAGAGTTTTTGTGCCCATCTTAATAGGTGGAGAAGATATGACTGTCCCCTCGATATATCTGCAGGAGAGTTCATAAAGAAGGTCTCTGAGCTTGCAGGGCAATCGAATGGAGCCTTTTACCTATTAGAATGTGCTCAAGTGCGAAGTGCAAGTCTTCAAAATCGTCTTATCGTTACAGGTGAGGACACCTATTCTTCCTATGAAGAGATTACAAACAGTATCCGTCAAAAAGAGAATAAATTATAGCTCTTTATCATCTCTTAAGTAGTCGAGGGTAGCAACACTGCGTACTTCAAGCTGCGATTCAGCAAGGAGAACCTGCTTTCCACCGACTTCTACAAGGTAGAGCATCGATTTAGGACTTAAAGGGCGTTTTTCTAAAATTTTAATCGATTTGAGCATATTCATTCCCCGGAAGCGGCCGTGAGAAATCTTACGAAACATCCAAATGGTAAGGATGACGAGGACAAGAAGCCCAACAAGGACAATGACTGTTTTCATAAAGGCGGTTTCGTATGACTCTGTTGCTTTATGAACATCGACGGGGGGCTCCTCTTGAAGGGGGTGCATAGGAGAAGTGGCTCCTCCTTTTTCAGAAGGAGGGACTGTCTCCTTTGGAGCATCAGCAATAAACTCCATCTCTAGAGGGAAGCTTTCTCCCACTTCCTCAGAAAAGAGTGGGGTGGCCAGTAGGAGAAGGAGGAAAAATTTTAGTTGTCTCATAGGATTTATTCTGGAGGGAAACCATTTTTTTGTCTACAATAACCCTATGCATAAAGGAACAATCGCACTAGATATCGATGGAACCATCACAAATCGGGAGCATCAAATTCCTGATGGAGTGGCCATTTATTTTGAAAACTTACACAAAGAGGGGTGGCAATTTGTCTTTGTTACGGGGCGTCCCTTTTCCTTTGCAATGATGACCCTTCCGAAACTGACCTTCCCTTATTTGCTTGCAGTGCAAAATGGGGCGGATCTTATTGAGATGCCAAGTCGTAAACGGATCGCTCGTTCCTATTTAACAATCGATGTTGTTGAGGCTCTTGATACTTTATATGAAGATGAAGAGGGAGATTTTATTGTTTATGGAGGGTTTGATCATGGGGACCTTTGTTATTACCGTCCTGATCACTTTTCTCCAATGATGCTAGACTATTTAAAAGAGGTTGAAAAGCTTTCAGCTTCTCCTTGGGTCCCTCTGAAGACTTTTCAGATTAAAGAGCAAAGTACATTTCCTCTGATTAAATGCATTGGGAAAGAAAAAATGCTGAGAAAATTCAATGAGAAGCTCCGAACGATTCCTCATGTTAAGACAAGTATCATCCGTGATCCTATCGATCCTTCTCTCCACCTCATTTTGATCACCCATGAGGAAGCTGACAAGGGAATTGCAGCAAAGAAGTTTATCGAAAAATACAACTTGAAGCGCCCTCTTATTACGGGAGGAGATGATAACAATGACATCCCCCTACTGAAAGTGGGAGACATCCGGATTGCAATGGATGGAGCACCTGAGCTTTTACAAAATCTTGCTCATATCATTGCCCCTCCAGCTGATCGGATGGGGATTATTACCGCACTTGAGGAGGCGATTGACTTATGACTTGCACTTTAGATCGGAAACAACTTGTCGATCTGGCCCTGAGCGCAGGAGAAAAATTTCTCAGTCCACAGACGGGGCTCATCCATTACTGTTATGAAGATGAGAGGTCAAAAGAGACGATCCCCCTTTTTGAAAACCTTTGTTATTGTCTCGCCCTTTTTCGCACTCATACATTAGATCATGTCCTTAGCGCAAAAGAGAGGTTAAAGCACCTTTTAGCATTCCAATATGAAGAGGGGCGCTTTCCTGTTTATCTTCATCAGTATCCTAATATAGTAGGTTCCTATAGAACTGCTTACCCCCTTTATCTGATCGATAAACATTTCGCAAAGGTGATCGAAGAGCCCCTCCGGAGTCAAATACGGAAGGAGCTAAAGCTTCCTCTTCCTCCCCAAACAATTACCTCTTCTAAAGAAGCGGGACTCGTAGCTCTTCATCGGAGTGCACTCGGGCAAAATCTCGATCCTCTCAAAGTCCTTTGGGATCCCATCCTTGATCTCTACTGTGGCCCTTTGGGCGCTGAAAGGGCGCGTCAAGGGGAGATAGAGACCACCCTCTTTGATCTCTTTATGGGATCATCACCCCGGATCCTCAAACCCCATCCGATTCACCTTCATGCTTCTCTCGTCTTTTACGGCGAAGAGGAGGGAGACAAGGTCGAGATAGGAGCCCCTGAACCTCTTGGCAAAGGGTATCATCTTTTTAGGTACGCCTGGGCTGAAGGGGATCACCTCCACACCCTTGTTTGTCAAGATAAAGAGATCAAAAAAGAAGGGATGACCTTTATCTACCAGGAAAAAATTCCCGATGAAAAACATTTTAATGAACTCACCTTTTATACCGATCGCTCTCCAGAAAAAACCATTCTTATCAATGGAGAAAAGGGGACCATTTTTTCTCTTGGAGATCGGGTGACGATCCATACCCCTTCAAAAACTGTCACTTTAACATTTCATTTAGCTGAAGGGGAAGGGGACTTTTTGGGACAGCTTAGCTTTGGCAATCGGCCAGCGCAAATCGAAACCCGCGACTTCGTCGCTTATGACTGGAAGATCACTTTAAGGACCCTTCGCCGCCTATCTACTGTGAAGATTGGGATGCACATTCAGTGACAGCCTTTACACTTGGGCTGGCTCTTCCTGAGGCGCAAGAGCGGGGCTATCAACAGCCACGCCCATTGCATGCATTCCATTATCGACATAGAGTGTGACCCCTGTAATTGCCGATGCCATCGGTGAGAGGAGGAAAGCCGCAGCATTTCCAATTTCGTCGGATTTGAGGTCTTTTTGAAGGGGGGCATTATGGTGAGCATACTCGATCATTGCCCCAATAAAACCGATAGCGCGCGCTGCGCGACTTCCCAATGCTCCTGCTGAAATTGCATTGACGCGGAGTCCCCACTTCCGTCCCGCTTCCCAAGCAAGGGTACGGGTATCACTTTCAAGGGCTGCTTTGGCTGAGCTCATCCCACCCCCATATCCGGGAACGGCCCTTTCTGAAGCAAGATAGGTCAGGTTAATCGCCGCCCCATTTGCATTCATTAGAGGCCCAAAGTACTTGACCATACTGACAAAGGAGTAGGCCGAAGAGCTGACAGCTGCAAGATATCCTTGTCTTGAAGTTTCTAGAAGGGGTTTTTTCACCTCGGGACCGTTGGCTAGGGAGTGGACAATGATATCGATCTTTCCAAAGTCTTTTTCGATGCGCGCCGCAACTTCTGAAACGGTGTAGCCTTCATACTGCTTGTACCGCTTATTTTCTTTGATCTCATCAGGAACCTCTTCCGGGGTATCAAAACTGGCATCGATCGGATAAAGTTTCAAATAATTCATCATCGATCCATCGGAGAGTTTTCGCGAGGAATCGAATTTCCCCTGCTCCCAGGAGGTTGTAAAAATTTTGACAATCGGAGCCCATGTTCCAATGAGGATTGTGCACCCAGCCTCGGCCAAGGCCTTAGCAATGGCCCATCCATATCCTTGGTCATCACCGATCCCTGCAATAAAAGCTTTTTTACCCTTTAGATCCATCTTTATCCTCGTTTTCAAATATTTCGCATGGAGGATAGCAGATCTTTCCAATATCCGCAACCCATTAAAGAATTCAGTATCATTTCATTAATTTATCCATTTTTATTATAATTTTTCGCAAAGACAAAAAATGATAGGAATTTTATCCTTTGGACGCGAGAAAACTCAGTCCTTCAGGGCTGAGATGAATCGCGCCCCTAGGCAATGAAAACGTCCTGTTTTTTTTAATGTATTGTCCAATGATTTCAAATTATTTGACA
>Ga0075163_10005093_pt1 | contig 17569 bp, 13 predicted proteins | sample JI1023141ADNA_FD_71478 | JGI IMG/M metagenome (GOLD analysis project Ga0075163, IMG submission 71478) | Wastewater effluent complex algal communities from Wisconsin, to seasonally profile nutrient transformation and Carbon sequestration -... | ecosystem: Engineered > WWTP > Effluent > Algae...
GAAAATAAGGCGCAGGCATTGGCGCTCACCAATCCTGTGGAGCAGCGTATTGCATGGGAAAATGTTTTGCTCAATGTGGAGATTGCCGAATCGCACAACGAGACTTCAGATACGATCACCCTTCGCAAGGAAGCAGATGCTAATCTTGATGTCTTGCTTGGCATTACCCGCCTGCAATTCAACGCGGCATTCAGCAGCAAACCGGGCATTGATATCAGCCGCATGGCTGCCAACGAGACCGATCTTTTCCTGCTCAATGCGGTAACTGGCGAGGCGTTGCGTGCCTTCCCCGCAGCCGGCGGGCGGGGATTTCAACTGGATACAACCTTCAACTGTCGCCCGGGGGTGTATGGAAATTACACGGTCGGGCACCTGGTGGATATATTGGCGATGCCGGGATTGAACTCCATCAATGCCACTTTGCTTGGTATCGATGCAAACGGTATTCTCCTTTATTGTTCTCCAGGAACAGTGGCGCGAGCCATTCCCCTGCCTATACCCGATACGAACTGGGGCCATGTGACTGGCTTTACACTGGATGGCAGCACCCTGTACGTGTTGGATGCGCCCTCGCGTGCTGTCTGGGTTTATAACGGTAAAGATGGAACTTTCGTAGATCAGCCTTATTTCTTTTTTGGCAAGCAAACCCCTACTCAGGATGTTATTGATTTCATCATCTCTGGTGACGAGTTGTATATGCTTCACGGCGATGGACATCTCTCGATTTGCTCATACACCACAGTTGAATCAAGCACATCGCAATGCCAGGATCCTTTGCCATTGGTAAATCCGTTCGCTGCTTATCAAGGCACAGATTTGTTCAGCACAGCGCACTTCACACAACTACTTTTTGCCGCCCAGCCAGATCAATCTGTTTTGCTTTTGGATGCCGATACGCAGGGGGTCATGCGCTTCTCACCGCGGTCGATTGAGCTGCAAAATCAATTCCGCCCGACAACAGATTCAACAAATCCGGTTCCTCCCGGGCCTGCCGGAGCTGTTACTGTCAGCCCTAACCATGTGTTATATCTGGCAGTGGATGGACAGGTCTACTTTGCCGCGAACATGCCGTAACTAACGCAGGAGAATTTATGCCCAATTTTCTCACCTCATTTTTTGAGCGTTTCAAGTCCAGCTCCGTTGCTTCAAAATTTCCGGCGGATAGTCTCACCGAACCGGCGCAGATCACACAGAGCAAAGTGTTTCTGATCGTATACGACCCGATCATGGACAAAACGAGCGGGGTAACTCTCTCCCAGCAAAAAAAGTGGTATCGCGTCTCTGACTTGATCACCGGCTTCATGGCAGATATGCTCGAAGTCACTGGCGGATTGGTCCGCTATCAAATTGTGGAACGTGTGGATCTGGATGAATTCCCAGCCAAGACTGATGGATTCCGATACACTCCACAGATGTATATGGATGTTTTGCAAAACAAGGCATCTCCGCACATGCCGCAGGAAGCCGACTACAACTCCATCCTAACCAAATACAATATTCTTCAACGTGTAGCGCGGAATGAAATTGACGAAGTGTGGATCTTTGGTTTTCCACACGCTGGTTTTTACGAATCCACTATGGGCGGGCCGGATGCGTTCTGGTGCAATGCTCAACCGCTTAAGAACACAGCGGCCAGCCAACGCCGTTTTGTAGTAATGGGGTTTTCCTATGAAAGATACATTGGCGAAATGGAAGAGGCTTATGGGCATCGCGCTGAGTCAATCATGGAAAAGACTTTTGCTAAATTAACGGGTACGGCTAATTTGTGGAAACGCTTTATCCAATATGAAAAGAGCGCACCAGGCAGGGCCGCTTGCGGAAATATCCACTTTGCGCCCAACAGCCAGCAGGATTATGACTGGGGAAATGTATCTCCTGTAAAAAGCGAATGTTATGACTGGAAATTAAATTTCCCAAATTTCAAGGGAGATGTGCGCATCGTTACTTCAACTGAGTGGGGTGGAGGTGAGATCCGTGCGCACCACAAGTGGTGGTTCAGTCACTTTCCGAAAGTGGCTGGCAGGAAAAACGGAATTCATAACAATTGGTGGCAGTACGTTGCGGCTCCACAAAAAGTGATACTTTAACGGGGAGTATGCTTCGCGCCACTGTTCTGGCGCGAAGTTTTGTCAATTGACCCTGTCGAAAACCTGCTTTCAAAGCGCAAAACGATTAATAACAAATTTGAGAACAAAAACCCATCACGATTTAACTACAATAAGAGATAGAACGAGGTCACACTAAATTAGCAAGAATGCCATGATGGATCTTCACCTTTACGTTACTTTGGTTTATCTGATTGCCGCAATCCCCTACGCGTGGTTGGGGCTGTACGCGTGGCGCAAGAGACCGGCGATAGCCGTCACTACATTTACGTGGGCAATGCTGGCTATGTCTGTTTGGTCATTCGGTTACAGCCTTGAGGTCTTTTCCCCTGACCTGCAAACGAAACTCTTCATTGTCGATATCGAATACATTGGGATTGTTTCCGTCCCCATCTTTCTGCTGTTCTTCGCCCTTGAGTTTACAGGCAAAAGCCATCTGCTCACTGCGCGCACGAAGTTATTGTTATGGGCGTTCCCCACCCTAATTCTGATCCTTGTCTGGACCAATGAATATCATCACTTGATGTGGGGCAAGGAAACTATCTCCACTTCACAAAGCGGCATTGAGTTGTTGAATATCCGCTTTGGGGGATTCTTTCTGGCACATGCGGTTTATTCCTATATTCTGGTGGCAATTACAAATATCCTGTTGATCATTGAGCTGCTGCAAAGACCAAAACACAGTATTCAAATAAGTTTTGTTATTCTTGGGCTGGTCTTTCCGATGGTCGGGAACCTGATTTTCATATTCAGTCAGAATCCGGTCAACAACCTTGATATTACGCCGCTGCTGTTTTTGCCCATTGCAATCAGCATCTCATGGGCCATCACCAAATATCGTCTGCTGGATGTGCTACCCCCTGAACACTTGACGGTGTTGAAAACCATGAAGGACGGCGTGTTTGTTTTGAATTCACAGAGGCGTATCTCCTACTTGAACCCGATTGCAGAGACCCTGTTCAATCGCAAAGAGGATGAAGCGCTTGGGCAGCCCCTTGCGCAGGTGTCAGAATTATTTTCAGAAAAGCTACTGCCTTATTTATCAGAGAAGGAAGCTCGGGCTGAGGTGATGATTGGGGAGGGCAAGCAGGCAAAAGTTTTTGAATTGACCGTCTCTCCTCTTTCGTCGCTGGATAAGCCTAAGAATCAATCCATTCCGGATATGATGATTATCCTGCACGATATTACGGAACGCAAGGAAACCGAGGTGGCGTTATCCCGCCGCGAGTCGATCATGTCGGCAATCAGCCTGGCGGCGGAACAATTCCTAAAAGAATCCACGTGGGAACATAATGTGCCAGCCGTGCTGGATACGATTGGGCGCGCGGCGGGCGTGAGCCACATTTATGTGGCAATGAATTACAAAGATGCCAGCGGAGCGGTTTACTCCAGCCTGTGTTACGAGTGGGCAGATTCCAGAGTTCCTTCGCATATAAAAAATCCGCTCTTGCAGCATGTGCCATTGCGTCAGGCGGGCTTCGCTCGATGGGAAACCTACCTTTCGCGTGGATTGCCCCTTTACGGAAAAACAAGTGATTTCCCGCAGGAAGAGCAGAAATTTCTTGAAAAGGTTGGGGTTATCGCAGCAGCGATTATGCCCATTTTTGTAGATTCACAATGGTGGGGCTTCATCATGTTCGATGAAAGCCTCAGCGAACGCAACTGGACGAGCACCGAACTGGAGGCGCTTCAAACCACTGCAAATATATTCGGCTCGGCAGAGTCGCGTGCGCGCACGGAACAAAAACTTATTCGCCGCCAGCAAACTCTCAATTTATTACATGAACTGGTCAGTATTTCCCTGCAATCTAAAGACATCAAAGACATGGCGCAGGCCATTGTGGAGCGGCTGAGTGAATTGATTCATGCAGACGGCTGTTTTCTCACAGCGTGGGATGATGTAAATCAAAACACCATTCCCCTTGCCGCTTACGGCCCGTTTGCAGAAACCTACTCTTCCATCGAAGTAAGACCCGGCGAACATACATTCACCGAATCTGCGCTACGACAAGGCGCAACTCTGGTCATTGAAGATACCCAATCCACAATATACGCTGAACAGCGTTTTATCAGAAACTTTCCATCACGCTCCATATTGGTGCTTCCATTGATAGCCATGAAGCAGAAGTTGGGGTGCATTCTGCTCTCCTTTGATGATCTGCATAGCTTTCAACCGGAGGAAATTCAGATAAGCGAGCAGGCTGCCGCGTTGATTGCGCTCGCCTTGGAAAAATTCAAAGCCGTTGAACATGCCCAACGCAGGGCAAATACCTCTGAATCTCTGCGAAAAGCCAGCGTGGCCGTCACTGAAATGTTGGAATTGGACGAAGCTGTGAACGAGATATTGGATCAACTCAATCAGGTGGTGCCATACGACAGCGCCTCCGTGCAAATACTGGAAGGGAACGAATTGCAGATCATCGGCGGGCGCGGGTGGGATGAAACAGAGAAAGTGATCGGCATCCGCTTCCCTATTCCCGGAAAGAATCCCAACAGTGTTGTCATAGAAACTGGCAAACCGTATCATCTGCCTGAGACATGGAAGGTGTATGAAAATTTCAATTCGCCGCCCCACGACCACATCCGCTCCTGGCTGGGCGTGCCGCTCATTGCACAGGAAAGAACGATCGGACTGCTTGCCATAGATAGCTCGGAAGCAAATCATTTTACAGAAGAGAATATTAACCTTGCCACAAAATTTGCAAGTCAGGTGGCCGTTGTCCTTGAAAATGCACGACTGTTCAAAGAGACCCAAACGCAAGCCATTACTGATGCGCTTACCGGAGTGTACAACCGCCGCGGACTACATCAGCTTGGAGATTTCGAACTTCGCCGCGCCCGCCGCATCAACCGTTCTTTTTGCGCCATGATCTTCGACATCGATCACTTCAAACGGATCAACGACCACTACGGGCACAAAATCGGCGATCAGGTTTTGCAAAAACTTGCAGAGCGATGCCAAAAAACCTCTCGCACGGTGGATCTCATCAGCAGGCATGGCGGCGAAGAATTTGTCATTCTCTTGCCGGAAACGAATCTCGAATCAGCAAGCCGGGTCGCCGAGCGTTTACGCCAATCCATTATGAACGAATCATTCCCAACAGATGCTGGCGCATTGCGCGTCACCATCAGCGTTGGGGTCGCAGAGGCAAGAGAAACCGACACCCTGCATACGCTCATCGAACGGGCAGACGTTGCCATGTACAAAGCCAAAGGTGCAGGCCGCAACCGTGTAGTATTAGACGAGATAAATTGAAACCCTTTCATGATAAAGTGGGATTCTCAAAACATTATCTAAATTACTTTAATCCAACATACGAATTGACATATCTCACGCCTGCTTTTCCTCAATAGGATAAAATTGGGCATACAGGAAATTATGCCAATCAACTATCAGGAAATTTACACACAGATCAAACAGGTTGGGCAAGGCGCAAAAGAAAGAAGGAAGAAGAAAGAAGAAGCGCAGGAACTCGCGCATAGTCTTCTTGATACCTATTCTTCTCAATTGGATTTTCTGCGCTCCAAAGTGGATTCTGCTAAAGCTGCGGATGCCAATGTCCGTTGCGCGGTGCCGCTGGATGAAAGCCTCGCTTCTCACTACCCGATGCCTGATTCTGTTATTCAATCTACCTTAGTCGCCGCTGACGGTTCGCAGGCGATAGCCGACAGACACAGTCCCGTTCAATTTTGCGTCATCAATGTCGGTGCAATTTCCCTCACGCCGAACTCCGGCGAGACCCCAGCCGTGGAAGTGGAAAGTGAGCTCTTCTTCGGCGACGCCATCGAAGAGAACGGACTCACCACCGACGGCGGAGTCGCTTTACGCCGTGACCTTGCCGAGCGCAGTGTCATCGAGAATATGAGCAAAGGGCTGAAAGGCTCGGTTGTCTCGTTCACCGATGGCACGCTTGAAATTTTCCGCGCCAAAGATATTGATAATGCGAGCTTGTACCGCACTACAGTGGACAAGTACATCTCCGTCCTCTCGCGTTTGCAGGGACGCGGAATCATTTCAGCGGGGTATATTGATAAACCGTCTTCCAGTTTGGTTGTGAAATTATTGGAACTGACACAGATCACCATCCCCGAAGAGATGGAAAAACTGCGTAACGCCCCGCCGCTGAAATATGTTACAGATCGGTGGTTGTTTGGATATAACAACAAGCTATTTCAATTACTTCCGCCCGGTCATCGTTCGGCGGTTTTCAAAATCCAATCCAATGCAGAGAAGACATATAAAGGTGTGTTGGAGTTGCATTTCTTTTATTTGAATGTCGGCACAGAGGGACACCCCTGGCCCGTCCGTGTGGAAATTCCGCGCTGGGTGGTGGATGATAAGAAGCAGCTTGATCTGCTTCATGCCGTGTTGGTAGACCAATGCCGCATGATGGGCAGTAAACCCTACCCGTATCTGTTACACCGCGCGCATGAGACGGCGGTGGTAAAGAACGAAGAAAAATATCAGATCGAGCAGATGTTGCAGCAGGAATTGAGAAGAAATAGCGAAGACGTGGAAGATGGTTCGTACAAGCAGTCCGCAAAAGATTTACAAGGTAGAACGAGAAGATGACGTGTAGGGGCGGGGTTTCCCCGCCCAGGGTTATTCGGCAATAACATGGCGCGGGGACCGCGCCCCTACGGAGACATAACACAATGACACAACCAATCGAGATCGGACGTTTACTTCGTGCAGGGACGACGGGATTCATTGCGGGCTGCCGTGTGAATCAGTTGAGCGTGCCTGCGTTCGGGGCGCTGGTCCGCGCGCCGCTGACGGATGGATATCAGGTCTATGGCTTGATCCACGATATTCACATTGACGATGATGGGCTGGTGCGTCAGTTGGTGACGGCGGATGGAGTCAGCGAAGAAGTGATGAAGGACAACCGCGAGCGCCGCATTGTGCCCGTGGAAATGTCTGTGCTGGCGGTGGGATATGAGCAGGATGGCAAGGTTCATCACTTATTGCCGCCACGCCCGCCGCTGAGTTTGGATGTGATCTATGCCTGTGATGAGAAGGACATTATTCGCTTCACGGAGCGGTTCGGGTATTTCCGTCACATCCTAAATGGCAAAGATTTGCCCGTGGGCGAAGTGGTCGCGGCGCATATTTTGCAGGCGGGCAAGGCTAGGGGAGTGGAAAGTGGAAAGTGGATCGAGTCCGCGACGCAGGAAGTTATCACGTTGCTGCGGGATGATTATCCGACGTTGATGAGTGTGTTGGGTGCTTTGGCGGATATTTCTTAAACCAATCCCGAAGGGATGGAATGATTCTAGAATCGAAAGAAAAAGAATCAAAATCCCGTAGGGATGACATAGCTCGCAAAAACCATAACACCCCTTCGGGGCTTAAATAAATTTTTATCGTCGTTCTATAATCTTTTCACCCCTTCGGGGTTTGAGCATGTAAAAGAGGCAATTATGCAAAATCAACGAACTCAAATCGGTTATCTCGTCGGCGGCGGGTTGAAGGAAAACTTCCGCGTGAGGCTCACGGTTTCTCCGCAGGAGATTCAGGAGGGGGCGTTTGTGGTGATTCAGAGCGGACACTGGAATTATTATGGGATCGTGACCGATATCCGACTCGGCGCAACCGATCCGCGCTTTGCGGATGAGCAGATGGAGGGACGTTTCCCGAAGCATATTTCGGATGCGCTGCATAAGAAGGCGTTGTATGCGAACCTTGAGGTATTACCGAATCTGATGCTGGAGGTGGGTCCTGAATTGGGCACGCCTGAGTACAAAGATTGGCAGGGAAAAATTGACGCGGGCTTGAAAGATGCGCAGCGCATTTTGCCCGTCAAGAATATTCCTCCGCACCATGCGGTTGTGTCGCTGGCGAATGAAGGGGATATTGCTGAAATTTTCGGTAAAGATGAAAAAGAATATTTTGAAATCGGTAAAACTCGTGAAGGTGATTTGCCTGTCCGAATTGACCTCAAAAAGTTTGTTCAGCGATCTTCTGGCATTTTTGGTGCTACAGGTTCAGGGAAATCTTTCTTGACCAGAGTAGTGCTATCAGGTCTTATCCATAAAACAGATGTTTCTTTACTTGTTTTGGATATGCATAATGAATATGGTTACACCTACAACCCACCTGAAGGTGGAAATGCTGTTCCTGGTTTGAAAGATATGCTAGGGTCAAAGGTTAAGATAGTTGGATTGGGTCGTGGTAAAGATGCAATGTACCAAGGTGTTGCACCAGATATCAATTTAGAAATTGCTATGAATGATATACATACTGGTGATATCGAAATTTTGTCACGAGAATTAAATCTGCGAGAAACAACGCCAACAACTCTGGCGGCGCTGTTTAGTAGATTTAAAGAAAACTGGTTCCGAGAATTTATGAAACTGGAAAGTATGCCAAAACAAAAAGATGAAGAGGGAAACTCGTTTTATCCAGATGGCAGTTTGGAGGGGTGGGCTGAAAGTGCAGGCATTCACCCTGAAGCGGCAAAAGGCTTACATTCTCGGTTAAGTAAACTGATTAGTGGACGGTCTTATGTTGTTGAGAAATCTGATAATGATGGGGTAAAACAAATTGTAAACGCCCTCCAAACTGGACAAAGCGTAATATTGTCTTTCGGAAGGCACGATAATGATCTTGATTATTTGCTCGTTTCGAATATCCTTACCCGTCGTATTCGCGAAGTTTGGGAAGAAAAAACTAATGAATACCATCGCACCAAAGATGCAACAGTTTTGCCCCGTCCGCTTGTTATTGTGATTGAAGAGGCTCACAAACTATTGAACCGTGAAATGGCTTCACAGACAACCTTTTCAACGATTGCCAGAGAACTTCGGAAGTATTATGTGACGCTCTTAATTATTGACCAACGACCATCTCAAATTTATGATGAGGTAATGTCTCAACTTGGAACAAGGATTAGCGGCTGGCTTGGGGATGATGCCGACATTCAGGCTGTGCTATCTGGTTTGTCAGGGCGAGAAGCGCTAAAAGGTATGTTGGCTCGTCTGCAATCGGGAAAAGAAGTTTTGCTTTTAGGTCCTTGGGGTGTTCCCATGCCACTGCCTGTGAAGTCTCGAAGATATAATGAGGATTTCAAAAAGGAATTATTGGGAGATAAGCCAAAGAAGAGTAGAGAACAAAGCATGAAAGAACTAGGCTTTTAACTGAATAAAGTAAAATTTCATTTTCCAAACGCACTTCCCAAAAGGAGGGAAATATATATGCCTATAACAGATGATGATGGATGGCGACGGGTGGGTCGCCCCTACGATGTAGAGAACGCTGGGATGAATGTCTCAGTGTTTTGATTTGTGTGGGGATGTCCGCGTTGCGAGGTGTAGGGGCGACCCGTCTGGGCAGATAAATGAATTGTTGGGGAAGACGTCCATGCAAGAGAGGATGATGGGATGGGGATTGGCGGGTCGCCCCTACGTGGATGGTGACAGATTGTGTTATTGGACGACCCGTCTGAGCAGACGAGTGCATTGTCGGGGAAACCGTCCATGCAAGAGGGGATGATGGATGGCGATGGGTGGGTCGCCCCTACGTGGACACATCATTTATAATTTCAACATGACGAAATTCGATCCACAGAAGCACCATCGTCGTTCCATTCGTTTGAAGGGATACGATTATTCTCAAGAGGGTGCATATTATGTAACCATTGTGACATGGCGAAGGGATTTCTTGTTTTGGGAAATTTCGAATAAAAAAATGATGTTGAACAAGATCGGTAAAATCGTTGAATGGGAATGGTTGGAATTGTCCAAACGATTGCCTTATGTTGAATTAGGAGCATATGTGGTTATGCCCAATCATTTTCATGGAATTTTATATATCCATGAGAACGTAGGGGCGATCCGCCAAGGTCAGACAATGTCCTTATCAGACACAGAACCTATGCAAACTTTAACAACCGATGGCATTGACGGGTCGCCCCTGCCTCGCGGACCCAAACCCGCCTCACTTGGCGCGATAATTGCACAATTCAAATCCCGCGCTACAAAACGAATATGGAAATTCCCTGCATTCAAAAACACGCCTATCTGGCAGCGTAATTATTACGAACATATCATCCGTGACGAGAAAGATTTGCAAAACAAAACAGATTACATCGAATCCAATCCGTTGTTATGGGATGAAGATGACGAGAACCCGGTCAATGGGAAGAAATGACAAAGCACTGGGATATTCATCCCAGTGCTTTGTTGTTAAACGCAAACCCAAACACTCCCGAAGGGGTTTTATCAAAATAATCTTATCGTTACAGGAGCAAACATGTTACCCATTACCAAAGGACAGAAAGTATTTTTCGCCGTGATCTGCGCGGCAGCTTTATTGGTAGCTATATTAGGGTTGTTCAACCCCGAGTATCTCGCATTCATCTTCACATGGCTGGTGTTGCCGCCCTTGCATGCGCGTTTCGTCGGTGCCATTTATCTCTTTGGTGCAGTCTTCATGGCGGGCTGTCTCTTCGCCAAACAGCAAGCCGAAGTCCGCTGGGGTGTGCAAATGATCGGAGCCTGGACGGGCACCCTCTTTATTGTCTCTATTTTGAATTTGAGCGTCTTTGGCTTCAACCTTCTGCCCGTGCAGATTTGGTTTGCCTCCTACATTATTTACCCCATTATTTCGATCTGGATGACCGTGCGTCAGCCCTCAATGACGCAAGCCGCATCTTTACCTGGACCTGCGCTGGATCGCTGGGCGAAATTTTTTTTACTCACTCAGGGCATTCTCGTTACCTTTCTGGCCGTGGCATTATTTTTTGCCCCAGCGCTAATGTCCACTTTCTGGCCGTGGAAGGTTACACCGGTCCTCGCACAAATGTATTCAGGGCCGCTGATCTCTTACGGGGTGGGAAGTTACCTCTTTTCCAGGCAGGAGAAATGGCTGGGAGTCCGTGCCATCGTCCCAGCCATGTTGGTATTTACAGCAACAACGGTAGCTGTCTCATTCCTTCACCTCAATCTCTTTTCTTTCAGCGAGATTGCCGATTTGCTTTGGTTCACATGGTTCGTGATTTCATCCATTTTATTAACCGCCATGACCGTCCGCTCTTTGCGAACTGCGTAAAATCAAACAACAAAAAATGCCCTTCCATTTCTGGAAGGGCATTTTTTTAAACCTCCACCACTTCAAATTCGTTGACGATCTCCAGCGCATCTTTCAGCGTGTTGTACACCGAGCAATACTTTTCCTCGCTCAGCTCAATCGCCTTGCGGACTTTCTCAGGGTCAATGCCTTTGCCGAACACCTGAAAACGAACCACGATCTTTCGGAAGCGCCACGGCGGGTCATCATCCTGAACGCTTTCGGCAGTTACTTTCATTTCGCGCAAATCCTGCTTTTGCTTGGTCAAAATTTCCACCACATCGTGTGAGGCGCATCCGATGAGGGCCATGGGCAGCAAATCCGATGCGCTGACACCCTTTGGCTTTTTCATAACGATCTGATAATTATCTTTATCCTGAAGAATGAACTGCTGGTCAGGATCCCAGTTTAGGTGAACTTGTTTGGTAGCCATTTGGGCAGTATATCACCGTCAGGCAATGATTCACTATACGATTATGGTAGGATAGCGCTCGGAGACCCGCATGAATATTTTTCTAATTACCGCTTTCATCTTCGCCGCCCTCGAAGCGCTGGCATTGCAAAAACAATGGTTCAAGCTCGAAATCATCGCCAAGCCAGGCGTCATGATTTCTCTTTTCTTGTGGCTGTGGCAGTCCGTAGGATTAGACGGCTCATTGCTCTGGTTCGGGGCAGGGATTCTACTATCCCTTGTTGGGGATGTGCTCCTCATGATCTCGCTCGACAAATTTTTCCTCGGCGGCTTGGTCGCCTTCCTGCTCGCCCATATCGCCTACATCGTTGGATTTAATATCCCCATCCCCGCAATGGATTTCTTCGGGATCGTCTTCGCCGTCATGATCGGGCTCGGCGGTGCCCGCATCATCCGCCGCATTCTGGACCGTTTGCCTGCCACTGGAAATGGGCGGATGCGCCTCCCGATCATTCTCTACAGTACCGTCATCTCCGTGATGCTGCTCTCCGCCATGATGAAACTGACCGACATTTCATGGAATGCCAACGCCGCTGCATTGGTCGCCGTGGGCGCATTCTTCTTCTACCTTTCAGATATCATCCTCGCCTGGAATAAATTTGTCGCCCCCATTCAACACGGACGCATTTACAACATCGCCGCCTATCACCTCGGCCAGATCGCGCTGATCGCAGGGGTGATCTCGCAGTTTTCGTAACACACTATGTCCACGTCATTACGAGGGCGAGCCTCAAACGGCGAAGTCCGAAGCAATCTCCTCTTAAGTCTGGTATCCATCAGCAAATGGATGAACAATTTTCAGGTATCATCGCCTGCATCTCAAATAAAGGAACACACATGCAACCTATTTTCTTGATAATTCTTGTTGGCTTGTTGGGCGGAATGGCAATTGGCGTACAAAGCCCCATGTCCAGCATTATGAGTCAGCGCTTGGGGATGATCGAAAGCTCATTCATCATCCACGCCAGTGGAGCGATTGCAGCGTTGATTCCGCTGCTAATTTTTGGCAGCAAGCTCGGGGAATGGCGAAGCGTCCCATGGTATACGCTGGCGGCGGGCGCCTTCGGTCTCATCGTCATCTCTTCAATGGGATATATGATTCCGCGCATCGGCGTGGCTGGCGCATTGATCACATTGCTGGCGGGGCAATTGCTGGTCGGTTCCATCCTCGATCATTTTGGCTGGCTTGGCGCCGTCCAGCGCGCCATGGACTTGCCGCGTCTCATCGGCCTTGGCGTGGTCATGCTCGGCGTCTGGCTGACAGTAAAATAAAATTCCAAATAAAAAGGACACGGCCACCGTGTCCTTTTTATTTACCCGTAGTAACGACTTCAGTCGTTACGCATTTTTTCTACATCGTCACAATATACTCATGGATCAAATGCGCGTACCGATTCTGCAAACGAATAAAATGATTCTGGATCGCATCCGCTTCTGAGCCTTCGAGCACGAGGAATTTTCCGCGTTCCACACCGTTGCGCGCGATCTCGCGGCAAACTGCCTCAGTGACGAGTTCTGCCAATAGCACCTGACCATGCACGGTCGTGTCGAGGCGTTTGTTTTCATCCAGATAAATTTTTACCGAAGGCGCACCCGTAGCGATGACAATGCTCGAGTTGACGCGATCAAAATAAACACGCTGACGCGAATCGGTGCGGTCATCAAAACGGATGTCAGTGAAGAGCGCGTTACTGCTGCGTGTGGGTGGGGGAGCTTGCAGCTCTTTTTTGGAATGCACCTGCACCATGGCTTCAGCACGCAGTTTTCCGATGTACGCCGTCACCATGCCTTCGCTGCCCACCTGCCTGCCCTCAATACGAATGCGTGCTTCTCCAATGGATGGGTCATTCTTGTTTGGCTGAATTACAACTTGCGGAGTGGCAATAATAATTTCAGGGTTGTTCGAGATGACGCTCACCGTTGCGCCCGCGCGCGCTTTTTCTGTGATGTCCACGCGCAGCAATAAATTAAGATGCTGGCCCGTTTGCACAAAAGCACGTTCGGGGAAAAACCCAATTCCAGAAGGCGGCAGCTCAATTGTTTTTTGCGAACCGTCTTCCCTTCTTTCAGTCAATTCGCTAAACGCGATCGTGTTTAACTCATGCAAGGCATGGTCGATCTTTTGGCGCAATTGTTTGTCTAGCTTGGTTTGTTCATCATGCACGGCATGTTTGCGCTCGGCTTCGATCAGCGGCTCAAGTTTGCTTTCCACGGCCAGCTTCAACGCTTTCGCAAATGGATGCGTCCAATTGATGCCATCGCGCGTCGCAGTCAAAACAGGTTCGTCATTCTTCAGCAGGTCATGCAAATAATCGCATTGCATCGAACCATAAAAATATGCGGCGTATGGGTCGCTCTCGAACTTGAGCATCGTCAGCGAAATGACAGTCGCCTTGCTGATGACCAGCAGCCCGCCATCGGCATAATCGCCTTCCTCGCTGCGGGTTGATAATTGGATTCCCGACCGAAAGACATCCAGCTTCACATTGGCAGGATATCCCTCCACTTTGATTCTCTCACTGAGAACTTTTTCGCCTCTCGGTGACTTGTAGCTGAGGACGTGTTCTTGACGCAGTTTCCCATCTGGAGCAAAGTCCCGCAAAATGATCTTGCGCCGTGAATTACTCATGATCGGGCGCAGCTCAAAGTGCCTTTGCAAATAATTACGGAAGTTGTCGAACTGCGGCACCTTCACATCATCCCGCGAGACGTGAATCTCAAGGATGGTTCCGTTGCCTTCCGGCACTTCATACTGTTGGCGCAGCGGAACAGTGGCTCGCACAGGCTGGTCAAGGTCAAAGGTGGGAATGCCTTTTTTGATCAGCAGGGAGCAGGTGTAAAAATTGCCGCCTTTGAACGAGCGCACATATCCATGCCCCAGCCCAAAGATGGAATCTTTCAGCCCACGTCCCCACATCCCGCGCACGTGCTTGTCTTCTTTCAATCCGCTGGTGGCTTCGCCATACGTGCCAACGACTTTGTCCATGCGAATATCGGTCATGCCCTCGGCATGGTCCCGCACGCGGATGATTGAATTCTTGTGCTTCCTCTGCACATCAATGATGATCTCGCCGCCCACCGACCAACCCGCCTGTTCGAGACGGGAATAACTGTCATTGCAATTGGTAATGACCTCCACCAGAGCGCGGAACACATCCTTCCGAATCGCCTGGTCTGCCTGTTGCAAGGCAACACGGTCTGCATACTGTAACTTTCTACTACTCACGATACCAATACCTTTCCAATTCTCTTATCAAAAACCTTCGTCATTGCGAGCCACCGCTCCTGTTTTGAGCAGCGACATCGTACTCGTATGAGTAAGCAATCTCTTTTTACTTACTTTTTCTTCGCCAATTTCTTGCCAGACGAATTCAACAAACCTGAAAAACTGCCTTCCACAAAATTCAGGAAGACCACCAGATCCTGCCGGTTTTGAATGTTGGCATACCCTTTGAATGTATTCACATTCCTTGCCAGCGTCTCAGGGGTTGACTCCATCGTGCAAAGCAACAGGCTCCTAAAATCAAACTCGCTGATTTTGGATTTGTCGCCAGCCTTTTTATACTGACGATACGCATCCGATCTTTCCATCACCTGCACTACTTTCCCAGCTTTGACCTTTTCTTCCTTGGAAACTTGTGCCACCGCCGTTGGCACGATCACCATCTCCACTTTAACGGGTTTTGGCTCAACCTTTTTTACAACGGGCGGCGCAGGCTTTTCCTTCTTTTCCTCAACCAGCGGAAGCATGGTCAACTGCGCGGGTTGTTTCTGTGGCGTTTCCTTTTTTGGCGCAACGGGCTTCGCTTGCTCTTTTTTCTTTTTCGACTCTTCCAACTTCACCTGAAGCAACGTCGCTTGTTTGACGGGCGCGGGTTTCGGCATAGCCTTTGTTTTTACAGGTGCAGTTTGCTTGGCTGGTTTCTTTTTGGCAGGCGCGGGCGTTCTCACCACAGGCCTCATAGAGGGAGCAACAACTGCCTTTTTCTTTGCCGTAGACACAACAGGCTTTTTCTTTTCAGAAAGGACAACCCGTTTTTTCTCAGGAGCCTTTTTGGTCACAGGCTTGGCAGACTTTTTCTCTTCCGCCTTTTTGACTGGCTGTTGTTTTATCAGAGGCTTCCTGACGAGCTTCTTCTTTTGTGGAGCAACCGTCTTTTTCTTGGCTGGTATTTCATTCAGCGCTGGCTGAACGGGCTTTAGTTCTTCCTGAACCTCTGCTTTTTTCTCGATCTCTGGCTTAGGAGCGGGCTTAATTTTCTTTTCTGGTGCGGGCAATGTCACACCGAGTAGTTTTGCCACCCGCTTTACCGTCTGCCTTCCTTGAACTTTTACCGCAAATCCTTCAGTCTGATTCCCTTTCAAGTCCCCTTTGTTTTTTGCTTCATTCAAAAAAGACAGGGTCGTTGCAGAGTCGGGCCAGTAAAAATAATTTTTCAGGGAAAAGCGGTGCGGGAACAACCTGAAACAGGCAGAGACGATTTCTTCTGTGGCAGAATATGCGCCGTCACTCTTCAGCGTAAATATAGCAAACACCACCAACTCCGCTGGAGCAATGGCTGCATACACATCCGAAGAAAAATCAGGAAGTGAGTTAATGATGGGGGTTGTTCTGGTCAATGTGCTGTCTGCCATACTCTGGTTTTGCCTTTTCTGCGGTGTGTGGGTCGTATTTTAACGCCTGTTTTCTGCGCAATACACCTGCCCAATATACTACAAGTATACCCAAACCGAAAAATTATCCCACTTATGACCTATTTCAACATGGTGGCAGTGTTTATATAATGCTGTGAGATTATTCAATATGATTCAACAGGAGAGGTTATTCATGTACACGTATCCAATTAAATTTGAATTTCCAATGATAAGCATCGGCCGTCAAGTGGATGTGCGCAACGGAGACGGAAAATTCATCATGCGTGCCAGCGACCCGTTCATTTCCTTCAAAGATACCATGTCCATTGTGGATGGCGGCGGCAGAACCGTCTATCAGGTCAATGGCGACAGTTCCTTCCGCATGATGTTCGAGTTTGCCAGCACCTCCACTAGCTGGGACATTGTCACTCCCGATGGAAAAATGGTCTGCTCGCTTGATGATTACTGGGCACGCATGGAAGAGTTCAAAGATGTTCAAGTTCAATCTTCCGCATCAGTATTGCAAAGTGATGGACGCGCAAATATCGGCGGCGTATTGGGCAATGTCGCTGCCAATATGTTGAACAACGCAGTCAGTTCCAATTTGCCAAGCCGGCTTGTCTATCGCGTCATGGATCAAAGTGAAAACGGCAATGTCCTCGGTTGGATCGTCCCATCTCGCGGCACAGGCTGGTTCGATTTTCTTCCCTATTCCACCCGCATCAAAATTTTGAATCTTCCATTTGCAGCCAGAGCCTATGCCCCTTCCTACGAATTTAAGATCGGCAATTTATATGGCCCCACAATTCTAAAACTCCAGAAACAGCGCGATCTTCTTATAGATCGGTACTCACTTCAAAAACTTGCTGAGTTGACAGATCAGCAGGAAAGATGGGCAATTCCCGCTCTCACCCTCGTCACCATGTTTGAACGTCAACGTGTAAAGAGTATGGCAGATTGGTAAACAAAAACATCCCGATGATTTTCATCGGGATGTCTTTTATTCGTCTTTACCCAGATACTCATAAACCGTCACATTGAATTTTGCATCGGCAAAAACGATTTTATATTTATCGGTCTGCGAATTAAGAATCGGCACTATCTGATTGGCTGTGAAATTATCCAACTCTACACTGCGCGGAGATTGCAGCTTCGGCGAAACCACAATGTAATCAATTCCCTGATTCTCCAAATACTTCTCCAACTCCTGCCCGTTGGTTGGGTAGCCAATCGTTTTTCGCTGCACATGCACATACGCAGGCACAGGTTCATTCACCATCACAATTG
>Ga0075163_10005097_pt1 | contig 17556 bp, 11 predicted proteins | sample JI1023141ADNA_FD_71478 | JGI IMG/M metagenome (GOLD analysis project Ga0075163, IMG submission 71478) | Wastewater effluent complex algal communities from Wisconsin, to seasonally profile nutrient transformation and Carbon sequestration -... | ecosystem: Engineered > WWTP > Effluent > Algae...
TCCCATCGAGTGCTGGTTCCGGTCATGGGTCACGCGCCGCGCTTCCGCACCGAAGTCGTGCTCACCGATGATACCGATTTTTCGAACGGCTCAGCGACGGCACTGCCCTTTCCAACGGTGCGACTGTACCTCACTGCACCGGATGACCGGTCCGAGCTAAACGACTTCGATGACTGGCTCTATGCACTGTTTGTGCACGAGTACACCCACATCCTGCACCTCGATACGATGGCGGGACTGCCGAAGTGGGTGAACCTGCTCCTCGGGTTCGGAATCAACAACATTTATGCACCAAATCAGGTGCAGCCACGCTGGTTCATCGAAGGGCTCGCGGTGCTGGAAGAGACCGAGCGATCGAGTGCCGGGCGGCTCCGCTCATCGATGTTCGACATGTACCTGCGCAGCCATGTCCTAGAGGGCAAGTTTCTGCGCCTTGATCAGGTGTCGAATCAGACGAGACTGTTTCCACGCGGCAATGTGCCGTACCTGTATGGCTCAGCCTTTCTGCGGTTCATCATGCGACGCTTTGGTCATGATGCGCTCAAGCAGGTCGTGGCCAGATACGGTGGATGCTGGTCGCCGGACTGCTGGGTGCCGTGGGGCATGAGCCGCTCGCTCAAAGCAGTGACAGGGCACACCTACGGACCGCTGTATGAGGAGTTTGGCCAAGAACTCAAGCAGCGCTACCGGACTCAGGCTGATGAGGTGGCACTGTCGCCGCTCGGCGTGACGCATGGCCAGCCGCTGTCGGGCTGGAAGTCGAGCGTCGATCGACCGGTCTACACGGATGGCGGCAAGTCGCTGCTATGGCTAGAGACGGATCCCTATCGTCGCCCGGCGCTGGTTCGTTATGACCTTCTCACGGGCAAGACCCACCGCGAGCTGGAAATCGATGGTGCCGGGGGACTGTCGGTTGCGCCAAGCGGTCGCTTCGTCGTGATGTCGCGGATGAACGTCTTTCGCGCCACCTTTTCGTATCAGGATCTCTTTTTATACCGTCGTGATCGGCAAGAACTGCTGGCGCTGACCTCTGGGCTACGCGTCGATGATCCTGCGATCTCTCCGGATGGTAAGCGCGTAGCGTTCGAGACAACCAGCGGCGGCACTCGGCGCCTGGCCATCATGGAGCTACCGAGCACCGAGCACAGCGACGAATCTCAGCACATTGACCCCAAAGCCCATGCCGTGCCCGAGGTCTGGCGAGCCCGCGCCGCCCGCCCCGTTTCGTTTCCGCTTGAACAGAAAGAGTGGTCGCAGGTCTATACGCCAAGCTGGTCTCCCGACGGCAAACTGCTGACATTTTCATACTGGCAGCAGGGCGGATTCCGCGACATTGTCACGTTGAATCTACATTCCGGTGAGCTGCGCTTCATCACCCATGACCGCGCACTGGATCTGGAGCCGCGTTTTTCTTCTGACGGACAGTGGCTGTACTTTGTCTCGGACCGAACCGGTATCTACAACCTGTATGCCCATCACCTGGCGAGCGACACGACCTACCAAGTTTCGAATGTACTAAGCGGAGTCTTTTCGCCCGCCCTCGCACCGGATGGAAAGACCGCCGCAGTGGTCGGCTTTGTCGCCGAGGGTTATCGCATCGAGACGGTACCGATTGATCTATTGAACGCGCCGCTCGCGCCGCCGCCACCGTCCGACCGGCCTGAGCCATCAAATGTTGGCGACCCCGAGCTCACTCGCGAAAAGACCTTCCCGGTACAGCGTTACAATCCCGCACGCACGTTTTTTCGGGTTCCTGCATCGCTGCTGTCTGCCCAGCTGCCGATTTCTGCTCCCGGTCCGTACGGGCAGAGCTTTGGCCTTCAATTTCAGACCAGCGACATCGTTGGAATTCACTCACTCGTGGGTGGGGTGACCATTCAATCGGCACGAGCCGATGCGACGGGCGTGGTTGCGCAATACAGCTACAAGCGCCTGTGGAACGGACTGAATCTCAGCGCAAGTCGAAGCTTGTACCCACGCTACGGACTGCGGCTCAACGGCAAGAGTCGAACTTACGACGAGGAATCTTGGCAGACCGGGGTCAGCACCGACCTGCCCTTGCTCCGTGATGTGGCGCGCTCGGCAACGCTGTGGTTTGCCTATAACTTCACGTATTGGCGCAATCGCACACCGGTGCCCATCCCCGGCCCCGACGACATCTCGCTTCAGCTTCCCGAAGTCGGACGCTACGCAACGCTGAGCATGACTTTTTCTTATGGGGACACCCGGCGCTACCTATTTTCCGTTGGAGCAGAACAAGGTGGCTCGATCTACGTGAATGCCTCGCTGGCGCATCCCATCCTGGGCTCACAGTATCTGGTCTACAGCCTGCGGGTCGCTGCGTCGAGAAACTTCGGGATTCCGTGGCCTTCGCAATTCCTCCGCAACCACACGCTCATGCTCAGCTACGAAGGAGGAATCAGCGGCGGTGATCTCAAACGGCGAGGCGTCTTTTACGTTGGCGGGTTCCCGGAAGCAGAGGATTTTCTGCGGGCCGCCCTGCTCAACGCACGCCCAGGCCAGCCTCGATTGCGGGGCTACAGCGCCGGGGTGTCTTACGGTGACCAATACCACGTCCTGAACATGGAATACCGATTCCCGATCGTTTGGCTGGAGCGCGGCTACGACGCCCTGCCTTTCTACTTGTGGCGACTCCATGGCGCGGTCTACTCCGACGTCGGCGGCGCGTTCTTTGGCAGCATCGGAAAAGACAAGTTCAAGGCTTCGGTTGGCGGAGAACTGCGGCTAGACGGCTCACTCGGCTACTACTTGCCGTTTATGCTCCAGCTCGGCTACGCGCATGGCTTCATGGACGGTGCGGATAACGGATTCTACTTCCTGCTCAACAATCCGCTGTGAGCCGATATAGTGCGGGCCGCCATGCTGCGCTCTCCCCTCGCTCTGTCGTTTGTCGTTGCGACACTGGCGACGTTGCTGTCGCTGGCGGTGGGAGTCTGTCTGGCCAGCCTGATCTTCTACTTTGGGCAGTTACGTGCTCCTCGCTCCCAACGCTATCGCGCTCGCTTGGCAGAACTAGCCGACGCCCTGCTGTCTCTACCTTTGGTGCTGCCACCGACGGTACTTGGTTACTACTTATTGACTCTGCTTGGACGTCATAGCCCGCTTGGTCGTGCCTTCGAGTTGGTCACCGGCTCACCACTGACTTTCACGCCCACTGCGGCGGTGTTGGCCGCCATGGTGTCCGCGCTCCCGGCCATTGCACGCAGTACCCGAGCGGCGCTACGTGAAGTCGATCCACTCTATTTCCGTGCTGCTGCTTCGCTGGGACACAGTCCGTGGCGAGCGCTATGGTCCGTCGGAGTGCCTCTGTCTCAAAGGCAGATTGCGGCGGCCACAATGCTGGCCTTTACACGGGCGCTCGGTGATTTCGGCGTGACGCTGATGATCGCAGGGGACATTCCAGGCTACACGCAGACCGCAGCATTGGCCGTCTACGACGCGGTCCAATCAGGCAAAGAGCAAGCGGCTCTGACGCTGATCATTCCGCTGTCGGTGATCGCGCTCCTGGTGCTGTACGTCGTCGGTAGACTCCAAGACTCCGGGACCGAACGCCAATGAGTGGTCCGAATCCAAGCCCGATTCTGTGTGCCGCTCTCCGCACCTCACCGGATGGGAAATACACCCTGCGGATCGATTTGGCCTTGCCCGCAGGAGTCACGGTGTTAGTCGGCCCCTCGGGATCGGGAAAAAGCACGACGCTCGATCTGCTGGCCGGCCATCGCTGGCCCGATGAAGGAGAAATCACGCTCGGTGGTACCCCACTGCTTCGTCGCGTAAGTGGTCAGCCGCCGTCCATGGTGGTTCCACCAGAGCTACGTCACATCGGATACGTGATGCAGCAGCCGATGCTGTTTCCACACCTTTCAGTCAGAAAAAATTTGGAATTTGGAATTACTAATTTATCTAGGCAATTTTGCCGCGATCGCATTGTGGAGCTGGCGGAACAACTGCAGATCGGTCACCTGCTGGAGCGTCGACCGAGCGAGCTTTCGGGGGGGCAGCGTCAGCGGGTGGCTCTCGGACGAGCCCTGGCACCGCGACCGAAGGCTCTGCTTCTTGATGAGCCACTGTCGGCGGTAGACCTCGGTCAACGTCACGAACTTCTCGATCGACTGCGAACCCTGCTCGGCGACCTGAGCATTCCGGTGTTGTACGTAACCCACAGTCGCGAAGAGCAGCTCTTCTGGTGCGCTCCGACGGTGGAGCTTCGGGCAAATCCGCGTCAGCCGGCTGTCGTCGAAGTCGCAGCGGTAGATCGCTGAGCGGACCACGTCACAGCGTCTGCGGCCGCCCGGTCTCGTTCGTCAGATCTCTGCACGGCGCATGAGGCAAAGACTGCGAAGGTGCGCAGGTTTCTCAGGGGACATTTTTCCTCTCGACAATAATGTAATTCTAATTACTCTGTGAAATTACAATGATTCCCATCAATGAGAACAAGAAGGCCCCGGGGAAACTCCCGGTGGTCAGCAAGCCAGCAGAGCCGCCAAAGGGCCACGAAGCCCTCGATCTTGTCGACGGTCAAGGCCACAGCAACATCGAAAAAATTCGCACCATTTTGTTTGGTAACCAGATGCGCGACTACGAAGCACGCTTCGCTCGTCTGGAAGAACAGCTTGGCCAGCAGGTATCGGAACTACGCGAAGATTTCCGTCGACACAGCGACACGCTTGAGGGCTATGTTCGTCAAGAGCTTGATTCGCTCAGCGAGAGACTCGCTGGCGAGTACGAAGGCCGTTCCAGTTCGCTCAAGGACATTCACAAGACGATCGACGAGCTAAGTGCCGGACTCGACGCACGCACGCACCACATCGAAGAGCAGCTAAACAAGTCCAGCCGGGAGCTGCGTCAGCAAGTTCTCGCCCAGGGCAAGCAGCTTCGTGAGGAAGTGCAGCTGAGCGTCAGCGAACTGAGCGCGCTGGTCCAGCGAGATCTACAGCAGCTTCGCACCGGCAAAACGGACCGCACCGCTCTCGCGGGACTACTGACCGAGCTAGCAGCGCGACTCGGCACCGACTCGAAGTAACAACGGCCGTCGAGCTGATATGACGGCAGATCCCAAAGACAGCGACACTGATCCGACTTCCGACTCTCTTCAGCCGACGACCCCCTACCAAGAGCTCCGGTCGCTGCTCCTCCAACCGGAGCATGAAGAGATTGAGGAACTGAAGCGTCAGTTGGTCCGCCACACCGACGTCGATGCCCAGAGCGTCGCTGCGGTGCTGCCGGCTGCCGTAACACTTGCGACCAGCAAGGCGGAACAGCTCGGACAAGCAATGGCTCCGACCATCGAGAGTGCGCTGAAGATGTCGGTTCGTCGCAATCCCGAGGTCATTACCGAAGCCATCTTCCCGATCATTGGCGGTGCAATCTCTCGGGCCGTAAGAGAGGCTCTGCTGCGTCTGTTACAACAGACGTCGTACGCTCTGGACCACTCTTTCTCGCCGCGTGGGTGGAAGTGGCGAATTGAAGCCATCGCCACCGGCAAGCCATTTAGCGAAGTCGTTCTCCTTCACAGCTTGGTGTATCGAGTCGAGCAGGTCTTCCTGATTCATCCAGAGAGCGGACTGTTGTTGCAACACGTGATCTCCGATGCAGTCGCTGGTTCACTCGGACAAGAGGCCCAAGACGCTTCGATGGTGACGAGTATGCTCACTGCGATTCAGGACTTTGTCCGCGACTCCTTCCGAGTCGAGAGCAAAGCAGCTCTTGATAGCGTAGAAATCGGCGACCTAACCGTGTGGCTAGAAAGAGGACCGCATGCCGTGTTGGCTGCTGTCATTCGCGGAACGGCTCCTCTGTCACTTCGTGAGATTTTTCGCCACGCACTTGTATTGTGTCACCGGGATGCGCTGGACAAGCTCAAGTCTTTCTCTGGCGATACCGACGATCTCAAAGAAGTCCGTCCCTACCTAGAATCATGTTTGCAAGTCCATCAACGAGTCGAAGAGAGGCGCAGCTTCAGTGCCTGGCTGGTATTGGCCACGATCGTGCTCACCAGCGGGTACTTCATTCGCGCAAACATCGTGACCCAGAGACATCGCGCCATGCGACTCGCCCACGCAGTGGAGATGATACAGAGGCAAGAGGGGGTCGTCCTGCTCGACGCATCGCAAATAAACGGAAGGTATCGACTACGGCTGTTGCGCGATCGGGAAGCCCCAGCAGAGCTCGACATCCTGAGTCAGGCCGGACTACGTGCAGAGGAAACGGAAGCCAGCTTCACCCCTTATCTGTCCACGGATCAGGGACTGGTGCTGCGTAGAGCCCAACGAGTGCTGGAACCTCCCGTCGGTGTTGAGCTATCGTACAATATAACGGACGGCGTCCTATCATCGAACGGAATCGCGAGTGATGAGTGGATTCATCATGCCAAAATGCTCGCTCCGGTGGTCGCAGGAGTCCGTCAATACAACTGTCAGACCAAACCCATCCAGCCCCCCAAACCGCTATATGACGCGCTGATCGAAAAGGCCAAAGCAATCGAAGCCATCGAGTTCAAGTTCCGCGCTGGCAGCGTCGAGCTGACCCCAGGTCAAGAGTCGCTCCTGATTCGAGCGGTGGCCGAGATGAAGGAGCTTCTTCGCCTTGCGGAAGCAGACCGGACTGGTCTTGACATTACGATCGAGGTCCATAGCTACACCGATGCGATTGGGAGTGAAGCCTACAATCAGAAGCTTCGCGAAAGTCGGGCCAAAGAAATGAGTCAGTGGCTCGGAAATGCCGGGGTGGATACCCGTCGGCTCAAACCCGTGGTACCAGCACCTGAAGACAAGACTCGGATTGACCGCGCCGCTTCCTTCCATGTCGTCATCGTCAAAGGACCGACCTCCAGCGGAGGCGTCCCATGATCCAAAAAAAGATCTGCATGCTAGGGTCTTTTGCCGTCGGGAAAACCAGTCTCGTGCGACGCTTTGTTCATAGCATGTTCACCGACAAATACCTGACCACCGTTGGTGTAAAAATCGATACCAAGAAGCTCGTCTACGGAGACAAAGAGCTATCTCTGCTGCTGTGGGATTTGTACGGTGAGGACGAGTTTCAGCGTGTCCAGACCAGCTATCTCCGAGGCTCCTCAGGACTCCTCTTGGTCGCTGATGGCACCCGCCCCGAAACGGTCGACAAGGCCATTGAACTCCGCGACAAGACGGTTGCGAGTCTGGGCAACATTCCCTATCTGCTCCTGATGAATAAGTGCGATCTCGCGCCGCAATGGGAAGTATCGCCGGAGCGACTCCGACAACTTGGACAGAGCGGATGGAAGATTCTGCATACCAGCGCCAAGACTGGCGAAGGCGTCGAGCAGTCCTTTCTGTCGATCACGGCAATGATGATGGGAGGCGCAGCAAAGTGAGTGCACTCCCCGAACGAATGATTCGCTATCTCATCGAGGTCTTGCTTGCCGAGCGAAAGCCTGCCTTTTTGGAGGTCGATTCCGCAGGTCGCCTCCTATCAAGCGGCGGGTCTGTGGTGCATCACGGACTCACCGAACTTCAGCACGGTGTGCAGGTCGAAGATCAGCTTCCCTTTCTGATGGGATTTCTGCCAAGTTCAGAAGAGAGAGTCGTTCTTACGAACCTTCAGACCGAAAGCGGATCCTGTATGGATGTTCACATCCTGCGTGACTCCCAAGCGACCTCCACTTGGGTCATTTTGCTCGATGCACGCAGTGAGCATGAACACAAGCAGGTGATGCAGCAAAAAGGAAATGAGCTAAGTCTCAAGACGGAAAGACAGGCTCGTGTACTCAACGCGCACTTGGGTAAGTCGATCGTCCAAATGCTGCTTGAAGGAAGTTGGCCCATCCGCAGCAGCGGAGAGCGCCGCAATGCCACCATTTTGTTTTCCGACATTCGTGACTTCACGCCGTTTAGTGAAAAGAGCACCCCGGAGAGCGTCTTCCAGACTCTGAACCAGTACATTCCGGCGATGCTTGATCCGATCCAGGAACACAGTGGCATCGTCGACAAAATCGCTGGGGATGCCGTCATGGCAGTCTTCGGAATCTTAAATCCGGTTGACGCCGCGCCAAAGCTTGCGGTCAGTACCGCGACCGCAATCCTGCGCAACGTGGCAGAACTCAATCGATCCCGTACTACGGCAGGACAGCCTTGTTTGGAAGTCGGAATTGGCATCGCTACAGGTCCGGTCGCGGTCGGGCTCATCGGAACCTTCGAGCGGCGCGGGTTCTCCGCCATTGGACATCACGTGAACTTTGCATCACGTCTGCAGGGACAAGCGCGACCGGGGGAAATTCTCCTCGACGAAGAGAGTCATCGTCTGCTAGAGCAGGACGGCGTCCGTTTTAACGAACGCATGCTGCAACTCAAAGGCTTCAGCAGCCCCGTCCGCGCCTTTGGTCTATTCCCGCTTCGGTCAATCGCGCCCGATGACAGCGAGGACTGAACGGAATCACACAGGAGTTGACAGCTCGGCTCTCAGCGATGACCCTCACAGGGTGCAGATACTCCTTATCCGTCATGGACTCGTGGTGGAAGATGTTTCCGGGCTCAGCGCGCAGCGCAGTCACCTAAGCCGCAAGGGTCGCAAAGTCGTCCGGGACGTGGGACAGGTGCTGCAGGGACTGAATCTGTCTCTGGAAGCGATCGTAGTGAGCCCCATGGTCGCCACTGTGCAGACGGCAGAGCTGCTGGCAGAACGGCTGGACTTCCTCGATGTTGTGGAAGTGTTGCACTCCCTTGGATCCGGAATTCCTTCACAGCTCGCCGCCAAGCAGATTTCTCAACGAGGCAGCTGCGTGGCCGTCGTGGGTCAGGAGCCATCCCTATCGATGCTCGGAGCCTTCCTCACGGCGAGACCGGCCTTCCCACCCTTACGGCCCGGCCAAGTCAGCGTCATCGAAGACGGTCAACCGCTATGGTTCATCCATCCCGAGACGCTAGAGCAAGATCGGCTTCTGATCGCGTAACGATTCAGGGCGGCCCTCATCTATTTTCCGTGACCGTGAACGGGCTTATGGGGATTGGCCCAGTTGTTATCCCATCTGCTGTGAAGGGAATCGAGAAAGACGTTCCACTCAGCCCGAGTGCGAGAGCCGGGATAGGGAATCGGCGGCATCACTTCGTAGCCGGTCTTCACGATCTCCATCTGGTTCTGAGCACCCAGTCGGCCCAGCTCGAATTCCTTCCAGGTGTGCTGGTTGCTGGGATCAACGCGAACACGGACTCCGTGGATCTCATATTCCTTTTGCTTCACCGCACTGAGCACCGCTTTGACACTCTCGGTTCCGGCGCTCTTGACAGCTTCAGCCCACAGATGCACGCCGTAGTACGCAGCTTCCATCGTCTCACTGACCACCCGATGGGTGCCGTACTTGGCCTTGAAGCGAGAGATGAAACCTGACTCATTACCACTGCGCAGAAGGGGAAAGTGGGCCCGCGCAAAGTAATGACCGGACAGATCCACAGAGGCTAGCTGCGCCATCTCTGTTTCGCCAATCGTAAACGACAGCGTCGGAATGTCTTTGCGGAGAATGTCAGCATCACGGAGTTGCTTCAGAAACGCAACACTGGAGTCGCCGACAAGAACATTCAGAATCAGCTCTGGTTTGAGCTTTTTGATCTGTTTAATCACCGCAGAATACTCAAAGTCTCCGACCACTGAGAAGTAGGTAGAAAGCAGCTTCCAGTCCTTCTTGTGTCGCAGTTCCGATTCGATCAGCGCTTCGATCGCACGCGGACGGAGCCCATCAGTCCCAACCAGAACAATGCGCTTCTTGCCGCTCTGTTTTTCGAACCACTGCAGCGCGGGAAAAACAAACTGGTTGGGAGTTGCGCCGGTATAGACGATGTTGGGAGACTCTTCTAGCCCCTCATAGGACGCGGGATAGAAAAGTAGACCGCCCAGTTCCTCAAAAAAAGGTTTGATGGCTTTGCGGCCCCCGGATCCGAAGCCGCCAAATACCACGGCCACCTTGTCTTCCGACAGCATGCGATTGGCGGCCCGTGAAAAAGCAGACTCGCTCGTGACTTCAGATTTCCCGTCGAGCAAAATTGGCTCTAGGCTTCGGCCAAGTAGTCCTCCAGCGGAATTGAGCTCCTCTATTGCCAGCAACGAAGCATCCGCCAGGGGCCGTTCACTCACCGCCAAGGGACCGGACATGGAATGAAGCACGCCGACTTTGAGGGGAGCCTTTTTCGCAGGTACAGACACCGTTCGCGCTGGATCTACCCGCGCTGGGACAGAGGTTGGCAGATTCCGACTCGCACGATTGCGCAGCACGAAATATCCTGCCGCTCCTGCACCGAACAGAGTCAATGCGCCACCAACCAGGAACGTACGTCGCGAGACCAAAGACGAACGATACTCCCCAGGAACTGACTCCGCCAAGGCGCGTTCCAGGGTGCCAGGCCGAGCGTCGGCACCATCGAGTGTTGCTCCTTGCGCATGCACCGGGGTTTCTCCCACCAGGCGCGGCTGCGGAAGCGCTCTTTCCATTTGAAAGATCGACTGCTGACGACGCGGCATACTATCGAGCACCGCTTCTAACTCGCTCAACATGTCTGCCGCGCTCTGATAGCGCCGCTCTGGCTTTTTGGCCAGAGCCCTCTTTATCACCTTCACACACGCTTCAGGAATTTCTGGAACATACTCCCTGGGATCGATGGGAGAGGTTGTGCGCAGGTTGACCAGGATTTCCAAAATGCTGGCCCCACCAAACGGAGGCCGACCGGTGAGCAGCGCATAATAGGATGCCCCTAGTGAGTACAGGTCACTGCGAACATCAACCTCATCAGAACCGATGCTCTGCTCTGGGCTCATATAGAGTGGAGTGCCGACCAGTTGACCTGACGCAGTCAACTCGGGATCGTCCTGCATGGTCTTCACGATCCCAAAATCAGTTAGCTTCACCGCCCCAGCGGAAGTAAAAAGAATATTATCAGGCTAACTCTGCGCCCAAAATTCTCCGACGACGTTCGGGCATTTTCCAAGCGCAAGGGATGGTGCGTGGGACTCGCCAAACCTCACCTCGTGTCATCTGCGAGGTTCAAAAGTAGGGAATGCCCAAACGATACCGCAAGAGCCGCACAGCTCACTCTTTACGGTGCCACAAAAGTCTGTCCCCCCGCCGCGCACTTGGTCTGGACATCCGCTTGGGTCATGATTCCTGACTGCGCGAAGTACCACTGCGTCAACGTCCCACCACCTAAATTGGGAATATTGGTCCGGCATCCCCCCAGCGAACCTGCATGATTGCAGAACGAATCTAACCAGGCCGCAGCGGTGGTACACGTTCCCTTGTAGGTTGAAATAAACTGCGTTGAGGTGGATTCATAGTCGCGGCACTCCTGACCCGCTGGAGATGCCTTGCGCAGATCGCAGCTCCCCTTGAGTGTGACGGTCATGTCAGCTGGAGTGGTCATATCTACTGCGACTTCCATATCCGCTCCACCCAAATCCTGATTGCATCCAAGCAGTAGCAGCAATCCCACCGTGACAATACGTCGCTTGCTGTCCCTGCTCCCGAGTCGTTTCCTGGTCATGTTTCATCCCCTCGCTTGATTGGCCACGGCTTCCGGTGGGAACGATTCCACAGGAAGTCATCTTGGTGAGTTTGACCGATCGACTCACGTTGTGACAGCATCGTGAACACAGCACAATCCGTACTCGCTTTGTCGCGTACCGTTCGGAACGAAGTCCTGTACCGTTTGGTACAAAGTCATGGCCGCTCAGACTGGTCCATGCCACCAATGTCGAGAGACAGACTCCTACGTCACGGTGGCTCGCTCTTTGCTGTTATAGCGGACATGACCAAACGAACCTCATCCAGATTTCTCTATCTAGTCACGATCGCTCTTTCGTGCGTAACGGCTGCGGTGGTGGCCTGTAATGACACCGCCACCAGTGGTTCGGACGACCTGGCCGTTGGCACAGATGACCTGAGCCTGCTTGATGACGGGGGAGGAAGTATTGCGGACCTACGGCCTATCCCTGACGGAGCCGTGCTCGTCCAAACCGGTGACGGTGGTTCTCGTCTGTGCTTTCCTGCCACCTGCCAAGGCAAGACCTATCAGTGCGGCAACTGTACCGATGATGATGGAGATGGACGCATCGATAGCGATGATCCGGACTGCTTGGGCCCATGCGACAACAGCGAAAATGGTCTCGATCCAGCGATTCCTGGTGGCAACAACACCAAGTGCAAGATGGACTGCTACTTTGACGCAGACACCGGCCAAGGCAATGACAACTGTTACTGGGATCACGGCTGCGATCCGACCAAGGTCGCAGGAAATCCGTCACCAGAAACGGCTTGTGCGTACTCACCAACCATGGGTGTTGGTGGTGGACTCACGTGTGTCACGGCGCAGCAGACCCAGTCTGCCACGTGTAAGAGTTACTGTGGACCGCTCACTCCGAACGGCTGCGATTGCTTCGGCTGCTGCTTCCTAGGCCCGCAAGCCAAAGTCAACCTTGATGGCACCAAGACTGGTATCTGGCTCGGATCGTATGACTCAAATGGAGCCTCGACTTGCACAACCAAGGATGTTGGAGATCCCGCCAAATGCCATCCCTGCCAGATGGTGGCTTCTTGCGAAAAATCATGTGGTCGCTGTCAGCTCTGCATCGGCAAAGATACGCTGCCATCTGATTGCTTTCCACCGCCCGCAGACATGGCCGGTCAACCTCCGAAGGATCTTGCCGGTGCCGATCTAGCTGGACCGACAGGGAGCGACCCTTCTCTCTGTCCGCCATCCCTCTGTGCCAACAATCAGCCGTGCGGTCTGCCCGGTTGCGCTCCATGCCAAAATGGCTGGTATTGCCTCACTGGTTGCTGCACGCCCCCACCGGGCTAGTCGCTTCCCCTCATCCCACCGCACCCTTCCGGGCACCTCGTGATAAATTACGAGAGCCCCCGTCCTATCTTTCGCTGCGGCTTCACGTACAGCATCAGAAATTCTTCTTCGGAAAGGGATAGTCTCTTCGCGCTGCGGAGTCTCTGCTGCATCACCTTGGGGTCTAGTTCCAGCTCCCATAGATACAGCGGCCCATCACCATTCCCTGCAACCTGTGTCACGAGCTTCCTCCAATCAGGAGAGATGGCCACCGTGTGATCCATTCGACGATTGGAAAGCAACATGATGGGCGGCCCAGCCTCTGGCCAAATTCGGGTTGCACCATCCAGTTCGACAGTCAACGCCCACCTGGAATGCGGATCAAACAGAACCAATACAGGAGTCGCATCATGACCAGACAACACCCGTGGCTCCTCGACCTGCACCAGGGACCAAATTCGGGCTGTCCAGTCTTCTGCTCCCGTGATCAGCCATTCGCTGTTCGGACTGATCGCGAGACAACTGATCTTATACGTGTGACCCACAAGCCAGCGCAGCGCTCGCGTCCGCAGATCACACACCAAGATGCGATTTTCTGCGGTAAGGACAAGTCGCTCGCCATTAGGGGTAAACTGAATCCCTGTGATCGGATCCGGTGCTGTATCAATCAAAAATGGTTCCCCGTGTGCCGCACATGGAGTGAGCTGCACGGCGCTGGGACTGGTCATCATGAAGCGATACTGAGCCTTCGAGTTGTCCGGACTGGTCGGCTGTGGTTGTAAGCTCTCTGTTCGGTGCAGGAGTCCGTCTGGGAGTCGCATGCGGGCCTTGATTCGTTTGGGGTGATCGAGACCAACGCGGGTCGCATCCCAGATCCGCGCTCGTCCATCCGAGCAGGCGGTCACAATCTGCTTCCCATCCCGACTAAATGTTGCGGACTGAACCGCCAATCGATGACCCATCAGCTGACAGGGCGGACGCTCGGATCGCAGACTCCACAGGAGCGCACTGCGATCGTGGGAACTGGATAACAAACGGTCCCCATCGGGACTAAACGCGACCATCGAAACCTGGTCGCCGTGACCGAGTAGTTCGAGTGGCTCCTCGGGCTTGCTCAAGTCGTAGACCAGTACACGAGCATCCACAGAGCCTATCGCGAGCTGCATGCCATCCGCACTGATCGCAAGCGAGGTCAATCGGGTGTTCGATTCAATGAAAGGAGTGCGGATCCACCTACCCCTTTCGTCCTTAGAAAAGACACAGATCGATCCGTCTTCATACGCGGTGTAGAGACGCTGAGCGTCTGGCGCAAACACCACCCCCATGACAGCCAATCTCGGCCCAGTCAGGACTGCCAGTTGCTTTCCGGATTCTGCATCAAACAGCCGGGCTGTCTGATCATCGGATGCCGTCGCGATCAACCGACCATCACGGCTCCACACTCCGGCCTCCAGCGAATCCTGATGTCCGACCAACTGGAGCAGTTGTTCTCCGCTGCTAACGCTCCACACCCTTGCCGTGCCGTCTGCGCATAGTGTCAAAAGCTTTTCACCATCTGGGCTAAAGCACACGCGATAGATGGGGCTGTCGTGTTCCCGTCCCAAGCGATGGGGTCGCTCCGATCCGGCGTCCCACAGCTGCACGGTACCGTCCAGACCCACCAGTGCCACGCTCTGTCCATCTGGATTCCATCTGGCATCCCACAACCCCCAGCCGTGTTCAATCTCAGCGGTGCACAGCACCTGATTGTGCAGGATGTCGATGGATGCATCGAGCCACCCCGGAATGGTGGTCACCGCATCAGACTTCGTTTCAAGCAGTGCGGACGCAATCCGGGAGGCATCCGTTCCGAACACCGACTTTGCCGCTAGGAGCCGCAGGGTATCGAGTCCTCGTAACTTGAGTTCCTCCTCTTCCAATCGGACCTGCTCACTGTGCGCGAGTAGTTCGCGGGCCTCGTCATCAACGGCTTCCGGAAACGCTGCTGCCATCTGCACGGCGTATCCGAGCTGACTCCCGGTAAGCAACGTCTGATGCAAGCGCCAGTCCGCCACCCAGCGGTCTAGGTTCTCACGCACCGTCAGCATCGGCCGGGACTTGTCCACCCAAGCGAGCAGCCTCGGCCACTTTCGCAGAAGTGCGTCATGAGCAGCCTCAACATAGCCTTCTGACAGTCCCTGCTCATTGGGAGTGCCGCTGGCCACGATGAGTCGTTCCTGAATCAAACGCTGCAAGACTTGTTGGAAACGGATCTGCTGCGCCGGGTCCTTGGCTCGGAGAGTACGAAGCGAAGCACGCCTACGGCTCGGCTGATTTTCAGTGGTCCAAGCACTGCCCAAACATAGAAAGAGCTGCTGCGCCAGAGTCACTTCATCAGGACTCAAGGACTCCATCACTTGGTCAGCATGCGCAAGCAGCACCCCTACCACACCCGCGAACCCATCGAAAGACTCCTGCGTCAAGCGGTTGCCATCACGGCGCAGCCACAGCAACTCCATGGTTCGTTGAAGAAGAGGCAGCGCACCGGGTTGTGCATCTAGTTCATCCAGAAGCCGCTCTAGTAAACCCGGATCTAACTGCAGCCCCACTCGCTTGGTAGGTGCCACGATCGCGTCACGGAGCAGACTTTGCGGTGACGGACTGAGCCAGAATCCATGCAGATTCCCACACAGGATGAAATCCGACCGGCCCCCCTGAACGTCACGGAAGAGCGCCTCTGTTTGATGGATGAAGTCGCTCCGCAAGCCGATGAGGACACTCACCTGGGTGGCATCGGAGGATGCCAAGCGCCAAAGTAGAGAGCAGAAGTTCTGTCGCTCACTTTCTTCCGCGCCGTGCGTAAACAGCTCTTCGAACTGATCCACGATGAGCAGTTGCTGCTGATCCGCTGTAAACTCTGCGCAGCTTCTCTCAAGTACTTGAATGGGAGTTGCGCCCGGACACAGTTGCGTAATCCTGGCACCCGCTTTCCGAATGGAGAGAATGCTGGGCAGCGCTCCGGCTGCTAGGAAGGAGCTCTTGCCGCTTCCTGATGGACCGATGACCGCCAACAAGCGCGGGAGTTGCTGCTCCGATAACTTCAGGAATCGAGCCGCCAGGGTTTCCGATTCCTGCTCACGTCCGAAGAAGAAGCACCGATGCTGCGGGAAGAACTGCACACGTCCTGGATATGGACAAAAGAGAATCGGCCGTGCCTGCTGGGGTTCAGAGGCGCTGTACAGTTGGAGAGCGGCCCAATCGAGCTGAGTTGGGTCTTGAGCCAACTGCCGACGCGCCGTTAGGAAGGCCTGGGCCACGCTGCCCGAACGACCGAGCAACTCTTCATAGAACGTCTCGGCCAGACGGATTGAGCCATCGACAGACAAAGGGTAGCGCGACGCGACGACTTGATCCATGCGAGCACGATGGAGTTCCTGCGCCACACTCCCAACATGGTTGCCAAAGGCACCACCGTTGCCACTATCGCAAGCAGAGAGCACCACCAGCCGAATCATATCTGCATAAGGTGCGAGTAGTTGGCGGAGCCGGGCTGCATCAATGACCACTGTGTCGCCACAAGAAGAATCATCGTGAAGGGCCAACCCAAAACTACTCCCGATGGCTGCCCCGTGACAGAGCAGATGAAGAACCGCAATCGGCGAGCCTGACGTTTTCGCTTGTTCAAGAACCCTGAGCAGCCGCCCACATGATAGATGAGGCACAATGTCATGCTCTGGTTCAAAGGGATGCTCTGCGAGCTGACAGGCTTTTTCGATCGCTTGCCGATGCTCGAGAGCAGGAATCGCACCGCCCGCAGCAGACCACGCGAACAGAATGCGCCCCCCCGGCGCTCGATGGGGCAATTCGGGCGCTGCGCTCACGTCCGGCCACTCATACCGCAGCAGCACAGACGGCAGCGCGCCCAGATGTTGCCCTCCTCTCTGGAGAGTCATCAGTTCCCACGGCAATGCGTACAGTTCTGCTGCCGCCGAGCGCAAGGTCAACACCACAGAGCGCTTTCTCTCCACCGCGCTCAAGATCAGTGCTTCACTGGTAGCCCATCCGGTCGTTGAAAGAAACTGGCGGAGCGTATCCCCAATCTGCTGCACGAGCGCAGGACTACGTCCAGGCAGACGGATCTCCGCCAAGGAACGCAGAAGATCCACCGTCCAGGGAAAGTGCGCCTCGTCATACTCTCCTTGGCCACGACGTAGAATATAGTCCTGGGGCGTGAACTGAAATTCGTAGGGGTCGCTGGCACTGTTCTTTCGAACAAACTCCAGTTCCACAACCAGTGGCTCAAATTGCACGCGAACAGCTCCTGATCAGACCGGATCGTTCAAGCAGCATCGGGCACAACTCCAAGCCCTTCTCGCCCTCTGTGCCTTACACTGAGCAGACGCCGCGATGAACCAACCAGAACGGGCTTGATCCAATTGCTAGAAATGATCTGCCATCGCGCAGACTGTACGCACAGCCTAGTCAGTCTTGCCATCAACCTACGTTGCGCACAGTCTGTCAAGGTGTCGGAAAATCCGGAAGGAATCTGCCGACCTAGGAAATACCGCCATGCTCTGCGCGACTTGAGCGTGGGTGTTACAGCGCGGTTCCGGAGTCAGATCGTGCTGGCACGATCTCACGCAGCTTATCGTGAGAAACCTCGCTACATCGGTTTCCCTCAACCCTTTGAAAAGGTTGAGCACTCTGGGAAGTGGGAAGGAAGCGGTGATGTCGGGCTTCTCTCCTGCGAAAACCGACGACT
>Ga0075163_10005099_pt1 | contig 17554 bp, 13 predicted proteins | sample JI1023141ADNA_FD_71478 | JGI IMG/M metagenome (GOLD analysis project Ga0075163, IMG submission 71478) | Wastewater effluent complex algal communities from Wisconsin, to seasonally profile nutrient transformation and Carbon sequestration -... | ecosystem: Engineered > WWTP > Effluent > Algae...
TGGCATCAGGACAAGCGCGCCGCGCCCGTCGACCTCATTGCTGTTTGACATCGATCCTCCTGAGCGCTTGGTAGCGCCTCGAGGCCGATGCAGTCACGATGCGTCAGACCGTACGCTTACAACGCGAGGAGGGGAAGGGCGGTTGTGAGCGTGATGAAGGACTTCATGGGTACGCAGTGCCTTGGAACATGGGCGACGATCAACTTTTCTTGTATAGTGTTGCTTCCTTCGGAAGGTGGCCACCACACCAGAGTGCGCGGGTCCGCCCTTGGGCCTGCATCTGTGGGGCTGCTCCTTCCGCGGACGACCAGCGGTGGATCGACGGGCTCTGGCTTTCCTGCTCGAGATCGCTGGTGTTGAGCAGGAGGGCGAGGAGGGACAGGAGAGTCTCGACCCCTGCGCCCAACGGAAGGCTTTGGAATGGTCGTCGCCGGGTACGCCACGTCGGAGGCGTAACGGGTGCAGATAGGTCGTGGCGGCTTCCATGTGCTGGTCGGCTGGCCGTGCTCGCGCAGGTCCACGAGGCCATCGCCCCCGCCGCCGAGGGCGACGACCAGGGCCTCGACATCGACCCCGCGCTGGCGGCGTGCGTCCAGCTCGCACTCGCCGGTCCCCGCCTGGCGCCGCCACCGGAGCATGCGACCCGGCCGCCGCTGACGGTGTCGGCGTTCGGCATGCAGCTGCATGCGGCGACGACCGTCGACGGCCGTGACCGCAAGCAGCTGGAGCGCCTCTGCCGGTACATGCTGCGCCCGCCCTTCGCCCACGACGCAGTCCAGGTGCTCGAAGGTGGTCACGTGCGCGTCCACTTCAAGGCCCCGTGGCGCAGCGGCGCTGCCCATGCCGACATGAGGCCCGGACAAGTTCCTCGCGCGGCTGTGTGGCCTCGTCCCGCCCCCGGGCTTCCACATGACGAGGTACTTCGGTGTTCGAGGTCTACCGCTCGTGCTGGGGTCCGCCGGGATCCGGGATGGCCTGGTCGCCCTCGTGCGGCGTGGACCCGACGATCCCGGTGCGGCGGTGGCCCGACCCGCAGCTCGAGCTCGACCTAGTCGATTGTTAGTTGGGGATGGGGTCAGACCAGACAGCACGGCTGCGTCGCAGTCGTGGGTCCCCCGCGGGACGTAGATGCCTGGCCGTGGACACGCCGGCACGGCGCCCGCCCTTGCACTCGCGCAGCCACACCGGACCGTCCCGAAGTCGGCGAGATTGCTCGCACGCGACCGCTACTCCACCCCTTACCCGGCCACCCCGTGGGCCACCCCGTCCCGCCCGCTGGCCAGGATGCCGCCACGACCCTCCTGGTACCGTCACGCCTCCGACGTGGCTTACCCGGTCGTTAGGGTGACCGGCGACATCCTCCCGGAGTCGCTGCACAACACCCTCGCTGCCAGTCGCGTCCAGCAGTTCCTGCGAGCAACAGCCCTGTGCGGCTCGACCCCGCGGTGGCGCCGAGCGACCGCTCGCGCGCCGAGCAACAGCCCCGCGCGCCGAACAACAGCGGCGCCGAACAACCCGGCGTCAACACGGATCACCCGCAGCCGGGGTCGTACCACCAGACGACGGCCTTCAGGTCGTCGATGTCGGGCGACAGGACGCTGCCGTGGTCGACGGGATGAGATGGCCCGTGATGGTTAACCACATCAGCGGTGATCTTTTGTCCTCCCCTTCGTGTATATCAGCGCTTGACACCGGAGGTTGATTGTGTTCCCTTGCAAGGGGATGAGGAGAAGCACCTGGCGAAAGAAGGCGAGATGATACCAGGCAAGCTCCGTGATGAATTCTTCGACGACACAAGCGCCGGCGCCACGGGTGCCTTTCCCGGATGGATGAGTCTAAGACCGACCCTCTTACGACTTTTCCTTACTATTGCTGTCGCTCTGCCTTCGGCATGCTGTCCCCTCGGCAAACAACGGATTACCACACTTGCCGGCGATAAAGTATGCGCAACCGATTGGGTGGTTGATTTTGGAGTCTGTGTACATCATTCACAAGGCTATTCAAAACTGACCACCGAACAAAGACGCAAAGTAGACGCTACGATTTCGGTGCTGGGGACAACAGCCGAAACTCGGTCGGATTTCGGCCGAGCATTTTCGGCCGAATTCGATGCTCGTCCCCCTGAGTCAGTCCAGCAAATCATCGATACCTGCATCAAGAGGACATCCGCCGCGGACGGACAAGATCTTCAGCAAAAAACAGCCCTGATAGCGTCGGGAGGGGCATTGATAGGGGTCGCTACGGCAGGCGTTGGTCTACTAATCGCTGGTGTGGCCATGGTTAAGAAGGCAGAGAGAGATTTTCTTGCGGGGCCTGGGGCTGAGGACAGGGCAATGGCGAACCGTCTGGGTGATCGAGGACAGGCCCTCGCTATCACCGGTGCTGTAACTGCGGCGATACTCCTGCCTGTTGGGGTCGCACTTGTCGTTGTTGGCAAATCCAACAATCGAAGGCGTCTCGATCTTTCGATTGCGCCCCGCTTTGGAAATCATCAGACCAGCATTTCAGTCGCTGTTCGTTTCTGAGTTGGAGAAAAATGAATTTCAGACACAGCCACTCGATTTCCTACCCCAGCGTTCTCCTCGCTCTCTCTGCAGCATGTTACTCGCCAGGGGGCACTCTGGGAACGCCGTGCGTATCGGATAGTGCGTGTTCAGATGGGCAAATGTGTGTATTGGGAAAATGCGCTCTGCCCATGTCCACGACGCAAGGAGGTTCTACTGGCGAAGGGAACTCAGAACAAACGACTCCGACTAGTGGCTCCGATGATGGCGCTACAAATGGTACTGGTAGTAGTTCTGATTCTGAAGGTGCCGAAGAAGGGGAAACCGGGGGGCTCCTTCCTTTTTCGTCTCGTCAGTATTCCCTCGCGGCAGGTGTCGATACAACTTGCGCGATCACGACCGGCGGAGCGCTTAAGTGCTGGGGAAGTGATGATTTTGGGCAAATCGGAAACGGCAGCCCGAACGTAGACGAACCTTTCCCCACGGCTGTACTGGGATTAAGCTCTGGGGTAATCTCGGTACAGACCACCTGGAGCTTTACCTGCGCGCTGACTGAGAATGATTCGATAGCGTGCTGGGGAAGCGATGGATTTGGACAGTTGGGTGACGGCGGCCCCATCGATGATGCCGATAGATCGCCCTCTCCTATCGAAGTAATGGGTCTAAGCGGGACTCCATCTGCTATTGGATTAGGTTGGGGCAACAGTTGTGCGATCATGGATTCGGGAGCGCTTCGATGTTGGGGAAGCGACGCGTGGGGATCGCTCGGTGATGGTCCTGGTGAACCCATCGGAACGTCTCTGCCAAAGACAATTCTGTCTAGTGACATCTACGCATTTGTCGGCGGGACAGGGCATGGCTGTGCTCTGTCCACCTCCGGTGGGGTTGCTTGCTGGGGGTGGGATTACGATGGTGAAATTGGCAATGGGGAGCCGTCTTTGCAGGAGGACGAGCCCACCACTGTGACAGGGTTGAGTGCTGGTGTGATACAAGTGTCAGCTGGCGCTAAACACTCGTGTGTTGTTACTCAGCTTGGAAAAGTTCGGTGTTGGGGGTTGAACGAGAATGGAGAATTAGGGATTGGCAACTATGATTCACCACAAATGGCCCCAGTGCCAGTCGAGCTTGATGAGGTCGTGGTTTCAGTTGCCTGTGGCGGGGAGCATTCGTGTGTTCTCACAGGGGGAGGCGGCGTGAAATGCTGGGGGAGCGATGAGTACGGGCAACTTGGGGACGGGAGTACTAATAGCAGCGGAGGTGAGGCGGTAAATGTAATTGGACTAGACGCGGGTGTAGTCGCTATCGCATCTGGAGCTCTGCATTCTTGTGCCCGACTGGAGTCCGATTCTATTCGATGTTGGGGAAGTAACATGAATGGGAGATTGGGAAACGGCGAAGTCGGAGGGACTGCAACATCTCCTGTTACGGCAATTTTTCCGTAGTGTGGGATACGGCGGGTACGACGCGTGCATGAACGGCGCAGTGAGGTTGAACCCGGCTTCCCAGCCGCCTCGCTATCCGGTTCTCTGCATCTCTCGCAGGACGGATGCTAGGCGTGGATTGACGCGGGCCGGAGCTCGTCGCGGTGGCCACGGGCACGAAGATCGTTGACGAGGTGACCTCATCACCAGTGCGCATCTGGGGACTCAGGACGCCTCCCGTACCGGCTCCTCGCCGAAATTCCTGGCTGAAAAGCCGCCAGGCGGCACGGCGGCCGTCAGGCTGGCCACCCTGCGGCCGCCACGACCCGCTGGAGCCGTTACACCTCCGACCTGGTGTGACGGCTGCGGTGAAGGTCCCGTACAGTGCGCCGAGCTGACGCTCCTCGCCGCCGAGCCACTAAACGCCAGGCGATGCCCGAGCGAGAGGTCATGCTGGCGACAGTCGTGCTCTTGGCTCAAATACCAATCGGAATTCACCAACTGCGAGGCCTGCCTGCCAAAATTCGACAGTTGGCCTGTCCTGAAGCAATCTGTCGGCAATCACAATCGTCTGCGGGCTCGTCCGTAGTCCGAAATAGATGGCGGTGAGTTTCGCGGGAACAGGTCGACGTTCTCCCGATGCACCAGGATCGTCGGCAATGCGCAGTAGACGGTACTCTTCTTCATAGGACCAGTCTTGACTCTTCGTTAAAAAGACTTTAGCTTCTCTGTCCGTGTGAATGGAAAGCGTTCCCGTCCCAGGGTGCCTTTCGACCCGCTCAAGAATCGGTTGATCCAGGCTGTATTTGACAGGAAAACACTGCCCCCGATATACATCATCTGCAAATTCGTACTGCAGACAGATGCCGCGATGATTATCGGCGTAATGTGCCCACAGTAAAAGGTTGTCGTTTCGGCGGGAAAAACACAGAACTCGGAGAGATTCGATGAGATGGTCAATGGCTGGTTCACCGGATCTATTTACGTAGCGACCTTCGTAGGGGTCGTTCAAACAGTCATATCGCGAGTACCACGCCTGCCCGTCCGCGAGATCGGCGAATGTGTTCCCGGACGCAGCGCGGTATCGACAAAGGTTCTGGACTGGTGGACTGGGCTTCATGATGCCTAACGTTCGAGCTGAGTGGGCGCCCGCATAAAGGGTTTTTGAATTGGGATTTTGAGCTGAGTGAGCGGCGGCAGAGCCCGCGGGGGAAAATTTAGCACAGTCGTGGGTGCGAGGGGAAGGAGGGCAAGGAACTGGAGGTCGGCGTGCTGGGCCTTTGCTGACGCCTTACGCCGCGATTACACGAACGGCGCCGCAAAATCCGCGAGGCTCTCAGCGATCGGCATGGCGAGCTCGGTGGGACACCCGCTCCGGTACCGTCGCCGCCCGCCTGCCCACCCGCCGTTGGATTCACGCGGAACCGCGTCGGCCTTGACCTAGTACTGCGGTAGCGCGACACCCGTAACATGCCGCGACACGTCGGCACCAGCGTCGAACAGCAGCCTCCAGGCTTCGTCGAGCGGTCGATACGAGGACTGCCGCCAGCTTCGGTCGATCCACGGCAATATCCAGTCCTGGGCGACCTGCAGCCACGCGGGGAGCACACGTTGACGCAGTGGTCCCGGTAGCATCTCCACGATCGCCATAAGTGCGTCCGGATGCGTGGGGAGCGCGCGTGATACTCGCTCCCGCATGTGCAGCTCGCAGGCCGCGGCCCATTCATCCGGCAGTTCCTCGACGACCGCCTGCAAGCGCCGTGGATCGATCTCTTCAATCCGCAGAAACGTGGCGAGCTCCCGGCTCAGCTCGCGCGCGTAGTGATGTCGCTGCTTTCGCGTCAGCGCTGGCCAGCTCGCACATATTGCGTGAAGGCGGACCCGCGCCTCCGGCTGCGTCCCCGTCGCATCGCACAGACGCAGTAGTGGCTCGCGTAGCGTCAACTCGAGGCCCTGCGCGCCGACGAACCGCAGGACGAGGGGCATATAACTCTGCCAGAAGAAGATCCCGTTCGCGTCGCCCGTAGGGGGGCATAGCAGGCCTCCGAGATATGTGACGAGCGCGGCGCGGACGTCCACGGGCAACACCTCGCGCTCGAGGCGAATCAGCAGCGGAGCCATGTCGTACCACCCCTGCGATTCGAATCGGTGTCCCGCGGCAATCAGCTCCCGGACGAACTGCCAGTGCGCCTCGTTCTCCCGCCACAGCGGCCCGAGGTGCGCCAGCATCACGTTGCTCGTCTGATTCCTTAACTCGCGCCACGCCGCTTCGACCCGCGGGACCAGCACATCCCGCACGGCCGGCAATGCCAGCAGTGCTTCGGGATATGAGTCGCCGCCGGGCAAGACGCCGTGCGTGAGGTCCAACCGCGCAAGCCAGTGAACATAGCATTTGAGCGCGCGGTCGTCGCCTCGCAGGACTCGTGGCTCGAGCGCCCGCCCAGGAAACACAGTGAATGCATGGTCCAGCCCGAATGTCGCCTCGACCTTGTCGAGCTCCCCCGCGAGCAGCCGTTCACAACGCTCCAGCAAATAGTCGCCGATCTCGGGTGTCCGGACTACGGCGCGCCGTAGGGCGACGATCCCGGCGTCGCATATTCGCCACACCGGATGCGCCCGCAGCATACGTAGGATGAGCGGGCTCGGTAGAACGTCGAACTCATGGCTGAGCATGTGCAGGCACTCCGAATCTGCGATCAATTGCTCGACTTGCTCCGTCGGCAGGTCGCGGAGCCCGGGGGTCAATGCTCGCATCAGCTGGTGCTTGTTAAACGTGGACGCAGCCGGCCGCCCATCGATCGCCGCCGGCAACGGCGGGACAGTCCAGGCGTACCCCTGCTCGCGCCAGATCGGCCAGAGCTCGTCCAGGGCCGCTACGCCGCCCGGTAAGGCGGCGATCTCGTCCACAACATCGCCGGTCCAGACGCCTCCACGAGCGCCGTTCATGAGCGCCGCAATCCGGATCGCTAGTGGCGCCTCGTCCGGGCACAGCGCGATCGCGGCTGAGCACGAGAGCATTTGATGGCCGAGCTGCACAAGCGACTGCAGCCACGGTAAGACCTGCTTGAAGGGGTCGTCGCGCGACGCCTGGCGCAGCGCCAAGGCGGCGTGCACCTGCACCCGATCCCGCATCTCGCGGACCCCGTCGTCACGGAGCATGCCGACGAGTATCCGCAGGACCTCTGGGACGGCGACGAACTCAACGAGCTTCTCGATGGCCACGATCCGGACCGAGGGGTCCCGCTCGCGGAGGACGGCGGCCCAGTGCTGCCAGTCGCCGGTCTGAACGCGGTGATACGAACATCGCTCGACGCGCTGCAGATCGAGGCGGTCAAACGTCAGCTCTGCGAGCCGTCGAAATGCGGGTCCGCCAGCGGCCGCGACTCGGCGCGCCGGCTCGAGCGTCCGCTCAGGGACCCACGACGACGTCTCATCCGCCAACCGGCGCACCAGCTCCTCCGCGATGATCTCCTGACAGACGGCCTCCGCGCCCAGATCCGCGGTGATATGCCCGGCACACAGAACCCGGCGCAGATGCGTGTGATCCACCCCGACATCCTCGCGCGCTGCCCCCTGAAGCAGCATTCGTATGAGCCGGTCCGAGTATCCGAGCTCGTGCGACCACCCGACGGCATGGCGCACGACCTCCTGACCCCAGCCGAGTGATACCACGCGGACAAGGTCCTCCTCGCGCGTCAGCAGGTGCTTTCCTGCGAGGAATTCGCCGAGGTTGCGGAGCACGAATTCGTAGCCCCCGTCCACATGCACGAGCAGCCCAGATTCAGAGTCCAGGAAGTCCTCAATGTCCGCGGCGGGGACGTCTGGGACCCGGCGGATGAACACGTCACGTACTGCCTGGAACGACAGCACACTCTCCTCGCGCGCGAGCGCCTCGTAGGCCAGCTCGCCGACGGCTTCGGCGACCTGCTGCCAGCGCACCACCCCCTGGCGCTCCCTGGTCCTCTGCAGCAGGCGACCGGTGATGGCAGCCATCATGCGGCTGCGACGCTCGATCGCCTTTGGCTCCTCCTTGGCGATTACGAGGGCGAGGCTGGCGAACAGCGGGTTTTGCAGCTCTGCCGAGCGGCGTGCGAGGAGTCCGCGCAGAGCCTCGACCTCGGCCGGCATGTGCCGCGAACACGCTGCGAAGAATGCCTCTAGCTCGGGCTCCGACCACAGCTCTAGCCGCGCTTCGCGGCCGTCGAGAACGGGCAGGCGATAGACAGGTCGCGTCGTGACGACCACTGCCGCGACCGCATCTGTACGCGCACGCAGATCCCCAAGCGTGTCGTCGACGACGGACTCCCCCGCCTCGTCCGCGCCGTCGAGCAGCACAGCCAGCTTGCCGTACGTGCCCGAGAGCAACGCCGTGATGCGCTCCTCAGATAGCACCAGCCGCTCGGCGATTACCTGATCGATCCCTCTCGTCCCCGACGCTCGTCGCAGCTCTGCGAATACCGGGATCGGTGCCGCATCGTCGTGCTCGGCGCGCTCGAGCAGCCAGCGCTCTGTGTCGTAGAGTAGTTCCGTCTTGCCGGATCCAACCTCGCCGAACACGACGAGTAACCGCTCCACGCGGTTCTCCTCCGCGAGCCAACCGCGGAGCGTGTCGCACGAATCTATCGACGGCATCGGCGTGCAGTTGATCGCGCACGTTGGCATCCGCTCGTCCGCCGGCATTCGCTCGGGCGGACGCGTTGGCTTGCGTGGCACCTCGAAGCGGAGCCGCGGCTCGCGGTAGACCTCGCGGAGAGGTACTCGTACTCCACCCATCTGTTTCAAGAGGAAACGATCCTTGAGACGGCGGCGAATCGCTCCCAGAATCGCCCGCCTCAGTTCAAGCAATTGTTCGCCGTAGGCTGCACCGAGCTTTCCGGACTCCGGCGCCACCTCGGGGCCGAAGCGGCCTTTCTCCCATCCCGGTCGACGCGCACGTTCGCCGCGCGCGGCCTCCGTGAGGGATTTAAGGGCTTTCGTATAGACCTCGGGGAATCCCTTCTCGAGCGCCTTCTCAGGGCCACGGCGGATGATCACCCGGTCGGCGCGGATGGACTCGTGGCCTTCGATCTCGACCACTGCTCCGCGCGCCAGCGACGGATCACGCACAAACCGCGAGGACCCCACGACATACTCGATGGCAAGCGGGTCGTCACCACGATCAAGGAATCGGCTGACCAGGAATCGATTCAGGATCGACGCCTTTCGTGACAGAGCCCCTTCTCCGGTCGAGTTGAGGATGACGACACGGCGATCCCGCAGCCGCATTTTCAGCCGTGCGTCTAGCTCCGGTGTCGACAGCCCTACATAAGCCTCAGTCAGCTTGAACCGGTCGCTGGTCAGCGCCGCGTCACCCTCGATCTCCAGCAGGCGAGCCTCAATGCGATCGAGCCCCGGGAGGTCATGAAACAGATCTTCGACGAGCGTCTCGTGGCGAAAGTCGCGGAGCCGTAAGCGGATCACGTCGATGAGTCCGCCATCGCCGCACCCCGATACAAACCACGTGCGTTCGCCGTCGCGGAAACCGATCAGATCGTCGTCGTCCCAGTAACGATTCACCGATGGAAATGCGGAGCCGACCGGCTCTACCCCGAACCCGACCGCCAGAACGACGGCGTCAGACTCGAACGGGCCACCGCTCGGTGTCCACGTGGTCCGGTACCGGCCGTCGCCGGACCGCGTCAGACAAATATTCTGGACGTTGTAGGCGACCCGGATCTGTCTCTCGGGAAGTTTCTGCTGGATTTGTGTGAATCCTGCGAGCACTTGATCCGCGACTTTCGCCGCTGACGCCGCGGTCCAGTCGAGAAGGGGCAGGCGAGCCCGGCTGTCGTTCCATCCCGGCTCCGGCCAGTCGTAGATCCGCGGATGGATGAATCGCTGGCTGCAACTACGGAAGGTTGGGAGCAATGCTTCTAATTTCTCGAGCACGCGCACCTGTACGCCGAGCTTGGCGGCGGCGGCTGCTGCCGTGATCCCGGCCAGCCCAGCGCCGATGACCAGGAGCTTCCCGCCCGGACCGATGACGCTCGCCCGGACCAGCGCGTCGATGAGGTTAAGCGCGCGGATCTGCTGCGAGTAGAAGGTGACGCGCTGATCGAAGCTCCCAACGACGAACAGCGACCCCTCGCCGGGGACGCGATAGTCCTCCAGGAGGTCGGACGGTGTAATTGGGTCGGTCACGCGCCAGATTCTCGCACCGCTGCCCGTCACGGTCACGCAGGAACGACCCTGGGCATGCACCTGCATGCCGCGACTGCTGGCGGAGGAGGTGAATGGCCTCGGCGTGGTTTCGTCGGGCGGCGGCGAGCGCGCGTCGGGCGGTGTCGCGCATGGGAATAGCTCACGGCGAGGGCGGGAACGACGGACGGCGGGGGGGATGCGGGGGCGGAGGTGATGGCGGCTGGCGAGGGTGCCGTGCCTCGAGGTCCAGCAGCGGCCGCATCCGCCGCCGAGCCGGTGGCCGCGTCCGGTCGCTTTGGGGCTGCTGGTCGGCGGGCGGGCGGGGCCCGCGGCTGGTCGCGTGGGTCATGGGGGCGACCGGCTGAGCACTGGCCCCCGATGCTCACGCGGCTGGCCTGAGTGCATCGCTGTGGGCGGAGCGCGGCTGCGGAGCAACACCGCGGGTTATCATCGCCGGCCATGACCCCCTCCACTGTCAGCCCCAAGTTGTCAGCCACACAGGCGATCCCGCTGCTGACAAAAGCGATTACGGACGGAGAATGGTACGCGACATATCCCGACGCCTCGGATGATGCGTTGTTTCAAGATGCCTCCCTAGGCAGTGCCAACTTACGTGGGGCAGTTCTGATTGCAGCGGACTTTACGGGGGCAAGCCTACGTGCAGCAGATATCGAAGGCGCCGACTTATCAAAATCTCGTTTGATAAATGTAGACCTTTCGGCGGTCAGGGTCTTGCGAATCGCCAAGAGTCAGTCCTCTCCGCCACGACTGTTGTGAAAAGCGGATGGACTCCCGTCGAATTATCCGAATGGCTAAAGGCGGGCGCCAAGCTTGGCCATGAGGAATTCGCCAAGCTTCCATTGGATTTTCAACGAGCAATGTTGGGAGATCATGTCGGGCTATCAATTGTTTTTGATACACGACTCACACCATTCGATCGATTTCTCTTAGACTCGGTCATCTTTGGCATACTTGGGCCCGACACCGCTTGCACTATCGCCGAATTTAAGCAGGACGGCAACACTGCAACAGTTCGAATTGTGGGTCAAGATCACACAGAGCTTGATCTTATTGCGCAGCTTATTCACGATCGAGTGTGGGAGGCTGCTCAGGATTCGGCACATATGACGAGGGCTCTCAAACTTGCTCGTGGTATTGCCACTCTTAATCCTGCCGCAGGACAGACTGCTCTTTCTTGGCTGACGTCACGAGGTGAGCATATGGAGTTGTGGACAGTGGTTGATGGGATGTTGTAAAACAGCGTGAGTGGGATCTGACGCCGAGTCCTGCGAAGGCCCTTTGCGATTTTCTCCGAAGCGCCTTTGGCGCCACAGAAGAACTGCGCATTTTTTTGCATCATCTCTCAGAAGGAAAAGAAGTCGTAGATCGTATCAACTGGTCAACCTCGATGTTTACCATTGTGAGCGCCGTAGTGGATGAGCTGGAGCGCTTGGGCATGCTTGACATTGAGTTTTTCCTCCGTCTTGGAGTGAATTTCCCTCGCAGAGATGCAGACGTCGCCTATGTAGCCAAACGCTGGGGTTTTCTATTGCCGCCGAATGTACTCCATCGCGTTTAATGAATAGGAAAGGCGAGTCGGACCGGCGGCGGTGGTGGCGGCTCCGATGGTCGCGTGGTAGCGCGGCGATCGAGCCGCCGCCCGAACTGTCCACCGCGGCGGTGGCGGCGCGCGGGCGGCGTTGCCGCAACACCGCAAACCGCAACGGTCGGGGACAAGTCGAGCGTCAACGCTCATCCAGCCGTCACGCCCTGTCGGTGGCATGACAGGTCCAGGCGGGTTGTGGAGCAAACTCCCCCGAGCTTTGTGCTGCGCTGGCTGTCGCGGACTCCGGATCCCGCCGCCAGATGGGCGCCGGCGGTCGCTTATTTTGCGCCGACGACCGTTTTTCTGTGCTCCAACGCTTCCTACCACCGATCTTCGCGATTACATCACTACCGTGGCACGACGCGGCCATCCACGAATGTGAATGGGCTTCGGGCTTCGATGAGGGCCCGCAGCGTCTCCGGACTCCGCACTTCGCGGCGTATTAGCCATTCTGTGACACGGCCGCTCTCATCTAGGCCGAAGATCCGCTGGCTGTCGTCTGAGAAGGCCAGCCGTATGATGTCTTTCATGCCATCGGCTCGCAATTCCGCGATTTGCTGCCCGGTGTTGACCGCCCACAACCGCACCCCACCGTCCGTGTCACCAGTGGCGAGCAGGTCTCCGTTGGACGAAAACCTTGCAACCCGTACCCCTGGAGTCTCGAGACGCACTCCTCGACCCGTCGCTTCGAGGTCCCAAAGATATGCCTCACCGCTGTTGTACAAATCATAGGTGACCAAGTACATGCTACCAGGATCGAAGAGAGAGCCGCAAACAGGTTCTTTGTGTCCGTGGAGCGTGTCGACGTTTGCGAACGTTTCCGCATCCCAGACGTCGATGCCGCCATCGGGCTGGGAGGTCACGAACCGGTTCCAATCCGGCGAAAAGTTCGGCATGCGGCAGCCTCCTCCAGTGATGCCAATGCGGTGCACGCGCTGCTCGGTCCGTAATGTACGGATCGGCTCACCGGAAATAGCTTCGTGCACAGTGACCTTACCGGCCGAAGTCTGGACTACATAGTATCTCGCGTCGAGTGAGCCAGCGGACACACCGCCTGAAAGGCCGTCGCTTGAAACCGTTACCGTCCAGTCAGCGCGGGAAAAACTTCCGGAGCCCCAGCTTCGCTGCATATCGCCCGTGATTTCGTCACCCCAGAACTCTTGCGTGAAAAAGCCAACAGGATCGAGAGCGGGAAGCTGGAGCAGTGTTCCCTGCCATCCGCCGACCTCACGCGACGGTTTATGCCAATCGGCAAGGACGACCTTGCGCTCCGGAAGCGCAACGCGAGGGACCGCCATGAGCCCCTTGCTTCTGCTGTATAGCGAATAGTATAGGCGGCGGGTGTTGCCACCCCAGATGTCGCAACCGCCGAAAATGCGGATAGTCTTCGCGTCACCATTACGTGGTGACTCAAGACGAAATTGCTTTCCATCGCTGTGCATCGCCGGCGTAAAGAACGTATCGACGTCGGCGGTCGTGGCAGGATCGTCGCTGATCAGGGAACACGATCGGCGCAGAGCGCTTCGCGCACGCTCGTAATCTGAGATGGCACTGTCGCTGCCAGACTGGATGCCATCGTTGAACGAGATCTGCTGCACAATCGGTGAATCATCGAGATCCCATACACGAACTTCGCCCTCAAGCGGCATCGTCGCTACCTGTCGCCCGTCGGGTCGTAATGCTAGTTTGTCAATTGGCTTCGCGTGGGCGACAAAGCTCTCGAGGAACATCAGGTCATGGCTCACCTTGGCGATCTCCGCACCGTCCCCACGCAAAATGATTCCGCGGTTGGACGGCCGTACATGGATCTGTCGATAGGGACGCTCCATCGGTTCGCCAACGAGGTCACAAGACAGAGTTCGCGTACTCCAGCGCGAAATCTGATGCTTTGATAAAAGGAAGAGGTGTTGACCGTCCTCGGATAGCGCCATGGTGTCGTCCGAATACGTAGACGCGAGGCCGGGCGAGGGGTCTGGGCAGGGAGCGAATGCGCGGATAGTACCTCTGTTCGTGTTCCATTCTATTAACCGACCCCCATCCAGGACTATAGGCCCGTTGGCCTTGTACTCCAGGAAGAATACTCGCTCGCCATGGGTGACGATGTCCTGCGAGAAAGAAACGTTTCTCTTCGGAGTGTAGGACGCCAAGGCGTTTGCCGATCCGGACCGCCATCGCAGCATCTGGGAAATTCCAGTGTAGCTGCCAGCTTTGACTTGGTGGTATTCTGCGAATACATCGGCGCCATTCAAAAATCTATACTTAAGCCACCAGTGCTCGCCAATCGACGTCGAGAGGGTCACGACTTGGCCGGTCACAGGATTCACAGTCAGCAAGGAATTACCGTCAGCAAGCGCGGCGAGTCCTTCGGACAGAACACCGACCAATTCGAGCGGTTTGAGGGGTGACTGCTTGAGCGGTTGGCGAGGAATGGTATGGGCCGTATACGTGGCTCCAGTGTCGGCATCGAAACTTACCAGTCGCCCGGATGAGGTGAGTGCAACTATTCTATCTCCAGCGGGGACGAACACGGCATTCTCGATCGGGTCTTCGTCGAGCGCAAGTTCGACTCGTGTCAAGCCGGAGTCGGTGTCCATCACGATAACCCCAGTCTCGTGTGCACCGATGACGAGGAGCCGCTTTCCCACGGCATCATACTCTAGCCCGCGACGACCCGCCACGCGCAGCGGGAGTGTCGGACCAAGCGCGTCGACTGAACGGACGGCTTGCGCAAGCAAGATTTGGGTCGCTGTGTCGTCTCTGTCGAGTTCGTACGCGGCGTAGAGAGGGAGAAGCCCGGCCTGGGGGTTTTGGTCCGAGAACAGCAGCCTTCGCCCGGAATCCAGGTATAATGCGCGGGTTGTGCGAAGTGCATCAGTGGACAGCCGCTCGGCGTGCATTTGGGCCGCCGCGGCGAGTTCGCTGTTTGCAACCGCAAGGTCGCGCTGTTTCGCGATCTCCAAATTCTGTTCAAGTGTCTTGAGATAGCTGTAAACCAGAACACTGACGATGATGAGAGCAGACACAAGAGATCCGATGATTTGGCGGCGATAACGCCGGGCAAAATGCGCGAGGAGGTCAAGTGTAGAGTATAGCCGAGCTGCGACGAGACGGCCGGCCTGGAATCGGCGCAGGTCGGCGGCGAGATCCTTGGCGGTGAGGTAGCGAGCCCCGGGATCGCGGGCCATGGCCTTACGGACGATGGCGAGAAGATCGGCGGGGAGTCCCTCGACGCGCTCGGCGAGGTCGGGAGGTGGCTCGGAGAAGATCGCTAAGCGGGACATGTCTTGGTAAGGCACACAGCCGGACAGGACGAAGTAGAGCATCGCACCGATGGCGTAAACGTCGGCGCGAGCATCGAGCGGCCGGCCTTCAGCCTGCTCGGGAGGCATGAAGGCTAGCGTGCCGACGACCTCGCCTGTGCGGGTGAGTTCATCCGTAGGCTGTGTGGCCGCCGGAGCGCTGTGCTCGTTGGCGGTGTCGTCGCGGTCGAGCTCTTTGGCGAGGCCCCAGTCGATGACGACGGTCTCACCGAAAGCTCCGATGAGAACGTTGGACGGTTTTAAGTCGCGGTGAATGATGCGCTTGTCGTGGGCGTACGCGAGAGCATCGGCAACGCCGAGAACATGTGGAACCAGGGCGAGGCGGTCGGCGAGGGTCGGCCGCTCCCGCACCAGGGCATCGAGTGCCTGTCCGTCGACCAGCTTCATGCAGTAGAACGGTTCCCCGGTCGTGTAAGAGCCGTAGTCATGGACCGGAATGATCGATGGATGCTCCAGCTTCGCCGTAAGTAGCGCCTCCCGCTTGAACCGGTCGGCATTGGCCGAGTCCGGGTGCAGGAAGCGGACTTCCTTCGCGGCGACGGTACGCTCGAGGACATGATCGTAGGCCCGGCGAATCGCGCCTAACCCACCCTCGGCGAACACGGCGCCGAAGCTGTAGCGGGCGGTGGGCGCCGGCACGTCGTCGCGGCGGTGATGGCCCTGCGCCGCAAGCGTCGGGGACGCTGCGATGTCACCGACGACGGTCGAGGCGCTGCCGTCGTTGGGGGCCGCGAGCGCGGCGAGGCGCTCAACCATGTCGTAGCTCGGACCGTTCGAGGTCGGCGAGCCATCGGGGGTCCCGTCGGGCTTCGCATCGGTCATCGTTCGCATCATCGCCGATGTGGCATCACACGCAGCCTGGTTCACGGTGCGGTGCGACCGACGCGGTGAAGAAAATCACGCGCATTGGCGCGGGTGCGCGCGAGTCCCCGCCTATTCGTCGGCACCTCGCACATGTTCGCCGCACGCGGGGGCGGTCCCGCAGATCCGCCTGTAACCCAACGAGGTGCAGCACGCAGAGCTGCAGCGCTCCTCGCCACACACCACCGAGGAGTCGTAACACCGTTTGCCTATGCGGAACTCAGCTTCTCGGGTACCAGGCCGGAGTACCGAGGTCGTTCCCGGGTGGTCGAGTGCGCTTGACACGCGTACATGCGTGTACCAGAGTGCGAATTCGAGCAAGGCATGATATTTCTCATAACTTTATCGATGCTCGGTCGTGACCGAGGAGGGGGGTCTACGGGAACTCGCCTACGTCCCGCGAACCATGCTCTCGCTCCTCCTGCCCCTCGTCCAGCGCCACGTCCGTGCCCGCGAGCACGCTCTCGTCGTCGCCGATCGCCTCCGGGTGCCCGGTGCCGAGCGCCCCGTAGGTGTTCGAACCCCAGCAGCGGACCTTACCGGTATTCAACAGAGCGCAGGCATGATCGTAGCCGTCGGAGATCTGGATCGCCGGCGCCGGCAATTCGACGAGAGCCCCGTCGGCGGGCACCTCGTCGTCACCGATCGTCTCGGTGCTCGAGGACGCCGAGGTCGTCGCCTGGCTTGAGGTCGGCGTGTACAAGGCGCCGCCGCGGCCCGCCTCAGCCTCGCGGGCGTCGAGCCGCGCGAGGTGCTCAGCGAGTACAACAGCGGTGTAACCATCGGCCTCGCGTTCGCGCGGGGTGACGTGTCGCTGCGGCGCGTGCTCGGTCGAGACGGGGTGTCGGATGGCTGATATCCACGCTGCCGGTGCTCTACGATTCGAGAGCCCTGCGCAGAGCATCCATGCGCACGCTGTCGATATTGACCTGGCCGAAATCGGCCATGCGATCAATGCTCGTCACGAACAGGTAGCCCTCGGGTCCGACGGGCCGTCCGGGCGGTGGCATGTCCAGCGTCTGCCTCAAGTGCTCGGCGAGCGCGTCCGCCGTGGTGTCCGTCCGGATCCACCAAATGCCGCCAGTCGGCGTACACCCCAGCCAGTTCGCAATGCCACCAAGGACGATCTGCGGGGCTGAGTTGTGGTTGTTGCTGATGTGAATGATGATGAAGACTTTCATAGAAGTTGTGCCTTTCATGGGGCTTCTACCTCGTCGCGAAATACAGGAGGTTCAAAAACACCACGTTGCGCTTGCGACGCCGTGAGAGCGAACACGGCAGATTCGGCGCATGCCAGGCAGTTCCTGCGTATACCAGGCAGTTCCTGCGCATTCGGGGCACAGCGTATGTGCGAGGAGCGGCACGTCGACCGATTCGGAGGGACAGGCGCTTGCTGACCGTCGTCTCACTATTCGACTTCAGCGGCGTGTGGGCCGAGGCTTTCGAGGCGAAAGGCTGCAGCGTTGTGCAGGTCGACCTCAAGCACGGCGAGGACATCGGCCGGTGGTCGGCGCGGCACCTGCTCGCGGAGCTACTTCGACTACGGCGCGCGGCCCTTCCCGGCGCTCCGGATCCGCCTCGACAGCAGCGGCACGCCCACGGACTGGCACGACGCCGGGTGGACCGGCGACTCCATGGAATACGCGGAGTACTACGGCACCA
>Ga0075163_10005100_pt1 | contig 17551 bp, 17 predicted proteins | sample JI1023141ADNA_FD_71478 | JGI IMG/M metagenome (GOLD analysis project Ga0075163, IMG submission 71478) | Wastewater effluent complex algal communities from Wisconsin, to seasonally profile nutrient transformation and Carbon sequestration -... | ecosystem: Engineered > WWTP > Effluent > Algae...
AGTTTGTTCGAATCGAGTTTGTTCGAATCGAGTTTGTTCGAATCGAGTTTGTTCGAATCGAGTTTGTTCGAATCGAGTTTGTTCGAATCGAGTTTGTTCGAATCGAGTTTGTTCGAATCGCCCCCTCTCCCTTCAGGGAGAGGGGGGTGGGGGTGAGGTTTGAAGGCGTTTCCCGCTACCCAGGTCGAGGGGAGAGAAGGCTTGAAGGCGTTCCCGCTACCCATCCTGAGAAGGCTTGAAGGCGTTGCCCGCTTCCCTGCTCGAAGGGTGCGTGCGTGTTGAAGGAGCCCCTTGCCCAGCTCGAGGGTGGGTGCCATTGCGGGCGCGTGCGGTTTCGCTTGAACGTGCGGGCGTTCGAGGCGCTCGATTGCAACTGCTCGATTTGCGTCAAGAAGGGGTTTCTTCATCTCATCGTGGAGAAGGCCGACTTCGAGCTCTTGCAAGGCGAGCTCTCGACGTACACGTTCGGGGCCGGGGTGGCGAAGCACACGTTCTGTCGGACGTGTGGGATTCATGCATTCTACACGCCTCGCTCGCATCCCGACGGGGTGGACGTGAACGTGCGGTGTCTCGACGGCGATGCGCCTGCGCGGTTCACGGTGCGGCCCTTCGACGGGCAGAAGTGGGAAGAGAACGTGGGCGAGATTCAGGGGCGCTGAAGGCCCATGCGCTCGGCGACGCCGTCGCGGTAGGTGAGCCATAGCTGGAGGCCGCACTCGACGGTGGCCACCACTTCGTCCGCCAGCGGGCCTTCGTCGGGGACGTGATCGAGCACCATCTGCCAGGCGTCGTGCCGGTGGGAGCCCTCGATCTCGCCGTGGGCCTTCACCAGCGCCATGCTCTCGGCGGGGCAGCCGTAGTGCAGCACCATGGGGTGGGTGCGAATGGCCTCTTCTCCGCGCTTGCGGGTGAAGGTGCCGGTGAGCTCGCCGCGCTCGTTGACGCTCCCTTCGACCCAGACGGTCAGGAGCGCCACCGCCACCTGCCAGGGCTGCCGCGCGGAGACGTCGAGGAGAAACTGCCGGTAGGCGGTGGCGGCCGGGTGGAGCGTCGCCGGCGCCGTCACGAATGCGTCGCGGGTGAAGCCCAGGCCGGCCATCATGACCAAGAACAGCTCCGGATGCGGCGCGCTCTTGGAGAGAGCCCCGGTTTGCTCTTCGTAGATGTTCTCGGCCAGCGCCCGGCGGACGTCGTCGAGCGGCGGGCAGAGGCCCAGCGCCCGCGCCAGCAGCACCGGAAAGTCCCGGACGTACACCTCGTACTCGTGGCGAAAGTGCTGGTAGAGCGCGTCTCGCGAGAGACCGGGCCGGGTGAGAGAAGGGTAGGCCCAGTGGTGTTTCCGGTCCATCGCGCCCAGGAGCCGCTGGGCGAGGGGACGTTCGAGGTCAAGGCTCGCGCCTTCGGAGCGATGAGAGGGACTCACGGAGGAAAGGATCGAGCCTTCGCCGAGCGCCGGCAACTTCTCAGCGATAGAGCGCCGCTGCAGCCTCGACCGCCCAGCTCAGATACACGAGCACCGCCGCCGTGAGCGCCACCGGCACCAGCACCTGGGTCACCCGCGCCAGCGGGGAGTCCTTGCGCCCCACGGCCAGCTGCATGGCGTTTCGCGCGCGCGTCTCGGTCGTTGGTCCCGCGGGCAGCAGCGGGAGCGTGGCGAGCTCTTCTTTCAGGGCTTCGAAGTCGGACATCACGCGCGTTCCCTTCTCACGTCGGTCTTCGCGGCTCGGGGCATTCCCTCGAGGCGCGCTTCCAGTTCTTTTCTAGCACGGCTGAGCCTTTGCCGCAGGGCCTCGGCGGAGAGGTCGAGGATGCGCGCGACGTCGGCCTGCTCGAGCCCTTCCACCGCCACCAGCAGCAGCACTTCCCGGGCCGTGGGCGACACGGCGCCCAGCGCGTCTTCCAGCGCCGACACCTTGCGCCGGGCGTCGGTCTGGCCTTCGAGGTCGCCCTCTGCGTGGGTGGACGCCTCGGCGCCGAACGCGAAGATGCGGGTGAGGTCGAGCATGGCCCAGCGGCGCTCGCTCACGAAGGCGTTGCGCGCGACCGTGAAGAGCCAGGCCACGAGGCGCGTGTCCTCCGCGAGGTCGGGCGCTTTGCGGGCGAGCTTGACCCAGGTTTCTTGATGGAGATCTTCGGCCACGTCGCGCCTCCGGGTGAGCCGCAGAAGGAAGGAGAACACCGCCGGGGCGTGCCGCGCGTAAGCGCGATCGAAGGCGCCGCGATCACCGCGACGGAGTGCCAGCACGAGATCGCGCTCTTCTTCGCTCACGGGGGCTCAACGCTAGCCAGCCGCGGACGTGACGTCGAACATTCGTGGTTCGTGAAAAGAGCGTGTCACGATGCGTGCCGCCGGGCGTTGAGAGGGCGGAGGTCGAGCATGTGGACATTGATTCACGAAGGTGGCGTTCCGATGTGGTTCGTCCTGCTTTTCGGGGCGATCGCGCTCGGTTCCAGCGCCTATTTCGCGGCCCGGCCGACGCACCAGCGGCTGGCCTTCATCAAATGGATGATGCTGACCACGGGCTTTGCGGTGGTGAGCGGCACCACGTCGGGGCTGGGGGCGGTGTTCCACGGCCTGGGCGCCATGGTGAACGTAGAGTCGGCCCAGCGGACCCGCATCCTCTTCACCGGCCTGGCCGAGTGCATGAGCGCCGGCACCCTGGGCTTCTCGCTCCTGGGCCTCACCGCCATGCTGACGGCGGTGGGCAGCCGGCGACTGGCCTCCATGAGCGGCTGAGCACTTCCGCATGTGCTTCCGGAAGTGCGGACGCACGAAATTGCCCCGCTCGGCCCCGGCAAGTGCGCTAGAAACGCCCCCATGCGGGCGTGGTTCTGCGTGCTTCTGATGGCGTGTCAGCGGAGCTCATCGGGCTCCGGCGACGGCGCTGCGCCGGCGGCGACGGCATCGTCGCCAGCCACCGCCCTTGCCGCTCCCCAGGTCAGCGCGCCTCCGGCGCCCACCGCGCTTCCGGTGTCCACGTCGTCCAGCGACGTGACCGGGCTCCTGGCGGCGGTGGCCAGTTACGACGCAGGGAGCGCCCCGGCGTCGCTCGACGCCTCGGACGGCAAGGTCGCCTTTCGCAAGACCAAGATGGACGACGCCGAGCTCGTGCGCATCGTCCAGCAGATCCCCGAGCTCTCCCGGCTCGGGAGCGAGCTCCGGTTCTTCGCGACCGGCGACGCCAACGCCATCGCAGGTCGGGCCAAGGACGACGCCAACGGCATCACGTTCTCGGCGCAGCCGGTGTACTGGAGCCCGGAGCCCTCGGTCGACGTCCTGGTGCTCACCGGCCGGGGCAAGAACGCGAGCTTCGTCCTGGCTCTCTACCCGCAAGAAGGCGGCGCCTATCGCCTGGCGTCGTTCTTCCTCTTCGCCGGTGACGTTGCCCCGGTGGTGCTTGCGTACCGTCCGGAGCGTCGCCGCGAGCTGTTCTGGACCACCTGCTGGAACTGCTCCGGCGACCAGGGGGGCATCAGCTTTCGCGACGACCGCCGGGTCGTGATCGTGCAGCACTGATGCGCAAGCGAACGCAGAAGCGCGCCGCGGCCCGCGACGCGGTGAAGCTCGCCAAGGACCGGGTGCGGCTGGCGGCCCTGGAAGAGGGCGGAAGCTCCTCGCGGCCCATCTGGGTGGTGAGCGCGTCGCTGGTGGAGCCCACCGCGCTCGGGCTCGGGTGCCCAGCCTGCGGCGGGCCGCTGCGCTTGCAAGAGCACGAGGCAAAGCCCTTCGGCGCGCAGCTGCTCCGGGTGGTCCATGCAGGATGCATCGATTGTGGGCATCGGCGGACGGTGTACATCGGCCTCCGCGACCCCCTGAACTGAGCGATCCGCGGGGGCGGAAAAATGCCGCTCGGGTGACATTTTAGCGCCGACGTGTGGAATCGTGGGTGCGGGCAAGCCGAAGGCTCCCCCGCGTGCTAAGGGGTGCCCGTTCCATGCGCAGTATCGTTCTCCTGCTCTGCACCTTGGTGGGCCTCGTGGCTCTCGGCTCCCTCACCGGTTGTCCGGACGCGGGGAGCGCCTTCGTCGACGACGTCGATGCCCAGGTGCCGGTGCCCGATGCGGCCGCCGATCACGAGAGCGCGCGCATCGATGCCGCGGTGGATGCGCCGCCGGTCGATCCCGATCTCGCGGACGTGCCGCAGGTCACGGGGATCTCTCCCAAGAGCGCGACCGTCGGCGCAGTGGGTCCCACGCTGATCGTCACCGGCAAGAGCTTCGTGCCGCGCTCGGTGGTGCAGCTCGACGGGGCCGTCCTCGCCACGAGCTTCGTGAGCGCGACCGAGCTGCGCGCCACCGTGCCCACCAGCAAGCTCCTCGCCGTGGCCCAGCTCCGGGTCACGGTCGGTACGTCGCCCCCCGGCGGCGGCGCCAGCAGCGCCATCACCTTCGACGTGGTGAACCCGGTGCCGACCCTCACCGCCATCGCCAGCCCGGTGCCGGCGGCCACGCTCATGGGGTCCATGGACACGCCGCTCGCGCTCACCGGCACCGGCTTCGTGCTCGGGGCGGTGGTCTCTTTCGACGGCGTGGACGTTCCCACCACCTTCAAGTCGCCGGTGAGCATCGAGGCGACCCTGCCCGCGGCCAAGCTCGCGGTGGCGGGCTCCTACGACGTTCGCGTGAAGAACCCCACGCCCGGCGGCGGCCCGTCGAGCCCCATCGCGTTCACCGTCACCAACCCCTCGGTGCTCCTGGGGACCGTCAGCCCTTCGTTCGTCGACGCCGGATCGCCGGCCCTGACCATCACCCTCACCGGCGCGGGCTTCCTGCCGGTGAGCCAGGTCTCCTTCAACGGCGTCAAGCTCGGCGCCATCGGCTACGTGAGCTCGACCCGCATCACGGTGCTGGTTCCGGCCACGTCGTTCGCGACCGTCGGCACCTTCTCGGTGGTGGTGACGAATCCCGCGCCGGGCGGCGGCGTCAGCGCGCCCTTGCCCTTCGAGGTCCACTACCCGACGCCGGTGATCTCCAACGCCAGCCCCGGTACGGTCATCGTCGGCGCGGCGCCCACTGCGGTCACGCTCACCGGCACCGGCTTCTTTCCGGCGTCGGCCATCAGCTTCAACAACGTGTCGACGGCCACGACGTACCTGAGCCCCACGCAGCTCCGCGCCACCCTCACCGCCGCCCAGCTCTCGGTGCCCGGCAGCATCGCCATTCGCGTGGCCAACCCGATGCCCGGCGGCGGCACTTCTGCCCCCGTCGATTTCCGCGTCGACAACCCGGCGCCCACGGTGGCCTCGCTCACGCCGGGGAACGTGCTGGTCGGGGCAGGGGATACGACCCTGGCCATCGCCGGGACGGGGTTCCTCGCGAGCAGTCAGGTGCGCGCCGGTAGCGGCGGTCTCGCCACGCGGTACATCTCTCCGACCCAGCTCACGGCCACCGTGCCCTCGGCCGCGCTCACGGTGCCCGGCGCCATCGCCATCACCGTGGTGAATCCGGGGCCCGGCGGTGGCGCCTCCAACGCGGCCACGCTCACGGTGGGCTGCGACGACACCGGCGTCGAGGTGCAGCTCGGTGCGCTCAATGCGCCGGTCTCGCTCGCATCCAAGCTCAAGGCACCCACGGCGCCGCGGCAGCCACGCTTCCTCGCGGCGGGCGTGTGCCCCACCACGGTCGACCCGGCCACGAGCCAGCCGTACCGCGCGGTGGTGGTGCAGAACGCCACCGCGGCTCCGGCCACGCTCGCGGCGTGGGCGGTGTGCGCCGTCACCAAGGACGGTGGAGGCGTCATCACCTCGGCCGACGACGCGTTCCTCACATTTTATCGCGGCGCGACCATCCCGCTCAGCAACGTCGACCGGCAAGCGTGCACCGCGGTGGTGAGCGAGGGCTTCGCCGGCGCCGGCGCCTACGACAGCCCCGAGGCCAACGAGTCCACGACCTGCCCCGGCCTCACCAAGGCCAACGGCGGCGGGATCTCCCTCGGCGTGTGCGAGAAGACGGTGGTGTTCCTCCAGCCCTACTTCCACGCGAGCTCGTACCTCACCCCGCCGGCGACCCTCAAGGTCAGCCTGCAGTAGCGGTCTTCACTCGAAGGGCTCGACGTCCACGCTGTCGGCTGCGGTGTGGGTCGTCTCCACGTGGGCGACGACCTTGTCGAGCCGGGTCTTCACGCCTTCCACGACGCTCGCAGCCAGGAGCGGCGCGCCCTCCCGGTCGACGCCGAACACTGCGGAGAGGCCCAGGGGAAAGTCTCGGAGCTCACGTAGATGCGCGACGAACGAGCGGGAGAAGCGTCGGGTCGCCAAGAGCCGCTCCTCGTTCTTCTTCTGCGCCTCCGGGTGGAGCGCCGGAAGGAAGGCCCCATCGTTGTCGATGAACAGGATGCCCTGGTCGGTCTGCCCGATGTTGCCACCGCTGAAACGATCGAAGTTGGCGGTCAGGTAGTCGAACATCACCAGGATGGAAAACGACCCGGCAAGCGTCGCATCGGCGCCCTTGGGCAGCTCGCCGCCCCCGAGCCATCCCTTCCAGCGATGGATCCAGGGCTCGCGCTCGAAGGGTGGAAACGTGAGCTTCTCCACCCAAGGAATGAGTGCACCCTGCACGTTTCCACTCTTCCCCGGGAGGACCTCGTCGTCGTAGAGCTGCGCGCCGTCGCCCAGCGCCGCCCGTAGCGCGCTGCCCGGGAGCTGCACCACGTAGGCCGGGGGGACGCGATCGCCGATCCCCAGCGCTTGCGCCAGCCGGTACGCCGCCACCTCGCCGCGATAGCGACCGCCGCCGCGCCGGGAGGTGGGCTTGAAGGCCGCGACCTTGCCGGACTTGAAGCGCAGCTTGAACACCACCGAGGTGTGCCCGATGGCCTTGGCGCTCACCAGCGCGTCCTTCTCGTAGGCCGCGGCCTCCACGCTCGCGGGCTCCACCACCGGCCCACTTGCGCTCGCTGCCGGTGCGGTCGCCGTCGCCATGGCCGTTGCGGTGGTCGCCGCGGTGGGCACGGGGCCGGGCCCGGCCTTCGGGGCGTCGCCGCGCGAGCAGGCGACGAGCGCCAACGCAGCGAGCCTCACCGTCGCTCCGGAGGCGCGAGGCCTCACCGTCACTCTCGTCCGACGTGAACGCGTTCCTTCAGGAACTTCACGAAGGCCGCGTTCACGATCTCCGGCTGCTCCACCGGCGCCGCATGGCTTCCGGCCGGCACCATCAGGTAGTCGCTCTCGGGGATCCGCCGGGCCATCGACTCCGAGAGCCACACCGGCGTGAAGGTGTCGCGCTCGGCGGCCACGATGAGCACCGGAACGCGAATGTCGCCCAGGAAGTCCTCGGCGCTGTGCTCGCCGGCAGCCTTGAGCATGCGGAGGAACATGCCGATATCCACCGAGGACATGTGTGCCATGTACGGGAGGACGTCCTCGATGCGACCGTTCTCGGGATCGAGATCGCCCATCTTCCAGGCCACGCGCAGCGCCATCTCGTGGGGAACGCGGGTCCACACGGCGCGGATAATGTCCGGATACTTGTCGACGAAGCGTAGGAGCGACGGGAGGATCATCTCCACGATGGGCACCCCGCGCACCGTCTGGGTGACCTTGCCGTAGCTGCCACACACCAGTACCAGCGCGCGGATCTTCTCCGGGTTCTGCCGGTACGCCTCGAGCGCGACCTGCACGCCCATGGAATGGCCGAAGATGACGCAGGGGGGATCGCCAGCGCCTTCGCGAACGCGCTGAAGGTCCTTGGCGTGGTCGACGATGGTGATGTTCTCGGCCACCTGGGGCGGAGCGCTGCGTCCGTGACCCCGGTAATGCCAATGCGTCATGGGCATGAGGGGCGCGATGACGTCCCACGCATGCTTCCAGATGAAGCCGTCACAACCGATGCCGTCGCAAAAGAACGAGCGAACGCTCTCGGTGTCGTCCGGGGCGGTGGACCGCACGAACAAACGTGTTCCGTCCTCTGCCAGGGCAAAGGTCGACGTAGCGAACGGAGGTTCGGCGATGGCCGCCGGCGGAACCGACGGCGGGGGAATGCTCTTACTCATCGAAGAACGCGAAAACACTCGCCTCGTGAGCCGTAACGAACCGGCTCACGAGGCGAGCGTTGGGCTTCTCACGGCTCGTCTTCGTCGTCGCCGCCGTCGACTTCGTTGACGCTCGGAAGCTTCTTGATCTCGATGCGAGAGATCTTCCAGGCACGCTGGACGACCCAAGAAAGGGAGCGATCGAGGCGAGCGGCCTCCTCCTTGATCTCCTGAAGCATCGATTCGGGAAAGTAGAGACTCTGCTTCCGTTTATCGGTCTTGGAAGCATCGTTACGCAGATCTTTGTCTCCAGTAGCCAAGGGACGACCTCCTTTGGGGCCGAGGACGGAGCCTCGGGCACGCCAACAGAGCCTATCAGCGATACTCTCAGCGTTTCTACTACAAATCGCGGAAACCATCGATTTGACCTAGATTTCACTCTGAGCCCGGGGCGCCGGCTCCCGGCAACGCCGAAGCGCCGCAGCGCCGCATGTGGAATTTGCCGTTGCGGCGGGCTTTTCGTGGACGCGAGCGTCCTCTCCGGGCGCCCGCCTGTGGGATGGCCGGATGCCCCTGGAATGAGGCTATCCTGCGGCGGTGAAAGATCCCCTCGCATCGCCCGCTCGAGAGACTCTCCCCCGCCTCCGCACCGCGCGCGCTTCTCGGATGCTGCGCGGCGTCGCGCTGGGCGCCCTGGCTTTCGCCGGCGGCGCGTTCATGAGCACCAACCCCTGGGAGCCGGGGCGGGGTGCTGCGTCCGCGGGAACCGACGTGGAGAGCCCGTACCTCGCCGTGCGTCAGCTGGGGCGCGTGCTCGTGCGGGTGGAGGGCGAGTACGTGGAGCCGGTGGACCGCGCGAAGCTGGTGGACGGCGCCATTCGCGGCATGGTCGGCAACCTCGACCCGCACTCCAGCTACATGAACCGTGAAGAGTACACCAATTTCCAGAACGACACCGCAGGTCGCTTCGGCGGCATCGGCATCGAGGTGGACATTCGCGGCGACGCCATCACCGTCATCGCGCCCATCGAAGGCTCTCCGGCCGAGCGGGCCGGCGTGAAGAGCGGCGATCGCATCGTCGGGGTCGACGGCGAGAGCGTGCAAGAGAAGGGGATCGACGCGGTGATGAAGAAGCTCCGGGGCGACCCCGGCACCAAGGTGAAGCTCTTCATCCGCCGCGCAGGTGTCAACGACGCGCTGGTGATCGAGCTCACCCGCGAGGTCATCCGCGTGAGCTCCATCGTGGCCAAGCGCCTGGAGGGCGGCGTCCTCTACCTGCGCATCAAGCAGTTCCAGACCGACACCCACCTCGAGATGCTGCGGGCGGTCGCGCGCCTGCGGACCAAGGATGCCTTCCGTGGCGTCTTGCTCGACCTGCGGAGCAACCCTGGCGGGCTGGTGGACGAGGCCACGGAGATCGCCGACGAGTTCCTGGCGAGCGGCGGCATCTACTCCATGCGCAGCCGCGGCGTGGTGGTGGAAGAGACCACGGCCCAGGGCGGCGGGGCCTTTGCCACGCTCCCGGTGGTGATGCTGGTGAACGAGTGGACCGCCAGCGCGTCGGAGCTGCTCGCCGGGGCGCTCCAGGACAACGGCCGCGGCCGGGTGGTGGGGATGGACACGTTCGGCAAGGGCTCGGTGCAGACCATCCTCGATCTGCCCGGCGGGGCCGGCCTCAAGCTCACCACCGCCCGCTACTACACCCCGAAGGGGCACGCCATCCAGGCCGACGGCGTGCACCCGGACGTGCGCGTGGTGGCCAAGGGCGACGGCTTCCCGTTCCTCCGTGAGCGCGATCTCGAAGGAGCTCTGAGCGGCGAGGGCGTTCCCGCCAAGGTGCAGGACGGCGGCGCGTTCACCATCGACGCGGCTCCCGGGGAGATCAACGTCCCGCGCGACGTCCCGGTGAACCCCCTCTTCGGCAAAGACCCGCACCTGAAAATCGGCTACGAAGAGCTGCAGAAAGCCATCAAGTAAGGGCCCGGTCACGAATAACTTGGTCGGATTGGCGTCGAGGCGCGCCGACCTCCGAGGCGCGAAATCGACGGGATACTGCTGCTATCTCGAGATTTCGCAACGACGGAGGCGGCGATGGATCGGCGCCAAGGCGGTTGAGTTATTCGTGAGCGGGCCCTAAGGGAGATCCGTTGACCGAAAAGAACAAAGCCGTGCTCGTCGCCGTCCATTTGCCGGACGCCACCGATGCCGAGCACCTGGCGAGCCTCGCCGAGCTCGAGCGCCTCGTCTCCACCTTGGGTTACCAGACGGTAGCCCGCATCAGTCAGAAGCGGGACGCGCTCTCGTCGGCCACCGTGGTGGGCGAGGGCAAGCTCAAGGAGCTCGCCGCCATCACCGGCGGAACCGGCCACGTGGGGACCACCGCGCCGCAGAAGAAGGACAAGGCGCGCCTCAAGCGCGAAGGGGCCGAGGTCGACGACGAGGACGGCGACAGCGACGACGAGGATGGCGACAGCGACGCCGACAGCGAGATCGCGCTGGTGGCGGTGGACCACGACCTCACGCCGAGCCAGGCGCGCAACCTCGAGCGCGCGGTGGGCACCTCGGTGCTCGATCGCACCGGCGTCATCGTGGAGATCTTCCACAGGCACGCCAAGAGCCGCGAGGCACGGCTACAGGTGGAGATCGCGCGCCTGAAGTACACCGCGCCACGCATGCGCGAGTCGCCTTCGGGGCGGGAGAAGCAGCAGGGGCGAGGCGCCGGCGAGGCCGCGTTGGAGCTCGATCGGCGGAAGATCCGCGATCGCATCAAGGAGCTCGAGGAAGAGCTCGAGGTCATCGCCAAGGATCAGGACGAGCGAAGGCAGCACCGCAAGGACGCCCGCCGCGTGGCGCTGGTGGGCTACACCAACGCCGGCAAGTCTTCGCTCATGCGCGCGCTCACCGGAAGCCAGGTGCTGGTGGAAGACAAGCTCTTCGCCACCCTCGACACCACCGTGCGCGCACTGCACCCGGAGGTGAAGCCGCGGATCCTCGTGTCGGACACGGTGGGGTTCATCAAGAAGCTCCCGCACGATCTGGTGGCCTCGTTCAAGTCGACGCTCGACGAGGCCAAAGAAGCGACGCTGCTCCTCCACGTGGTCGACGCTTCGGACCCGACCTTCGAGAGCCAGTACGCGGTGACGCGCGAGGTCCTCGCGGAGATCGGCGCCAGCGACGTGCCGGCCCGGCTGGTGCTCAACAAGTGCGACTGCATCACCGCGGAAGCGCGCGAGGCGCTGGAGCGGCGTTACCCGGACGCGTTCTTCTGCTCCGCCCGGCTCCCGGAGGACGTAGCGCGGCTGCGCGCCCACATCATCGGCTTCTTCGAGGATCGATACGTCGATGCGGAGGTGCTCGTCCCGTACGATCGCCAGGCGGTGGTGGCCCGCATGCACGACGAGGCCAAGGTGGTCTCCCAGGACTACCGGGAGGACGGCGTGCTGGTGGTGCTGCGCGGCGACGCCGACACGGTGGCGCGGCTGCGGCGCGGTCTCGAGTGAAGCGGCGTCGCCCGCGTGGCTACTGGCACTCGTGCGCCGCCATCGCGTTCGGCCTCGCCACGGCGTGTGGCGGCCGCGTCGACGAGAGCGACACCGTGACCGCGTCGTCGGGGTGCGAGGGCGCATGCGAGCATCTGGCCCGATGCGCGACTTCGGCGGAAAGCCGGGCTTCGTGCGTTCGCAACTGCGAAACGTCGCATCCCGACCCGACGCGCGCAGGCATCTATGGGGATTGCGTTCGTGCCATCCCGTGCGCGGACGTGCAGCGGGCGCTCTACGCCGACTACGGACCGCTCGGCGCTTGCCACGACCGGGCCGAGCGCCGTTGAATGAACCGTGCGCGGCCGCCGTCTCACGGTCACGTGCGCCCGCCACCCTTCCGAACGCCGCTCCTCGCCGCTGCCCTCGCTCTTGCCGGCGCGGCCGCGTGCGGCGGCGGAAATAGCGATCCCCCTCGGGGACCGGTGGGGATAGGGCAGGCGGATCTCTATGCCACCGTCGACGGCGGCGCCGACGCGAGCTCTACGGTAGCGTCGGCTGCCGACGGAGGGTGCCAGTGTGCATGCCCCGAGCCGCTGGCGCTGCCCACGTTGGGGGACGCCGGCAGCGGCGATCTGCTGGTGATCATCGCGCGGGAGCGGAAGGCCCAGGAGCTGGTCGAGGCGGCCTTGCGCAAGGCCGAGGCCCGGGACGGCAAGGGTTGCCTCGCGGATCTGGATCAGGCGGATCCGCTCGATCGGAGGCCGCACCACGCATCGACGGACCCGGAGAGCTACCTCTACTACCAGCGGGGCCGGTGCCTCATGCTCGCCGGTCAGTGTGCCGCCGGGCGGGCGATCGTCCGCACGTACATGATGCGGCAGACGCCCGCGGACTCGGCCGAAGCGGTCGCGGACGCGATGGCGGCGCGCGACTGCACCGGCACGCTCACCGAGCGCGATCAGGTGCTGAAGGCCAAGCACCAACTGCAGGAAGGGTCCACGAACAAGGTGGCGCCCGCCGTGTGCCGAAGCGCTTTCGACACGTTGCGCAGGCTGCGCGACAAGGTGACCGCCAAGGACGAGCGCGACCAAGCGAGCACCGACCCCCAAACCTACGTGTGGGCGGCCGCGGGCTGCTTCGCGCGGGCGGGCGATTGCGGCGGCGCGTTCGAGGTGGCACGCCTGCAGGCGAAGGAGCAGGGGACGCGCAGCGGCCAGCCGCCCCATCCGCAGGTGGCCGTCTCGACGCTCCCGGATTCTTGCCGGGGCGCCGCGGTTCCGAGCGCGAGCCCGCGGGAGCGCGTGGCTCTCGCGGTTCGCGATTTCGGCGTCCAGAAGCGGGGCAAGCCCACGGCGCCGGCCTGCGCGACCATCTTCGATGGCGCCAAGACCGAGCTCTCGCGACTCAAGGGCGATCGTGGCTACGGCGACGACAACGAGGCCGACTACCTCGCGCGCAGCTTTCGCGACGAGGCGACCGAGTGCTTCGTGAAAGCGGCGGACTGCGTGCGGGCCCGGCAGGCCTTCGCGGAAGCCAATCCCTGGGTCACGAACGGAACCCAGACCTTCGAGCGCAGCAGCCACGCCAAGGCGTGTCCGTAACGCGAGCGAGCGCCTCCGCCGCTACGATGAGCGCGCGGGGTTCGTCAAACGCTCAGCGGGCGCTCACGGAACGGCGGCGGTGGGCGTGCGATGTTCCGGACGTGCGGTACGCCGCGACCGTCGAGCAGACGAACTGCCCGGCGGCGTCGTGGGCCACCGCATCCTGGAGAACTTCTCATGCGCCGTTCCGCTGCTGCTTCGTCTTTCGTCATCGTCGCCTTGGTCCTCGCCACCGGCTGCGCCGCCTCCACCACCGCCGAGTCTCCGGACGACGAAGGCGCGGGCCAGCCGGCTCCCGCGCCCGTCGGCTCCACCGCGCAACCCATCACCAACGGCTCGCTCGCCAGCGTCTTCTTGCAGCAGCGTACCGTCGCCATCGACACGCCCATCGCGGGGACCACCGGCTTTCGTGGGTGCACGGGCGTGATCATCGGCCGCCGCACCGTGCTCACCGCCGCTCACTGCGGCATCAAAGCGGGAGTCACTGGCGTCCGCTTCTACAACGGGAGCGTGACGCCCTCCGGACCCCCCATCACGTTTCCCGGCTTCGTCGGTGTCGGCGTCTCGCAGGCCACCGTGCGCTCGGGCGTCGTGGTGGACTTCGTCACCCCCGAGAGCTCCGACCTTCACGACTCCAACGGGAACTTCGCCGACTTCGTGGTGGTGACGCTGGCCGCGCCCATACCCTCGACGTCACGCGAAGCCGACCTCGCTCTCGGCTATGCGGGCGAGGACGTGGGCGCGACCGAGGTCGGGCGCGGGCGGCACGATGGCCTCGCCAACGGCACCGCGCAGCTTCGGTCGGCGCCCAACTCGTTCTACTCCAGCAGCACCAACTTGGCTTCTTCTACATGAACGACAATCGCACCGACAAGGGCGACTCCGGCGGGCCGGTCTTCTCCAGCAACAAGGTGCACGGCGTGCTCTCCGGGGCCGACTGGATTCCCTTCGGTTGGCGCGACAGCTACACCAGCACCGGCTGGCACCTGCAGTTCATCCTCGATGCCATGAGCTACGTGGGGACCTCGTTCAAGCTGCCCAACACCGTCCTCGGCGGCGGCACCATCATGAGCACGTTCTTCGCCTCGAGCGCGCGCATGTGCGAGTACGCCTGCGACCACGACTCCGCTTGCCACGGCTTCACGTCGTTCAGCGGCAGCCTGTGCATCTTGCGCAGCGCCCTCTCCAACGACACCGTCGCGTCGCCGGGAGCCGTCAGCGGGATTCGCTGAGCCGCCCGGCGAACGCACAGGCCGCGGCACCGGCGCGAAGGCCCGACTCGAGGGCGCCGAGCCAGGTTCGCGGGGCGTCGGCCATCACGTCGCCCGCGGCGTAGATGCCCGCCTGCGCGGAGAGCACGCCGATGCGCTCGAGCACCGGCGTGCGCCGATGGGGCCAGGTCAGGTGCTCCGGCTGGGGTCCCTGTGCGGAACCCGGCTGGAGCAGCGGCCGACCGCTCTCGCCCAGGGTCACGTCGGCGTCGATGCCCAAGGCGAAGGCAGGCGTCACGGTGGTGGGGAGCTCACCCGCGAGGGTCGCCTCGGCCGGTGTATAGTACACGCCACCCACGGCGATGCCGCCGGTGGCCAGCACCACCGCATCGGCCGTGAAGGTCTCTCCGGTCTCGGTCTCGACCCGCAGATCGACGGTGACGCGCTTCACGAACCCTTCCACGCGCCGGGGAAAGAGCGCGTCGCGCGCCTGGCGAAAGCGCGCGCCGGAAGGCGAAGGCGGGAGTGAAATGGCTTCACCCAGCGGAGCGCCGACGGCTCCGCGAATCCGCGCGGCCGTCTCCGGTCGGGTTCCCAGCCAGGGAGGGAGGAGCCACGCATCGGGCGCGGGCGAGTGCGCCTGAAGGCGTGCGGCCAGCCAGGCGCTGCGATCTTCCGCGTCGTGCCGCGCGGCCAGCGCGAGGTGGGGGAGGTCACGCTCGCCGCCGAATCGATGGATCGAAATGTCCACCGCCTCGAAGCGCAGCTCGCGTTCCAGCGCGTACGGGTCCGACCCCAGGGTGCGCGCCAGCGCGTCGGCGTCCCATTCCGCGTGGACCACCCGAGGCAGGGCGATCCGCGCGCCGCGCGGAAGGACGGCGAGGTCGAGGAGCGCTGCGTCGCGCAAGCGGCAGGGGCGAACGACGCCGACGCTGGTGGCGATCCACGCCGGGCCGTCCGAGGCTACGTACCCGAGCGCGGTGACGAGACCCTTGGCCTCGCTCGTGAGCGCCTCGGCGGACGGCCGGTCTTGCCAGGGCGTGAGATCGAAGGCGCCGGGTGCGAGGACGGTGGCGCCGGAGGTGCCGACGATCCAAACGACGTCCGCACCTGCGCCGCGCGCCGCGTGGGCCGCCGCGGTGCCGGCGATGCCTCCTCCGACCACGACGATCTTCATCGGTCCTCGTCGTCGCGGGACCCGCGACCGAGCGTGGCGTCCATCACCTGGAGCGCGAGCGACTCTTGCCGGGCCTGGTCGGGGTTCAGCGCGGCCACCCGCCTCTTGGCCTGCGTGTGGAGGAAGCGTCGCGCCTGCCGCAGGCCCTCTTGCGGGGGGAGCCCGCGCTCCTCGGCGATGATCTGTCCGCAACGCGCCGCGCAGCGCATTCCGCCGCACGCGCCCAGGCCGAGTCGCGTGCGCCGCGCCACGTCGTCGACGGTGAAGGCGTCTTCTTCGCGCACCACGTGACGCACCTCGGCCTCGAGCACCGGCTCGCACGGGCACACCACGGTGCACTCGCGCGGACGCGCTGCGATGCGCCCGAGGATGGCCTCGGCGCGGCTCCCATGGCGAAACACCAGGCGCCGCGCGGCCACCGGGGTGAGCTCGTGGGTCTCCGAGAGCAAGAGCGGGTCCAGCGGGCGATCACCACCGGGCAGCGTCCGCTCGTGGGTGGTGCAGTGGCGCGACGGGGCGAGATCACGGGCGATGCGATCGCTCATCTCTTGCGAGAAGGACCGGTAGCTCGCCAGCTTGCCGCCGATCATGCTGTAGATGTCCGGCGCGCCGTCCTCGGCGTGGTCGACGATCATGTGCTCGCGCGAGAGCTTGTCCTCGAGCGGTCCGTAGGTGTGGAGCGTCGGCCGCACGCCGGCCCAGGTGCCGATCGCGCGGGCCGTGCGGATCTCGGGGAAGACCCGGGCGATTCCTTGCACCAGGTACCGCACCTCGTCGCTGGTGGCGCACACGTCGTCGAGGTCGCCGTAGTAGTCGTCGTCGGTGGTGCCGATGACGCTCATGTTCTGCCACGGCTCGAGGAAGATCTGCCGGCCGTCGATGCTCTCGGCCATGATGGCGTAGTTGGAGAGCCGGCGATCGAACGCCACGTGCACGCCCTTGCCCGGGCGCACCCGCACCCGCGACGATGCCACGTGGCCGAGGGCGGCGGTGAGCGGGCCCCAGGCGCCGCTGGCGTTCACCACCACTTTGGCTTCGGCGCGCTCGATGCCGCCGCCCAGGAGGTTCCGCGCAACCACCACGTAGCGTCCGGCGCCCGCCATGCCCGGCGGACGTTTGTGAATGCTCTCGACGCTGGTGTGCACGAAGACCTTCGCGCCGTGCTCCTTGGCATCGAGGGCATTCAGCACGCAGAGCCGCGAGCCATCCACCCCCCACTCGTCGAAGGTGACGCCGCCCACCAGCGAGCCCCGCAGGCCCGGCTCGAGCTTCGCGAGATCCTGGGCCGAGAGCCGGGTGTGGCGCTCGCCGCGCTTGAGCGGCTGGTAGCGGTCGTAGAGCTCGAAGAAGGCGTCGATGAGCTCGATGAGCACGCGCCCCTTGGCGCCGGCCTTCACCGGGACCAGGAAGGGGATCCGATGCAGGAGAAACGGCGCGATCTGCTGGATGTATCCGGAGTCACGGCAGGACTCGGCGGTGACGTTGGGGTTCTGCGTGAGGTAGCGGGCCCCGCCGTGAATCATCCCGCTCGAGTTGCCGCTGGCGCCGAACGCCAGATCGTTGCGCTCGAACAGCGCCACCGAGAGCCCGCGCAGCGCGAGGTCGCGGGCCACACCGGTGCCGTTGACGCCGCCGCCGATGACCACCACGTCCACCGAGCGCGTGCTCGGGCGGTCGTCGAATGGCATGACCGTCGCACCGGGCCGAAGCGAGGGCGGGGGAAGGGACACCCGTTCCACGGGCGATCAGGAGCTCCGGAGAACCAGCGCTGCGTGAACCACCGGCATCATGAGCACGGCGGTGATGGCGACCAGCACGAAGCTGTACCCGGTCCAGTCCGCCGGCGCCCCCACGCGCGCCAACGATGCGAGCATCAGCACGAGCCCGAGCACCGCAGCCACCCGCTTGGGCGACGTCCACAGCATGGCACTGGCGCCGAACGACCCCAGCGCGACCACGCCCGTCAGCATCGCCTTCCAGCTCAGCGGTTCCGCGCTGGTCCGAAACCAAACCACGAGCGCAAACGCCGACAGCCCTCCAAAAAGGAGAAGCGCGATGGACGCGACGGTTCCGGCTTGCTGAGGTCGCTCTTCGCTCACGAGTCTGACCCA
>Ga0075163_10005101_pt1 | contig 17550 bp, 21 predicted proteins | sample JI1023141ADNA_FD_71478 | JGI IMG/M metagenome (GOLD analysis project Ga0075163, IMG submission 71478) | Wastewater effluent complex algal communities from Wisconsin, to seasonally profile nutrient transformation and Carbon sequestration -... | ecosystem: Engineered > WWTP > Effluent > Algae...
TTCATTTGCTGATAACAGGTATGGATGTGACGGGAATGAATGCGTTTAAGTAAAACCCCTTCCGCCTCCGCCGCCGCGGAGGAACTGATCATGTAGGAGATTGAAGCGGGAGATTGTGATTTTATTTTTTTGAGCCGAGCTGTTGAATTGCTATTTGACTCCGGTGGCGTCGCACTCTTGTACTTTGGTTCTTTATTTAGCAATTCTGAATTCGTGTAATTAGTGCTTTCAATTCGTGTAATAAAAAAATAATTCTATGATACAAAATGTAAGTGTAATCGGCGCAGGAACCATGGGAAACGGCATTGCGCATGTATTTGCCCAGGCCGGTTTTAAAGTAAGTTTGATAGATGTAAACCCAACGCAGTTGCAAAGGGCGATGGATACTATAAACAAAAACCTGGACAGGCAACATAGCAAAGGAGCCATTACAGAAGATCAGAAAAAAGCCACGCTGGCCAACATAACCACCTCTTCTATTATTGCCGAAGGTGTTAAAGAAGCCCACCTGGTTATTGAAGCTGCCACCGAGAATGTAGAACTCAAACTGAGTATATTTCACCAGATGGACCTGCATGCTCCTTCAGGCTGTATACTTGCAACCAACACGTCTTCTATCTCTATTACCAAAATTGCAGCAAGTACAAAAAGGCCGGAACTGGTGATTGGCATGCATTTTATGAATCCCGTACCGGTGATGAAGCTGGTGGAGATCATTAACGGCTATGCCACCAAAAAAGAAGTTACCGACACCATTGTTGAACTGAGTAAACAATTGGGCAAAATCCCCTGCACGGTAAATGACTATCCCGGCTTCATCGCCAACCGCATTTTAATGCCCATGATCAACGAAGCCATTTATAGTTTGTATGAAGGCGTTGCCGGTGTTGAAGAAATTGACACCGTAATGAAACTGGGGATGGCTCATCCGATGGGGCCATTACAGCTGGCCGATTTTATTGGCCTGGATGTTTGCCTGAGTATTTTAAAAGTACTGCAGGAAGGTTTTGGTAATCCTAAATATGCACCTTGCCCTTTACTGGCAAATATGGTTTTAGCTGGCAGGTTAGGCATTAAAAGTGGCGAAGGCTTTTATATGTACACAGCAGGCAGTAAAGACCTGGTAGTGAGTGAGCGTTTTAAGTAATCATCTCAATATTAAGTAGCAGGCTTCCCCAATAAAGAGAAGCCTGCTTTTTTATACAACAGGTAAAGTTTGAAAATCTTTTCTGAATTCACATACAAGCAAATAGTTATTTTGCTATTTTACCTGAGATTTACCATTTACTCAACTAAAACATTTTTATGAAGTCAATTATTTATTCATTATTTATTGTGGCATCTTTATTTACCGCTTGCAAAGGAAAATCAGGTTCCGGCGATGCTCAAAGTACTCCAGCCGGCACAGCCAACATGATTTTTGATGCTGCCAAAAGCGGCGACTACAGTAAGTTGAAGGCATTATGCAATGCTTCTGTTGAGCAGGATACCGACAGCAAAAAGATCTGTGAAGTACCGGATGGCGACGAAAAATTGAAAAATAATTTTAAAGAGTATTTCTCAAAAGGGAAAATAGTTGGAGAAGCAACCGTTGAAGGAGACGATGCAAAAATTAATATCCTGTTTGGACCAGATGGCACAACTTCAGAAACTTTCAACATGAAAAAGAAAGATGGCAAGTGGTATTTAACAAGTTTTTAATTAAGCCGATATGATCATTAAAGAAAAAAAGATTGATGCATACATCGCAAAATCGGCCGATTTTGCAAAACCTATTTTAAATCATATCCGTGAACTGGTTCACAAAACCTGTCCGGATGCAGAAGAGAAAGTGAAATGGGGCATGCCATTTTTTGATTACAAGGGTGAAATGCTTTGCCACATGGCATCTTTTAAACAACATGCGGTTATGGGTTTCTGGAAAGCATCCCTGATGAAGGATCCCATATTAGTTGAAAATGCCAAATCGGAAACAGCCATGGGACATTTGGGAAGAATCACATCCCTTAAGGACATGCCATCTGACAAAAAAATTACCGGTTGGATAAAAGAAGCTATGGAATTGAATGATAAAGGCATAAAACTTCCTGCAAAAGAAAAGCCTACTGAAAAAGAAAAAAAAGAATTGACGGTACCGGATTATTTCACAAAAGCACTGGCCAAAAACAAAAAAGCAAAACAGGTTTTTGAAAATTTTGCCTACTTTCATAAAAAAGAATATTTAATGTGGATCACCGAAGCCAAAACTAAAGAGACCCGGAACAAAAGAATGGAAACCACTTTAGAATGGCTGGCAGAAGGTAAAAGCAGGCTTTGGAAATATGAAAAGAAGTAAGCTATTTCTTTTTGCGTTTTGCAACCAGATCGTACGAGTGATCGATCATTTCCGTTAATTCATTTGCAGATAATCTGCCGTCCACAATGATTGTATTCCAGTGTTTTTTATTCATGTGGTAGCCGGGTAAAACAGATTCAGGATATTCTTCCCTTAACTGTATAGCCTTATCAGGATCACATTTAACATTAAATTGCAAAGGTGAGCTATCCAATCCTGCCAGTAAAAAAATCTTATCATTTACTTTAAAAACCAAAGTATCTTCTCCAAATGGAAAGCCTTCTGTAACCGCAGGCTTTTTTAAAATATACTCACGTATGGTTTCAATGTTCATTTTAAGAAATTGTCTTTTTAGCTTCTTCCAGTTTTTTACTGATCTGCCCGGTAAGTATGTGCCAGAACATCACAAAATCGCTGCCCAGGCTATATAGCGGGTAAGTAAATGTTGCCGGTTTATTTTTCTCGATAAAAAAATGACCTACCCAGGCAAAGCCATAACCGCATACCGGTATCAGTGCAAGCATCCACCATCTTTGCAATACAATAGCTGCAACCAGTATGGCAAGCAAACCTGCCGTACCAATAAAATGCAGGGTGCGGTTCGTAAGGTCGCTATGTTCTGTTAAATAGTAGGGATAAAAACTCCAAAAACTTTTGTATTTTTTTTTCGTAGTCATAAAATGTTTTTAGAAAATTACAAAATCCGGTCTGATTAACCGATTTTTTACCATGTAATTTAAAAACGATAAGCCCACACCTGGTTACCTGACAAACATCTATCGGATCATCATTACCGTACCTTTTTCAAGGTATTCCATTGAGTTATTAAAAACCCTATAGCGAATCACCCACACATAACCCCCCGCCGGCTGCACAACACCTTTAAATTTTCCATCCCACCCATTATTGATCTGGTTACTGGTAAAAATTTTCTGTGACCACCGGTTATAAATTTCCATGGAGTAGCTAACAATATTGTCACCATACCCCGGTTTAAAGATATCGTTTTTGCCATCAGTACCAGGAGTAAATGCAGAAGGAACAAACAACTGGCAAATACCAGGTTTTACAACAATTCCGTCTGTTGCTATTCCGCAAGTGTTCTTTACAGCTATTGAGTAATTTCCCGGCTGGCTTACCGAAATATTCATTGTTGTATCTTCATTGCTCCACAAAAATTGCGCATTTTCAGCACTAAGCAACAATGGTTTTAATGTTATGATCTTACCACTACAAAGCAATGTATCGTTTCCGAGGTACACTTTTGGTATTAATCTGTTTTTTATAACGATTGTATCAGATAATTCGCAACCGTTCAAATTTACTTTTACAAAATAGCTACCGGGATTTCCCGCCAGCAACGTTTGGTTTGTGCTGTTATCCTGCCATAGATAAGTTGCCCCGGGATTACCGGCATCCAATAACAGGGTTGTTTTTTCACAAATAGTTGTGTCAATACCAAGTTGTACAAAAGGATTTGGCTTAAAGTTTAGTTGAATACTATCCCTGAGAATACAACCGTTATTGTTGTTTGTTACTTCCACCCAATAAAGGCCACTTTGTGAAGTGGTCAATGTTGGGTTAACTGAATTATCCTGCCATAAATAAGTTTTGTTGATCCCGCTTTGTGGATCTAAAACATAGCTGGTAACTCCGCAAAATTCTTTGTCGGCACCTAGGTTCACCGTTAAAGGATCAACAGTTATTGTTTTTCTCATGGTATCATTCCGGCAGTTAAGAAAGGTAACAAGTGTTACCTGGTATGTGCCCCGGCTTGTAAAAGTATGCACTGCACTATCAATGGCAGATGTATTATTTGTTCCTGATGCAGGATCACCAAAATCCCATTTTATCGCACTTGCATTATCTGGTTTTGAGTAATAGAATTCAACATCCTTTGTTGTACAGGATGTTTTATAACCGAAAGTTCCTTTAAAATAGCTTTGATTAAAATCAGGTAAGCCATATATAGCGTTTGTACCTGCTGCCAGAGGAAATGCTGAACCCAAATAATTACAGGCAACTCCTTGTACGTCAGGCTTAGCTATTACTCCAAGTGAATTCCCAAAATGTGATACATATAGTTTCCCATCAGGGCCTAATTGAAGTGCACTAAAATAGGCAACACCGGCCGGTGCGGATAAGTAAATTGAATCTAGTTCAACTTTTGTTGCACTGATTGATAACGCATCTGCATTTAAGCCGGAATACTGGCGTACATCACATCTGCGATAAAGAATCTGCAATTGAAATGTATTGGAGACATATAAAATTTTTGAATTGGACGAAAATTCAACCCCATATGGCTGTTGATTAATTCCGTTGATAATACTTTTTCGATTTGATATTTGCCCCGTGGATGGGTCAAAATCAAAAAGATCAAGCCCTCTTCCAAAATTTACGCACGCCAGCTTTGTTGCATCGGGTGAAAATTTTAAATAGCCTAATCCAAAAAAATTGTTTGGCACCCCGATGGAAGAAATAACGGGAGGTTGAATGCCAGAAGCCTTGACGAGGTATGAATAAAATTTATCGGAATTTTTTTTGGCTGTAGTTACCCAAATATCTTTCCCATTGCAATGGTTTACACTGGTAACTTTTTCTGCAGAAGGACCAACCAGGAAAATATTTTTCAATTCAACATCCCCTCTTCCATTGTCAAGGTCCATATTAACCACCGAGTAACTTAAACCGTGTGTACCTCCGTCTACGTCCATGGTAAACAAATAATATCTCTTTGAGTCTGCCGGAAATGGAACGATCATAGATGATTGTGTGCTGGAAGAATGTCCGAAAAGACCCGTGCCATTGGGCATTACCTGGTGCTGCGCATTCCATACTGAGACTCCGTCAGAATAAAAAAGCAAATTCCCGGCAGTATCTGAAATAGATGAGGAACCTTCAACCTGAAACATTGCACTTGTTCCAACAGATACTGGTGTTGTGGAGAAGTTGATCCACGCTTTGTTGGCAAAAACCCAATTATTGCCACGCTGTGCAAATAACGGGTGCATGAGTATTGTGAAAAAAAATAAAAGAAACAGGGTTTTCATATACAGGTTTTACCCCTACTAAAATACAGTTTATACATGATAACTAATACCCCTATTTAATCTTACCCGTATAAGTTGATATCGAATATCTTAGCTAATTTCTAAGCCATACAAATTAAAAGCCTTCTCTTTTTCAATTGATTTTTTTAACGCTTACATTTTGTAGTTCATTTAAGCGATACAATACGTCATCCGTTCGGTTCTTTGGCACACCGGCTTTTATCATACAAAACAACTGCATTTCATTGCTGATAACATTGCAGTTAAACTGTTTCAAAATCATCATTACATCATTCATCTGGGTGTAATCAAACTCAATACTGTATTTCAGTTCCACCTGCTTTTCAATAATGGGCGTAACCTGCAGGGCCATAGCTGCAGCATTTTTATAGGCATTTATCAGTCCTGGCACTCCCAATAAAGTTCCGCCCCAATAACGAACCACAATAATGGCTGTGTTGGTAATTCCTTTACTATCGATTTGTCCAAGTATGGGCTTACCAGCCGAGCCGGAAGGTTCGCCATCATCGCTGCTGCGGAAATTATTTCCATCGGTGCCGATGCGATAGGCAAAGCAATGGTGTACTGCTTTTGGATGGTCTTTTTTTAATACCTGTAGTTGTTGTTTGAAATCATCTGCTGTCTCAATAGGAAAAGCAAACGCAATGAACTTGCTACCCCGGTCTTTAAACTCGGCAGTAGATATTTGTGCAATGGTATTATAAGTTCCTTTTTCTTCCATTATTAAAAATCAATTATAAAACTATCCGTAAGCAATCAATGCAATGGCGGCAACCGCCAGGATAATACCCAACCAGTTTATCATTGATAATTTCTCTTTAAATATTGCCCAGGCAACTACAGCACTAAACAGCACGATACCCATATTATTTACAGGAATGATAGCTGACGAATTGCCATGATAAGCCGTTATAACTTTCCCCAAACACCAGATTGAAAAATAATTGGGCACACCAATGATTATACCAGCCACCACTGCCTTACCTGAAAATTTTTGTTTCCCTGTTGCAACCTGTATAGCCAGTATTACCAAGCCAATAGTACCTGCAATAGAAAAAGCAGTGATGAGAAAATTATTAAAATTAGCCGTGGGGTCATTGAAAAAATTATTCTTCACATACACGATCAGCGTATCCAGCAGGCCGCTACTGATGAACAAGACGACCGGCAATAATAGTAAAAGCTGTGTATGCTTTTTCGTTTCTACGCCTTCCTTTTGAGAAGGGTAACAGGTTAATACGACGGCTGCCAGTGCAATTACTATTCCTGCTATTTTTAAAATGGTAGCATTTTCGTTATACAGGTAAATGGAAAACACAAAGGGAATGACCATGGATAATTTATTGGCCACCGATGCAACGGCAACGCCCAGTTTTTGCGTGGTAAAACCAATTACATTAAAAATACTGATGAACATCAACCCCATCAGCAATGCCCATACAAACCAGGGAGCGCTTATATTTTCTTTATTTACCGGGAATGAGCCATTTACAACCGCTCCGGTACATACACAGGCAATGTAGTTAAACACGATTGCCTGTAGTGTATTGATATTAAGCCGTTGCAGCACTTTAAATGAAAGCGTAAGGTAAGAGCTCAATAAGATGCTGCCTAATAAATAGATCATTGCGAATCGTTTTTAAAATATACAATTCTGTCGGTTTGTATATTTTCTTCTTTTATTGCTTTTTGGGGCTGCAAGATAGGGGCATTTACTCCTTCTGCAATCTCCATGTTGGTATTTGTAACGACGTGGGCCTCATCCCACAGGTTCTCATCAATAAAGGATTGCAAGAGGATGGTTCCACCCTCTACTATTACCGATTGTATTTGCAGGTTGTACAATACCTTCAAAATCTGCGTAAGAATAGTTTTTCCCTTTTCAATTTGGTAATAACATACCATTCCACGATCATCCTGCCTGTGGCTGTTAAAAACAATTGTTTTAACTGTACCATCAAATAATTGTAAGGATGCAGGCAGTTTCAAGTCCATATCAATCACCAGTCGTATCGGGTTATTGCCTGGCCAAAGCCGTGTGGTCAGAGCAGGGTCATCTTTTAATGCTGTATTAGTTCCAACCAATATCGATGCTTCTTCAGCCCTCCTTTGGTGAACCAGGCGATTTGTAAATTCGTTGCTGATGAATAATCTCTCAGCTCCTCCAATTTTACCGTTATCGCTTTGTGCCCATTTTAAAATAATGTATGGCCGTTGCTTTTCGTGAAATGTAAAAAAACGTTTGTTCAATTCCCGGCATTCCTTTTCCAAAATGCCAACCGTAACATTTGCTCCGGCAGCTTTTATGCGTTCAATACCTTTTCCTGCAACTGCCTCAAAGCTGTCGCTACAACCAATTACAACGTGTGGAATTTTATTTTTTATGATCAGATCTGCACATGGAGGCGTTTTGCCAAAATGAGCACAGGGCTCTAATGACACATACAGGGTGCTTTCGCCAATAAACTTTTTATCCGCCTCACTCACACTGTTTATGCAATTAACTTCAGCATGTGCTTCGCCATATTTTTGATGATATCCTTCGCCAATGATCCTGTCTTTATAAACCAATACCGCACCCACCATGGGGTTAGGTGCCACCTTTCCGGCACCCATGGCCGCCAGTTGCAGGCAGCGTTGCATATATTGTTCCTCTATTTTCAAGCTGCAAAAATACGCATCCATAAATAAACTAAGTTTGCTTTAATGATGATCAAAGACCTATACCGCAATTTTCTAGTGCAATTACAGAAAATTTACAGCCTGGGTGAAGCCACAACCATTACGGAATGGGTTTTTGAGAAGATGGCTTCGCTGAAACGAAGCGATATTCTGAAAAATCCGGAAAAGCAAATAACCCCGGCTGCTGATAAGCTTATACAGGACACCCTGAAGGAATTACTTTTGCACAAGCCGGTGCAATATGTGTTGGGCGAAGCCTGGTTTTACCACATGAAATTCAAAGTGAATCCGCATGTTTTGATTCCCCGGCCAGAAACCGAAGAACTGGTTGAGCAATTGATCGCCGATCGCAAATCAAAACTTACGGATCCTGCCATACTGGATATTGGAACAGGCAGCGGTTGTATTCCTATCGCTATCAAAAAAAACTTACCGGCATCAAAATTAACGGCCATTGATGTAAGTAAAGATGCACTGGCATTGGCAACAGAAAATGCAGCCATGCACAATGCACATATCAACTTTATTGAGGCCAATTTTTTAGATGAATTAACCTGGCCGGCCATGCCGTTGTTTGATATCATCATCAGTAATCCGCCATACATACCCATACATGAAAAAGAAAAGCTTGCTAAAAACGTAACCGACTTTGAGCCACACCTGGCGCTTTTTGTACCCGATAAATCACCGCTGCTTTTTTACGAGAAAATTGCGGTATTCGGCAGAGACCATTTATTACCTAACGGAAAAATTTACCTGGAAACGCATGAAGATCTTGCCAAAGAAACAGCGGCTTTATTCAGGGATCATTATCAAACAGTGATGATAAAGAAAGACATGTACGGTAAAGAGAGGATGATCATTATTACGGCTTAATATTGGCCGCCAGCTTCACTTTAGCACGTTTGGCAGCTTCCATAATTTTAAAAGCCATGCCATAAAAGGCAGAGGTATCAATATTCATAACAACGGTAGGCGTATCAATAAAGCGCTTATCTTTTTCAATCTCTTTTTTAAGGAGGGAATCAATATACATCATATCGATCTGCTGTGTTCCCAAAAACACTTTCTGGTCTTTGGTTACGGTTACCACAATATTCTGGCTCACTTTGGTATCGGTTTTACCCTTGGGGTTGGCAACCTTAACCACATTTGGATTAGCCAGTGTAGAAACAAGCAAAAAGAACATCAATAAAATAAACAGTACATCATTCAGCGGACCTGCATCCACTTCATTGTGATTATCCCTTAAACGGCTTCTTAAACTCATTTTATTTTTATTTCACTGATTTTACTAATTACACAAATTCTTCTTTTGTATCAATTCGTGTAATTAGTGTAATTCGTTCAATTAGTGTAACTACCTTGTTGGTTCCTGCAAAATATCAATGAAATCAGACTTGGCCGATTCCATTTTGTTTACGGTCTTATTGATCTGTGTATCCAGGTAACTATAAGCCAGGTAACTGAGGATACCGATGATCAAACCGGTTGCAGAAGTGATCATCTTCACATACATCGCATCCGCAATGGCCGGTATGGTGGGGTTTGCCACTGTAGCAAAATCTCTCAATAAAATAACCAACCCTATGATGGTACCCACAAAACCAAACAGTGGCGCAATACGAGCAATTACAGAAAGTACCGGCAGGTTTTTTTCCATTTTATATATCTCCAGTTTGCCCACATTGTCCATACTTTTTTCAATGGCATCAATGGGTTTGCCAATGCGCTGCAGGCCTTTGTCGATCATTTTAGCAACCGGGTTTGGTGTATTTTTTGCCAGGCTACGGGCTGCTGTTACATTACCATTAATGATATGGTCACGTATTATGTTCATGAAATTATCCTCTATTTTACTTACTTTGCGGATAGCGATCAGGCGCTCAATAAAAAAGAAAATGGCCATGGCAAAAAATATTGCCAGCGGGATCATCATTACACCACCCTTTACCAATAAGGAAAATAAAGATTCTTTAGCTGCTGAAGCAGTAGCAAGTCCTGTACTATCGATCTGCAAAAAAATATTAAACATGTATGCCGGGTTTTATTTGTAAAGTTAGCTGCTCATTAATTATGCCAAAAACTATTTCAATTTGCAATGAAACGAAACAATCCTTCAATTACTGCCTAATGAAATGTTAATCTTCCCGGTGAACATTCTCCATTGAAAATGCAGGAAGGCAGATACTCCAGTATTCACAGGCCTCTTCAAAGGGATTGCTGTACCGCACCCGGCTTCCTTTCTTTATTAAAATACTTTGCCCGGCGCTTACTGTAATTTTTTCTCCGTCCACTTCAAACAATTTTTTACCCCGGCTCACCAGGGTATATTCATCAAATTCGGGGTTTTGAAAAGGCTCACTCCAGCCAGCAGGCGCCAGCATGTGTGCAATGCTAAGAGCAGTTTCGCCGGTGGAAGCGCCAATATGTTCTTCAATTAATTTACCATCGGTGGTCGGTACTACAAAGGGTTTATCCTGTTTAAAAAATGGCATGTATTAAGGTTTTAAAAAACAAAAGTGCCGCAATTGCGGCACTTTACATTCTATAATTTTAAAATTATTTTTTGCTTTCCAGCTGCTGCATCGCCATGATCTGTTTCATAGTTTTCTCCATGCCATCACTGCCGCCGTCTAAGAAGATCACATTGCCTTTTCCATACTCTGCAAAATTCTTAATGGCTTCCACCCACATGCTGAACAGAATAACATTGGTATCCAGGTTAGCCTGTTTCATTTCGCTGGCAGCCTGGCTCATACCTTTAGCAACTTCCTCCCGGAACAAAGCCACACCCTGCCCACGTAACTGAGCTGCCAGCCTTTCTGCTTCGGCAGCAATTTTAATGGCATTACCTTCTGCTTCGGCGGCTTTTGTTTTGGTTATCAGTAAAGCCTGGCCTTCGTTTTCGGCAGCGGCTTTTAAGTTGTTACTGGCAACCACTTTACTCATACTGGTAATAATGGCTTCATCAAAAGTAATGTCGTTGATCTGGAGGTCCTGCAGGTGATAACCCCATGCTTCCAGCGAAACATCCACCTGTTCTTTTACGTTTTCCACTATATCACGGCGAACATTCAACACCTCAGCCTGCCTTTTGGTAGCCACAAAAGCACGGATGCTTCCTTCCACCGTTCGAATCAGTGCCTGCATAAAATCCTTATCGCTGATGAATTTGAAAGCCACATTTTTAATGGTTTCCTCTTCTACATTTATTACCGAATACAGTAACATCGACTTGAAGTACACATTTGCCTGGTCAACCGTTACGGCCTGGAACTCCAGTTCCACCGATCGGTTCTGTATACTTACTTTTTTATTGATCTGCTCCAGGAAGGGAATTTTCAAATTCAATCCCGGCCGCAGTATACGGCGGTATTTACCGAACATGGTAACCACGCCAATAAAACCCTGGTTAATGGTTACAAAGCAACCTAAAAAGCCAAAGATCAAAAGGGCAACCCACCAATACTTTATATAATCCATAGTTGTAAAATTTGTATTGAAGATAGCTTTTTTTTTAATGCCTGTCCCGATTATTTCGGGAAGCCAAGCGGAAAATCTTTGTGGGGCTCCGGTGGCGTCGCACTCTTGTACTTTGGAAGCCGTATTGAACTTTTTCACCCGGAGAGAATTAGGAATCCAAACAAACATTAACAATCGCTTACCCACCCATCCCCGTAACTTTACATACTAAAATCAAACAAAATGAACAGAACATATTGCTGGAAATGCGTGATGATGCTTGCATCGCTTTTGGGAATTGTAGGAGTATTTAGCGCTTAACCCAAACACACAATTTGTAAAAAGTTGCGGAATATTCTTCCGCAACTTTTTTATGCCGTAATGATTATGCTCCCGTTTCATCAGCACTGGGCCCGTAAGAACCCGGTATCGGTATATCCAGCAGGCGCAGGTAAACACCCAATTGCGCCCGGTGATGAATGATCTGCGAAAGTGCATGCCGTATCATGTCTGCTTTGGAGCCTGTGGTCAGTATTTGTTCGCCCATACGCAAGGTCCATGTTTTGGCCAGTAAGTCCTCTTTGCTGTCATCCAAAAGTGAAAGACCATCTACCAGGCTTTTCTCAAACAACTCTATCAGCTCTTTATTATCCTTCACGACAGTGGGCTTGTATTCATTTACAGCAAAATCAAGCTCATCGGTGCTTAGGACCATACTTACCCAGGTGGGTAGCTCGGCAATGTGAGTGGCCAGGTTCATCATCACCATACTTTTTGGATGTGGCTTCCAGTCAAATTTTTCGGCAGGAACCAGCGCCAGCAGTTTACGGGTGGTCAGGGCTTCGTTTTCCAGTTCTTTTTGAATTAATGCGATCTGTGTCATGTTGTTTTGTTTTAAGTTATACCACAAAGAAAACAACGGGTAGTGACAGCCCTATGTCAGCAGTCAGCATTTTATTTTAATTTTTCTGAAACAGCCTCAATATTCTTCTTTACCAATTCCTTCAATTCCACAGGACTAATAATATCTGCATACTCACCAAACAGCAAATAGAATTTTACGAACCCCATCAATGAGGCTGTAACAAAAATCATTTCCATTTTATCGCCCACTTCCTTCTGTGATACAAAGCCGTTGTAAAATTTCTGATCACCAAAATACTTTAAAACCGATCTCTCAACCTGTATCACAATGGTAAACATTTCCTTCTCTGTTTTCATTTTATTGAGGAACGATTTGAGTGAAGGATGTTGCTTGTCAAAATGGCTACCGGTACAGTTTATATAGCTGATACGATCCGTACGAAAACTCCTGTAATCCTTCCTCAACCTGCAATATGCGATCATATACCAGTAACTTCCCTGGTAATAAACACCCACCGGCTCCACATCCCGGTTGCTGTATTCTTGTGAATGATTGGCAAAATACCCAATGTCCAAAATCTCCTTACCGGCAATGCTTTTAAGAATGGTTTGCAGGTGTACCGGTTTATGCTCCGCAGCAGGCAGGTAAGGGTTATCAACAACTTCAATATAAGCCGACATATCATCTAGCAGATCCTTTTCGGCATAACGCAGTACTGATTTTATCTTGAACATAGCAGATTGGTATTGCTCTACCGAAGAAGGATCAGTAAGTTTCTCTACCATTTTTTCAGCCGTTAAAAATGCAATGGCTTCTTCACGTGTAAACATCACAGGCGGCAGGCGGTAACCTTCCATAATGCTGTATCCAATACCCGCTTCTCCTGCCAGCGGCACACCCGATTCCTCAAGTGCCTTTATATCACGATACACTGTACGCAGGCTGATGGAAAACCTGTCAGCAATTTCCTGCGCTTTTACCACCCTTTTGGATTGCAGCTGAATAAGTATGGCGGTAACACGGTCAATACGGTTCATCTCAATAGTTTAATACAGTAAATTAAAGCAAGTAGCATAATTTCCGGCAGTTCTAAATTCTCTTTATCTTTATTCATTGAAAATACTTATTAAAATCATTATACCATATGCGTAAAATCCTGTTCCTGTTTTGTTTTGTATGCACAGGCTGCATTGCGGGGGCACAGGTATACCCTTATCGTGATATTAAGCTTGAGAAACCCAATGATTATGTTGAAACAGAGGCCATGGCTTTATCTGCAGCCACGTTTTTAATTACCACCCCTTTTATAGAGGTTGACCAGGACAGATCCGGTGCCTTGCTTTTTTTGAACAGTTGGATGATGGGAAACAAGAAGTACACTTTTTACATGAGGGGGATGATCGAAGATATTGGTGAAGACAACAATTTGCTAAGCCTGTTTATTGCTGCCATGGCCAAGTACACATTTGAGCACAAAGCTGAAGCCGCTAATCCTCTGACAGTTGAAAAGAATGCTGCAAAAATAGTACTTGCCTATTGCGATGATCCCAAAAATAATTTCAGGCTTAAAAAGAAATACAGAAAAATTCTTGAAAAAAACTAATAAACAAACTCCTTTGAAAGACATGTGGAACGGCATACATAAGATCATTTCCGCTTTTTTAGTTTTTTTGTGTTTAACAACTGCTGTTTGTGCCCAGAAAGCTCAAAACAATTTTATAATAGAAGGTATTAAAATGTACGATAAGGGCGACTTTGAAGGCGCTCTTGAGATGTACAAAAAAGCATTGACGTCAAACCCTGCATCGGTGCAGGCCAAATACGAAATAGCATCAGCTTACCTGCAACTGAAAGATTATACCAATGCTATCAAATACAGCGACAAAGTGATTGCTGTAAATAAAGATTTTGTTGACCAGGCTTATATTTTAAAGGGAACTGCACTTGACTATTTATTGAACCCACGGGAAGCAACGAACACATACAAGCAGGCTATAAAAAAATTCCCGAATAATCAATTGCTTTACTATAACCTAGCGCTCACTTCCTTTAATTTAAAGGAATACAAGGTAACCGACGATGCGCTTCAAAAATCATTAAAGTTAAATCCTTTACATGCAAGCAGCCATTTTTTACTGGGACTTTCTATGGTAACACAGGGAAAGAGAGTGCAGGGAATGTTAGCCTTATATAACTTTTTATTGCTTGAACCCAAGAGTAAAAAATCGCCATCGGTACTGCAGACACTGGAGGATGAATGGAAAAACAGTAAGGCTGCGGCCAAAAGAAAACAAACAGATGAGTTTTATACCGCAGATCTGATGCTGGATGTACTTGAATCGTCCAAAAACAATGAGTCCAATAAAAATAAACCTGCCATCATTTTATTTGCCGAAAACACAAACAGTTTTTTTACTATCCTGGGAGAATCAAAAAAAGACAAGAAGGGTTTCTGGTGGAATTTTTATGTAGATTATTTTTATACACTGGCACTCAATCATCATACAGAAGCGCTCTGCTACTACACCACTCAATCAAAAGACAACGCTTATGATGAATGGATAAAAGAAAAAGACAACCTGAAAAAAATGGAAGCATTTTCTGAATGGTACACCAAATACCTGCACAAGTTTTAAGTCCTCAACTCCGTTCAACCTTTAACTTCTTTCCTCCCATATCATTGCTGCATGCACAATGGTTTCAGCTGCTTTGGCCATATCGTTGATGCCGATCCATTCCAGTTTACTGTGAATGTTCTGCATACCGGTAAAAATATTGGGGCAAGGCATTCCTATGTAACTAAAACGACTTCCGTCTGTTCCGCCACGTATACTTTCTTTTTTTACAGTTAACCCCGCCCTTTGTATCGCTTCTTCAGCATAAGCAGCTACCTGCGGGTAATTGTTTAAAACCTCTTTCATGTTCCGGTATTGTTCCTGCGCAGCATACTCCATAGTAACACCCGGAAAAGTGGCAACAACTGTTTCTGCAATTGCCTTTAATCTACTGTGATGAGCAGTTAATCCTTCGTTGGTAAAATCACGTACTATAAATTGTATTGTTGCTTTTTCGGCAATACCATTTACTGCTGTCGGATGCACAAAACCTTCCATTTTTTCTGTAGTCTCGGGGCTCCATTCGTTTTTGGGTAATGCATCCAATATGGCACCGGCTACTTTCAATGCATTCACCAGTTTATCTTTTGCATAACCCGGATGCGTAATAACACCATTGATAGTAATAACAGCTCCGTCTGCACTGAATGTTTCGTCTTCCAGGCTTCCGGCTTCGCCACCATCCAGGGTATAACCAAAATTTGCTCCCAGCTTTTGCATATCTACTTTGGCTGTTCCCTGCCCCACTTCTTCATCCGGAGTAAATAAAACTTTAATATCGCCATGCTTTACAGCCGGATTTTGTATAAAATACAAGGCAGCTTCCATAATGGCAGCAACACCGCTTTTATCATCGGCACCCAATAGAGTAGCACCGCTGGCAGTAATAATGCCGTGATTGATATGATTTTTTAAATAAGGCGAATCACTAACCCGCAGCACCTGTGTGGTATCATCCGGCAAAACAATATCGGCGCCATCATAGTAGCGGTGCAGTATGGGCTTAACGTTTGTTCCGCTGCAATCCGGTGCAGTATCCACATGTGCACAAAAGCAAATAGCAGGAATATTTTTTTTATCGCTGTTAGATGGAATGGTTGCATACACATAGCCATATTCATCAGTAGTTGCATCGGTGATTCCCATGCCCAATAATTCCCTGTGCAGTACTTTGCTCAGGTCTTTTTGTTTTTCTGTTGTAGGATGAGCAGTACTGGTTGGATCACTCTGTGTATCTATACGTACGTAACGCATAAAGCGTTCGGCAATGCTATCGGGGCTTATTTGTATCATAGCGTAAAAATAATGGATAATTTGCTAATGGATAATGGATAATACAAAGGTTGGCTCTTTTAAAATTTGCTATCAATACCTGAAACAAAAAGGCAGTTTGCTGTCGCAAACTGCCCATTATCCATTAAAAAATTATCAATTATCCATTAATGCATTATCCATTACTCAGCTATCTCTACCAGCTCAATATCAAATATCAGTTCCTGTCCTGCTAAAAAATGGTTCGCATCCATAATGATCACATCATCTTTAACCTCAACCACTATCACAGGAACAGGCTGGCCAGCCTGGTTGCTTAAAGTAATTGGCATACCCGGTTCAAGTACCATGTCCGCAGGTACATTCGCTCTTGGAAATTCAATGATCGCTTCTTCGCTTCTTGGTCCATAAGCATCTTCGGGAGCAATATTAATTGTTTTCTTTTCACCCAATGCCATGCCAGGCATAGCTGCATCAAAACCTTTGATCATTTGCCCCGCACCTACTGTAAATTCCAGTGGCTCACGACCAACTGATGAATCAAACTGTTCGCCATTAACCAGTTTACCTGTATAATGTACTTTAACTAAATCACCTTCTTTAACCTGTTTCATTTGTTTACATTTTATTTATTAAACTGCGGGTAAATTGTTCACCGGCAATATTTTAATGCGAGTTGCTACCGGTTTAATTCTTAATTCTATTGAAGAAAAAAGGCAGGTTCTGTTAAAACGGGGGCAAATTAATACATAATTGCTGCCGAATGAAAAGTTTTTGGGAAATTAGCAGCATGAAGAAGTTAAAATATTGTTGCATTGCCTTCTTGTTAAATTGCCTGGGAGTTGCTGCACAGCCTGCAAATAATACCCAGGTTATCACAGGTGCAGAGCGCATGCAGGTGTACCTGCCCATGCTTAAAGGTAAGTCTGTGGCGGTTTTTGCCAACCAGACCAGCATGGTTAAAAATACCCATTTGGTTGATACATTGCTAGGCAGTGGCATTAAAGTGGTAAAGATATTCGGCCCCGAGCATGGTTTCCGTGGTGATGCTGATGCCGGCGAACATGTAGGTGATGCCAAAGATAAAAAGACGGGTATCCCGGTTATCAGTTTATATGGCAATCATAAAAAGCCGACACCCGAAGATGTAAAAGATGTAGATGTACTGATATTTGATATACAGGATGTAGGCGTACGTTTTTATACTTTTATTTCTTCACTTCAATATTATATGGAGGCAGC
>Ga0075163_10005103_pt1 | contig 17550 bp, 11 predicted proteins | sample JI1023141ADNA_FD_71478 | JGI IMG/M metagenome (GOLD analysis project Ga0075163, IMG submission 71478) | Wastewater effluent complex algal communities from Wisconsin, to seasonally profile nutrient transformation and Carbon sequestration -... | ecosystem: Engineered > WWTP > Effluent > Algae...
CGCCCGGGTGCGACAACGGCTCCGGCGCATACGCTGCACGATATCGTGCGCAAGCTGCCCGATGGTGCTGACGTTACACTCGAGGTTGATGCGTCCGGTAACTCGATGACCGTGAAAGCGGGCCGCTCGATGTTCAAACTGAGCTGTCTGCCGACCAGTGATTTCCCGGAGATCGGGAACGCGCCCTTGCCGTCCAGCTTTACAATTCCGGCGGCCGAACTGCGTAACCTGATCGATCGCACCAAATTCGCGATGAGCACGGAAGAAACCCGTTATTACCTCAACGGTATTTATGTTCATGCGGTGGATGTCGATGGCGTTAAAATCCTGCGCGCTGTGGCGACCGACGGTCACCGTCTGGCCCGCTTTGAAATGCCGCTGCCGGATGGTTCCGAAGGTATGCCGGGCGTGATCGTGCCGCGTAAAACCATCAATGAACTGCGTAAATTGCTGGATGAAGCGGCTGATTCGATCAAGGTCAGCCTGTCGGAAAGCAAAATCCGCTTCTCCTTCGATCATATCGAACTGACATCGAAACTGATCGATGGCACGTTCCCGAACTACGAGCAGGTCATTCCGACCAAGAATGACAAGATCGTGGAAGTGAACGCGAAAGTGTTCAGCAACGCGATCGACCGTGTTTCGACGATTTCCGATGGAAAATCACGGGCGGTGAAGATTGCCCTGAGCGGCAAGACAATGACGCTGTCGGCGAATTCTCCGGAGGCCGGAAGCGCTACGGAAGATCTGGAGGTGAATTCCAACGACAATCTCGAGATCGGCTTCAATGCCCGCTATCTGCTGGATATCACCAGCCAGATCGAGGGTGATGGATGCCGTATCGTTCTGGCTGACTCGGCATCGCCGACGATCATTCAGGATTCGGGAGATGCCTCGGCGCTTTACGTCTTGATGCCGCTGCGCGTGTAACCCGATTTTTAATATGAATAGAAGAAGGCGCAGAATGACATTCTGTGCCTTTCTTTTTGGTTTTATGGTTAAATAGCGTATGGCGTTTATCCGTTCCCTCCAGCTTCATTCCTTTCGCTGTTATGACAGCGTGCGCCTTGACGGGTTGCCATCGGGGCCGGTGGTGCTGACGGGACCGAACGGGGCTGGAAAAACCAATGTACTGGAAGCGGTTTCGCTGCTGTCGCCGGGGCGTGGCATTCGCGGTGCCAGAATATCGGAAATGCAGCGGCGCGATGCTCCAGCGGCGTGGGCAGTCTCGGCGGAGGCTGAAACCCCCTTTGGCGCAACACGTATCGGCACGGGCCTTGATTCCAATAGCGTGACCGAAAAACGTATCGTGCGGATTAATGGCGAAACCGTGAAGGCGCAGACGGCGCTGGCGGAATATCTGGCGTGCGTGTGGCTGACACCGCAAATGGACCGGCTGTTTATCGACGGGTCTTCCGCGCGGCGCAAGTTTCTCGACCGCCTGATCTTTGCATTCGATCCCGGCCATGCGGGCCGCGTGACGCGGTATGAAAATGCGATGGGCCAGCGCTCCAGGATATTGCGTGAAAGTGAACGGCCCGACCCTGTCTGGCTTGATGGTCTGGAAGCGCAAATGGCGGAAACCGGTGTGGCTATCGCCGCCGCCCGCAGTGAGTTTCTTGTCATCCTGCAGCGTGCTTGCGATCAGCAAGATGTTGCGGAAACCCTGTTTCCACGCGCCCTGATGGGGCTTCGCGGCACGATTGAGGAACTGTTATCACGAGCCCCTGCGATCGAGGTTGAAGATATGTTCCGTTACCAGTTGCGTGAATCGCGCAGTGTGGATGCCCGTACCGGTGGTGCTGCGACGGGACCGCATAAGGCCGATTTAGCCGTCATGTATGCCGCCAAAGATATGCCCGCCGATCAATGCTCGACGGGTGAACAAAAGGCGCTGCTGATCGGTATGACGCTGGCCCATAGCCGTCTGATGGCGGCGGAACGCGGTGCGCCGCCGATTTTGTTGCTGGATGAAGTGGCGGCACATCTGGATGAAAGTCGCCGTGCCGCCCTTTATGACATCCTGCTGGAACTGGGTGGGCAGGTCTGGATGACCGGGACGGATGCGCATTTGTTTACGGCGCTGGGCGCGCGGATGAGCGCTTTTCATGTTGAAAGCAGTACTATCGGCGCGCGTGGTGCGGTACGTGCGGCATAACCCCGGAACGCCTCGCGCAAGCTGTTTATAACCATCTGAAATCAATGGATTTTTCAGGGTGGAAAAAGAGCGTAAAACCCCTTTTTTACGGTGCTTTTCAGGGGGGTAAATGCTATAAAAAACGGTCTTTCGCACTACATTATTTTTACTGAAACGAACGTACTGAAAACATGTCTGAAATGGCTCAACGCAAAACCGATTCCGAACAAACTGAAGCCCAGAACGCCGCCGCCGCTGCGTACGGTGCCGATTCCATCAAGGTGCTGCGCGGGCTGGATGCTGTGCGCAAGCGCCCTGGCATGTATATCGGCGATACCGATGACGGTTCGGGCCTGCACCATATGGTGTATGAAGTTGTCGATAACGCGATTGATGAATCGCTGGCCGGGCATTGCGACCGCATCGATGTTGTGATCAATAAAAACGGTTCCGTGACCGTGCGTGATAATGGTCGCGGTATTCCCGTCGATATTCATAAGGAAGAAGGCGTATCGGCGGCGGAAGTGATTATGACGCAGCTGCACGCGGGCGGTAAGTTTGACCAGAATTCATATAAGGTTTCGGGCGGTCTGCATGGTGTCGGCGTTTCCGTCGTCAATGCGCTGTCTGAATATCTCGACCTGAAAATCCATCGCCAGGGCAAAATCTGGGAAATGCGTTTCCGCCATGGTGATGCCGAAGCGCCGCTGAAAGAAACCGGCGTTATGGTCCCGGGCCAGCGCACGGGTACGGAAGTAACCTTCCTGCCGTCGCCGCAAACCTTCACCATGACCGAGTTTGATTTCACAACGCTGGAAGATCGTCTGCGCGAACTCGCGTTCCTGAATTCCGGCGTCAACATCTTCCTGCGTGATGACAGGGAATCGCCATACAAGGAAGTGAATTTTCATTTCGACGGCGGTATCGAAAGTTTCGTCAATTATCTTGACCGCAACAAGACGCCGCTGGGCCGCAAGCCGGTTTATATCACAACACATGATGATACGGCGGGAATCACCGTTGAATCCGCGCTGGAATGGACCGACGCATATCACGAATCCATGCTGTGCTTTACCAATAACATCCCGCAGCGTGATGGCGGTACGCACCTGCAGGGCTTCCGTAACGCGCTGACCCGCGTGCTGATGAAATACGCGGAAGAAGAAGGCCTGCTGAAAAAGAACAAAGACCTGAAACTTTCCGGCGAGGATATGCGCGAAGGCCTGACGTGCGTCTTGTCAGTCAAGGTGCCTGACCCGAAATTCTCGTCACAGACCAAGGACAAGCTCGTATCTTCCGAAGTGCGACCGGTCGTGGAAAACGCGATTGGCGAATATTTGAGCATCTGGCTGGGTGAAAATCCGCAGGATGCCAGACGCATTGTTGGCAAGATCATTGAGGCGGCGACAGCACGTGAGGCTGCGCGCAAGGCCCGCGATCTGACGCGTCGCAAAGGGATCATGGATATTTCCAGCCTGCCGGGGAAGCTGGCGGATTGTCAGGAACGCGATCCGGCAAAATCAGAACTCTTCATCGTCGAGGGTGACTCGGCTGGTGGCTCCGCGAAATCGGGCCGTCACCGCAAGTCGCAGGCGATTCTGCCGTTGCGCGGCAAGGTTCTGAACGTCGAGCGCGCACGTTTCGATAAAATTCTCAGCAACAATGAGCTGGGAACGCTGATTACGGCGCTCGGTACAAGTATCGGCAGCGAAGAATTCAACATCGAGAAAATTCGCTATCACAAAATTATTATCATGACCGACGCCGACGTTGACGGTTCACACATCCGCACGTTGTTGCTGACGTTCTTTTATCGTCACATGCCGGATGTCATTACGCATGGCTATCTCTATATCGCGCAGCCGCCGCTTTACAAGGTCAAGCGTGGTAACTCCGCCGAGCTGTATCTCAAAAACGATGCCGCGCTGGAAGATTATTTGATCGATGCGGCGCTGGGGGATGACGTCATCCTCAATATCGGCCCGAAAACCTATGACGGTGAAGATCTGCGTGAATTGCTGGTGAAGACCCGTGCGGTCAAATCCAGCATCCAGACGCTGGTGACGCGTGTCGGAAACCGCGCGGTGGTGGAACAGGCTGCGATTGTGGGCGCTTTCGATGAAGCCATCTTCGCCGATGTGAAGAAAGGCGAGGCACTGGCCACCAAGCTGGCCGAGCGGATGAACGCGCTGACCGAGAAGCGGGAACAGGGCTGGCGCGGCGAGTTTACGCCTGTCGGCGGCTATGTATTCACCCGCACTTTACGGGGCGTGAAAGATCAGGTGCGCATTCCGGTTGAATCTCTGCGTTCGACCGAAGCTGTGCGCCTCAACAATAACCGTGAGTGGCTGACCGAGAGCTTCTCCGAGGATATTTCCAATATCAGCAGCAAAGATGGCGCCAAGGTTCTGGCCACTGTTCAGGGGCCCTCCAGTCTTTATGACGCGATCCAGACGATTGGCCGCAAAGGTTTGCAGATCCAGCGCTATAAAGGTCTTGGTGAAATGAATCCGGAACAGCTGTGGGAGACCACGCTGGATCCGGCCGTACGCACATTGCTGCAGGTGACGATCAAGGACGCGGAGAAAGCGAACGAGATCTTTGCCACGCTGATGGGCGATATCGTTGAGCCGCGCCGTAAATTCATTCAGGACAATGCACTGAAAGTATCGAATCTGGATGTTTGATCCGGCGCGTTGTTACCGCCGCATATAAACCCACGACGATTTTCCAACGCGTTTTACCATGCCTTCCAGATCGTTGTAATTGCGATCTGACCGGTACAGGAATGTGTCGCTGGTCAGCAGGCCCGTGCTGACATCGGCCCAGATCGTCCAGCGGTCTGGGGAATCGATCGTTATTTCGAAGGGCGGGATGCGCGACGGGACTTCAGGCAGGTAATCCGGGACCAGAGCCTCAAGCGAGGCGGGCGCAACGTCCTTGTCTTTTTGGTACTTGGCAATCGCGACGATGGCGGGCTCCATTCTTTTGGAAATCATATAGAAGCCGAGCAGCCGCATTTCCTGCGCCAGATGCATGGCAGGAAGAAACAATAATGCGCAGGTTGCCGCCGGGAGCAATATGTTGACGCCTGTCGTGCGGAAGCGGGGGATGATCGTCATGATCAACCCGACAATCGCGGCAATCGGGGCCAGCAGGCCGATCAGCATGGCCATGATATCTGTGGCTGTGACCCAGGGGCCAAAACCTGAGAGCGGCCCGGCAGAATAGGCGAAGGCGTAAGACCCGTATATGGCCAGCGTCACCAGTGTGGTTCTGAATATTAAGGTCTTGATTTTATTTTTCATTTCGGCCTCAAATCAATCTGGATACCGTTGCCATCATAGGCTAAAAGTCTCGGAGGAGAAATGCAAATGGCGTCTTTGGCTGAAAAATTGGGATCTGTCGTGGGACAGGCTTTTACAGAGGCAGGCTTGCCTGCCGCGCTGGGTGTTGTCCGTGTGTCCGACCGCCCTGATCTGGCGCAATTTCAGTGCAACGGTGCGATGGCTGCGGCCAAGCAGGCGAAAAAGAACCCGCGGGCTGTTGCCGAAGAGATCGCAGCCGTTCTCCAGTCTCATTCGATTTTTTCCAAGGTCGAAATTGCAGGCCCCGGATTTATCAATCTGAATGTGACCGACACTTATCTGGCAGATCACCTGATGCCGCTGATACAGGATCGTCGTTGCGGGGTTGAGCCACTGGCGCATGGTGAAACGGTGGTTCTTGATTATGGCGGCATGAATGTCGCCAAGGCTATGCATGTTGGTCATTTGCGCCCGAATGTGATTGGTGATGCGCTCAAGCGGATGGTGCGGTTTGCCGGATATAACGCGCTGGGTGATATCCATATGGGCGACTGGGGTTTGCCGATGGGGCAGATCATCAGTGAATTCGCCCTGCGTCATCCGGAATGGGTTTATTTCGATGCGCAGTTTTCCGGGCCGTATCCTGAAGAGCCGCCGTTTATCTACAGTACACTGGAAGAAATTTATCCGTTGGCATCAAACGCCTGCAAAGAAGATCCAGCGCGCCTTGATTTGGCGCGTCAGGCGACCGCCGACCTGCAGAATGGCCGTCCGGGCTATCGCGCCCTGTGGCAGCATTTCATGAAGCTTTCAATCGCCGACCTGAAGAAGAATACGGATGCTCTGGGTGTTCATTTCGAAATCTGGAAGGGTGAAGCCGATGTTAATGACCTGATCCCGGCTTTTGCCGAAGAATTGAAAGCCAAGGGACTTCTGGTTGAAAGCGATGGCGCGCAGGTCATCGAGGTTGTCGAAGAGGGCGATAAGAAGGAAATCCCGCCGCTGATGTTCTTTAAATCGAATGGTGCGCAGACCTATGGTACCACCGATATGGCAACGCTTTATGAACGCGTGAAACTGTATCCCGATCTGGTGAAGGTTATTTATGTGACGGATAAACGTCAGAACCTTCATTTCGAACAGGTTTTCCGCGCGGCCAAGAAGGCGCATCTGGTGGACAAGATTGAACTGGTGCATATCGGTTTCGGCACATTGAACGGTGCGGATGGCAAGCCGTTCAAGACCCGTGATGGCGGTGTGATGCGTTTTGACATGCTGCTGGATCTGGCGAAAGACAAGGCCGCTGAACGCATGAAGGAAGCCAATCTCGCGCAGGACCTGACCGGGAAAGAATGGGATGATACCGCCCGTATGATCGGTATGGCGGCGATCAAGTTTGCCGATCTTCTCAATCAGGCGCATGTCGATTACATTTTCGATATCGACCAGATGACCAGTTTCGAGGGCAAAACCGGCCCGTACATTCTATATCAGGCCGTGCGGATCAAATCGCTGTTGCGCAAGGCAGGGGAAACATCCGGTTCCGCACCGTTCGTGCTTCAGGATGGGGATCGTACGCTGGCGCTTTTGATGGCGCAGCTTCCGGAGGTTTTTGCAACGGCGCTGAAAAACTACACGCCGCACGTATTGTGCGAATATGTACACCGGCTGGCGCAGGAATTCAGCAGCTTCTACGGCAACTGCCATATTCTTTCCGAAACCGATAGTGTGCTGAAAAACAGCCGGTTGCAGCTGTGCCGCATGGCGTTGGCGCAACTGACTCTGGTGACGGGCCTGATGGGGATCGATATTCCGGACCGGATGTGATGCTGATCACCGGACCAGTATGACGCTGTAGAAAAAGCTGTTGTCCGACGCATCGCACGGGGCCGTGCCATCGCAGAAGCAGCCGGATAACGGCTGGTTGGTTGAGTTGCCGTTGGCAATCACTGTTCCAGGGGCGGATTCATAATTGCCCGTGAAGGGGACTGTGGCATTGTGGCTGCCGTTTGATTCCCACGTCGTCAGTTTATCCGTCATGCTGTTAATGATATTGCAGGTTTCGAACGTCACGGGTGTAATCAGGACAAGGTCGCGGGCGCTGGTGCCGATTTGTTTCGTTGTGTTGTCAAAACTGCCGACCCGGTTGGGGGCGAAGAAGTAGGGTTGCCCCGTGTTGATGCCGGGCGGTGGTTCCTGACGTCTGACCGCACCGCCATCGGGGCTGAAGACCTTGCAACGGTCATCAGAGCAGTTCCCGTTGGCGTAAATGGCATCGACGTCGTTTTCAAAACTGATATCCGCTTCGGAAATGCTACGGCCTAGAATGCGCTGGATACCGCGCTCGATCTTCTGGGAATAGTTCAGCATTTCGCTGATGGCAAGCTCGGTTTCCCGGCTGCCCAGACTCTCCGTGCTTTGACGGGCGCTGCGCGAAAATGTGAACATCAGCGCGGCAAACATGACGATGCCGATCAGGATAATGAAGAAGACGTTTCCGGCTTGCGGGTTATGCGTCTTCATTGCCGCCCTGTCCCAGCAATTTGTCCTGCAGATCCTTGGCGGCCTTTTCGAGGATCGCGCGTGTTTCGGCATCAACATCGGCTTGCGGCATCGCCTGAGGCTGTGCCGGGGGGGCCTCGGGTGCGGGTGCTGTTGCCACGGGCGCGACCTCAGCAGGTTTCGGCGCTTCCGCTTCCGGGGCGTTGTTGATCAGTTCTTCCCAGTTGATCGGTTTCGACGGACGTGCCGGTTGTTGCTCGGGGGACGGTGGCGGCGTGAATCCGGCTTGCGGTTGTGCCGGGGCCGCGTCGTCGTCTTTCTTCTTGAAGAACGACATCGGGTTTCCACCTGCGGCGGCGGGCGGTGTTGCCGCAGCAGGCGGTGCTGATGGCGGTACGGCGGTCAGCGGCGGCATGCCTGCCGGCGGGGTTGCCGGTGACGGGGTGCGTGATGCGGCCAGTACAGAAGCAATCGGTGACGCTTGTTGCGGCGGCGGTGCAGTGGGTGCCGCCGGCATCGCAGGGCCACCGCCGGTGGCTGTGCCGGACGCTGTTACCGGGGGTGCTTCCAGATCGGCAGGGTTGTGCAGGATATGAACGCCTGCCACGGCGACCATGCCTGCCTGCGCTCTTTCCAGCTTGTTTTTCCGGGCGTATTCGACAGCCTTGGCCATTGCCGCGATTTCGTCGGGAATTTCCGCCGGAACCTCCGCCTTCAGCGCTGTCCATGTCTTGTGAACCAGCAAGTCTCGTACTTTCGTGATGACCGGCGCATGACGCAGCAATTGTTCGTCCGGCGGCGGCAGAGCCACGAAACGCTGAACGCGCATGGCTTTTGCGAAACCGGGGTTGCAATAGAAAATCTGCGTATCGACAACCATCTCGCCGAAGGCGATGACAGCCTGTCCGGCCTTGAACCCGCGCAGGGCATCATAGCTGGCGCGTGGACGGATCTGAAGACCTGCCTGCTTGGTATCGTAATAAGAACCGGTCGAGGCCGAGCCGCCCGCCAACTGGAAGCCGGAGGCTTCCATCACGAGGGTCGAACCGACTGTCTTTTCAAAGAATTCTTTCGTTTGTGTCGGGTCTTCCAGTTTGCCGAAGATTTTAATGTTACAGTTCGCGGTGATGGAACGCGCTTCTTCCTTCACGCGCTTTTCCATCGCGGGCAAGTCCTGCGCGGAGTAGATCAGGCAGAAGCCGAGCGAACGGGCCTGCGCGGCCATGACGGCCATGCCTTGTGCGGTATAGTAACCGACCTCGTCGAAGACGGTCATGAACGGCGTGGCCGAGGCCGTGACCTTGTTTTCAATCACGGTTGCGGATTCACCTTCCACGGCGGAACCCAGTGTCGAACCCATCATCCCCTTGATCGTTGCGGCAACGATCTTACCGAGGTTGGCGGCTTCGTCGGATGACTTTTCAAGGGCCGGGATCAGAACGACCAGAATACGGCGGTTCAGAACAACGTCGAGCATGTCGACATCGGCGGCCTGCGTGTCGAAGATGTAACCATAGTCATCACCCAGCGACTGCAGCGAGCGGGTGAACTGCATGGCCAGATAACCGTGCTGCTGGCGCGGTGTCGTGGTATCGACCATCGGCTGGTCTGGCCCGGCGGGCTTTTCCTTGCCGTCGTCGTCGAATGCAGAGTCGATATAGCCGGGAAGCGTATCCAGATAACCCTTGATACCGGCTTTCAGATGATCGGGCACTGCCGGATCGCGCGAGAGACGGATCACAGAATTCAGGTTCAGCGCGTCGCGGATCGTGCTGACCGACATCGGGATTTCCTGAAACTCGCGCTTCCAGGTCAGGACCGGCATCAATGCGGCGACGAGGGCGACGGCACGCTCTTTCCACATCGCGTTATCGCCTTCGGCGTTCGGCATCAGGCTGACGAGCAGGTTGACGAGGTAGGAAGCCGAACCCGAACTGAACGGGTTCATGGTGTTCGACGGCGCTTTGCTGTCCGAGTTACCGGTCATGTAGTTCAGGACCAGCAGGTCGTCATCACGACCGAAGCGGCGCACCAGCGACGACAGGCCCGACCACAAATCGGTATCGGCCTTGCCGTCGACATACACGAAGCCCGACGCCCATGTCAGTGCGTTGGTCACCAGCGATTTCAGACCTTCGGTTTTACCGGCACCGGTGGTTCCGAGGTAGAGAATATGGGTACGGCAGTCTGAGTTCGTGAACCAGACTTCCTCGTTCGTTTTATCGACGTTGCCGAGATACAAAATACCTTCGGCTTTTCCGCTGTTGCCGGGCCCGCCGTTGCGGCCATCCTTGTATTTCGCGCCCATCGGCATTTTGAATGCCAGCGAGCGGTCACGGCTGAGCAGCCACCAGAAAAAGATCAGGTAGCCGATAAATACGAAATCACCCATCAGCATGGCGCTGGACGAGCTGTATAGAGTGGCAGCCCCGATAAAACATACCGCGAACGAGCTGTCCGGCTTTTTCAGCCATTCGCCGAAGCGGACATAGAGTGGCCGCGTATCGCGCAAAAGCTCGGTATGTTTCTTTTCATACTTCCGGGTATCTAGTGCCATATCGTTTCAATCCGTATGTGCGGGCCTCGGGTTGCGGTATTCAGGCTTTAGCGATTATTCAGAAAATCATCAGCCGATTGCGGTATGCCGGCCTGTTCAGCATTGCCCGTGGCCTGACCGGCTGCGGGCGTGATCGATGCCGATGTTGCGCCCGGTATGGTCACATGACCGTCCTTGTTCGGGTTGCCGGTGCTCATCAGTATGGCCACCAGAACGAACAGCAGGCCTGTTCCGACCAGCCCGGTAATGACGCGACTTTTTGATGCCGGGCGTTTTTCCGCGCGCACGGCGGGCAGGTTGGTCACGCCGGCGGCATTCGCGGCGACCGGGCGGATCTGGCCATGGGCCTGTTCCATCGCGCGGCTGACAGCCATCAGCGCCTCGACAGCGCGACCGCGCTGGTCGAACGGGGCGATATCATAAACATCGCCCTTCGGTGTTTTCAGCGTCAGCACGAAATGGCCGTTGTCGGCCTTGCGAACTTCCAGCGCGGATGATCGCGCGTGCCCCAGTTCCATGCGCCACACGACCGGTGTTATGGCCTGCGGCAGGGAAATAATCAGCGTGCCATCGACAACGCGGGCGCTCGGGCTGTAATTTCCTGTCAGTGTTTCAATCCATTTCATCGCATGCTCCATCGGGTCTTTTTCAGTGGTTTCATATTGTTCAGAAAAAATCAGGCGGGTTTCTTGACTCCGGCCTTGGGCTTCTTCACGCCGCCTGCCGGTTTCTTGACACCCTTGTTCTTCGCGCCTGTGTAATCCAGCTGCGGGATCGGGCGGGCGCGTGTTGATTTCATGTAATCGACGATGCTTTGCACGGCGTCGCTGACTTTCGGTTTCGGAATCGGGCGCTGCGTCATCTTCTCGGCCTTGAAGTGGCAGAGCGCGCCCAGTGCCTCCATGTGAAAAGCCTGCCGGCCCAGATTATTCATCGGGTACCACAAGGTGCGGTTATGGCCGCGCAGCCATGTAAATTGCGCCGGGGCCAGAACGCCGCCTTCCTGACGGGCGGCCTGCAATGCGCGCAGGAACGCGGTTGTTTCGAAGGCATGCATGTTGCACAGCGCCAGCGTTTTTTTGGCGGCGTCGCTTTTCAGTACCTTGCGCGCTTCGGCAACGAGCTTGGGGTCTTTGGTCAGGTTCAGGCCGTTGGTGCCCTCCCAGCAGATCGCAAGGCGACCCAGCAAATCGTCGGAATCTTTCCGTTTCCGTGCAGCTTTCAGGCAGAACCCGGCCAGCAGGACCTGCTTATACGGGGCGAGCTTCATCCAGCCTTGCCAGCGGCCGCCCAGTTGTTTGGCAAATGCGATGTATGCCGCATCTTCGTCGATCTTGCCGTCGGGAATGGGAATCTGGTTATAGGCCAGCCATTCTTCCGGCCCCAGCGCTTCGGAGAACAGCGGCAGTTGCGATGGCACGGGTGCGCCGGGCGGGCGCACGGGCTGCGTCGACGGGTTGAATTTGACGAACGGCGTAATGTAGGTAAAGACTTTCGCCTGCACGCCGATCAGGCCATCAAGGTTCAGCTTGCGGCGGAAGACCGTGCCGGGCCCTTTACGCAGTCCCCACAGGCCGATCAGGAAAATGATGACCATGAACGGAATCTGCAGCGGCTTCATCGCCAGCGCGCTGATCATGCCCATGGTCTTGTCGTCGAGTTCGAGTTTTTCGATCTTCGGAACGGCTTCGAACGCTTGCTGGAAATTGATTTCCACGCCGCTCCAGTTGACGGTGTATTCGTCATCGACAAAGAACGAAATCACATACATCTGGCCCCAGCGCATCCAGCGGAAGGCGCTCTTCACGTCATATTCCTTGAAGTGCCAGAACAGCGCAAACAGCAGGAAGAAAACGAACGCCAGGATAGCCCAGCCGATCGCGTTTTCGTGAAGGGTATTGGCGGCCTTTTGATCAGACACTTTTAGACTTCCCCTACACCCTGCTCTTCAGGGTTTCCTGTGAGATTCGAAGAATGATCCGGCGGTTATCCGGCGCGTGGGCAGGCGGACTTCCCCGCTTCGAAACGCACCTGTTTCGCCAAATCAGAAACGGTTTCTCAATTTATCAAAAAAACCCTTCAAAACCAATAAGAACGGCAGGTTTAAGAGCGTGGTTTTCTGAAATTATCTCGACTTATGAAAATATGCGTGATGACGGGGGCATTTTTGCCAAAAAAGCCTGTCAAACTGCGCAATTGAAATATTGATCCGGGCGGCCCAAACGGTTATAAGAAGGGCCTCTTTGGTGAGCCGGCATAGCACAGCGGTAGTGCAGCGGTTTTGTAAACCGAAGGTCGGGAGTTCAAATCTCTCTGCCGGCACCATTAAAAAAGCCCCCACACGGGGGCTTTTTTAATGGTTATGGTATTGAGCGTGAATGAACCCCGCGGCGTTCACACCGAGCGAAAGCGAGGTGCCGCAGGTCAAAATAAAATTATAGAAAGCCCTGCGAATTCTCTCTGCCGGCACCATTTTCCAAGCCTTTTTCTGATAAAAAGCCTCCCGTGGGACACTGATGGGACACTTTTTATAATCTCCCATAATTCCCGATTAGGCCGTTTCAACCAACGGCGGCTTCTTGGCAGCTTTTGGAATCTCTGCCGAGGTATGCGAGGCGGCGTTTTTTCAAAACGTCTTCACACACCATACGGAAATTCTATAAAGCGCGATCTTCGCATGGCGAGGAGGGCGAAATGGGGAATTTATAAAATTTTTGGAAAAGACGATCGACAGAGCCTTTGGAATCAGCTAGTTTTATAAAAATCAAGTGGTGAGTGCATAGAATGCGACTAATTGGGATCGATCTATTTTCTGGCGTTGGTGGTTTAAGCCTCGGTTTTGAACAAGCTGGGTTTGACGTGGTTGCTGCCGTGGAGATTGATCCTGTGCATTGCGCTGTTCATAAATTTAATTTTCCAGATACTGTGATGATTCCAAGATCAGTCGTTGGACTTACAGGCAAAGAAATCCGAAAGTTGGCAGGGATAGGCAATCAGGTTGTTGATTGCGTATTTGGTGGGCCGCCGTGCCAAGGTTTTTCGCTTATTGGCCAAAGGGTCTTTGATGATCCTCGAAATGCGCTAGTTCTCGAATTTGTTCGGATTGTATCTGAATTAGAAGCGAGAACATTTGTTTTTGAAAATGTCAAAGGATTGACCGTAGGAAAGCATAAGGCATTCTTAGAAGAATTAGTAAATGCGTTTGATGATGCAGGATACAATGTGCAGCTTCCTTGGAAAGTATTAGACGCTGCAAATTATGGAGTTCCACAGCATAGGCAGCGACTTATTATAATGGGCTCTCGTAAGGGCATAGACCTTCCAGAGTTCCCTGATCCAATTACTAATCCAGCCGATTGCCGAAAATTGATTCTGGATCTTCCTGATGGCCCTACTTGTGCTCAAGCCATTGGAGATTTACCGGATGCTGATAAATTTCCTGCGTTGCTGGATACTGATTCTGTGTCAACCAAATCATTTGGTAATCCATCTGAATATGTTGCTGAACTTCGTGGTCTTTCAAATGGTTCATGGCATTTGGGACATATGCGTGACTGGAATCCTTACCTTCTGACTTCCAGTGCCAGAACAATACACACCGATATTTCACGTCGGCGGTTTGAGAGAACTGGGCAAGGTGACGTAGAACCAATTAGCCGGTTTTTTAAGTTAAATCCAAAGGGATTGTGCAATACGCTTCGCGCAGGAACTGATGGGGCTAGGGGGGCATTTACAAGTCCCAGACCGATTCACTATAAGTATGCTAGGTGTATTACTGTACGAGAAATGGCCCGCTTGCATGGATTTCCTGATTGGTTTCGCTTACATGCAACCAAGTGGCACGGTGCGCGCCAAGTAGGGAATGCCGTTCCTCCGCCGATGGCGCGGGCTATTGCCGGAGCTATTGCGAAGGCGTTAAGAGTTAAAGTGCGCCGTTCTCAAAAGACTCTGAAGTTAGGCGATACTTCTCTATTATTTATGGACATTTCTCAAGCGGCAGCGCATTTTGATATTGTACCGCCATCCTCCCGTAGGGACCGTAAAAGTGGGAGAAAAAAGCGTAAACAACATGAAATCGAAGATGATTTTGAATTTAAGAAAGTAGCTAATGGCAGACGATAATTCGGGAAACGAAGAGCTAGAAAAATCGGTTCCTGTGAATCGTTATAAAGCCCTTATCGAAAAAATATTCTTTAATAAATACACCGCAGGAATAACTGTTATTCCGTTCGAAAGAATCGAACTTGAGGAAGCGGCAGTTGCGCTCGATATAAAATTGCCTAAAAACTTGGGCGATATTGTTTATTCTATCCGCTATCGTACACCGTTACCTGAAAGCGTACTTAAAACTCAGCCAGAAGGGCTGGAATGGATTATTGATGCTGTTGGTCGGTCAAAATACGCTTTTAAGCTCGTTAAATATAATAGAATATTCCCGCGGTTTGATTTGGCAACGATTAAGATTCCAGATGCGACGCCTGAGATCATTTCGTCCTATGCCATGAACGATGAGCAAGCCCTTCTGGCGATTGTTAGGTACAATAGGTTGATCGATATCTTTCTTGGATTAACCACCTACAGTTTGCAAAATCATCTCAGAACAACTCTTCTGAATGGATCTCAAATTGAGATTGATGAAATTTATGTAGGGATGGACCGCAGGGGCTGTCATTACATCATTCCAGTGCAGGCAAAAGGCGGCACAGATCAAATCTCCGTCGTACAAACACGGCAGGATTTGCAATGTTGCTCTGAAAAATTTCCTGAAATTGCATGCAAGGCTATTTCGGCACAATTCATGGACGGAAACCGAATTGCAATGTTTGAACTTACCGTTGAAGATGATGAGGTTAAGGTGGTTGAAGAAAAGCACTACCGTCTGGTCCCTGCATCGGATTTGGATCGTGCAGCCATTAGAGATTACAGGAGTTAATCGATGGCGTGGAGAAAGTGACCGTATCTCCCAAATCTGTAAAATCTAGGACTTCTCTCTCTCAGGTTCTGCCATTACTTCAAACTTCCAAAGAAAGCCCATATTTCATCATTCGCCGAGATCGCTTTGGATGTCGGTTCTTTCTTCATCTGCTTGCGGCCGCCGGGTTTGTTGCCACCGGGCCATGAATGGCCGCCGGTTTCGGTGACGCAGAGTTTGACCTGCGATCCGCCGCTGCAAGATGAATATAAATCGCAATAGGCCCCCTCGACGTCCAGCACGCGTGCCGGTTGGCCGGTGCAGCTGTTGCGTTCTTTCCACATCCTGAATGTATCCGGCACCGATGTAAAATCGGTGACCATGGTTTCATCCTTGAACACATCCTTTCCTGCGCCGCCGTTAAAAAGGACATGCGTATCGTTCTGTGCGTGGATGTGCAGAACGGATACGGGATTGTTCGGGCGGCATCCCGGAACATTATCGGTGCCGGTGACGCTGGCCACAGCCTTGAACGTGCCTGAAAGCTCGCAGGCGATCCGGTAGGCCATCATGCCGCCGTTCGACATGCCGGTCGCGTAGATTTTATCCGGGTTGATATTCATCTGGCGCGTGATGTTTGCGACCATCTGTTTGACGAAACCGATATCATCGACATTATTATCACGCGCGCCGCCGCAGCATTCTCCGGCGTTCCATGTCGCCAGTTTCCCGGACTTGAAATGGCTCGACCCGTTCGGAAACACGATGACGTAGCCGGTCTGGTCGGCCTTCGATATCAGGCCGTAATATTCATCCCTGGCCATGTATTCCATGTCGCCGCCGCCACCGTGAAACGCGAAGATCAGCGGGGCGGGCGTGGCCGGGTTATAGGATGGCGGCACATGAACCCTGTACATGCGGGTCAGGCCCTGATGCGGGATCGAAAAATAATAATCGCCGGCTGTGGTGATGCGGTCACTGGCCGATGCGTTGGCTTCCGGGGCGGGGGCCTCCTCCAGCTTTTCGACGACACGTTCCTTGATTTTTTCACGAATGCGCCCGCGCAGGCCGCCTTCGGCGCTGGCGTCAATGGATGCCAGGGCCGTCGCTGCGCCCACTGAAACCGCCATAAATTTCAGGAAAAAATGTCTGTCTATTATTCCCATGACTATCCCCTTGCCTGATTATACCTGTTACGCGGCAAACAGGGGATATCCTTCGCGAGGTGCGCTAAAAAAAAGATATCTCCTTGCAGGGCGGTATCAGAGGGGCGGCGTCCTGCAAGGAGACAAGGGTGATCCGGGGCGTTCCCGGTCTGTTGTTATGTTGCCGGTGACTGTGACACCGGGCTCAGACATTACGCATTTTGTTGACGGGGACGGGATGGCTGTTGCACCGAATAAAATTCGGATGCCCGCCACATCTGGTCATATAATGACGGTGCGATCGTTTCCATTTCCATCATTTCCTTTCTTCATTGTTTGTTGTGACCTTAGGCGTTGGCGCCGCCATCGACGGGGATTTCTGCCCCCGTGACATAGCTGGCGGCGGGTGATGCAACGAATGCCACAACGGCAGCCACTTCCTCGGGTTCGCCCAGACGTTTCATCGCGGTCATGCCAGCGGCATCGGCATTGCCCATGTCGGTGGCAATCGGGCCGGGCAATACGGAATTGACCGTGATGCCGCGCGGGGCCAGATCATGCGCCCAGGATCGCGTCAGGCCGTTGACCGCGAATTTGCTCATGTTATAGATGCTCAAACCCGGCCAGATCGCGCGCTGTCCCAGCACGCTGGAGATATTTATGATGCGGCCTTTGTCCGGCATGAATTTCAATGCGGCCTGTGTCAGTGTGAAAATCGATTTCACATTAATGTTCAGCGTGCGTTCGAATGCTTCTGACGGCGCATCCGGGGCGGGGACCGCACCTTCGAAAACACCAGCATTATTGACCAGAATGTCAATGCGCCCATATGTCTTGGCGACGGCTTCGGCGACGTCTTTCATGGTCTCCGGCTTGTTGGCGTCGCCATGCAGGGTGAGGGCTTTCCCGCCTGCGGCTTCAATTTCTTTGACAAGGGCCTCAGCCTTGTCTTTGGAGCCGCCATAAGTAAAGGCGACGCTGGCACCTTG
>Ga0075163_10005104_pt1 | contig 17548 bp, 15 predicted proteins | sample JI1023141ADNA_FD_71478 | JGI IMG/M metagenome (GOLD analysis project Ga0075163, IMG submission 71478) | Wastewater effluent complex algal communities from Wisconsin, to seasonally profile nutrient transformation and Carbon sequestration -... | ecosystem: Engineered > WWTP > Effluent > Algae...
TCATTGAGACGGAAGGACAGCAGCACGGCCTTCTTCAGCCACTGGTTCACATGCCATTCGCCATCACGCTTTTCGGCGACGCGGGCCTTGCCCGAATCCAGTTCATTGAGTGCAAAATCCACCGCCTTGCGGATGTTGCCCTTGGTCTTGAGCGTGACATCGGCGCGGTTTTCCCAGGCCTGTTCAATGATTGATTGTGCGTTCTTCATCTTCAGTCTCCAAACTTCAAGTCCGCCAGAAATGCTGCAAGGTCGTGGGTGACGTGGTCAACATACTCCGCATCGCGGTCGCCTTGCCAATCCTTGACCTCTTCTTCATCCTCCGACACCACCAGAACCGTCGCCATGCCAACGGCATGCGGCACTTTGAGATTGTGGGCAATGTCCTCGAAGAAGGCGGAGCGGGTGGGCTCCACGGCATGGTCGCGCAGGAATTTCATGTAGGGTTGTTCAGCGGGCTTGGGGATGTGGTCGGAATCGACAATGTCGAACACGCCATGGAAGGCGGCACTCACGCCAAGCCTCTCCATTACCCGGGCCGCATGGCCCGCCGTGCCATTGGTGAAAACGATCTTGCGTCCCGGCAGCCGCTCCAATGCGGCCAGCAGCGCCGGATGATGCGGCACCGAGGCGTAGTCGATGTCATGCACCTCCTCGAGGAAACCTTCCGGAGAATGGCCGTGTTCCACCATCAGCCCGCGCAAGGTGGTGCCATGCCTGAGGAACAGCTCCTTCTGCAGGGCGCGCGCCGCGGGATAATCGAGGTTGAAGTGGCGCATCACATACTGCCCCATCTTCACATGCATCTGGTCAAACAACCGGCACGACGCCGGATAGAGCGTGTTGTCGAGGTCAAAGACCCAGGTGTCGATATGGGAGAGGTTCCTCATACACCGCTGCGGGAGATGCGCGTGCCCACACCATGCGGCGTCAACAGTTCGAGCAGCACCGAATGCGGCACCCTGCCATCCAGAATGATGACGCCTTCGACGCCGGATTCAACCACCGCCACGGCGCTCTCGATCTTGGGGATCATGCCGCCGGTGATGGTGCCCTCTTCAACGAGTTGCGGCACATCGCCGATCTTCAACTCACTGATCAGTTCCTTGTTCTTGTCGAGCACGCCGGCGACGTCGGTGAGCAGCAACAAGCGCTTGGCCCCGGTGGCCGAGGCGATGGCGCCAGCGGCGGTGTCGGCGTTCACATTATAGGTGTCGCCCTCCCAGCCCACGCCCACGGGGGCGACCACCGGAATGGCGTCGCTCTTCATGATGGTGTGGAGGATTTCAGCATTCACACGCGCCGGCTCGCCCACCTGGCCGAAGTCGATCTTGGTGATCGTGCCGGTGACCGGATCCTTCTTTTCCTTCACATAGCGTTCGGCGATCAGCAGGTTGCCATCCTTGCCGGAAATGCCGATAGCCTTGCCGCCGGCCTGCTGGATCGAGGCGACGATGGACTTGTTGATGGAACCGCAGAGCACCATTTCAACGACCGCCATGGTCTCGTCATCAGTGACGCGCAGGCCCTCGCGGAACTCCGCCTTCACCGAGAGCTTGTCGAGCATCTTGTTGATCTGCGGGCCGCCGCCGTGGACCACGATGGGGTTGAGGCCGCAGACCTTGAGCATGACGATGTCGCGGGCAAACTGCTTGGCCAGTTCCGGATCAACCATGGCATGGCCGCCGTATTTCACCACGATGATCTGGTCGTCATAACGTTGCAGGAAGGGCAGCGCCTCCGACAGGATGCGGGCGGTTTCATTGACGGTCAGTTCAGTCATCGGCGATCCCCTCGGCGGTCTACGGGCGGCGTTATAGGGGATTCTGCCGGGATGAAAAGTGCGGATGCGTCAGATGAGCAGCGAAGCAATCTCGGCGCGCAGGTCGTCCATGCCTTCGAACTTTTCCGACGAGGTGGCGAACAACGACGGCAAAGCGGCGGCGCGGGTTTTGATGTAGGCCAGAGTCTCGGCGAAGAGGGCGTCCACCTCAGCCGGTTTGATCTTGTCGATCTTGGTGAGGACCAGCTGATAAGCCACAGCGGCTTCGTCCAGCATATCGAACATCTCCTTGTCCTCGGCCTTGACGCCGTGGCGGGCATCGATGAGCACGAAGGCGCGGGTCAGGCCGGGGCGACCACGCAGGTAACCGCGCAATACCTCCTGCCACTGCTTTACGTCCTTCTTGGCAGCTTTGGCATAGCCATAGCCCGGCATGTCCACGAGGGTCATGCGGCCCGCCACATCGAAGAAATTCAACTCGCGGGTACGGCCCGGCGTGTTCGAGGCCCGCGCCAGCCCTCGCACCCCGGTCAGCGCATTGATCAGCGAGGACTTGCCGACATTGGAGCGCCCGGCAAAGGCGACCTCGATACCTCTTAGCGGCGGCAGTTGTTCCAGCTTCGCCACACCCAAACGGAATGACGAGGGGGCGGAAAACAGTTTCCGCCCCGCTGCATATTGCTCATCGCTGAAACGCTTGCTCATCACACCTGCTTTTTGAGGAAGGGGATGCTGTTGCGGATGTTGTCGAAGAGATGGAAGTCAGTGCCATGCTTCTTCATGATGTAGCTCTGCTGCACGATCGAGAGGAAGTTGCTCCACGTCCAGTAGATAACCAGACCAGCCGGCATGGAACCCAGCATGAAGGTGAAGATCAGCGGCATCCAGTTGAACATGGAAGCCTGCACCGGGTCGGCGGGCGCCGGGTTGAGGCGCATCTGCACCCACATGGTGATGCCCATGAGGATCGGCCAGATTCCGAGCATCAAGAGATGCGGCGGCGTCCAGGGAATGAGGCCAAACAGCGTGAACAGGTTGGTCGGGTCCGGAGCCGAGAGGTCATGGATCCAGCCATAGAATGGCGCATGGCGAAGATCGATTGTTGTGAGGATGACCTTGTAGAGAGCGAAGAAGATCGGAATCTGCACGACGATGGGGAGACAGCCGGAGAGCGGTGAAACCTTCTCCTTCTTATACATCTCCATGATTTCCTGCTGCTGCTTCATGCGGTCATCAGGATACTCTGTCTTGATGCGCTCCATCTCGGGCTGGAGCTTCTTCATCTTGCTCATCGAGGCGTAGGACTTGTTGGCAAGCGGGAAGACCGCCAGCTTGACGATCACCGTCACCAGCAGAATGGCGAGGCCGAAATTGCCCATGATGCCCTTTGCCCAATGCAGCAACTGGTACATTGGCTTGGTCAGGAAGCCGAACCAGCCCCAGTCGATCATCAGGTCAAACTTGTCGACGCCATACTTCTCGCCGATCGCGTACATCGAGTTGACGATCTTGGCCCCGGCATAAATGTGGTCGGTGAGGGTGGACACAGTCCCCGGCGCGACGGTGATCGCTTCCTTGGCCATCCAGTCCACCTGATAGGCGTCACGGGTGCCAACCTTGAAATGCTGGTAGGTATTGGTGAGGGCGCGCGTCTGGTCAGGGATCAGGGCCGTGGCCCAGTACTTGTCGGTGAAGGCGAGCCAGCCGCCCTTGGAGTCCTTGACGATCTTGCCGCCCTCGTCAGCCACATCACCATAGCCTGCCTCTGTCAACGCACCATCCTGCACGCCGAGGAGACCTTCAAAGAACACGTAAAAACCGGCAACAACCGGCGTATCCTGACGCTGTACGCGGGAATAGGGAATGAGCGACACGGCGGCAGCGGACTTGTTCTCGACGCCATGCTTGACGCTGAACACATAGGTGTCGGAGAGCGAAATCTCGCGGGTAAAGACCAGGCCCTCGCCATTGTCCCACGACAGGGTGATTGGCGTGGTCGGCGTCAACGTTGTGCCCGAGGCCAGTGTCCAGACCGTCTTGGAGTCGGGAAGCTTGGTGGTCGAGCCACTGGTGGCGACATAACCCTGTTCGGCAAAATAAGCGTTGGGTGTGCCCGAGGGCGAAAGCAGTGTGATGACCGGGCTCGTCGGATCGGCCTGTTCGCGATATTCCTTCAGCTTGAGGTCATCGAGCTGAGCGCCCGTCAGGTTGATCGAGCCTGCAAGCTGCGGTGTGTCGATGACAACCCGCGCACTGGCAGCAAGCGCCTTGTCGCGGTCCACCACATTGGCCAGTGCCGGATCACCGGGAACCACGGCTCCCTGGGTCGTTGCGCCTGGCTGCGCGGTTTGTTGGCTGGCCTGTTGTGCGGCCTCATCAAGTTGCGGCTTGGCAAAGAAGAACTGCCAGGCAAAGATGATCGCCATGGACAGCACGATGGCCAGAATGAAGTTCTTGTTGTCCGGCTTCAGGGGATTTTGATTCGGCGTCATCTCTTTGTCCTGGTGTCGCCCGCGCCGGGTGTGGCGTGGAGTTTGGAAACGGCGGATATAATGTCTTTCTTCAGCGCTTCAAAGGCGCGAGTTTTGCTGGCCTCGCGGCCAATCAACACATAGTCGAAGCCCGGCTGCGCAACATCTGGCAAAACCAGGCGGGCTGCCTCCTTGATGCGGCGGCGGATGCGATTGCGTGCCACGGCATTGCCCAACTTCTTGGTACAGGTGAAGCCGACGCGCGGCGGTGCCTCATCGGCCCGGTCGCGGCCCTGCAGTAATACGCCGGCCTGTGGCACAAAACGGCCCTTCGCGGCGGACAGAAAATCCCGCCGGCGCAAGAGCCGTTCCATGGATGGCGTTTCGGTGATTAGGCGCTGAGGCGCTTGCGGCCAGAGGCGCGGCGGCGCTGGATGACCTTGCGGCCGCCGACAGTGGCCATGCGCGCACGGAAACCATGGCGACGCTTGCGGACAAGCTTGGAGGGTTGATATGTGCGCTTCACGAGTGAACTCCGTAGGTTTTTCTGCTCACCCCAACCTGCTGTTTTTACAGGTCAAACCGGCATTTGGGGCAGAGTGTTCTGCCCCCGATGGCACGGGGGATGTCAGGAATTTGAAGGGCTTATGGTGGATGAGCAGGCAAAAGTCAACGACGGCTCTCAACAGGGGCCCAGAGGCCCAAACACGCTCCCTGAACCCTTTTCAACTCCCGGTGATGGTCGCTGCATTTCTCCTGCAGTTGCCGTATGGGATGGGACATGAGCACTGAAACGCCAATCTCGCCTCCTTCATACCCCTTTCGCCGCTGGCTTGGCCTGGCGGTGGTGCTGGTGTTGATGGGGCTGGCATACGGACTTGGGCTGCACCGCTATCTTTCGCTGCAAAGCCTTGCCGAACACCGCGAGACCCTGCGCGACTTTACGTCGAACCACTTGCTGCTGGCGCTGCTGATTTTCGTCGGGGCCTATGCCGCTGCCGTTTCTCTTTCCATTCCGGGGGCCACCATCCTCACGGTCACCGGGGGCTTCCTGTTCGGCTGGTTGCTGGGGGGAAGTGCTGCCGTGCTGGCCGCCACCATTGGAGCCACCACCGTTTTCCAGATCGCCCGCTCCTCCTTTGGTGAGACTCTCGCCCGCAAGGCCGGACCATCGCTCTCCAAACTCAAGGATGGCTTTGCCGCCGACGCCTTCAATTACCTCCTCTTCCTGCGCCTTGTGCCAGCCTTTCCCTTTTGGCTGGTCAACATTGCCGCAGCGCTCACCACGGTCAGTTTGCGCACCTTTGCATCTGCAACCGCACTTGGTATCATTCCCGGAACCTTGGCCTTCGCCTTTGTTGGCGAGGGGCTCGACAGCATCATTGCGGCACAGGCGTCGGCCCATGCTGCTTGTGTTGCCGAGAAGGGTCCGGATAACTGCTCTTTTGACCTCTCACTCTCCTCACTTCTCACCCCGGAACTTCTCCTCGCCTTTGCGGCGCTGGGTGTTGTGGCGCTGATTCCGGTGGCGCTCAAAAAATGGAAAGGCGCGACATGAAATTCGACATCGCCGTGATCGGCGCAGGCTCTGCCGGTCTTTCGGTTGCGGCCGCCGCGGCGCAATTTGGCCAGACCGTCATTCTGTTTGAGAAGGACGAGATGGGCGGCGACTGCCTCAACACCGGCTGCGTGCCCTCCAAAGCCCTGCTGGCTGCGGCCAAGGCAGCGCAGGCCCACCGCGGCAGCGAAGGCTTTGGCATTGCCGGTCATGAACCGGGCGTCGATTTTGCTGGCGCCATGGCCCATGTCCGACGCGTCATCGCAGCGATTGCACCGCATGATTCGCAGGACCGTTTCGAGGGCCTGGGTGTGACCGTCGTCCGCGCGGCTGCCAAATTCATCGGCCCGCAAACCATCGAGGCAGGCGGTGCCACCTATGAGGCTCGCCGCATCGTCATTGCCACGGGCTCTCGCGCTGGCGTTCCCCCCATTCCCGGCCTGGACGCAGTGCCCTATTTCACCAACGAAACCATTTTCCGCAACGCCACTCTGCCCAGCCATTTGATCATCATAGGCGGTGGTCCCATTGGTCTCGAAATGGCCCAGGCTCATCGTCGCCTGGGCGCGCAGGTGACGGTGCTTGAGGCTTTTGAACCGCTCGCCAAGGATGACCCCGAACTGACAAGTGTGGTGCTCGATGCTTTGCGGGCCGAAGGTATCAGCATTCTCGGCAACACCAAGATTGAGGTCATCGAAAAGACGGCGGGCGGCATGCGTGTGCAATTGGCAGGAGACGAGCGGATTGTCGGTTCGCATTTGCTCGTTGCCGCAGGCCGGGTGCCCAATACGGAAAGCCTCAATCTGGAAGCGGCGGGCATCGCCTTTGGCAAGCGTGGCATCACCGTTGACCACCTGCTGCGGACGAGCAACCGCAACGTCTATGCCGCAGGCGATGTGTCAGGCGGCCTGCAGTTCACCCACGTGGCGGGCTATCAGGCGGGCAACATCATCCGCCATGCGCTGTTCCGCATCCGCGCCAAGAATCGCACCGACATTATTCCCTGGGTCACCTATACTGATCCGGAGCTCGCCCATGTCGGCCTCGCGGAAAAAGAAGCGCGCAGCCGATATGGCGAAGGGATCAGAGTGCTGCGCTTCCCCTTCCAGCAAAACGACCGGGCGGTGGCTGAGAACAAGACCAAAGGCCTCGTCAAGGTGGTTACAAAGTCCAATGGCAAGATCCTCGGAGCCTCCATTGTCGGTCCGCACGCCGGAGAACAAATTGCCATGTGGGCATTGGCTGTCTCGCAAGGTTTGAAGATATCTGCCATTGCCAACACGGTTCTGCCTTACCCGACCCTGTCGGAGGCCGGAAAGCGCGCTGCCATCACTTACTATTCGGGATTGGCGCAACGTGGCCTTACCCGCGCCGTGATTGGTCTGTTGAAATGGTTCGGGTGACCAAGACATATCATGCCTGAAAAGCCAGCCAAGACGGAAACACCGCGCGCCAGCCCGCTCACCGGCCTGTCTGGCAAGGTGCTGTTGCTGAGCATGGTATTCGTCATGCTGGGTGAAGTGCTGATCTTCCTGCCGTCCATTGCCAACTTCCGCATCCAGTGGTTCAAGACACGCATCGCCCAGGCAGAGATTGCCGCCCTTGCCGCAGAAGCGGCGCCGGACCAAATTCTCAATGACGACCTGCGCAGCGAAATCCTCATGGGGGCGGGCGTGGCCGCCGTCTCCCTCAAGAAGGGGGAGAAGCGCCAACTGGTGTTGCGCGACAGCAACCTCGCCATGATTGCCGAGACCTTCGATCTGCGCCCGGGCATGTACTACAACACCATATTCCAAGCCCTTGCGGCCATGGTGCGCACGGAAGACCGCATCGTCGGTGTCATTGATATTCCGCCGAACATGTCCGGCGATCTGATTGAAATTGCCCTCCATGAGCAACCATTGGCCAAAGACATGCGCAGTTACGGCCTGCGTATTTTGTTGCTGTCGATTGTCCTGTCGTTGATTGTCGCGGCCTTAATTTTTGCCGCCCTGAGCCGGGTGCTGGTGCGACCCATGCAGCGCCTCTCCGCCAACATGATGGCCTTTGGCGATGACCCGGAAAATGCCGCGCGCGTGATCAAGCCATCCGGCCGCCGCGATGAGTTGGGAGCCGCCGAACACGAGTTGCACGACATGCAGACACAGCTGCAGGCGATGCTGCAGCAAAAGAGCAGGCTGGCCGCGCTGGGTTTGGCCGTCAGCAAGGTGAGCCATGACCTGCGCAACATGTTGACCTCGGCGCAGCTGATCTCCGATCGCTTGGGCGAGGTGCAAGACCCACAGGTGCAGCGCTTTGCACCCAAGCTTATCACTTCGCTTGATCGCGCCATTGGCTTCCTCAATCAGACCCTGAAGTTCGGCCAGGCCCAGGAGCCGCCGCCGCAACGCGAGACCTTCAGGCTTCATGCCGTGACGGCGGATGTGCTGGATGCTTTTGCCCTGCAATGCGGCGAGGCGATCACATTGGAGAACGGCGTGCAGTCAGCCGTGTCCGTGGATGCCGACCGCGAACAACTGAACCGCATCCTCACCAATTTGGTACGCAACGCCGTACAGGCCCTCGAGGCCGGGGGCGGCAGCGGCTCAATCAGCATCAGCGCCGAGCGCCAGGGCAGCGTCACGATGGTGCATGTGGCCGACACAGGCCCCGGCATTCCCGCTGCTATCCGCGACAAAGTCTTTGCCGCTTTCCAGTCGGCAGCCAGGAGCGGTGGCACTGGTCTGGGGCTGGCCATTTCAGCCGAACTGGCCGAAGCTCACGGCGGCAGCCTGCAAGTCGCCCGCACTGGGCCAACTGGCACCACTTTCACGCTTTCGATTCCTGATCAGCCAACTCGCATCGAAAGCCGACGGGCGAAGCCCGCAAGTGGGTAAACAGGCAAACGGAATTCCCTGCTTGCCTTTGCTGGAGCAAGCAGTTATGGACACGCCGTTTCCGCAACTCGCGTTGAAACACAAGCGCCCGTAGCTCAGCTGGATCAGAGCACTAGACTACGAATCTAGGGGTCAGAGGTTCGAATCCTTTCGGGCGCGCCATTTCTCACGACACCATGCGATTGACAAAGCAATGGACCCCAATGGGGCCCGTCCAGGCGCGGGTGGTCTTGCGACGTTGATGATTTGTCATTTTATTGCGCAAGAGAGCCCAAAAAAATCGCTCGCTCTGGCGTGAAGAAAATTAACGTTGTAAAATCAATTATTTAAATCTAAAAAATATTTTCTTGCGTGGCGGATTGACAATTCCTTCCCTTCCAATAGCTTGGCCCCACAAGACGCCGGGACGGGGCGATGTCCCGCAACGAGACTGCTCAAGCAGCTTGCACTGGCCACGGGAGGTATGATGCGTGAGCGCCTGATTGGCATCGATGCTGGTGGCACAATGACCAAGGTCGTATTGTTCGACCTTGCGGGCAATGAGTTGGGCATTGAACGGCAGCCCAACGCGCTGTTGCTGCCGCATGCAGGCTGGACGGAACGCGATGCCGACAAGATGTGGGATGCGGTGTGCATTTCACTGCGCGCGCTTCTTGAAAAGACCAATACCGATCCGGCTGACGTGCTGGCCGTCACGCCTTCTGGCTATGGTGGCGGACTTTATCTGGTGGACACCAAGGGCGTGCCAGTGCGCAATGCCCTTGTCTCGACGGATACGCGCACCATCCCGCTCTTGGAACAATGGACAGCCTCGGGGGTTGCCGCCCAAGTCTCAGCCGCTATTCAACAGAAGATGTGGCCCGGCCAGACTTTGGCATCGCTGGCCTGGATGAAGAAGCACGAGCCCGAGACGGTGCAGCGCACCGCGCATATTCTCGGCTGCAAGGACTTCCTGCGTTTCCGTCTCTGCAATGACGTATCAACCGATCTTACTGATGCAGGCTGCGCCGGCGTCATAAATGTGACGCGCGGTGATTATTCCCGCGAAGCCTTCGAGTTGTTGTCCATGCCTGAATGGCTGGCGAAGCTTCCCGCCCTTGGACCCGCCACCGGCGTTGCCGGAAAAGTCAGTGCCGCTGCTGCCCGTGCCACTGGCCTGCGCGAGGGAACCCCGGTGGTGCGCGGCGTCTATGATGTCGTCGGCTGTGCTCTGGCGACAGGTGTCGAGAACGAAAAGCAGTTGGCCGCCGTGGCTGGCACCTTCGCCATTCACTCCACCATGCATGTGAAACCAGCGCTCAATCCGCTGCCCACCATCCAGACGCCCTATCCCGCCAGCAACAAGATCCTTGCCACCACGGCCATGCCAACATCTGCCAGCAACCTCGAATGGTTCTGCAAGACGGTGATGAAAGCCGAGGCCGCGGAGGCACGGGCCTCTGGCAGCAGTGTTTATGAAACCTGCAACCAATTGGTTGCTGCCACTATGGACAGGGAGAATGACATTCTTTTCTTCCCCTTCCTGCTGGATGGTCCTCGCGGGGCCCCCGCAGGTTTCAGCGGCATGACCGTGGCAACGACCCTGCCCGACATGTTGCGTGCCATTTACGAGGGCGTGGTCTTCGCCCATCGCACTGACCTGACTTACCTGCTGAGCGGGCCCGACTCCGCCAAGCCTGATGTCATCCGCTTTGCCGGCGGACCCTCGCGCAGCGCCGTGTGGTCGCAAATGTTTGCCGATGGTCTTGGCCTGCCGGTGGAGATCACCAATGGCAGCGAGTTGGGGGCCAAAGGTGGTGCCATGTGTGCAGCAGTCGCCATCGGAGCTTATGCCAGCATGTCGGATGCCATGAAGGCCATGGTGAAAGTGGAGCAGCGCCTCGAACCCAATGGCGAAAGAGCGCGGGTGCTCGATGCGAAATATGAGAGGTACAGTGCTGCCGTCACCGCCAATGTGCGAGCTTGGGAAGCCTCCCGCCCTGTGGCGGCAATCTGATGTGAGAAAACGTCCGACGATCAATTGTTTTCGCACCTGCGAAACTGAAAACGAAACAAGTGAAACTGAATGAACAAATTTTTGCCCTTCGCACTTGCGAAATGAACTTTTACGAACAAGCTTGAAGCTTGGATTGACAAAAACGAAATAAAAGGAAACAATGCTTGTGAGCTCTTTGGGACGCCCTTGATGTTGGAACTTTCGCCGCGCCAGCTGCAAATCCTCGCGATTGCCCGCAAGACCGGGAGCGTTGGCGTTGACGAGTTGGCGTTGCACTTTGATGTCACGCCGCAAACCATCCGCAAGGATTTAAACGAGCTCTGTGACAGCCGTCATCTCACCCGCACCCATGGCGGTGCCATGCTCTCGTCAGGGGTGGAGAATGTGGCTTATGAATCACGCCGCGCCATTGCACTCACTGAAAAGCAGATGATTGGCCGGCAGGCGGCGTCGCTCATTCCCAACAACAGTTCTCTCTTCATCAACATTGGCACCACAACCGAAGAAGTGGCCCGGGCCCTCACCCGTCACGAAGGCCTGCTCGTTGTCACCAACAACATTCATGTCGCCAGCATTCTTTCGCCTGTGCCCAAGATCGAAGTCATTGTGGTGGGCGGCATGGTGCGCAAGGCAGATGGCGGCATTGTCGGCGAAGCTGCCGTGGACATGATCCAGCAGTTCAAGCTCGACTATGCTGTCATGGGCGTGTCTGCCATCGACGAGGAGGGCGCGCTCCTTGATTTCGACTATCGCGAAGTCCGCGCCGCCCAGGCCATCCTCAGCAATTCCCGCAATGTCATTGTGGTGGCGGATAACATGAAATTCACCCGCTCCGCCCCGGTCCGCATTGGACACATCACCGATGCAAATGTCTTCGTGACCGACCAGATGCCACCGGAAAAAGTTGTCGACGTCTGCCGCCAGAAAGGCGTCAGGCTCGAAATCACGGGAACCGCTGACGAAACTGAAAGGGTGGAGGCCGCCTGATGTCACTTCAGTTCGAAACAATGGTCCAGCCGCACGGCGTCACGCGCGCCGCAATCAACGCTCCGCCAAGAGGTATGGCCAGAAATGCTTGAGTTCATCAATGTCAGCAAGGTGGTGAGTGGTCAGACCCACATCCACCCCACCAACCTGGTTCTGGAGCGCGGCACGCTCAATGTTTTGCTGGGGCCAACGCTCTCCGGCAAGACCAGCCTTTTGCGCCTGATGGCCGGCCTCGACAAGCCGACCTCGGGCAGCGTGCGCTTCAATGGCGAGAACGTCACGGGCCTGCCGGTACAGCGCCGCAACGTCGCCATGGTCTATCAGCAGTTCATCAACTACCCTTCAATGACCGTCTATGAGAACATTGCTTCGCCGCTGCGTGTGGCAGGCGAATCCGCCGATGTTATCGACCGGGAAGTAAAGAAGGTGGCAGATTTGATGCGCCTCAGCCCTCTTCTTGATCGTCTGCCTCTCAGCTTGTCAGGTGGTCAGCAGCAGCGCACCGCACTGGCCCGCGCCATCGTCAAGAAGGCCAGCCTTGTTCTGCTCGATGAGCCGCTGGCCAACCTCGATTACAAGCTGCGCGAGGAAATGCGCGAGGAACTGCCAAAGATCTTCGCTGCGTCCGGTTCAATTTTCGTTTACGCCACCACCGAACCGTCGGAAGCCCTGCTGCTCGGCGGCAACACCGCGACGCTGCACCAGGGGCGCGTCAGCCAGTTCGGCAAGACTGTTTCTGTCTACCGCAACCCGCGCGATCTCATCACCGCACGCACCTTCTCTGATCCGCCGATCAACACCCACACGGCAGTGAAGGAAGGCAAGAATTTCGTGTTGTTGGAAAAAGAAGCGGGAGGCAAAGGCAAGGCCACGAAAATCACACTGCCCGTTCCGGCCCACCTTGCAACGGTTGCCGATGGCCCCGTGACACTCGGTGTGCAGCCCCATCATCTTTCACTGGAAGAACCCTATGCCAAGGCACCGTCTCTGAAAGTGAAAACCCAGGTATCGGAAATCGCGGGCTCGGAAAGTTTCGTGCATGTGCTTTTTGGCGACAAGCGCTGGGTCATTCTCGAACACGGTGTGCGCAACATCGACCCTGATCTGGACATCGACGTTTATCTCGACACGCGTCACCTCATGGCCTTCGGCAGTGATGGCATGACGTTGGCCGGCACCGCAGGCTGAGGGACAGAGACATGGCAAGAATCAACCTCGACCACATCCGCCACGCCTACGGCATCCGCCCGACTTCACCCAATGACTACGCCCTGCGTGAGGTGCACCATGAATGGGCTGACGGCGGCGCCTATGCGCTTCTCGGTCCTTCCGGCTGTGGCAAGACCACGCTTCTCAACATCATCTCTGGCATCGTGCGCCCGTCTGAAGGCCACATCCTGTTTGATGGCAAAGACGTCACCCATCTTCCCACCGAAGAGCGCAACATCGCCCAGGTGTTCCAGTTCCCGGTCGTCTATGACACCATGACGGTCTACGACAACCTCGCCTTCCCATTGCGCAACCGCAATGTGCCGGAAGACCTGGTGGCGACGCGGGTCAAGCATATTCTCGAAATGTTGGAGCTGACCGACCGTGCCGACAAGAAAGCACGCGGCCTTACCGCTGACCAGAAGCAGAAGATTTCACTGGGCCGTGGACTTGTGCGCTCCGACGTGAATGCCATTCTCTTCGACGAACCGCTCACGGTCATTGATCCACATTTGAAGTGGGTGCTGCGCTCGCAGCTGAAACAGCTGCATCGCCACTCCAAGTTCACCATGGTCTATGTCACCCACGACCAGACTGAAGCCTTGACCTTCGCCGACAAGGTGGTGGTGATGTATGACGGCCAGATCGTGCAGATCGGCACACCCGCCGAACTGTTTGAGAAGCCCAAGCACACCTTCGTGGGCTACTTCATCGGCTCTCCCGGCATGAATGTCTTTCCGGTCGAGATTGCTGGCAAGAAGGCGCGCATCGGTAATGTCTCGGTCGATATTGGCTTTGCCCCCAAGATCAGCAAGGGTCAGAAAACTGAACTGGGTATCCGCCCGGAATTCATGGATATCACTCGCAAGGGCATGCCCATGACCATCCGCAAGGTGGAAGACATCGGACGCCAGAAGATTGTGCGCGGCGAACTTGCGGGCCAGGCCGTCTCGATCGTCATGAAGGAAGGATCTGACATCCCCGCAGATCCGCATGTTTCCTTCCGCGATGAAGGCATCAATATTTACGCCGACTCGTGGCGTGTCGGGCAGGAGGATTGAGCATGGACAAGACCTGGAACAACAGAGCCTGGTTCATGGTGCTGCCAGCCTTCCTGGTGGTGGCCTTCTCGGCCATCATCCCCTTGATGACGGTCGTCAACTATTCAGTGCAGGACACCTTTGGCAACAACGAGTTCTTTTGGGCCGGCACCGAATGGTTCACCGATGTGCTTGACTCCGACCGCTTTTGGGGTGCGCTGAAGCGCAACCTGCTGTTCTCTTTCCTGATCCTTGTGATTGAGATTCCGCTGGGCGTATTCATTGCCCTGCACATGCCGCGCAAGGGCATTGGTGTTCCGATCTGCCTTGTCACCATGGCCATGCCGCTGCTCATTCCGTGGAACGTCGTGGGCACCATCTTCCAGCTGATGCTGCGCTCCGACATCGGCCTCGTCGGCTATACGCTGGCCAAGATGGGCATCAGCTTCAACTATGCCGGTTCTCCGATTGACGCCTGGATCACCGTGGTGGGCATGGATGTCTGGCATTGGACAAGTCTTGTCGTCCTGCTGGCCTATGCCGGCCTCGTTTCCATCCCCGATGCCTATTATCAGGCAGCGAAAATTGACGGTGCGTCGCGCTTCTCTGTCTTCCGCTACATCCAGTTGCCGAAGATGAAGCGCGTGCTGATGATCGCCTTCCTGCTGCGCTTCATGGACAGCTTCATGATCTACACCGAGCCTTTCGTGGCGACAGGTGGCGGACCGGGTACTTCAACGACATTCCTCTCCATCGATCTGGTGAAGATGGCGATTGGCCAGTTCGATCTCGGTCCGGCCGCCGCCATGTCGATCATCTACTTCCTGATCATCCTGTTGCTGTCATGGGTCTTCTACACCGTCATGACCAACACCGACGCCCAATCGTAAGGTTCAAGCAGATGTCAACCGCACCTTCACAAGCACCATCCGGAAGCATCGCCCACGTCGACAAGGAAAAGCGCTGGCCTTCCCGGGTGATCACAACACTCTACGTCCTCTTCATGGTCATCCCGATCTATTGGCTCATTGTCATGAGTCTGAAGGACAACAACGAGATCATGAACAGCTTCTCGGTCGTGCCCCAGGCGCCGACGCTGAGGAACTACATCTACATCCTCACGGATTATTCATGGTACGTCGGCTACATCAATTCGAGCATCTATGTTGTCATGAACATGGTCATCTCGTTGTTGCTCGCGCTTCCTGCAGCCTATGCCTTCTCGCGCTACCGCTTCCTTGGTGACAAGCATGTCTTCTTCTGGTTCCTCACCAACCGCATGGCGCCGGGGGCCGTGTTCGCCCTGCCATTCTTCCAGCTCTATTCAGCCTTCGGCCTGATCGACACCCACATCGCAGTGGCGCTTGCCCACTGCCTCTTCAACATTCCGCTGGCCATTTGGATTCTCGAAGGCTTCATGTCAGGGGTGCCGAAGGAAATCGACGAAACCGCCTATATTGATGGCTACAGCTTCCCTGCATTCTTCGTGAAGATCTTCATCCCGATGATTGCCTCGGGTATCGGCGTTGCCGCCTTCTTCTGCTTCATGTTCTCGTGGGTGGAATTGCTGATCGCCCGTACCCTCACGGTGTCCTTCGCCAAGCCCATCGCCGCCGCCATGACACGCACCGTTTCTGCCACAGGCATGGATTGGGGCGTGCTCGCTGCTGCCGGTGCGCTCACGCTCGTTCCAGGTGCCGTGGTCATCTGGTTTGTCCGTAACCACATTGCCAAGGGCTTTGCCCTGGGCCGCGTCTGAGGAGGTGCCATTATGAACCTGTCATGGATGGCATGGACATTGCCGACGGCATTGTTCTTCGGCGTCATCTTCTGCATGCTGCTGGGCATGGCCTTCTGGGAGTACAAGTCACCTGGTGGCAACCCCCGCGTCGGCATTCTGCGCTTTGAAACGACGCGCGGCGACCGGCTTTTCATCTCCCTTCTCGGGAGTGCTTACATTCATATCGCGTGGTTGGGGCTCACGAGCCTTAATCTGTGGTGGGCTCTTGTCTTGTCCCTGATCTATGCCGTTGGCGTGTTCAGGTACGTCTAGACAAGAACTGGCGGGTGGTCCGGATACAACCGGGCCGCTCTAGTTGATGCAGTCGCTAACATTCGGAGGAAATCATGCGAAAGCACCTGTTTACAACAACGACCCTCCTCGCCCTTGCCCTGTGCGGTTCCGCACACGCCGGCATGGACGAGGCAAAGGCCTTCCTTGACAATGAAATCAAGGGCCTTTCCGCGCTCTCGCGTGAAGACCAGGAAAAGGAAATGCAGTTCTTTGTTGACGCTGCCAAACCTTTTGCCGGCATGGAAATCAAGGTTGTGTCGGAAACCATTCCGACCCACGAATATGAATCCAAGCTTCTCGCCGCAGAATTTGCCAAGATCACCGGCATCAAGGTCACACACGACCTGATCGGTGAAGGCGACGTCGTGGAAAAGCTGCAGACACAAATGCAGTCCGGTGAAAACGTCTATGACGCCTACGTCAACGACTCCGATCTGATCGGCACCCACTGGCGCTACCAGCAGGCCCGTAACCTGACGGAGTGGATGGCTGGCACCGGCAAGGACGTCACCAATCCTGGCATCGATATCGATGACTTCATCGGCAAGTCCTTCACCACCGCGCCGGACGGCAATCTCTATCAGTTGCCTGACCAGCAGTTCGCCAACCTTTATTGGTTCCGCTACGACTGGTTCAACGACGAGAAGAACAAGGCCGACTTCAAGGCCAAGTATGGTTACGATCTCGGCGTTCCAGTGAACTGGTCTGCCTACGAAGACATCGCTGAATTCTTCACCGGTCGCGAAATCGACGGCAAGAAGGTCTTCGGCCACATGGACTACGGCAAGAAGGATCCGTCTCTCGGCTGGCGCTTCACCGACGCTTGGCTCTCCATGGCCGGGAACGGCGACAAGGGCATTCCGAACGGTCTGCCCGTTGACGAATGGGGCATTCGTGTGAACGAAAAGTCCCAGCCCATCGGCTCATGCGTGGCCCGCGGTGGTGACACCAACGGACCGGCCTCTGTGTACTCGATCGCCAAGTATCTTGAATGGCTGCAGAAGTACGCTCCGCCAGAAGCCCAGGGCATGACCTTCGGCGAAGCCGGTGCACTTCCGGCCCAGGGTGCAATCGCCCAGCAGATCTTCTGGTACACCGTGTTCACGGCTGGCACCGTCACGGAAGGCCTGCCTGTCGTGAATGCCGATGGTACACCGAAGTGGCGCATGGCTCCTTCGCCCCATGGCGTCTATTGGAAGGAAGGCATGAAGCTTGGTTATCAGGACGCTGGTTCCTGGACCATCCTCAAGTCCACTCCCGATGACCGCGCCAAGGCGGCCTGGCTCTACGCCCAGTTCGTGACCTCGAAGACCGTTGACGGCAAGAAGTCCGACGTCGGCCTGACCTTCATCCGTCAGTCCACGCTGGATCTGCAGCACTTCACGGATCGTGCACCGAAGCTCGGTGGTCTGATCGAGTTCTATCGCTCGCCGGCCCGTCTGCAGTGGTCGCCAACCGGCACCAACGTTCCTGATTATCCGAAGCTGGCTCAGCTCTGGTGGCAGAACATCGGTGACGCATCTTCGGGCGCCAAGACCCCACAGGAAGCCATGGA
>Ga0075163_10005105_pt1 | contig 17546 bp, 11 predicted proteins | sample JI1023141ADNA_FD_71478 | JGI IMG/M metagenome (GOLD analysis project Ga0075163, IMG submission 71478) | Wastewater effluent complex algal communities from Wisconsin, to seasonally profile nutrient transformation and Carbon sequestration -... | ecosystem: Engineered > WWTP > Effluent > Algae...
GCAGCGCTCCTTGTTACGTCGGACCCTCGCTGACGCTCGGGGTCCGAAGGCAGCGGAAGCCGTTGCTGCTGCTGCGCACCGAGCGCTTGCTGCCGAGGCGGTTGGCGGCGCGGGCGTAGGCGCGATCGTCGATGTCCCAGCCGCCGCCGCGCAGGCTGAACTTCTTGTCGTCGGCCGGCGCCGCGGTCACCGCCGGCGCCGGATCGGTGACCGCGCCGGCCTGGTAGCGCGCGTACTCGTCGGCGGTCCACTCCCAGACGTTGCCGGTCAGATCGAGGGCGCCGAACGGGCTGGCGCCGTCGGGGTAGCTGCCGACCGGCGCGGTCGCCTCGTGGTGATCGCTGGCGACGAACATGGTCCGCCACCGCTGGCCGAGCCGCTTGCCGAGCGCCTGACAGTCACGGTCGCAGCCGTTGAACAAGGTCGGCGCCGGCGGGCCCTGCGCCGGCTCCCACGGGTACGTGCGGCCGTCGCTGCCGCGGGCGGCGTACTCCCACTCGGCCTCGGTCGGCAGGCGCTTGTGCCGCGACGCGCAGTAGGCGGTGGCCTGGTCCCAGGTGACGCAGTTGACCGGGTGGGCCTGGCGGTCGTCGCGGTCGGCGTTGCACAGCCGGGCGTCGTTCCACAGCGCGCGGGTGGCGTCGTCGAGCCCGTCCCACTCGACGGTGTCGGCGGCCGGCGTGCAGACACCGGCGCCGACGCACTCGGCGTAGGCCTCGACCGTGACCTCGGTGCGGTCGAGGCAGAACCCCGACAGCGTCACGGTCCGCTTGCCCTTGGGCATGGCGATCTCGTCGGGATCGCCGCCGCCGAACGGCGATCCCATGACGAAGACACCGCCGGGGATCGGGACCATGTCGCTCGGGCAGGTCGGCTCGGGCGGCGGCGGCGGGGACGGCGCCGCGGCGGCCGGCGGACGGGTCGGCCGGGCCGCGCACACCGCGACGTCGCCGGGCCCGCGCGCCGCCCGCTTGCCGGCCGGGCACGTGCAGCCCTCGGCCCGCGGATCGGGCTTGCCGCCCTTGCCACAGCGGTAGCCGGCCGGCGGCGCCGCGGCCGCGAGCCCGGTCAGGGCCGTCGCCAACGCGGCGGTGATCAGGCCGCCGGTCATCACCGCCGCGAGCCAGGCGCGCGAGGATCGCCGCTGCATCGATCCGATCGTAGCGCACCGCCGCCGGCCCGCCCGGCTACCTCACGCAGCGGAAGCCGATGCGCGGGCCGGCCACGGTCTCGGGCCGCGCCCCGGGCGGGGCCTCGGTGGCCAGGTAGAGCGGATCGTCGGGCTCGGGCGCGCGATCGCGCGGCTCGCGGACCAGGGCGACGCCGTCGGCGGCCGGGCCGGTCCATTCGTCGATCGGCCCGACCGAGGCCGGGCCGCCGCGGTCGGCCGCCAGGGTCGCCCACTGGGCGCTGGTCGGCAGGCGAGCGTCGATGGCACGACAGAACGCGGCCGCCTGGGCGTAGGTCACCCAGGTCACCGCCGCCGACCGCGCCACGCCGTCCTCGGCGACCAGCGGCCGGCGGGCGGCGGCGTCGGCCGGGCTCAGGCTGGCGACGAACCGGCCGTAGGCCTCGCGCGACACCAGGCCGCGCTGGGCCGCGAACGGCGGCGAGCCGACGATGACGAACGGATCGACCGCCTCGATCTGCTCGCGCAGGCTGGCCGCCGGCCCGGCGTCGACCGGCGGCGCCCCGCCGTCGGGGCTGGCGGTGACCGCGACCGCCCCGCCCGCGTCGCGGCCACCGTGGGCCGCCACCGCCCCGCCGCCGCGGGTGACCATCACCGCCGCGGTGCCGGCACCGACCGCGACCATCGCGGCGATCGCGATCCGTAGCCCGCGCCGCGCCCGCCGCGCCGGGGCCAGCGCGGTGTCGACGGCCGGCGTCGACTTGTGGTGACCGACCGAGTCGACGGCGCCCGGCGCCGGCGCGATCACCGTCGCCAGCGCCGACGGCGGCGGCGTGGCGGTGGGGTCGACCGCGCCCAGCCCGGCGACCAGGATGCCGCTGCCGCCCCGGAGCTCGGCGAACGCGCGGACCAGCTCCTTCATGGTCTGCGGCCGCTCGGCCGGGGTCTTGGCCAGCATCCGCAGCAGCAGCGCGTCGAGCGCCGCCGGGACCTCGACCACCCGCGCCCGCGCGCTCGGCGGCGGCAGGGTGGTGTGCATCGCGAACGCCTCCATCATCGACGAGGCGTCGAACGGCGGCCGGCCGACCAGCATCTCGAACGCGATGCAGCCCAGCGAGTAGATGTCGGCGCGGGCGTCGACCTTCGACGAGTCGCCCCACTGCTCGGGCGACATGTAGACCGGCGTGCCCATCGCGCTCTGGCTCTGGGTCGGGCGGCCGCGGGCCAGCGCGCCGGTCAGCTTGGCGATGCCGAAGTCGAGGATCTTGACCCGCTCGCCGCCCGGCTGCTCGAGGTCGGGGACGAGGAAGACGTTGTCGGGCTTGAGGTCGCGGTGGACGATCCCCGCGGCGTGGGTGGCGGCCAGCACGCTGGCGATCTGGCGGGCGATCTCGCACGCCACCGGCGGCGGCAGCGGGCCGCGGCGGATCCGGTCGGCCAGGGCCTCGCCCTCGAGCAGCTCCATCAGCAGGTAGGCGCGCCCGCCGGCGGTGAAGCCGACGTCCGAGATCCGGACGATGCCGGCGTGGCGGATCTTGGCCACCGCCCGGGCCTCGTTGAAGAACCGGTCGACCTGGGCCAGCTCGTGCGAGATGTGGGGGAACAGCAGCTTGACCGCGATCTGGGTGCCGATGCTCTCGTGCTCGGCCAGGTAGACCTCACCCATGCCGCCCTCACCGAGCTTGCGGACGATGCGGTGGTTGCCGATCAACTCCCCGAGCATCGGAGCAAACTCTAGCAGAACGGGCGCGCCGGCCGCCCCGAGGGCTGCTCACGGGGTTGGCGAGCATGAATCGGCGGCGGCGCGGAGGCGCGGCCAGCCCTTACGCGGCGGCGGCCCGGCGAGCCCTTACGCGGCCGCGGCGGCGCGCCTCGTTCCTTCGGACCCTCACTTCGTTCGGGTGCTCAGGCGCTCGGGTCCTTGGTTGATTGCGCCGCCGGGCCGTGCGACTAAGCTCGCCGTCCGGCCCCGCCGGCCCCGCCATGTCCTCGCCCGCCTCGCTCGCCCCCGCGCCCGCCGCCACCCCGCGGCCGCTGTTCGGCTATCGCAAGTTCTGGGCCCACCGGTTCGGGCCGGCGCCGTTCCTGCCCCGGACCCGCGCCGAGATGGACGCGCTCGGCTGGGACGAGTGCGACGTGGTCCTGGTCACCGGCGACGCCTACGTCGACCACCCGAGCTTCGGCATGGCGATCGTCGGCCGGCTGCTCGAGGCCCAGGGCTTCCGGGTCGGCATCCTCGCCCAGCCCGACTGGCGGTCGCCGGCGGCGTTCACCGAGCTCGGCCGGCCGGCGCTGTTCTTCGGCGTCACCGGCGGCAACATGGACTCGATGGTCAACCGCTACACCAGCGAGCGGCGACCGCGATCCGACGACGCCTACTCGCCCGACGCCGCCGCCGACCTGCGGCCCGATCGCTGCGTGGTGGTGTACGCCCAGCGCTGCCGGCAGGCGTTCCGCGACGTGCCGGTGGTGATCGGCGGCATCGAGGCCAGCCTGCGCCGCATCGCCCACTACGACTACTGGTCCGACGAGGTCCGGCGGTCGGTGCTGATCGACTCGCACGCCGACCTGCTGGTCTACGGCAACGGCGAGCGGGCGGTGGTCGAGCTCGCCCACCGGCTGGCGGCGGGCACGCCGATCGCCGACGTCCGCGATCTGCGCGGCACCGCCTTCGTCCAGCGCGGCCCGCGCGACGGCATGGTCGAGCTCGACTCGACGACGATCGATCGCCCCGGCCCGGTCGCGCCGCCGATCGATCCGTACGTCGACACCACCGCGAGCGCCGCCGCGAAGGACGGCGGCGCGGCCTGCGCCACCGACGAGGCCGCCGCCGCGCCGCTGGTCCAGCTCAAGCCGCGACCGGCGCGGGTCGCCGCCGATCGCGATCACCAGGTGGTCCGCATCCCGGCCTACGAGCAGGTGGTCGCCGACAAGGTGCTCTACGCCCACGCCTCGCGGGTGCTGCACCTCGAATCGAACCCGGGCAACGCCCGCGCCCTGGTCCAGCGCCACGGCGAGCGCGACGTCTGGCTCAACCCGCCGCCGATCCCGCTGACCACCGCCGAGATGGACGCGCTGTACGAGCTGCCCTACCAGCGGGTGCCGCACCCGAGCTACGGCGGGGCCAAGATCCCGGCCTACGAGATGATCCGCTTCTCGGTGACGATCCTGCGCGGCTGCTTCGGCGGCTGCTCGTTCTGCTCGATCACCGAGCACGAGGGCCGGATCATCCAGAACCGATCGGAGCCGTCGATCCTGCGCGAGATCGAGGCGATCCGCGATCGCACCCCCGGCTTCACCGGCGTGATCAGCGACCTCGGCGGGCCGACCGCCAACATGTGGCGGCTGGCGTGCAAGTCGCGGACGATCGAGGCGGCCTGCCGCAAGCCGTCGTGCGTCTACCCCGACGTCTGCGACAACCTCGGCACCGATCACGGCCCGCTGGTCGCGCTCTACCGCAAGGCGCGGGCGCTGCGCGGGGTGAAGAAGATCCTGATCGCGAGCGGCCTGCGCTACGACCTCGCGGTCCGCTCGCCCGACTACGTCCGCGAGCTGGCCCAGCACCACACCGGCGGCTACCTCAAGATCGCCCCCGAGCACACCGAGGCCGGCCCGCTCGCCCACATGATGAAGCCGGGCATCGGCACCTACGCCCGCTTCAAGGAGCTGTTCGATCGCTACTCGGCGGAGGCGGGCAAGGAGCAGTACCTGATCCCGTACTTCATCGCCGCCCACCCCGGCACCACCGACGACGACATGCTGGCGCTGGCGTTGTGGCTCAAGGCCAACGGCTTCCGCCCCGACGCGGTGCAGGCGTTCCTGCCGTCACCGATGGCGTCGGCGACCGCGATGTACCACTCGGGCATGAACCCGCTGCGGTCGCTCAAGGCCGGCGAGCGGGTCCAGACGCCGAAGAGCGCCTACCAGCGCCGGCTGCACAAGGCGTTCCTGCGCTACCACGACGCCGAGAACTGGCCGATGCTGCGCGAGGCGCTGACCCGGATGGGCCGCACCGAGCTGATCGGCAACGGCAAGCACCACCTGGTGCCGCGCTGGCAGCCGCAGGGCACCGGCGTCCGGCCCGAGGGCGCGCGCGGCGGCCCGCGCCGCGGCGGCGTGCGTCCGACCGCGGCCGGCCCGGCGACCGCGCGGCCCGGCGCCGCCTTCACCCAGCACACCGGCCTGCCGCCGCAGCCGCAGCCGCAGCCGCAGCGCGCCGGCGGCGCGCCGCGCAAGCCGGGCCGCAACCGCCCCTGAGCACCCCGAGCGTCAGCGAGGGTGCGAAGAAACAAGGAGCGCCGCGGCGGCCTCGTAAGGGCCCGCCGTCGCCCTCGCTGCTTCATGCTGGCCAATCTCGTTGCTACCGGCCCGGGAACCAGTACGCGACCGCGGCCTCGTCGACGCCGGCCTCGCCGGTCCAGAAGCAGGCCGGGAACCGCCACTCGCGGGCGTAGAAGTGGGTCGGCAGCGGCCGGCGGCCCTGCTGGAGGTAGCGGGCGCGCATCGGCGGATGGGCCCGGCTCGGCAGGATGTCGCAGTAGCCGAGGATCTCGGCGACGTGCTGGCGATCGTACTTGTCGCCCTTGACGATGCCGGTCATGCAGCGCTGCAGGTCGGTGAGGCGCGCGTCCGGCGGCAGGGCGCGGATCGCGTCGAGGAGCTGGCGGAACGCGGCCGCCTGCGCGGCGGTCGGCGCCGGCACCGGCCGGCGGTGGAAGCGATCGAGATCGAAGGCGGCGTAGGTCGCCTGGTCGTTGACCACGTACGGCTTCCACAGCCGGCGGAAGGCGAGCGCGACGTCGTCCGCTGGCGCCGCCACGCCGTCGGCGGGCAGGCCGGCGATGCCGTCGCGGCGCAGCGCGTCGCGGGTCGCCGGGGTGAGGGCGACGAAGCTGGCGTAGCTGGCCAGCGCCGACCGGTAGTCGTGGCGCCCGGTCGAGATCGAGATGACGAACGCGTCGGCCAGCGCGCGGCGATCGCAGGCGGCGTGGGCCGCGATGAGGTCGTCGACGATCTGATCGGCGGTGCGCGTCCGCGGCGCGGGGATGACCTCGGCGGCGACGAGGTGGGCGACCTCGACCGCCGGCAGCGTGGCCTCGCCGTCCGTCGGCCGGTGCTCGCGCTGATCGAAGTCGAGGAAGCGGCCGAACAGCGCCGTGATCGACCGGACGTCGATCTCGTAGAGCGCCGCGAGCTGCTCCAGCTTGCGCCGCGACGTCGGCTTGGCGTTGCGCTGGAGGAAGGCTTGCTCGCTCGCGGCCGGCACGCCGGTCAGGCTACGCCGGCGTGGGCGCGCTCGAGGGCGGCGATGTCGATCTTCTGCATCGTCATCATCGCCGCCACCACCCGCTGGGCGGCGGCGCGGTCGGGGTCGCCCATCAGGCGGGGCAGCGCGCGGGGGATGATCTGCCAGGACAGGCCGAACGCGTCGACCAGCCAGCCGCAGCGCGACTCGGTGCCGCCGGCGGCGAGGAAGCGGGCCCACAGCGCGTCGACCTCGTCCTGGGTGTCGCACGACACCATCAGCGACACCGCCGGGGTCAGCTTGTGGTGCGGCCCGCCGTTGAAGGCGATGTAGCGCTGGCCGTCGATCTCGAAGCTGGCGCTCATCGGCGTCTCGGCGGTGAGCGTGGCGTGGGGGAAGACGTCGCAGTAGTGGCGGGCGGCCTGGCCGGCGTTGCCGTCGAACCAGAGGAAGGTGGCGAGGTTGGTCTGCATGGAGGTAGGTCGGAGCCGACCACGGATCCTCGACATCGCGATGACACCGGCCGGTCGATTTTCGCGCTCGGCCACGATCGGTCGCCCGGGCACGCAACCGGCCGGGCGGCCGGCCGATAGGCCCGGCATGACCCAACGCGATGGCTCGTTCCCCTCCCCTGCCACCTCCGGTGACACCGGCGCCTGGGGCGCCCGCACCGCGCCCGCGCCCGACCCCCGGGCCACCGTCTACGGCCCGGCGATCGTCGGCACCATCCGGGTCGACGATCCGCGCGCGCTGGCGGCGCTGCGGGCCGCCCACCCGCCGGCGGTGCCCGCCCCGCCGCCGCAGCCGGTGTACCAGGCGGTGCCGATGGCGCTGGCCTGGCAGCAGGCGCCGGCATCGGGCCAGATCGAGGTGCCGCGGCCGCGGGTGCCCCGGCTGGCGGTCGTCGGCGCCATGCTCGCGGTCACCGTGCCGCCGATCGGCTGCGTGGTGTCGGCGGTCGCCCTCGGCCGCATCCTCGCCGCCACCCCGCGGCCGCGCGGCGAGACCCTGGCCGCGCTGTCGATCGCCGCGTCGATCGTCGCGATGGCCGCGGCGCTGGTGGCGGTGATGGCTAGCTAACCGGGCGCAACGCGGCCGGGACGACGACGGCGCCGGCGGCGTCGATCGCGAGGTCGTGGACGGCGATCACCGCGGCCACCGGCAGCGGGCCGTACAGGTGCGGGTAGCGCTCGCCGTCGGGGCGCGGCGGCGCCGCCGGCTCGTGGCGGACCGGCGCGGTCAGCCGGGCCTCGTCGATCGCGAGCAGCACGAGGTCGCGCTGGCCGCGGAACCAGCGATCGGCGGTCGCCTGCCACTGCGACGCGCCCGACAGGTGGATGAAGCCCTCGCTCGCCAGCGACGGCGGGCGATGGCTCCCGTCGGCGACCGCGGCGGCCCAGGCGGCCCGGGTGGTGAGGTGGAAGAGCGTCATCGGCGGGCGATGGCGCGCAGCCGATCGAAGAACGGGGCCAGCGGCGCGGCCGGCTCGCTCGAGCTGGCGATGCAGCGCTCGAGGCCGGCGAGATCGCCGGTGGCGGCGCGCAGCACCAGCAGGCCGGCGTCGTAGGCGTCGGGATCGTCGGGCGGGGTCAGCCGCAGCGCCTGCTCGGCGTGGCGGCGGGCGCGATCGATGTCGCCGGCGACCAGGAAGGCCATCGCGCCGTAGCCCTGGGCGTGGTGGCAGTAGGGCGCGGCCTCGATCGCGCGCTCGGCGAACGCCACCGCCTGCTCGGCCTGCAGCGCCTTGGCGTGGAGCTCGGCCAGCCGCTCGGGCCCGCGGTGATCGTAGGGGTAGAGGGCGTGGACCCGCTCGGCCAGCGCGAGGGCGTGGCCGAGGTCGCCGCGCCGCATCGCCGCCTCGAGCGCGGCGGTGATCGCGTACAGGTCGCGATCGTCGACCGCGATCGCGGCGTCGGCGGCGCGGTTGGCGTCGTCCCACTGCTTGAGCCGGGCGAAGCCCCAGGCCAGGTTGGCCCAGCCCTCGGCCGAGCCGAGCCGGGCGGCGTCGTCCCACAGCGCGGCGACGGCGTCGGTCTCGCCGCCCTGGCCGCGCATCTTGGCCGCCTCGATCCGCCACTCGAGCCGATCGCCGTCGGTGGTGGCGCCGGCGGCCACCACCTCGGCGGCGCGGGCGGCGAGCGCGCGATCGTGGTGCGAGACCGCCAGGTACAGCTCGCGCGCCACCACCGCCGGCACCGCGTCGCGGTAGCGGGCCTGCAGCTCGGGCAGGACCTCGTCGACCCGGCCAGCCAGCCGGTAGGCGGTCAGCCAGGTATCGACGACGTCGTCGGGATCGTCGTCGGCCGCCAGCGGCGTGGTCCGCAGCCGTCGGGCCCACGACAGCGCGCGCTCGTAGCGGTTGCCCGACCAGTTCCACGAGCACATCCGGGTCAGCGCCTCGACCGGCGGACCGTCGTGGGCCGAGATCACCCGGCGGGTGATCCGCTCGGCGTCGGCGGTGCGGCCGGCGGCCTCGAGCAGGAGGGCGTGGACCTCGTTGACGTACAGATCGTCGTCGTCGAGCGCGGGGCCGAGCAGCTCGAGGCCGCGGCCGGGGTCGTCGTCGGCCCAGGCCATCGCCAGGGTCCGGCGGGCGAAGGTCCAATCGGGCGCCTCGTCGACGGCGGCGGCGAGGAGCCGGCGGCCCTCGTCCCGGGTCAGCGACGAGTCGACCAGGATGCGGCCGAGCCGGACCATCGCGGTCAGCCGCCACGCGCCGTCGGCGCCGGGGCCGGCCGGGTTGCTCGGCGTCAGCTCGAGCGCGGCGCGCAGCAGCGCGACCGCGTGGCCGCGCTGACCGTCGTTGTCGAGCTGGCCGGCGGCGGCGAGCAAGAGGTCGGCGTCGTCGCCGTGGGCGCTGACCAGCTCGCGCAGCCGACCGGCGGCCTCCTCGGCCGAGCCGCGCTCGCTGAGCCGGGCGTAGAGCGGCTCGACCAGCCGATCGCGGCCGCTGGTCACCTTGGTCAGCGCGTCCTCGAGGACCGCGGCGGCGCCGGCGCCGTCGCCGCCCTGGGCCAGGAGCGCCGCCCGCCGCAGCCACGGATCGGGATCGGCGGCGGCGAACCGGCAGACGTCGGCCAGGTGGCCGAGCGCGGCGGCGGCGGCGCCCTCGGCCAGCTCGACCTCGGCCAGGCCGAGCCGCGACAGGAACCGCTCGGGCTGACCGTCGGTGGCGCGGACGAAGGCGGTGCGAGCGGCGGCGAGGTCGCCGGCGCGCAGCGCGAGCAGGCCGGCGAGATCGCGGTAGTAGCGCTGGGCCGGCAGGAGCTCGGTCGCGACCTCGGCGAAGTGGCGGCCGCGGCGCAACAGCTCGGCCCGCGGGTGGACGCCGTGGCCCTCGACGGTGACGTCGGAGCGCGGGGTGATGGTCGGGACCCCGGCGCGGGCGGCGGCGTCGGGCCCGGCGCCGTCCTGGGCCTCGAGCGCCATCAGGTAGGTCTCGGCCAGGATGCCCTCGCGCAAGCCGAGGTCGCCCTCGGCCGCCAGCGCCGCCCGCAGGTGGCGCTCGGCCTCGTCGAGCCGACGCTCGCGCTGCCGGCAGTAACCCATCCAGGCCAGGTTGTTGCCGTCGTCGGGGTCGGCGCGGTGGGCGGCGACGTAGGCGGCGAACGCCTCGGCGAACGCGCCGCGGTTGAGCAGCCAGCGGCCGTGGGCCTGCCACGGCCACTCGTCGTACGGGAAGGCCTCGCGGATCGCCAGCAGGCAGTCGAGCGCCGGATCGCTCCAGCGATCGCGATCGGTCGAGGCCAGCGCGGCGTAGGCCCAGAAGCGGTGCATCCAGGCCAGGCCGAAGCCGGCCTCGTGCTCGAGCGCGCGGCTGGTCAGCTCGAGGATCTCGATCGGCGTGATCTCGCCGGCCTCGCCGCGGCCGCCGCGCCGGCGCGAGATGTCGTCGCACAGCCGGAGGTGGGGCGCGTCGACCAGCCCGGCGGCGTCGGCGCCGGCGACCCGGGCCGCGGTGCCGAGGTCCTCGCTGCGGCCGATCACCAGCACCGCGCCCGAGCCGTACAGCCAGCCGGCCGACTCGGTCCAGCCCCACGGCCGCGTCGAGAGCTGGTGGGTCATCGGGTCGCGGACCAGGAAGACCTCGAGCGCGGCGTCGTAGCCCATGATCACCGCGACGTGCGACGTGGTCGCGTACTCCTCCTGGATGATCATCGGCAGGCCGAGATCGATCGCGGCCCGCACCTTGTCGACGGTGGCCACGACCCGGCGGGCGACGATCGCGTGGTCGCCGAGGAAGTGGACGATCTCGAACATCGGCGTGCCGCGGTCGCGCTTGACCGAGCGCGCGATCTCGTCCTGCCCGAGCTCGATGCCGAGCGAGCGCAGGCACAGCTCGAGCACCGCCGGGCCGCAGAACTCGTACTTCTGCTGGGTGGTCGGGAACGGCAACGCGCGGCGGACCGCGTCGGCCGGGGCCCGGGCCAGGAGCTCGGCCCGCGACCGGGCGTAGGCGCCGCTGGGGTCGTCGGGGTGGGCGTGCCAGACCTCCTCGAGCACGGCGCAGGCGGCGGCGCGCTGCCCGGCGGCGGCGAGGGCGAAGCCGTGGTTGAGCCCGGTCACCGCCGCCCGATCGCCGTCGGGCACCGCGGCGCGGACGTCGCCCCAGGCCACCGCCTCGGCGGCGTGATCGCCGTCGGCCGAGGCGAGCGCGGCCCGCAGCCGGGCGATCGCGGCCCGGTGCTCGGGTGCGGTGGCCAGCGTCTCGGCCTCGATCAGGATGGCCTCGGCGCGGGCGAAGTCGCCGACCACGAACGCGACCCGGGCCGCCGCGGTGGCCGCGATCGCGCCGCCGCCGCGACCGATCGCCTGGGTGAAGTGGGCCGCGGCAGCGTCGCGATCGTCCTGGCCGAGCGCGATCTCGCCGGCGGCGAGGCTGCACCGCCACGCGGTCGGGTGGGCGGTGGCGGCGTCGGCCAGCGCGGCGGCGGCGAGCGCGGCGCAGCGCTTGCGACCGTAGGCGGTCGCGATCAGCGCGCACCGGCGCGCGTCCTCCTCGGCGGGCAGGTCGGCGGGGGCGAGGGCGCGCGCGGCGAGGATGGCCTCGTCGAGCTCGCCGCGGGCCAGGTCGAGCTCGGCGGCGCGCAGCGCGTGGCGGGCCCGGGCCGGCGCCGGCCAGCCGGCGAGATCGAGCGCGGCGAGCGCGGCGCGGGCGGCGGTCAGGCGCTCGCCGGCGACCGCGGCGTCGATGCCGGCCAGGGCCGCGGCGATCGCGTCGGCGTCGACCGCCGACGCGGCGGAGGTCAGCACGGACGGCGCGTCGGGCGCCGGCGCGGCGGGCGCGACCACGTCGGGCGCGTCGGTCGTCACCCGTCACCGCCGATCGCCAGCCCCGGCGCGATCGCGGCCAGGTGGGCGCGGTCGTCGGCGCGGCCGGGGGCGCCCCGTCGACCACCGGCCAGCACCGCCCACGCCGTCGGGTGCGCGGGCGCGCCGCGGATCACCTCGGCGCGCGCGGCGGTCGCGACCGCCGGCTCGGCGGCGACCGCGCGCACCGCCTCGTACCACCACGGATCCATCGCGTCGTCGAGATCCCAGCGGCGGGTGTCGCGCAGCGCGAGCAGCGCGCGGTCGGCTGCGGCGGTCGCGACCGCGGGCACGCCGGCGGCCAGGGCGGTGCGGGCGATCAGGTGATCGGGCCCGTCCTCGTCGCGGACGGTCAGCCCGGCCAGCGCGACCGCGGCGCCGTCGAGATCGCCGCTCGCGACCAGGGCCGCGGCGTGCTCGGCGACCACGCCGATCGCGGTGACGCCGGCGCCGCGGGCGATCGCCGCGACCCGGGCCGCCTCGGCCGGCGCCCCGACCAGGCGGGCGGCGTTGATCGGCTGGGCGCCGATCGACGACGCGGCCTCGTGCAGGCGGGCCAGCACCGCCGCGCTCTCGTCGGCGCGACCGAGCGCGGCCAGCGCGCGGGCCTCGATCGACCAGCCCAGCGGGGTCAGATCGTGGAGGCCGGGCTCGACCGCGGCCAGCGCCGCCGCCGGATCGTCGTCGAGCGTGACCACCGCCAGCGCCAGCCGGCCGAGCGAGAAGCCGGTGGCGACGCCGATCACGTGCTCCAGCTCGGCGCGCATGCGCGCGCGATCGCCGTCGCCGGCGCGCAGCCGACAGCGGGCGGCGTGCCAGCGGGCGTTGGAGACGTCGGGGCCGGCGGCGGCGGCGCGATCGGCCATCGCGATCGCCAGCGGGTGCAGCTCCTGCTCCGACAGCGCGTAGGCCCACGCCGCCAGCGCCGCGGGCGCCAGGCCGGCGGTCACCTCGTCGAGCGCGCGGGCGGCGTCGGCCGCCGGCATCGCCGCCAGGAGCGCGGTCGCCTGGGTCACCAGGCCGTCGTCGACGCCGTACTCGCCGAGGCCGGCGGTGACGTCGGCCCAGGCCCGGCCGGCGTCGCCGGCGCAGCAGGCCAGGCGGACGGTCAGCGCGACCGTGCTCGGGTTGCGGGCGAGCCCGAGCAGCGCGTCGGCGGCGGCGAGCGCGTCGGTCCAGGCGCCGGCGCGGGCGGCGGCGATCGCGGCGCGCAGGGCCAGGCCGCCGTGGCCGGGGCTGGCCGCGCGCAGCCGGTCGAGGGTGGCCCGGGCCGCCGTCCGCTCGCCGCCGCGCTCGAGGCACGACACCAGCGCGTGGCCGGCGCCGACCGCGGCCGGGTCGCGATCGAGGGCGAGCTCGGCCGCGGCTCGGGCCCGCGCGGTCGCGTCCTGGGCCAGCAGCGCCTCGGCGGCGGCGGCGTGGCCGCGCGGCTCGGGCGCGGTGGCGACCAGGGCCGGCGCGAGTGCCGCCAGCGCCGAGCCGGCCCGGCCGGCGGCGTGCAGCGCCTGGCCACACGCGATCGCCAGCTCGACGTCCTCGGGATCGCGGAGCAGCGCGTCGCGCCACGCCAGCGCCGCCTCCTGCCGCCGGCCCTGATCGGCCAGCACCTGGGCGTAGGCGGCGAAGGTCCACGGCGCGTGGGCGACGTGCTCGCGGGCCTGGCCGTACCAGCGGACGACGTCGGCGGCGGTGGCGTGGCCGCTGGCGTGGGCGGTGGTCAGCTCCTGGCCCCACCGCCACAGCGCGCGGGCCCAGGTCGGGTGGGCGGCGAGCGCGGTGCGGGCGGTGTGGAAGACGAAGCCGCGCGGCGGCGCATGGCCGTCGTCGTCGACGTCGCAGGCGTCGAGCCCGGGCAGGCGCGGATCGGCGGCGACATCGACGCCGGCGGCGACCGCGACCCCGCCCAGGCCGAACGGGCCCGACGCGCGCTCGAGCTGCGGCCACCACGCCAGCCCGCCCGCGCCGTCGTCGAGCGCGACCACGCCGGCGGTGGCGTCGACGCCGCGGACCTCGATCAGCCGGCGAGCGCCGCGCAGCTCGAGCCAGAGCGCGCCGCCGCCGGCCAGCACCGCCGCCGCCATCGCGATCGTCGCGGTCACCCGCACCGGCCGCTGGCCGGCGGCGGCGAGCGCCCGCACCAGGTGGGCCGCGGTCGGTGCCGCGGTCGGCGCCGGGGCCGGCGCGGCCGCGATCCAGGCGCAGGTCGCGTCGTCGCGATCGATCGACGCCAGCACCGCCTCGACGTCGGCGAGCAGCATCCGGCCCGACGCGCTCGGCTTGGCCGCGCGCAGGTCGGCGGCCACCCGCCGGGCCAGCCCGACCGCCGCCGGGCGATCGCTCGCGCGCCACGCCCACAGCGCGGCCTGCAGGCGCCGCTGATCGCCATCGTCGCCGTCGGGCGCGATCGCGACCGCGGCGTCGGCCCGGGCCCGGGCCCGCGCGACGTCACCTGACCGCGCCGCCTCCGCCAGCAGCCGCGCGAGGGCCACGCCGCGCAGCCGGGCCGGCGCCGCGACGTCGTCGGCCAGCGCGGCCAGCGCCGCCGGATCGCCGGCGTCGAAGCCGGGCGCGAGCGCGGCCTCGGTCACCGCGTCCTCGACCGGCTCGTCGGCGCGGACCCGGGCCGTCAGCCGCTCGAGCTCGGCGACGTCGTCGGCCGGCAGGGTCAGCTCGTCGGCCAGCGCGCGGGCCACGGTGGCCGCGCCCAGCCGGGCCAGGAGCCAGGTCGCGCGCCGCGCCAGCAGCGGCGCCTCGGCGTCGCCGCGCCCGTGCGCCGCCCGGGCCGCCACCACCAGCTCGTAGGCCGGCGCCAGCCCGATCCAGGCCAGCGCCGCCCGCACCGCCTCGACCGTCGGCAGATCGAGGTCGGCGCCCGCGACGCGCTCGGCCAGGGCGCGATGGCGACCGGCCTCGAGGTGCTCGCGGATCCAGGCCGGTCCTGGGACGTCCATGCCGGCGCGATTATCGCCGCCGGCCCCCCACCGCCAACCGCGCCGGGCGCCAGAAGCGGGACCGATCGCGCTTTTCGTCGCCGACGTCGGCGATCACCCGAGCCGCGGCGCCAGCGCCGCGCGCCAGCCGTCGAGCAGCCGCACCGCCGCGGGGCCCCGCGCGGTCGCGGTCAGCCGCCGCGCGTCGCCGTCGTAGGTCAGCTCGACCTCGAGCCGGTCGGCCGGCAGCCGGGACCAGAACTTGTCGGCCCACTCGACGAGCGTCGCGCCGTCGGGCCGCGCCCACAGCTCGTCGAGCCCGAGCTCGTCGACATCGCGGTCGCGCTCCAGCCGGTACAGATCGACGTGGCCGATCGCCAGCGGCCCGCGGTAGTCGTGGACCAGCGCGAAGGTCGGGCTCGCCACCGCGCCCGCGTCGCCGCCGGCGCCGGCCACCACCCCGGCCACCAGCGTGGTCTTGCCGGCGCCGAGATCGCCGACCAGCGCGACGACGTCGCCGCCGCGCAGCGCCGCGCCGAGCGCGCGGCCGACGGCGTGGGTCGCCGCCGGATCGGCGAGGGCCAGGACCAGCACGGGCATGGCGATCGTGTACCGCATCTGGCCCGGCCGCCGGGCGCCGAGCGGGGTTGCCGGGCCCCGGCGGGCCGCGGTATGCCAGCGTCGTGCTCCGCCAGGTCTTCGTGCTCGCCGCGATCGCCGTCGCGCTCGGGGCGCTCGGCCTCGGCGCCTGCGGCGAGCGCCTCGGTCCCCCGCGCACCCGGCCGCTGCCGGTGGTCGATCCGTTCCCGGCGCTGCGGGTGCCCGGGCCGCACACGCCCCGCGCCGCCAGCTACGCCCTCGACGCCCGCTACGACGCCGACGGCCACACCATCGCCGGCCGCGAGGTCCTGACCTGGACCAACACCGGCGCCAGCGCGGTCACCGCCCTGCCGTTCCACCTCTACCTCAACGGCTTCAAGAACGAGACCACGGTCTTCTTCCGCTCGACCGGCGGCAGCCACCGCGGCAACCGGGCCGGCGCCTGGGGCTGGATCGAGGTCGCGTCGATCAAGCTGGGCGGCGCCGAGCTGCGGCCGACCGCGCGCTTCCTCGGGCCCGACGAGACCGTGCTCGAGGTCCCGCTGCCCCAGCCGGTCGCGGCCGGCGCCACCATCGCCCTCGAGCTGACCTTCACCGCCCAGCTCCCCGAGGTCTACTCGCGCACCGGCTACCAGGGCGCCTTCACCATGGTCGGCCAGTGGTTCCCCAAGATCGGCGTCCGGATCGGCGCCCCCGGGTTCGAGACCTGGCACTGCCCCACCTTCCACGGCGCGACCGAGTTCTTCGCCGACTTCGGCACCTACGACGTCCGCCTCACCGTGCCGGCCACCCACGTGGTCGCCGCCACCGGCGTGCTCACCGGCGCGGTCGACAACGGCGACGGCACCCGGCTGCTCACCTACCGCGCCGAGGACGTCCACGACTTCGCCTGGATGATCGATCCGTACATGGAGGTGATGACCGGGCTGGCCAAGGTCGACGGCGGCACCGTCGAGGTCCGGGTCTATCACCGGCCGCGGCAGCGCGCGTTCGCCCGCCGCCACCTCGCCGCCGGCATCGGCGCGATCGAGGAGTTCTCCCGCCTGCTGGTGCCGTACCCGTGGCCGGTGATGACGGTGATCGACCCGCCGCCCGAGGCCGGCGGCGCGTCCGGCATGGAGTACCCGACGCTGGTCACCACCGCCGGCGACCACGTGCTGATGCGGCCCGGCATCCGGGTGCCCGAGTTCGTGACCATCCACGAGATCGGCCACAACTGGTTCCAGGGCCTGCTGGCGTCCAACGAGTTCGAGGAGGCCTGGCTCGACGAGGGCGTCAACGAGTGGGCCGACGGCGTGGTCATGGCCCGGCTGTACGGCGAGAAGCAGAGCGCGATCGACTGGATGGGCTGGCAGGGCGAGTCGTTCCGGACCCGCCGCGCGCTGGCCGGCCCGCTCGATCACCTGCCGAGCCCGATCGCCACCGCCGCCTACGCGTTCTCGGATCTCGACGCCTACGCCGGCGCCACCTACGACAAGACCATGCACGCCCTGCGCACGCTCGAGAACGTGGTCGGCCGCGACCGCTTCGCCGCCGCGATGCAGGGCTACGCCAAGGCCTGGGCCTTCCGCCACCCGACCGGCCGCGACTTCTTCGCCAGCCTCGAGGACGGGCTGGGCGAGGAGCTGCGCTGGTTCGTCGGGCCGGCGTTCTACGGCACCGGCGCGATCGACTTCGCGGTCCGCAGCACCCGCTGCGAGCCCCAGCACCCGCCGCGCGGCGTGTTCGGCGACGGCGCCGGCCGGCGCACCGTCGGCGTCGGCGACAGCCCCGACACCGGCACCTGGACCTGCGAGGTCATCGTCGTCAACACCGGCGCGATCGCGGTCCCGGTCGACGTCGAGCTGACCTTCACCGACGGCGCGCGCGAGCGGATCCGCTGGAGCGACCCCGAGGGCTGGGACGCCCGCGACGGCAGCCGCTGGCACCGGTTCGAGATCGCCCGCAGCCTGCCGCTGGCCGAGGTCGAGATCGATCCCGACGGCAAGGTGCTGCTCAGCGATCGCACCACCGACGATCACGTCCGCCTCCACGACGACAACCGGGCCGGCTGGCGGGCCGGGGCCCGGATCGGCTTCTGGGCCCAGACCGCGATGCAGGCGGTGGGGCTGTGAACGGCCATCCGCTGCGGCTGGGCGGGATGGTCCGGGCCGGCGGGCGCGACCTGTCGGAGTACACCGGCATGGTCCTGGCCCTGTTCCTGGTCCAGGTGATCGTCACCGCCGGGGTCTGGATCGTGGTCGCGCGGGTGCTGATCAGCGCGTTCGCCGGCCGGCCGGTGTTCGACGACGCGGTCGACGGCGATCTGGTCGCCTGGCTCGAAGTCGTGCGC
>Ga0075163_10005106_pt1 | contig 17543 bp, 15 predicted proteins | sample JI1023141ADNA_FD_71478 | JGI IMG/M metagenome (GOLD analysis project Ga0075163, IMG submission 71478) | Wastewater effluent complex algal communities from Wisconsin, to seasonally profile nutrient transformation and Carbon sequestration -... | ecosystem: Engineered > WWTP > Effluent > Algae...
TCAGTACCCGACGCAGATGTTCTGGGTCGGCTCGAGCGGCACGATGACCGTCGACTCGTCGATGGACTTGAGGAACGCGACGAGGTCGTTGATCTGCGCGCGCTCCGGTACCGTGGTACCGCCGTTGGGGAGGAAGTTTGCCGACGCGGCCTGGTGGTGGGTCGCGTAGGCGGGCGTGAAGACGTCATCGAGCGTCCTGGCCTTGCCGTGGTGGAAGTACGGAGCGCCCGTCGCCACCGACGTCAGCGCGGGCGGGTTGAAGCCCTTCGCGCCCTGCGCAGGCGTACCGTCGGCCTTTCGCTCGAGCAGGTCGGCGATGTCGAAGGTGCCGACGTTGCGAATGACGCAGGTGACGCGCTCGGGGCCGACGTTGACGGTGCCGCCATCGGGCAGAGGCACCCCACGCTCGATGTCGACCTTCAGCTGATCATTCGGGCGCCCGAAGATGGCCGAGCCGGCGTCCAGGGGCAGCGTGCGCAGGCCGGTGCCCGCGTCGGGGCCGTTGATCACGCCAGGCAACGAGCCGTTCTTGTCAGGAGAAGGGGTGAAGGTGCGCGAGCTCGCCGTCCACTTCTGGCCGCCGTGGCAGAAGTGGCAGTTGTTGTTGATGAACACCGTACGGCCACGCATCACCGCGGCGGGGTCGAGGTTGGTCGGCGCACGGTTGGCCCGAATCGTCTTCGAGTACTCGTCGATCTCGTCCCAGTCGCGGAGCGGGCCGCCAGGGCGGGCCACCACGGCCTTCGTGGAACCCGAGAGGAAGTCGTTGCGGGTGATCTGCGTGAAGCCGGCCAGCTGCACGCCGTTGGTGAGGTTGAACGGCGTGTCGTTCGGCACGGTGCCCTCGGTGATGGCGCCCTTGCCGCCAGCGGTGCCGCGCGTGTTGAGCTCGAAGTCGTGCATCTCGTCGAAGATGCCCGTCCAGTTGAGAATGCGCTGATCGCCCGGCGTCGTCTTGCCGTACATGCCGTCGAGCGAGGTCGACTGGCGCGGACCAGCCGCGAAGATCCACGTCAGGTTGTCGGTGAGGCCGTCAGGGTGGCAGCTGGCGCAGCTGTTCACCTGGCGGTCGGCCCAGCGGCCCGTACCCGTGAAGAAGAACTTCTTGCCGGCGAGCACCGCAGCTTCAGGCGTGGCGGCCGTGGGCTTCGCCTCGGAGACGATGGCGTCTCCCATCGGGTCGAGCTGCTGCAGCGAGAGGTTCACGATGGTCATCGACCGATCGATCCAGTTGTTCACGTACAGCGCGCCGTTGCCGTGACCCGCGACGACGCCGGTCGGCACCTTGATGCCACCACTGCCGCGCAGGTTGATCTGCTCGAACTGCGGAGTGCGGCCGAGCGAAATGGGGCCGCGGGGAAGGGCCGCGTCGTAGTGAATGCGCTGCACCATGTCGGCAGCCTGCGAGAGCAGGTAGCCCACGGGCGCGCCTTCGACGAAGGCGATGCCGACGGGAACACCCAGCAGGCTCGAGGTCGAGCCGCCCTGCTCCTGCGCGAGCTTCGAGATGACGGCGCTTCCGAGCGGGCCGACGTCTTCCTGGTTGCTGGTGAGATCGATGACCGACACGGTCGCGAAGAGGTTGGTGAACTTGTTCACCGGGCCACGAGGCGAGGCACAGACGCTGGGCACGTACGCCTTGCCCGCGTGAATCGTGATGCCGAAGAGCTGGTTGGGCGAGCAGGCGACGAACGGGGCCTGGAAGCCACCGTCGGCGCCCAGCGTCGTCGAGAAGCCGGTATTCATGAACGGCGCGAGGTCGATGGTGCGGGTGATGGCGCGGGTGCCGACGTTGATCTCGACGACCTTGCCGATGCGGCCCGTGTCCGAGGCCTCGGCCACCGGGTCGCCGTAGAACATGGTGACGAAGAGGCGCTCGTCGGAGTCGTCCGAGTCGCCGTCGTTGGTGATGGCGAGCGCACGCGGCTGGCTCGGCATGGTGATGAACGCGGTCTGCGTCATCGTTGCGGTGTCGAAGAACATGACCGTGTTCTCACCGAAGTTTGCGACGACGGCCGTAGCTCCCGTCGGCGTGAGGGCCAGACCGGTGGGCTCAGAGCCTGTCGACACGCGAGCTGCGGCGACGGCAGGCGTGGTGGTGTTGATGGCGGTGACCTTCGCGAGCTGCTGCGAACGACGAAGGATCACGAACGCCGTGGTGTTGTCAGGGTGAATCGCGACGCCCTCGGGCTGCGTCGTCGGCCCGAACGAGGCCGAGCCGCTCTTCGTCTTCGTCGCGGCGTTGAAGAAGCTCACCGTGCCGACATCGGGGTTCACCATCGCGACGATGGAGTCGTTGGTCGCGATGTCGATGGTGTTGGAGCGGCTGGCGCGCCCGAGCACCGGGCCAGCGCTTCCACCTGCGGCAGCTCCGCCAGCCGTTGCGGTTCCACCGGCCGTTGCGGTTCCACCGGCCGACGCGGTTCCACCGGCCGACGCGGTTCCACCGGCCGACGCGGTTCCACCAGCCGACGCGGTTCCACCCGCCGACGCGGTTCCGCCAGCCGACGCGGTTCCACCGGCCGACGCGGTTCCACCGGCCGACGCGGCTCCACCTGCCGAGGCCGTTCCACCAGCAGCGGTAAGACCTCCGCCGGCGTTTCCGCCAGCACTTCCACCATCAGCGCCCGGCGGATCCGTCGGGCAGGCAAACAACGAGACTGTCGCTAGAGCGACCACGATTCGACGCATGTGTACAACCCCCGGAGAAAGGAACGGCGACGGCGACCGTGGCACATCGCAAGCGCCGTTCCATGAGTTTCCCCTCTGAAGGCGCTGAATGCGGTGTCGGGTCGAGCCGACAATCGCTGGTTTCAGCCTGCAGGCGCGTGCCCGCGAGGTGCGGTAGGTGGTCGCTTCATGACGCACGACGGAACCCAGCCGGTCGCCATCGTCGGCCTGCCGATGCGCACGCTGTCCCTCTCCATCACCGCCGGGCCCGATGTGGGCAAGGTGCTCACGGACGAAGCCAGCACGGTCTCCATCGGCACGGCTGATGGCAACACGCTGCAGCTCACCGACCCGACCGTCTCGCGCTTTCACGTCGAGCTCAGCCGTCGCGGGCCCGCCGTGGTGGTGCGCGACGTGGGCTCGACCAACGGTGTCGTCGTCAACGGTGTCACGGTGCGCGAAGGGCTCGTGCCGCCCGGTTCGGTGCTGCAGCTGGGGAAGACCTCGGTCACCATCAGCGAAGGCAAGAACGGCTCGGTGCCGATGCTCGAGACCGAGACCCTGGGCTCGCTCAAGGGCCGCGCTCCCGTGATGCGCACGCTGCTCGCGCGCGTCGAGAAGGCCGCTCAGTCGGACACCGGCGTGCTGCTCATCGGCGAGTCGGGCACCGGCAAAGAGGTCATCGCGCGCGAGATTCATCAGCGCTCGGCTCGCGCGAAGCATCCCTTCGTGACCGTCGATTGCGGCAGCCTCGCGCCCGGAGTCGTCGCCAGTGAACTCTTCGGTCACGAGAAGGGCGCGTTCACCGGAGCCGATCGCCGGCACCAGGGCGCGTTCGAACGGGCCAACAAGGGCACGCTGTTTCTCGATGAGATCGGCGAGCTGCCGCAGAGCCTGCAGGCGATGTTGCTCGGCGCGCTCGAGCGTCGGCGCTTTCGTCGCGTCGGCGGCACGGAGGACTTGAGCGTCGACGTGCGGGTGGTGGCCGCGACGCATCGCGATCTGAAGGCCGAAGTGAACGCAGGCAACTTCAGGCTCGACCTCTACTACCGGCTCGCCGTCGTCCGCCTCGAGGTGCCCGCGCTGCGTCAGCGCGTCGACGATCTCGAGCTGCTCATCGCGCACTTCCTCACCGAGGCCGGCTCGGAGCGCACGCCGCAGTCGCTCTTTCCTCCCGACGATCTCGCCGCGCTGCGGGCGCACCACTGGCCGGGCAACGTGCGTGAGCTGAGAAACCTCGTCGAGTCGACGCTCGCGATGGGAGAGCGCCCGACCTTCGACGCGCCCATCACCGCGGGCACGCAGAGCGACGCTCCCGGCCCCGAGCTTCCGTACAAAGACGCGCGCGGGCTGGTGCTCGAGCGCTTCGAGAAGCACTACCTGCCCAAGCTGCTCGAGGTGACGAAGGGCAACGTCTCGGCGGCGGCGCGCCACGCGAAGATGGATCGCTCCCACCTCATCGAGCTGCTGACCCGGCACGGCCTCAAGGCGTGATCACGGCTGCCATTGCAGCTGTCCATCACTGCACGTTCGCACGCCCTGCTCGCAGAGCCCGGTGAGCGTCTCGAAGCCCAGGTAGACGTCCTGGTCGACGCGATCGAGCAGCACCGGGCACGAGTACGCGCAGCCGGTGAGCAGCTTCTTGTCGAAGGCGGGAAGCTCGACGGCCGCAGCAGACGGCAGCAGCTCGTCGCAGGACTGCAGCGTTCCCACCGCGCGAACGATGACGAACTCGTCGGGCGCGTCGTTGAGCACTCCGAAGCTCGCGGCCTGCTTCATCGCCGTGAGGATCGCGGCGCGCAGGTCTTCGCGTGGAATCATCGGCGTCACGGTCGGCAGCGTGATGGGAACGCAGCTGCGCGTCTGGAGCAGCGGTTTGCACTCGTGCGTCGAGCACCACTTCACGAGCTGACCCGTGCGGCAGCCGGGCACACCGCCGAGGCGCACGAAGTCGAACACGAGGGCGCCGCTCTTCACGCCTCCGTCACCGTCCTTCGCGCGGTCGAGCAGGAACTGATTGTTGGCGTTCGGGTCGCGGCACATGAAGCCGTCGAGGCCCTCGCCTTCGCTGCCGAAGGTGAGCGACACCTCTCGCTGCACGGTGCACGCGCCCAACAGCATCAGAACCGAGAGAACCGTGCGCTTCATGGGTTGAGCGCCACGCGGGTGGTGATGGGTCGATTGGCGACGAGCACGGCGGTGGTGACTCCCGTCGCGACGGCTGCGGCGCCGATGGCGACCCAGAAGGGCCAGCGCTTCCACAAGGGCACCGAGGGCTCGTACACCTTGCCGCGCACCAGCAGATCGCGCACCAGCGCCTGCACGTCGTCACGTTCTGCCCGCGCCTGCACGACCCCGTCGATGGCCAGCGCGCCTCGGAGCGTTCCCGTCGTCTCTCCCGGCCCCACCACCAACAGTCGCGCCGACCTCAGCGCGATCGAGAGCAGCTGCATCGACCGGCCACCATCGAAGGGCTCTCCCGAGGAGCGGCGAAGTTGCCACTGGCGTGCAGCGAGGGAGGGATCGGCGGGTGGCGCGCTCACGGTCACGTTCGTCTCGTCACCCGCCGCGGTGAGGGGCACAGCCGTCGGCGTGTAGCCGTCAGCCGACACCTGCACGACGTGGAGTCCTCTGGCCAGCTCCATGCGGCAGGGAGCGATGCACGTCGCGGGCCGACCATCGATGGCGATGACGGCGTCCTTCACCGTGCTCGAGATCGACACCTTCACGCGGGGTTCGGCGTCGACCTCGCGCCGCACCGTGTTCAGCAACGTCTCGACCTCGGGCGTCATCGCGCCCACGTCATCGGGCAAGGGGAGCTGCAGCGCAGCCAGCCAGACGCCATCGCGACGAGCTGCGTCGGTCTGCCGTGCGCCCAGCTTGCACGCGACCCGCCAGGCCAGCGTCCGCGCTGCGGTAGAGCGATCGTTCAGCGCCAGCGCCCGCTTCACGAGCTCGTCGTCGTCGAGCAGCTTGAGGCATGCGGGAAAGTCGGCACCCACCCAGGCCTTGCGGGCCAGCCCGATGGTCTCGGTGCTGGGCTGCGCCGCTTCAGGTTCCGCGCGTGGCGGAGTGCCGACGGTCAGCACGACCGGCAGCTCGGGCGTCTCGGCGGCCCGTTTGGCCAGCCCGTCATCGGCGTCGGAGACCACCGTGATCGACGGACCGTCGGCGGTGAGGATGGAGCAGACGAGGAGGGTGAGCATCGCGGGGCGGCGGCCTCAAAATCACACGTCGCCGCGTTGTGCGAGCCACGCGCGCCCGAAGAAGAACTGAAACGGCAGGTGAATGCGCGCCGCCCACGAGTCTTCGTCGTGCAGCCCCTCGGGGAAGCTGAACTGCAGCAGATCGACGCCCAGCCGGAAGCCCTTGTGCAGCAGGAGATCTCGCATGGCGTTGGTGGCCTCGAAGTTGTCCTTCGGCCAGCCGCTGTCGAGGTAGACGAGAATGTCCTTCTTCGGCTCGTTGGTGATGCGCTCGAAGAGATCGTCGAACACACCGAAGGTGCTCGACATCGCCGCGACGCGCCCGAAGACGTGCGGCCACTTCCAGCCGAGGTGCAGCGCGGCAACGCCTCCCAACGACGAGCCCATGACGACCGTCGCGTTCGGCTCTGGCCGCGTGCGCACGTGCTGGTCCACGAGCGGCTTCAACTTCTCGACCACGAAGCGGCCGTAGTCGTCGTAGCCGGGCTTCGTGTACTCGCGCATGCGATCGCCCGGCGCGATGCCGACGACGACGCACTTTCGAATCGCGTTCATGCGATCGAGCCGGTCCATCGTCTCGTCGACCCGCCACTCGTTTCCCGCGAAGGCCTCTTCGGGAAAGAACAGGTTCTTGCCGTCCTGCATGTAGAGGACGGGGAAGCGGCGCAGCGGGTTCTCGTCGTAGCCGGGCGGGTGGTACACGCGAACCGCGCGCGTCACGCCCTCGAACGCGACCTGCAGCACGTCGCTCACGTGGCCCGAGTCGTTGCCGGTGAAGTAGGGCCAGAGGCCGCGATCGCGCTCGTACTGGGTCAACACGTAGTTCGCGCCCTTCGCCCAGTGAACGGTGGCGCCGTCGCGCAGGCAGGGCTTGAGCTCGAGCGTGTGGCCCGGCACGTCGACGTCGAACCAGGCCTGGGTGGCGGTTGAGGTGGTGGGCTCGAGGTCGCGCTCCCAGTCGACAGCGGTGCGGAGCACGAGGCGGCCCGTCGTGACGGGGTAGTTCACGCAGATGCGCATCGGCCGCAGCCTGACACGCGAGCGCGCGAGTTGCTGCTCACGAACACTGCGACTTGAAGCACGCCAGACAGCCATCGGCCTCGTCGCCGAGCTGACAGGCGCGCACGACGTCGGCACAGAGCTCCTTCTCGGGAACGCCGGCCTCGAGCCGAACGCCAGCGCGCAAGACACACGCTTCGCTCGAACCCGCCTGGCACGCGACGCCGAGGCGCTGCGTCATCACCTCGAGGTCCGCGGGGCGCTTCGACACCATCCACTCGCCCGAGAGACAGAAGCCCGAGCGGTAGCAGGCATCGGCGTCCTGGGTGCCACAGGCCGCGTCGTCGCGAATGCGTTCGTCGGCTCTGCACGCCGGCTTCGAGACGGTGGGGCGTCGCGTGGCGGCAAGCGCGGGTCTGACACTGCAAGTGGGCGGCGGAATCGACGGCTCTGGCGCGCTCGTGGTGTGGGCACAGCCAGTGACGGTGAGGAGGAGCAGCAACTGCTTCATGACGAACCTCATGGGGTGAAGATCTCCCGGTGCTTCGTTTCCAGCGCCTTGCGTTGGTCTGCGGTGAGGGGACAGTCGGGCGCGCCTTTCGCGACACATCGCGCGGTGTCGAGCGACCAGCCAGAGGCGCACAACGCCGTGACCGCTTCCGCGATCTCGGCCTGCTGCATACCGTCCATGTGGCCCTTCGCGTCTTTGAGCGCACGATCGGCGTACGCGCTGCCAGCCTGTGCGCAGTGGAACGTCTCGACGTCTCCGGTCGCGAGCAGGGACTTCACGTCGTCCCACTGTTCGGTGAAGGCGCTCGTGCACCCGACCGCGACAGGAGCGGCCTGCCCGGTGCGCACGTTGACGCCACCGCCCGCGTCCTTTCCGTCCTGCGTGAACACCTCGTACATCGTGTTGTCGTTGGCGAAGACGAGCGCGGTCGACGTTCCGGTGGCGAGCGTTCGTTGATCGAGCCTGAAGAAGCGCAGGCTGCCGGCCTTCGTGGTGGGGGCGACGAGTTCGGGCTTTCCCGGCGGGCCGAAGCGGTACTGCAGCCACGTCGGCGTGCCCGCTTTGGGACCCGTGCACACCGAGAGGACCTTCTTCTTCACCTGACAGGACATCACGACGCGCTCGGAAGGAGTGCAGTGCGTCTGCGCGAGCACCAGCGCGAGGAGGAAGGACATGGGCCGAAGGTAGGGCCCGGTGGCTCGGAGTGGATCTCACCTGAACCTCTCCTCGGCGCTACATTGCCCACGCGATGACGCGGCTGGCCGGCAAATACGAGCTCGTGCGCCCACTGGGGCAGGGCGGCATGGCCGAGGTCTTCGAGGCCGTGTTGCACGGTGACGCCGGGTTTCGCCGGCGCGTGGCCGTCAAGCGCATGGCGGCCGATCGTGTGGGTGACGAGCGGCTGCAGCGCATGTTCGTCGACGAAGCGCGGCTCGCGAGCCGGTTGCACCACGCCAACCTCGTGGCCGTCATCGACTTCGGCATCTCGGAAGGTGTGGCCTTTCAGGTGCTCGAATTGGTCGATGGCTTCGACGTCGCGCGCCTCGCGAACTGGGGCGTCGCCACGAATCAGCCCATGCCTGACGCCGTCGCGCTCGGTATCGCGTCGCACGTCGCGCACGCGCTCCACGCGGCCCACACGGCGACGGGAGACGACGGCGCTCCGCTGAACATCGTGCACCGTGATGTCAGCCCCCAGAACGTCCTCGTGTCTCGCGGTGGTGACGTGAAGCTCGCCGACTTCGGCATCGCCTTGTGGGAGCAGCGCACCGAGAAGACGCTGGGCGCGACCGCGCGCGGGAAGCCGACGTACATGGCTCCCGAGCAGGCCATGCGCAGCGCCATCGATGGCCGCGCTGACGTGTTCTCGCTCGGCTGCACGCTGCACGCGCTGCTCACCGGTCACAGCCCGCTGCAGGACGAGAACGCGCTGGTCGATCTGCTCTCGGGTGTCGAGCTCGAGCCGGCGCCGTCGCTGCCTCCTGCGATTCGGGAACTCCTCGGCCGCGCGATTCGACGCGATCGTCAGGCGCGCTTTCCCACGGCAGAGGCCTTCGCGCAGGAGTGCGAGCGGGTGCTCAAATCGCTCGCGCCCGCCGAGTTCGAGCTTCGCCGTGCGCTGCGGGAGTGGACGAAGGCGGTCGTTCCTCCCGACCTTGCCGCGGGCCCCACGCCGATGCCGTCGACCGCGACCCCCGTTCGCAAGCGCTGGGTGTGGGTGGCGGCGTTCGTCACGCTGTCGCTCGCTGCAGGCGGCTTCGTGCTGGCCACTCGGGAGCCTACGGCCGTTCCTGTCGCGGTCACGCCAGCGGAACCGGTCGTCACGCCGACGCCATCACCGACGGTTCCCGTGGAGCCCCCGCCCGCCCCTGCACTCGCGGCCGCGGTCGAGACACCAAAGCCGAAACGTCCCGCGGTCGTCGTTGCGCAGCCCCTGACTCGCGGCGTGCTCGCCATCGGCGGTGAACGGTTCCTCAAAGGAGAGGTGCTCGTCGATGGGCGCTCCATCGGCTTCGCGCCGCGCCAGCTCGAGCTGCCTTCGGGCACGCACCAGGTCGAGCTCGTGCTCGTCGATGGAACGCGCGTCGGTCCGCGTGCGGTCATCATCGGGCCGCAGCACACCGAGTCGTCACCGCAACGCTGGGTGGAGTGACGTTCGCTCGGCTGGCCGTTAGAGCAGCAGCCACATGGGTCTCTTCGACAGGGCGCTCGACGCCTCGGTGCTGTTCTCGTTCGACAGGTCGGGCTTCGAGCGGCACGCGCGGCGCTTCGTGGAGGCCGATCGTCGCGTCTCGATGCAGGGCAAGGTCGTGCTCGTCACCGGCGCGAACTCGGGCCTCGGCTTCTCGACGGCGCGCGCGCTCGCAGCGCTCGGCGCCACGGTTCAGCTTCTCTGTCGTGACGAGGCGCGTGGGCAGGCCGCCCTCGAACGAATCAAGACCGAGTTGCCCAGCGCCGACGTGCACCTGTCGCGGCTCGACGTCTCGCGGCTCGCCGACGTGCGCCACTTCATCGAGACGTTCCGCGGGCCCGTCGACGTGCTGGTGAACAACGCCGGCGTGCTGCCAGACACGCTCACGAAGACTGATGAAGGCCACGAGGTGACGTTCGCGACGAACGTGCTCGGTCCGTACGTGTTGACCGAAGGCCTGCTGCCGCGCCTGCTGCTCTCGAAGGGTCGGGTCATCACCATCGCCTCGGGCGGCATGTTCACGCAGAAGCTCGACCTCGCGGTGCTGCAGGGAGACGTGAAGCGCTTCGATGGCGTGGTGGCGTATGCACAGACGAAACGCGCCGAGGTGATTCTGTCTGAGCAGTGGGCCCAGAAGCACCCCGACATCACCTTCTCGACGATGCACCCGGGCTGGGCCGACACGCCGGCGGTGCGCAGCTCGCTGCCGCGCTTCCACAAAGTCACGAAGGGAATCCTCCGCAGCCCCGAGCAGGGCGCTGACACCATCGTGTGGTTGGCCGTCGCGCCACGCCTCATGGGGAAGAGCGGGTTGTTCTGGTTCGACCGCGAGCCCGTCTCTCCACACTTCGTGGCCTGGACGAAGGAGAACGAGCACCAGCGCGAGGAGCTCGCGAAGCTCGTCGAGAAGGCGACCACGCACTGATGCCGAACTGCGACTTCTATGCGGCAGGCGACGACTTTCACCTGCTCGTCGACTTCGTCCTGAGAGAGACCAGCTGCCGCGTCTTCGAGCTGAGCTCACGGCCGAACAAGCGGGTGCGTGAGTTCCGCTCGGCCGACGCGCTCGTCGCGCTTCAGCGTCCCGGTGTGCCGTGGCCTCCGTTGCTCGTGCTCTGGCCGGTCGCGGCGAACGCGAGCGTGCGGTTTCGTCGAGTCAACGTCGCCGCGCAGGGGCGGCGTGGCGCGTGGTGGCGGGAGGAGCCGGAAGGGTGGGGGCTCATTCAGCTGTACCTGGTCGGTCCTCGCGGACGTTCACTGAGCCCCAGTCACACGAACCACAACACGGCTGCACGGGCGGGCCGTTGGCGCTCGACGTACCCCGAGCTCGAGGCACCCTCGTCGTGGGACTTTGGGGCCGTCACGCGAGAGTCCTCGCGCCTCAACCGCTTCATTCGTGCTCAGGCCGTCGCGAAGCTCGGCTCCAGACCGGTGTTGCCTGGAGCCGCTGCGCTGTTCGAAGCGGGCGTCGAGCGCTCGCTCCACTGACGACTACATGATGCCGCCGCACTGGTTGGCCACACCGCCACCACCGCACGTGAGCGGCGCGATGCAGTTGCCGCAGCTGACCGTGCCGCCGCAGCCATCGGCGATGAGTCCACACGCCGCGTTCGCCTGCATGCAGGTGCGAGGCTGGCACGACGTGCGTCCACACACGCCCGGCGTTCCACCACCGCCGCAGGTGTCGGGCGCCGTGCACGGGCCACACTGAATGAGGTTGCCGCAGCCGTCGCCGGCGGGGCCGCACGAGAGGCTCTGCTGCTGACACGTCCGGGGCACGCACGCGCCGCTGCCACAGCGACCAGGCCCGCCCGCTCCGCAGACCTGGCCCATCGGGCACGTTCCGCAGTTCGGAATCACGTTGCCGCAGCCGTCGCCCGCCTGGCCGCACTCGATGTTCTGCTGCTGACAGGTGCGGGGCATGCACATCGAGCCGCCGCAGACGCCAGGCTGGCCGCCACCGCCACACGTCTGACCCATCGGGCACATGCCGCAGCTCGGGATCACTCCACCGCAGCCGTCGCCCTGCTGGCCGCAGGTGAAGCCCTGCTGCTGACACGTGCGCGGCGTGCAGGTCGACTGGCCGTTGTCGGGCTGAATGCACGACGTCAGGTCGAAGATCATGAACTCGAGCACCTTCTCCTGCGCCGACATGGCCGAGGCGCCACCGCACGAAGCGGGGAAGGTGCCGCTGGTCGAGCCTCCCGTGGCGACGTGGAAGTCCGAGAACAACACGCGCCCGCACTGCTGCCCGACCGGCACTCCCAGTGGGGTGTTGAAGGTGAACTGCAACGGAATCGAGCCCGCGCCACCGTTCCCTGGCGACTCAGACGAGACCCACGTCTGCGCTGCTGACATCGCGGTCAGGCCATCGGTGTCGCGTCGCACCTGCTGCACCGACATTCGGCCTGCCGTCGTCGAGCCTCCCGTCAACTGCAGCCACTGCGAGAACGTGAGGCCCTTCGGGAAGGTGGTGTTGATGAACGCGTTCTGCGTCGACGGAGTGATGGCCGACTCTGGTGCCCACGTCGCCACGGTGCTGAGCGGGGCGTTCGTGTACAGGAAGACGTAGCCGTAGTGGCTCAGGTAGATGCGGCCGCCGCTGTTGAGGTAGTTGCGAATGTTCGTGAGCTCGGCCGCCGAGCGGTTGACCTCTCCACCCACGCAGTCGACGATCACGAGATCGTACTTCGCCAGCTCAGCGGGGTTCCCGAAGAGCGTGCTCTCGTTGGGTGCACCGCCGGCGAACCCAGCCCCGTTGTCCTGGAACATGCGCACGCGGCCCTGGCCCGTGGGCAGGGTGAACTCCGAAGGGGCGATGCCGATCTTCGGCAGGATGCACTCCATCGGGTCGGCGCCGCCGGTCACCATGGCGATGAGCGGAATGTCTCCCTCGGCCGCGGTGCGGGGCAGGCGCGTGAGGTCGGCCGGCAACGCCGTCGGGCCGCAGCAGTTCACGTTGGGAATGATCACCTGACGCCGCCACTTGCCGAGCTGAATGACGAGCGGCACGTTCGCTCCGCAAGGCACGTTGTTGAGGGTGAAGGTGCCGTTGGTCGCGCTGGTCGTCGTCACCAGCGGGCTGCCCGAGGCCTGCCCGGAGCAGGTGGTGCACGAGGCTCCCTGCGGAACCGGCTGCACGGTGCCGTTGGGGACGTAGACCAGCGCTCCGGGAATCGGGTCGGGGTTGCCGTAGCCCGCCGCTGCGTTGGTCGGCGCGAAGATGGTGCCGGTGACACTGTTCACGCCAGCGTCGCACTGGTTCTGTCGCGGACAGAGCCCGGTGCACGAACCAGCGTCGGGAATGTTGCTGCCACAGACGTTGGGAATGCCGCCGCCACCGCAGATGACGCCCGCGTCGATGTTGCAGGTGCCGCAGTTCGGTGTGAGGGCACCACAGCCGTCACCGACCTGACCGCACGTCGCCTGCGCCTGAGCGCACGAGCGGGGCGTGCAGGACGCCGAAGCGCCGCAGACGTTCGGCATGCCGCCGCCACCGCAGGTCTGGCCCGCGACGGTGCACGTGCCGCACGAGATGGTGCTGCCACAGCCATCAGCGAGGGGCCCACAGTTGAGCCCCATGGGGCACGCGGTGAGGCCCTGACAGCCGCCGTCGACGATGTTCACGCCCGTCGCGCCGCAGCGGTTCGGCATGCCGCCACCGCCGCACGTCTCGCCAGCAACGGTGCAGGTACCGCAGTTGAGAATGCCGCCGCAGCCATCGGCCACCGGGCCACAGTTCGCGTTCTCGCCCAAGCAGGTCTTCGGTGTGCAGCCCATCGAGCCGCCGCACTGCGAAGGAATGCCGCCACCGCCGCAGGTCTGGGGAGGCGTGCAGGTTCCGCAGTTCAGGTAGCCGCCACAGCCGTCACCCACCGGCCCGCATGACGCGTTCGCAGACTGGCAGGAGACGAGGAAGCAGATCTGCGTGGAGCCAGCGTCAGCACCGCCGTCGGCATCTCCGCCGCCCGTGGTGAAGCCGCCGCCCGTCGCGAGGCCACCCGCCGCGCCGCCGCCCGTTCCCGAGATGCCGCCGCCGGTGCCGCTGATCCCTCCGCCGACGCCGCTGGTCCCGCCAGCCTTGCCGCCGTCCTTCCCGCTGATGGTGACGCCCCCGCAGTTCGCGCAGCCCGACAGCGTCGCGATGAGACAGACCACGGCCAGCGTGGAGGTAGAGCGGAATCGAACAGTCACGGTGAAGCTCCCAGGAGAGGCACGCCTTGCGGCGAAGGACCTCTATCGTCTCCCGACGGCCACAGTCCCGCAACATCGCGTCATGGAAAGAGAATGAGCAACCCGGTCGTGAGACTGCCGCCCCGATTCACGACCGACCCATTCGCGAAATCGGTCTGGCCGAGGGCGGTGAGGCTGAGCTTCAGGGTCGGGTTGAGCTTCCACGAGACCTTCGCGCTCACGAGGTGGTTGCTGCCCGTGTTCGAGGCGTAGAGCCCGTACTGATACGCGAGCTTCACCGAGAAGCTGCCCGCGCGGTGAACGACCGCCGGCCGCACCGTCAGCACCCAGGGGGCCACAGGCGTTCCCAGCCCCACATCAGGGCCCTGCCGCCCGGCGATGGCCGCGCTGTACGAGCCCACCGCGACGGGGTCTGCGGCGTCGTAGAGAAAGCCCGCCACGTCGAGCGAGACGTCGGTCTTGAGGAAGAGCGTTGCGGTGTACGTGCCACCAAGGCGCACCTGCGTCAGCGGCGCGTCGATGCCGAGCACGATGGGGCAGTAGCCGGCCACCGGGTTTCGTTCGCAGTACGTCCGCAGCAGGCGGGCGCGCAGGGTCGTGCCGAGCTCGGCGATCTGATCGCTCTCGAGGTGGTTCACGCCGGCCGACAGGTCGAACGTGTGCTCCCAGTTCGAGAAGCCGTTGGTCGCGTACGAGCCCAGCAGGGCCCCTCCGATGCTGAAGTTGGTCGCCTTGATGACGTAGCCAACCGGGCCCTGATCGAGCCCCTCGAAGGTGGTCGCGTTGCGCTGCACCGAGGGAGGCGAGCCCGAGACGGTCGCCATCACCATGAAGTGATCGTTCGCGACGAACATCACGCCGCCGCTGAAGAGGAAGACGTTCGACCCCGGGCTGAACGAGTCCTGGGAGCGCGTCGCGAAGTCGCGCATGAAGACGCCAGTGAGGAAGGCGCTCCAGCGGTCGGTGAAGTCGTAGCTGCCCGAGACCGAGAAGCCGAGCGAGCCGCTGCGCGGGTTGTTGGAGCTGGAGGCCGTGCCGTTGAGCGTGACGTCGACGCCGAGATCGTGCGCCCACGCCGGTGAGCACACCACGAGCACCACCAGAACGAGGCGCGTGAGCCGTCTCACCACCACTCCAACCCGACGTGAGTGCCGAAGTTGCGCGTCAGCCGTGAATCGACATGCCGATGATGAAGGCCAGGCCGAGAATGAACGAGGCGATGACGATGCCGACGGCGGTGTTCTGGTCGACCTCGAGCTCCTTGTGCACGTCGAACGGCAGGATCTTTCGAATCACGAAGAAGCCCGCGACGAAGACGAGCATGCCGATGACGGAGAAGACGACGGCCAGCACCAGCGGTTTGATGATCGCGTCCATGTCCATCGTCACTTCCCTCCCATGAATCCGTCGTGCCACATCAGAATGCCGCCCGGCGCCGACCTGACGCTGGCGGGAAGGTCTCCACGATCTTCATTGGGAAACCGATCCATGCCGAGCCCGTGCATGAGCGCCCACACCGCCACCACGATGCCTCCGAACCACTTCATTCGTCGTCCTCCTGCTTGGCGTACGGGAAGGTGCTGACCCCGGGCGATGACTGGAACACCGCTTCGTTCCACCGGCGGGTCTCGAAGCTCGAGCTGCGCATGGCGGTGATGAGCGGGCCTGCGAACAGCATGAGGAACACGAAGAAGGGGCAGCAGAGGCCGACGCCGGAGTCTGCTTTCACCGTCACCGTGTACTCACGCGGGATGGGACTTGGCTGCTCGAAGCTCGGGGTGGCGCGCAGCACGTAGCGACCGGGGTCGACCTCGGCAGTCTGCTTCGATTCGTTCTTGCTGCCTTCGGTCCACCGCTCGCCGTCATCGACGCCCCAGTAGTAGCTGGCCTCCGGGCTCACCTGCACCACTTCGCCCGTGTCTTCGTTGACGAGGTCGAGCTGCACCGCGAGCCAGCTGTTGTCGAGGCCGGGCGCTTCGAACTCGAGCTCGAGCGGCACCTTCTTGTCGATGGTGAAGGGCTCTGAGAACTGCTGCGACTCGGGCGTGCCGGGGCGAACGTCGGGCGGCACCGTGAAGGCCGTGCGCATGAACTGGCGTGTGTCTCCGATGATCGAGAAGCCGACGAGCAGGGCGATGAAGACGACCGTCCAGATGCCGGCCCACGCGAAGCCCGAGCCCAGCTTCGCCTTGTGCGGGTTCACCTGCGCCGGAGCGATGCCCTGCGCGACGGGCATGTTCGTCTTGATGGCGAAGCCCTGCTTCACCTCGGCGTCGGTGAGCATCTTGCCGTGCGTGAAGGTGACCTCGCGGTCGGTCTCGTCGCAGTTGATGCTCTCGGGCGGCTCGACGTATTCGGAGGCCTTCGCGAGCTCGCCGACGCTCACCTGCCAGTAGCACTCGCCCGCGACGTAGTCGGTGACCGCGTAGACCTGCTGGTAGGCCTTGAAGCCCTTGCCGTTCCACGTCGCTTTTCTGAACGCGAGCCCGACGTCACCCGCGGCGATGGGTGTGAGGAAGGTCCAGTGGCCGTTCGAGTTCATCAGCCAGCGGAAGCCGGCCTGCTGATTCCAGAGCAGGTACTCTTCCCACGGGTAGCGCGTGCCCTCGACCGTCGTGGAGCGAATGAGGAAGGCGAGCACCGTCCACTTCGTCTTCTCGAGCGTGCCCTGGCTGCCGAGCGGAAGAACCGGTTCGTAGGGCGGCTTCTCGAGCAGTTGCAGGAAGGCGAGCTGGCCGTTCGAGGCGTCGAGGAGCGCTCCGCAGTACGGGCACGCCACCCGCTTCACGGCGTCTGGAGCCTTCAGCTCGAGCGGCCCGTTGCAGTTCGTGCAGCGTGCCTGCTTGAGCGCGTCTTTCTTCGGCGTGGGCTCGAGATCGCCCTTGTCGAAGCCGAGCTGAGGAATGCCGACGCGTGCGCCGACGAACGCCTCACCCGTGCCGCCATCGGCGTAGTCGAGCGAGCAGAACGCGCCCTTGGCTCCGGTCGCGTCACAGTAGACGTGTTCGTGGTTGAACTCCGGCAGCTGGCCTTGCGCCGAGAGCGTCTGCGCATTGCCGACCTCTTCGATGACGAAGGTGCGATCGCGAAGCTGGAAGCTGCCGAGCGGGCGGAGCTGATCGACCGGCGGAACACCGATGCCCTCGAGCGGGAACATCAGGTTCCACTCGCCCTCTGATTCCGAGAGCCACGCCGTACGCCCGTCGTCGAACGAGAGACACCACTCGTCCCACGTGCCCGCGCCGTTGCCCTTCTGAATGCGGCCGACGATGGTGAAGGCGTTGCCCGAGTAGTTGCCCGCGATGCCGACCTTCAGCGGAGATTGCGTGTCGGTCAGATCGGCGACCTTGCCGAGGCTCTCGAGGTTCGCTTCACCGCGCAGCACGACCGTGTGGCAGTAGTCGCAGACCTTCACCTTGCCTGCGCCAGGGCGGAACTCGACGGGAGCTCGACAGCTGGGGCAGTCGCCGACACGCATGAGCAGCCGGGTTGTAGCGTGAAGTCTGCCGTTCGCCGAGTCCTTCGCAGCGACATCAGGGTGTTGGCCGGTCGATTTTCTGTTTCTTCCGGTTGCGGTGTCAGAGTGCTTCCAGATGAGAACCCTTCTCGGACTTGGCGTTGCGGTGCTGTGTGCGTGCGGTGGAACTCCCGGACCGACTGGTGGCGGTTCGGCCGGTGGAGGAACAGCGAACAACGCAGGCGGGGCGCCGGGCGCGGGCGGTTCGGCGAGTGCGGGTGGCGCAGCGAGTGCGGGAGGCTCGGCGAGTGCGGG